>Ga0209725_1000446_pt1 | contig 25615 bp, 14 predicted proteins | sample I18A1metaG_FD_184145 | JGI IMG/M metagenome (GOLD analysis project Ga0209725, IMG submission 184145) | Lake sediment bacterial and archeal communities from Gulf of Boni, Indonesia to study Microbial Dark Matter (Phase II) - ​I18A1 metaG... | ecosystem: Environmental > Aquatic > Freshwater > Lake...
ATATACCGATGAATTCTGTTTTTCCAAGTCTTGTGTCCGAGTGCAAGAGCAGAGCAACAACAATCCCCAAACTGTTGGACGAGTACAACTGGGCGAAATTCAATCTTTAAAGGTGGTCAGTCTGGTTGGGCGTATGTGATGGCTGCGGCGCTGAAGTGGAGGATGCTGAACTGGGGCTGGAAGTGATAGACCCATTAGTTCAAACTTACTGGAAGAACTGGGCTGGCTTTGCATCTTTTTGGCGAGCTGTAGCTTTTGTCGACCGTTGCTTGACGGGCTTCATCTCAGGAATACGATCGTTCGCAAATTGCTTGGAACAGTAGGGGATAAGGAAGTCTTGAGAGCAATTACAATTATAGTTTGACCTCTGCCCTTGACACTCCATCTTCTCGGACTGTCACGTCAATAATATTCGAAGCTTCTTCCTCGCAGATGTTGTAATGAGTAACCAAGATCATCTGTGAGAGCTGCCTAGAAGCCTCACCAATATGACTTGCAAGCTGAGGCAGATTCTCAGAATCAACGCCGTAAGTCGGCTCATCAAGGATCAGGAGAGATCGGAAACTCAGCGCGTCGAGCAAGGCTAAACGTACTGACGCGGCAAGGAGAGTTTGGTGGCCTCCGCCAACCCGTGTGGCTGGGATGGCTTCAGTTAGTCCTTTCGGGTGGACCCATACAGTGTATTCGTCCGGGTCTATGGTGATTGCACTGTAGACGTGTTGGTCCGTCATTGCTTTGTAATACTCGAGAGCTTTGAATTCGATGCGCTTCAGGAACTCCTTCCTTCTTGCTTCTACCCCTTGATCGAATCCTTGTGAGAGGCTATACGCGAGATTTGCTCGAGCTATTCTTCGCGTTAGTTTACTGAGCAAGTCTGCAGATCTCCTCAGTCGTTCTTCGAGTTCATCCTTGCTCTTCAGCTTCTCCCCAAGCATGTTTCGCTCCTCGTCGAGCTCTTTCTTCTTGGTAGCCAGTTCTTCAGGCTGTACAGGAAGTTGCTGGGCCACCTTGACCTTGAGTTCAGGATCTTCGGGTCGAAGAGGCAAGCCAAGCTTGGCTAGGCTATCTCTGATCGGGGATAGAAGTTTCTTGATCGTCTCTTCGAGGTGGCTGGCTGAATCGAGGTACCCCTTCAAGTCATCTTTCATTAAGTTGAGAGCTGAAATGTTGTTCTTGATGGTGACGACTTTTTCGTTCAGCTTGTCAAGCTCAGATTTCTTTCCTTCATAGCTCTCCTTTGCGTCGGCTTCTTGGGATTTGAATTTCTCTAGTTGAGCCTTGTCCTCCTTCAGGATCTTTCGAAGAATTGCAGGCTTCAAGTCTTGGCCACAGGTTGGGCATTTGGGAATCTTCTTACCAAGAAGTGCTTCATGTTCTTCAATCTGGCTCTTCAAGCCATCAGCCTTGCCCTTGAGGGTTGACCAAGCGCCTAGGAGCCCCTCCACTTCCTTGGCTAGACCGTTCTTTTTTGCGGTCAGTCTTTCCAGTTGTTCCTTCCATTCGTTAATCTTGGGTCCAAGTTCGTCAGGCGATGATGCTCCTGCGTTCCTTAGCAGTTCCTGAATCCTCGCTTGCAGATCTCGGATCTGATTCCCCATGTCCTCTTTCTTCTTGATTTGCTCCAGTAGTTCCGTCAATTCCGGGGATTCGCCTTTCTTGACAAGGTCTTCGAGCTTCCCGACATCCTTTTGCAATTGCTCCACGTTGGTCTTAAGCTGCTCTATGCTAGAGCATAGTTGAGGTATGATCAGCTTCTCGAGGTTCTGCGCTTCCGTGGCAGCGTCTCTCCCTTCATACCTCTCTAGGCCCTTCTTGGCTTCGTCAAGCTGTTCCCGAAGTTCCCTGAGCAGAGTGATTCCTATTATGGAATCCATTTGCTCCTTGGGAGGTTCGAGGATTGCCGTTAGCTTTCCCTGTCTAACATAGACTAGGTTAAGGAATTTTCGTAGGCTTGCTCCCATCAACTCAGTAATTTTGGCTCGAAGGTCCTCATCACCCTCAATGTGCACTTCCTTGCCGTTAACTCGGAGTAGCCTCTCATCGGTTCTGTAGGCTCCTTTCCCGTCAAGCTTTCCCTTTCTTGAAACCTCAACCTTCTCGCCGCTTCGAGGACTTCGAAACTTGGCGTAGACGACCATCTCTCTTGAGTCGGGCAACCGTGAAACCAAAAGCCTAGGTTTGACGTCAGGCGCTTCACCGAAGAGAGCAAACACCAGAGCATCGAGGAGTGTGCTCTTGCCAGTAGAGTTTCTGCCCCTAATGAGGTTTAGGCCTGACGAGAATCCCAGCTCCGCTTCCTTATAGCCTTCGAAGTTTCTCAGTTTCAATTCCTCGATGACAGCACTCAAATCTAAGCCTCCATCTTCTCGAGGATATCAATCCATCGAGTCACGAAGGGCACCCTGTCCGAGCCCGTAAGGAGCCCCGTCTTCTGACTGGCCCTTTCGTCCAGCATCGTGCCCACTTCCTCGACTATCCTCACAGCCTCATGAGCAAAGTCGCCGAGCGGTTTGAGGATCTCTCCGGCGAACTCGGCGCCTCCGCCGAGGGTGGGTAGAACAACTTGTTGCCGCACATTTTCGACTCGATTGACGAGCTCTACGTGCAGTAATTCCGGTGATGTTTCCTTTATCCTAGCCAATTCTGACATCAGAGGTTGCTCTATGCTGTATGGGTCTTCATCGGTCAAGCCGAGCAAAACCAGTCGAAGTACACCTTCGACGCCTGTCGTATGAAGGCTAGATGCATATGAGCTGGCTTCTTTCAAGGCGTTGTCAACGAACCACTTTGTGGGCTTCACAGCCTCTTGGGATGTCACTTTGATGTTACGGATTTCGTGTAACGGTTTAATCGGAACAAATCGAACCGATCCCTTGCCTTTAAGAATGTACACGCCGTAGGGGCCTTCGTCAGACAGGTCTACGGCTTCCGTGGCTCCTGGGGTGAGCAGTACTGTTCCGTCTTCGTCTGCCGGCGCTATTCTCGTATGATAGTGTCCTGCTATGACCATATCTGCCTCTAGGTCATCAAAGTCTCTCACAGTTAGGAAACTATGCTGGGGAACGCCGGGGGGAACCCGGTGATACCCCTCTATAAAATTATGAACAACCAAGAGTTTTAGGTCGCTCTTGTTCGCGAGGATCTTTTTGAGGATAGGCTTGAGTTCTTCGAATTTTCGAGAGATGTAGGGGTGATAGGCAAGTCCCACTAAGCGAAGACCGTTGTAAACTTGAACCTCTTCTTTGCCTTGAAGAATGCCATCGCCGATGATTTTGAGGTATTTCGCAAGCGGATGCTTGATATAGTCTAAAGCGTTACTTTCAGGTCCTCCGTCATGATTTCCTCTGACCGCGAACATTATCACGTCTTTTCCTTGCTTGTCATGAATTGAATCTGCTAAGCGCTGTAGCTCCTCTTTCACAAAGACGCTGTCTTCAGGCATCATACTGCGTTTCTCGAATACGTCCCCTGCATGGATGAGGCAGTCGACGCCTTCCTCAATGAACACGTTGATGGCTTGATTGAATGAGTGCCTGTATGCTTTTCTCCTGAGCTCTCCTATTGCTCTTGGTATGCATCTTCCGATATGTGTGTCCGCGAATACTCCGATCTTCATGTAGTGCGCCTCCGCTACTTTGCAAGAATCAGGTTGACCTTGTTGTAGATGGCGTCCCTAGACGGCTTGGAGAGAGTTTGATCCTTCTCAGTCAGGAAGTAGTCAACGTTGGCTTTCGTGACTTTCCTTAATCCATTCTCCTTTGCCCACTTCACGCATTCCTCAGCAAGTTTAGGGATGGCTTCTTTCTCTCTCTTTTGCATCTCCTGGTCAAGAATATGCCTCGCTAGAGACTCGACCTTCTCGACCTTCAATTCGACCTTCGGGTCCCTAGGAAAGACGCGAGTTTCTACCCCCTTTGATTGCCAAAAGAGATTGTTGGCTCTGTAGGAGACTCGCTTCTCTTCGCCCGGAAACTCTTTTTTCATGAACTCTACGAGCTCGTGTGCCAGCTCTTCCTCTGACTTTTTCGCGAAATCAGTGGCAACCTTACCCTCTCCGCGCCTCCACTTCTCTTCTGCCAGCAATTCGGCTCTTCGTATCTTGATTCTGACCTGAGGGTCGTCAACGTATGCGGTTTTCAGTCCCTTCGATTCCCAAAAGAGTTGCTCAGCCTCATGTGGCCGACCAAAGTATGACAACCTAGCTTCGGGGAACTCCTTGTCGATGAAGGCAACCATTTCGTCGGCCAACTGCTCATGAGACTTTTTCTTTATTTCCTCAGGAATCTCCTGAGCCAGAATACCATAACGCCCCATCAGCAAGGGTCTGGTTTCTCCTTCTCTAGCAACTGAAGGTGCGTACTTCCCCTCCATTCTTAGCGCCGAGAGTTCCTCCCACCAGTCCGTGGCCTGTGAGAAAGCATACTTGATTCCGTCTTTGACCCAAAATAGACTGAAATAGCTAACCTTGCCCACGTGTTTCCTCAGTTCTCTCAGAGCTTCTTCTTGCTCGCCCTCAAGTAGCATAGCCTGCAATTCCTTTTCCTCCAACGAGGAGGCTTGCACAACGACTACTTTGGCTCCTGCCTCTTTCGCGGCCTGTAGGAATCCTTTCCACCCAGACTTCTCTTCTGCCCACAGTACCTCGGCAAGGTACCGTGACCTCGTCGCCTCGACTCCGTAGAATATCGTGAAGCCTTCCTGTTTCAGGTACTTCTCGACTTCTTGCAAGGTTTGCTCAAGGTTCCCGGACTGAATCACCATCTCGCTTTCTCCCTCCTTTCTAGCCGGGTGTTGATCTGATTCATGATCTCCTTCAAATCAGGTGTGACTCCATGGTGGATAGTCCGTCTGTCCAGTGTTCTAATGTGAGCTGGCAGGGGGACGAAAGGTCCGACCAAAACAGCCTCGCCTTGGTTGAGACTGGGCAAGTCCTCGACAAGTCGATGTGAGAAACTTTCGCTCGCATTCTCTATCATCAATTGATCCTGCTGGTTTGTTATCCGTAGGACGGCGTAGTTGCCGACGTTGCTGAGAATATCGGGGTCAATGCTTCGGGGTCTTTGGCTGATCAACGCAAGAAAGAGGCCGAACTTGGCCCCTTCTCTGATGGCAGTTGAGATCGTCTTGACGGCATATCTGCTACCTCCTTCTCTAGAAGCTACTCGATGTGCTTCCTCGACGAAGAGGAAGGCTGGGATGAAGTTCTGCTCGTCACTCTTGCTTGCAACTACATGTCTGAACACGAGGTCGGTGATTATGCTTGTGTAAGCGTCTTGAATTCTTGATCGCAATCCATTCAAACAGATAACGCTGAGAGTCTTGGGACGCACGAGGTCGGCGATATTCATTCCCGCTGGAGGTAAAGATACTTCCTCGCCCAAATCTTCCAGACGGAGACGGAGACTCTCGTGTCGCGTCCGTTCATGCGCTTTAAGTACTGGCTTTCCTTCCTCATCCGTCTCGTCGAGCTTCTCTTGAATTGTGGCCATAACGTCCTTCAGGCCGAATGGTTTCTTGTCGGCTCTGAGCTTCCTGAGGATGTTCCTTAGAATAATCTGCTGTAGTTCCCCCAATGTCGCGCCAAGTAGCTCCGTGAGCTCTTCATTTGTCAACTGGTCCGGGCTAAGGTCAAGATCCTTCTGCTCGGCAGTTACTCCGCTAACTCTGGGTGTGCCAGGCGGATAGTATACTACGACATCGAAGTCTCCATGTTTTTCTTTGAGTTTGATGCGTTTGTCCATCATAACGTAGTCAGCGTGAATATCGATTACAATCACTGGGAACGGCGTATTGAGCAGGATTTCTTCCATGAACCTTCCCGCCAAGTAGGATTTTCCGCTTCTTGTTTGAGCGAAAACGCCTAGGTGAAATTGAAGGTCTTGTAGATGCACTGGTACAGTGACATTGGGTCTGTTGAGAAGCTTTCCTATATGAAGAGGGATTCTTTCCTCAAGTCCTTTGAAGTAGGCTTGGAGGAGGCTGTCCTCCGCTCTATAGACTGGGGCGTTTGGGTCTGACGCTACTTTAGGTCGAAGTATCCGCCCATTCTCATCGATGTAGCCTAGGACTTCCGCTCTGACTAGCTTGTACGAGTAGGGAGTTGCCTGTTGATCCGTTGCTAATCTTTCAGTGGCGAGCGGATTCTTAGATCCCAATCCGAGGACTTCAGCCAGAACCTTGACTTTCTCAGTGCGCTCTTCTCGGCATTCATTCACTTCAACGAAGACATAGTCGTGTAGGGCGATTGGACGGTCAATACTTGTTTTGAAAAGGAATCCGAACGGCGTAGACTCTTCTATGACTCTTCCAATGGGTTCCATCAATATCCCCTCAAAACGAAATCTCTCATGCTTCTCTTTCTTGGATTGACTTTGAAGCCTTTCTTCCTAAGCTCTTCCATAATCATAGGCTCATATGCCTGCTTGTAGAGCTTCCTGTCTAACCTTACGACTGCATCGACCTCCGTCAGAGGATTCACAACATAGGGCTCATGACTGAGCCAGTTCAGAGTTGCCACCAAACTCTGTGCCGCCTCAAGTCCGCGGTCATCTGAGAAGATGTCTTCTGAGAGATCCCCACATTTATCCTCGTATCCCAGAAGATTGGATGGCGTGTCAATCCTATATACGCCTGATTCAGGCTTAGGCTTCCAATAGAATATGGCGATGGGAGGCTGAGCGTAGAAACTATCCAAGACATCGATCAAAAAAGACAGCTTATTAGACTGCTTCAATCGCCTCCTGAACATCGATTCCCACCAGCTCTTTGTACCTCTCCCGATCTCCCCCGCTACGAAAAGGGTCTGCGAAGCTAACAGCAAGGGTCTCGTGAAGCCAGGCTCAAGCGCGATTTCGCTGTATAATCCTTCATCTGAAATTTGCCACTCAAACTCTTCCAGGTAGTTTTTCAGCGGAGCGTCTTTCGGGAGGCTTTCGACCTTTTCCCTCAGCCACTCAGCTATCCTCCTGACACTTCTCCCCCTAATGGCGAGTTCAGTTCCAATGCTCTTGTCGATTTGGAGCAATGCGTCTAGCAGTATCCTCGCCCTGAGGTAGCTGATGTCGCTGTCCTTGGACAGTCCTAGAATGAATACTCGACCATCTTGGCTGATCTTGAGGAGTGAAGTAAGCTCCTTGATATATCTCTCGAAGACTAGTGCCATAGCTTCGAGTTGAGGCGCATAGTGGAAGAACGTAAGGTACAGGCTACCATCGAATATTGCTAAGACCCTCTCATGATCATGCCGAGCTTTTCCTATGGCTTTCCTGAGGACCTGTAGTTCCAATGCCTTCATGAACAGCGATTGTCCACTGAGTCCGTAGTCTACCTCAACCGCAACCTCGGGTATAGTTACAACAGAGCAATCTTTAGCATAGATGTGGGCTATGGCCCTTGCTGCCCAAGCGACAAGCCCGCCAGAGAATCTTGATTCACCGAGGCTGCCATCGCATGCCACGACAGCACAATTCGGATCAGAAGAGGCACTGTAAGGGTTCCATTTTGATAGATAGAGGCGCTTAGCCCATGAGGCTTGAGGTTCATGAGGAACCAAGATACCAACGGACTTCCGCAACTCTTCTGCAAACATGGAAAAGAAACTTTCTTCAGCCATCCGAATACCTCTTCAATCGTCTCATCTTTTCTCTCTTCACATTCTAGAATTCCATGAAGCGTCGGATTATATGGTCGACAGCTTCTTCATCGCTTCCGACTTCGGCTAGACGTTTCCTTATTTTCCTGCCAGCCATAACTGTCGTTTCCCTACCCAATACGATGATCGGCCTTAGTTATATCTTGGATGCGCGATATATTATAATACCATCTCATATCGATAGCGGTGGTTACCAATAAATGAAAATCTCATACCACAAGCAAAGAAATAGCCAAATTTCCTTTCCAAAATCTAACGGGAGATGAGAAGATGGCTAAACTTGCATTCTACGGAGGAATTGATGAGATAGGTGGCAACAAGATACTGCTCTCGGATGGAGATACAAGGATTTTCATCGATTTCGGCGAAAACTTCGAGAAAGAGAGGCAATTCTTTGACGAGCCTTATTTGGCGCCAAGAGAAGAAAAACACCTTTTGTCCTTGGGTATTTTGCCAGATTTACCTGGACTTTATAAGAGTGATGAGAGAGAAACGAGCATCAATGCAGTTCTGTTATCTCATCCACATGTAGATCACACTGGGTACGTTCGGTATATTAAGCCTGATATCAATATATGTTGCGATGAAATCACAAAGACAATGATTGTAGCAAGAGAGTTTAGTAGCAGGCACCCATCTGAGTATGCAATAGCAAAACTTACCAAAACAAGTGGAGAAGAGATTTTCAACAAGTTTCAAGAAATCTCCGTTGGAAGGCCTGAAAAGATAGATTCAGTCGAGATAGAACCGATTGAAGTAGACCACTCAACACTTGGCGCCTGCGGCTTCCTTATTCACACGTCTGAGGGATGTGTCGTTTACACTGGTGATTTTCGAATGCACGGTCCTCGAAGAGAAGCATCAGAGAAGTTCATCGAAATAGCTCAGAAGTCAAAACCAGAAGCTCTGATCATTGAAGGAACCAATATTGCAGATGCCGGAATGACAAGTGAAAGCGAAGTTAAGGAGAAAATTGACGAACTGGTTTCTAAGAGTCCTCATCTTACCATGGTTAGTCTCTCTTCAATTGATATCCATCGGCTGAAGACTCTGTACGATGTCGCAAAGAAAAACAATAGAAAACTTGGAGTTTCTATGAAGCAAGCGTTCTTGCTTGACGCTTTGAATACTGTATGCAAATCTTCAATAATTGACTTGCGTGATCCGGACATTTGCATTTTTCAAAGGCAGAAGAAGCGTCTCGACGAGTGGGAGAATCGCGTCTGTACCAAGTACTCCAACGTCAAGCAATGTGAGGAATTAAGCAAGATACAAGATGATCTTATCCTAGTGACTTCTTTCTATGATATGAACGAAATGTGCGATCTAAAGCCCAAGACGGGAAGCAAATTCATTGTGTCTCAAAGCGAACCTTTCAATGAAGAGATGGAAATAGATCATAAAAAACTACTAAATTGGCTTGAACACTATGGTCTCCCACTTTACAATATTCATGCGTCAGGGCATGCATATCCACATGATCTTAAGGAGGCAATAGCCACAATATCTCCGCAAAAAGTCTTTCTCGTGCATACAGAAAGACCGAAGTTGTATCGGAAATATATAGAAGACCTCAAAATAATTACAGTATGCCCCGAATTGGCAAAAGAGTATCCAATAAAATAGGATGTCAAGGCCGTGGCCGTTTTCGGACCTACATGAGCCCTTCATTAATGTGCCAACGGGCAAACCGTGAGAGTCGCTTTAGGAAGAAATCATCAAGAGACTTGCTTCAGAAAACCAATGCATGTATTTCGCTTTAGATAATCAGCTCACTCCTAGTCGTGAAGTGGCTTAGGTTCGAAAATAACATCATTCTGGAGGACCGAGTTTTCCGGAAGACCCGCGAGCGAGAAGGACAATCTAGGCGGCTGAGGCTCTTCGAGAGAGAGTGAGGTCCAACGTTGAGAGGTATATGGGACAAACCCTACTCATTATAACCTTGGGAAATCTTGAACCTCCTCAACACGGAACTTTCTCAAAGCTTCAAGCAGATATTCCTAGTCAGCCACATCTGCGGACTGGATGAACAGGTCAAACATATCATCAGGCTTGAGAACAGAGAAGTGATCGTAAAGCTGTAGCGGACTACCGCAAACCGCGCTGTTGGCTCTGTAACGGGCGTTTTCAACGCTTTGACATAGTAGAATTCATTTCTCTACTTCGGGCAACTCCACGAGCGCCGGGAGAGTGTCCTTCTGAATCAGTTTCTTGTATTCAGGTTCTCCGCTTAACAGAGCTTTACTGGTGCTTTTGACGGTAAATGCTTCCTCGTAAACTTTCTTGTAAGAGCCGTACCTTCTCTTCCATGCGGCCACATGCCTCTTGACTTCGTCCGTCAGGTCCTTGTAGAGCGTCATACTCTCTAGTATGATCGCATCCATCGAGTTTGCAAACTCTGAACCTTCAAGGTACTCCAAAGTGAGTTTTATCGCCTTATCCCTCTCGAGCTGCCCAAGCTTCATCTCCGCAATTAGAATAATCTGGTTTCTGAGAACGCTGGCCAGCGACAACACCCCGGTCGCATGAACTACCATTACTGCCCTTTCTGTAAAGAAGCCCTGAGTTCCTTTCTTCATCGCGTTGGTTACTAAGATAGCGAAATCTGCCTTTCTCTTCTCCTTAGCTTCTGAGGCCTGCTTAACGTGCCTAATAGAGTAATGCTTCACTCGCTTGCATTCGTACACCATCACGCCGACTTGCTGGCCCTTTCGCATTATTGCTTGAATAATATCTCCGCCCTTCCCAGTGTGTTGTAACTTGTCTTCAGGAAAGCGTTTCCTCAATTCCCCTACCAAGTTGTCCTCATAAAGCAAGCCCTCTATCTGCGGCGTGGTTTGCCTCTCTAATTGTCTCTCTAGTTCTCTAATCTGGCTCGCCTGTATTCGCAACTGCGTATCCTTAGCTCTCATTTGAGTTAGAGTACTGCGGAAGGTCTTGTCCAGTTGTTCATACTTTCTTTTAACCTGCTGCGCACCACGTTCTCTTTCTATCTTAAGCCGATCTCTAACAGAAGCATGAAGCTGTTTCTTCAGGTACTTGAGACGAGCTGCTACCTGTTTCTCTGCTTGAGCATGCGCTAGGGCTGTAGCTCTTCGTATTTTCTCTTGTGCTCTCCTGTCTATCTGCTCTTGTCTACCCTTTAGAGCCTTTATCTGAAATTCCAATTGTTTCGTTCGCTTGAGACGGGCTGCTACCTGTTTCTCTGCTTGAGCATGCGCTAGGGCTGTAGCTCTTCGTATTTTCTCTTGTGCTCTCCTGTCTATCTGCTCTTGTCTACCCTTTAGAGCCTTTATCTGAAATTCCAATTGTTTCGTTCGCTTGCCAACAGCTTGTCGGATAAGGCGAGTCTTTTCCTTTCGAAATTTGGCCGCTTCCTTTCGAAGTCTTTGCCTCTCTTTTCTGATTTTCTGGGCAAGTCTTGCTCTCTGCTCTCTTATCTTCCCAATTAACCTCTGCCGTTCCTCCCAAATGCCTGTAATCTTTCGGTATAAGGAAAGTGAAACTGGCTGGCCGCAGAGCGGGCAGGTATATCCCATGTAGAATACCTACATATTCAGGGAAAGGTCTTTACTATAAATCTTATGAATTCTAGAAATTCATGATGGCTGCGCAAGATATCCTTTTATTCTATCATGGAGTTGAGCTAATTGACGCTAGCAAAGTAGGCTTGGGTGACCGATCTGGTTGGGCATATGTAATGTCTGCGGCGCTGAAGTGAGTGATGAGGAGCTGTATAAGTGCGGTGAGTGTGGAAAGGCCTACTGCGAGAAATGCGCTGTAGCCGATGGAACCATCAAGACGCTCGGTGTATGCTCAGACTACGAAGAGGTCTATGAAGCGGAAGAAGACTACTGGCTCTGGAAGTAATTGAACATGTCTGATACCGTGGGGTCATTGGAGGCAGACTCAACTTCCGAGATAGGCAAATTGGACGCACATATAGAGGAATGGATGCGAGAGCTAGTAGATCTATCCCGTCGCAACCGTTTATTGTTTTTCACCCCCACGCGTAGCTCGAGCCTACAACTGGTTGAACCGTCACCAACTGAAGTCTTCCAGCGTCTGGTGATCGAGGAAAAGCCATGGATATTTTTCATACCGCGCGAGGAAGAACAAGCGACACCTCCGCGAAAACCAGATGAACTTGTATGTACTGCACAGGCACCTATCGAGAACATAATCAAAAACCTACATCGCCGTTCTCGCACCGACTTTGAGGAGCGGGGTGTCCGCATCCTTCATTTAACATTCGGAATGTTGCAATGGAAGGAGATGGAGCGAGGTGACACCGTAAGGTCCCCGTTGATTCTCATTCCAGTAGAGTTGAAGCGCAGGTCAGCCACCGCACCTTTTGAACTCAACCCTGTGGAAGAAGATGCGATCCTTAATCCCGCTCTACGGGTTAGACTTTGGAAAGATTTCCAAGTAGAACTACCAGACTTACCCGATGACTGGGAGAGTGAAGGAATAGAAGGCTACCTGGCCCGTGTTGATGGTGCCGTGCAGAGTCAAGGTTGGTCGGTATCCTACGAGTGCTGGGTCGGGCTGTTCTCGTTCTACAAACTTCCGATATATGAGGATCTCAACAGACATCGGACTATCCTTAGGCAGCATCCTATAATACGTGCTTTAGCCGGGCTAGGACGCATTACGCGTGGGGAACTGCCAGAAGTCAAAAAGCTTGATACAACGGTTAAGCCTAGTCAAAGTTATCTTGTGCTCGATGCAGACAGTAGTCAGCTCGCGTGTATTGAGTCAATCAAAAAGGGCAACAATCTCGTTATTCACGGCCCGCCTGGAACTGGCAAGAGTCAGACCATCGTAAACCTCATCGCGGAGTGCATCGCCGTTGGCAAAACAGTCCTGTTCGTGAGCGAAAAGATGGCTGCCTTGGAAGTTGTCTATAAACGGATCCGTGACCGAGGACTCGGACACTTTTGCCTAGAACTCCATAGCCATAAGGCAAATAAGAGGCTAGTCGTCGAGGAACTGTACAAATGCTATCGTGAACGACTAGAGCCTAAAACGACTATGGCCGAGCTTGAGTTTCAGCGGCTCGAAGAAAGACGTCGAAGGTTGAACGAATATGTTGAAGCTCTTCATCGTATTCAGGAGCCGCTTCGACTCACTGCTTATCAAGTGCTTGGTGACCTTGCCGAGCTTAGGAGCTTCCTCTTCGTCTCGCCAGCTAATTTGAATCCAGCAAATCTCACGCCCGAGCAACTCGACGTAGCCGTCCAACTCGCGCGAAGGCTTGGTCAGATATGGATGGTTGTCGTCGAGGGAGATCGTTTTCCTTGGCGAGGCTGCAAAGCTGACTCGTATGGTATGGGAATCCGAACAATATTCCAAGAATACATAAACGCTTGTTCAGTGGCACTACATGAAGTTCAAGAGAGTGGAGCCAAGTTTGCTGCGAATCTAGGCTTGCCTCCGCCCGCATCAGTCAACGAGGCTTATTGGCTATTAGAAATCGAAGAACTTTTACGCCAAAGCCCAGCGGTCCCAGGGGTCTTGTTGACTAAAAGGGATCAGGATCCCTTCGAGTGTTTACGGAGTGTGGAAACATGTGACGAAAAGTGGCCTTTCATTCGCATTACCCATGAATACGACAAGAGAATCATAGAAGAGTTCGACTTGGACCGGCTAATCAAAGTCTATTCTTCTCATTTTCGATGGTTGCATCCTATTTTCTTCAAAAGCAAGAAGCAAATCAAGCACATAAGGCGTGGCGGTAAATTACCTACGGATATTTCTAGGGATTTGAAACTGGCACTGGAATTAAGAAAGGCTATTGAATGGGCTGCGTCCTTTCACCAACATTTTCGGGACCGCACAATTCCAAGACAGATTATTGAGATTGCGCAATCAAATAAAGGGGTTATGCCTGATCCAGCCATGCTTAAGAATGCATCTGAGGGCCTTCAACAGGCATTTACCACTTTGGAATCTCAATTCGAGCCGGGCTACCCGCAGCTTGATGGGGTTTCCCTCCGCAACCTATCTTTTGAGCTGATTGAGAAGCGCCTTCGTGAAATGTTGGAACGCATTGATGCTCTGCGCGATTGGGTAGACTACCGGGGGCTCGAAAAGGATTTTTCGGCAGTGGGCTTAGGCATGTTCCTTAAGAATCTTATCAAATCTTCCGCCGAGCCCAGGGATCTGCCTAACATTGTCAGGCGGTCTCTACTGCAGGTATGGCTGGATTGGCTTTTTGGAAAAGAACAGGCTTTAGGCCAATTCCGCGGTCAACACCATGAACAGTTGATCGAGGAATTTCGCAAACTCGATCGGAAGCACTGGGAGCTTGGTGGCAATCGAGTGATACTTGAGGTAAACAATCGCAGTCCTAGACTCGTCTCTTACCCTGGGAGCGAAGTACACGTCTTGCTCCGAGAGGCCCATAAGAAGAAGCGGCATTTACCCATTCGAAAACTGTTTGTGCAGATTCCTAACCTCTTCACGAGAATCAAGCCCTGTCTCCTCATGAGCCCCCTTACGGTCAGTCAGTTCCTTGACCCTGCGCAGATCACCTTTGACTTAGTGATCTTCGATGAAGCGTCGCAAGTCCGCTCGGAGGATGCTGTGGGTTCGATCTACCGCGGCAGACAGATCGTGGTGTGTGGCGACAATAAACAGTTACCGCCTACGGCCTTCTTCGATCTAGCCATGTCGGACGAGTTTGATGAGGATGCAGAAGAACCCTTCGACATCTTCGACAGTATTCTCGACGAGTGCATCGCTTTGGGTATGCCCGATGGCTGGCTCCGTTGGCATTATCGGAGCCGTCACGAATCGCTAATCGCCTTCTCAAATCGTCAGTTCTATGACAATCGCTTGGTGACTTTCCCATCGTCCGTGGATGAGGATCCGCGGCTAGGAATCAAATTCGTCTATGTCCCTGATGGGATATATGATCGAGGAGGAAAGCGTGACAATGTTCGAGAAGCGGAGAAGGTTGTAGAGCTTGTAGCGAACCACTTCAGACAGTATCCTGAAAAAAGCCTTGGCATTGTCGCCTTTAGTATTGCCCAGGCTAATACTATCGAAGATCACATCGAACGCTTTCGGAAGGAAAATCAGGAATTCGAGAGCTTTTTCACGGAAGACCGATTGGAAGGATTCTTCGTTAAGAACCTTGAGAACGTCCAAGGCGATGAGCGTGACGTGCTTATCTTCAGTGTCGGGTATGCAAAAGATCAGCAAGGACGGTTAACGATGCACTTTGGGCCGGTTAACAAAGAGGGTGGTGAGCGGCGGCTAAATGTTGCGGTCACGCGGGCAAGAGAGAAGGTTATTGTTGTGAGCTCGATACGAGCATCAGATCTTGACCTTTCGGCCACACAGGCACCAGGCGTGCTCCAATTCTATAAATATCTTGATTATGCAGAAAGAGGGCGGGAGGCGCTGGACATCGGTTTCCCTCGTCTTGACGAGTATGGATCGCCCCTTGAAGCAGAAGTTGCAGCGGAGATACGGGCTCTTGGGTATGAGGTAGTTCCTCAGGTCGGTTGCAGTGGGTACCGGATCGATATGGGAGTGTTGGATCCAGCCCGACCGGGACGATTTATCTTGGGCGTTGAATGTGATGGAGCAACCTATCATTCCTCGTACACGGCCAGGGATCGTGATCGGCTTCGCCAAGAGGTGCTTGAGAAACTGGGATGGCGGATTCATCGAGTCTGGGCTCCTGACTTTGTGACGCGACGCGATACCGAGGTTCGCCGTCTGCGCGAGGCCATCGAGCAAGCCCGTATGCCGTCCATAACGACTCAGACGGAAACCCCGAAGAAAGAAGATGAAGCGTTTGAGCCGCTCGTTACGAAAGTGAACACCCCATCTCCAAATAATTTCGGCGACTTCATCAGCTGGGCCATCCCGTACAAGGCGTGCATACCACGGATGCGATTTCCAAGACGGCTTGACTTCTATGATGCCCGCGCAATAGGAATTCTGACACAAATGCTACAGGAAGTCGTGAATGTTGAGGGCCCTGTGCACATCGAAATTGCGGCGCAGAGACTTGCGCAAGCATGGGGCCTTCGGAGAGCTGGCAGCCGTATGATGGCAGCCGTGCACAACGCGTGCAGATATCTAGTTCGCTCGGGAGGTTTAAAGATGCATGAAAACTTTCTTTGGCCTGTGAACATCACCTTTCAACTTAAGGTTCGTCGACCCAACCCTGACCAGCCGGCAACCGAACGAAGCATACAATACATCCCTCAAGAGGAGATTGAACTGGCATTTGTCAACGTACTAAGAGAAGCACTCAGTTCGCCAAGAGACGCATTACTTACGCAAGTAGCAAGAATCTTTGGATTCGAACGCATGAGTCAGCAAATTCAAACATCACTTGAAGAAAATCTATCTCAGTTGATCCAGCACGGGCGTATCGTTGACAAAGGAGGACGACTGTCGGTCGCAGCCGATAAGAATAAGCTGGCAGAAGGATCAACGCGTGAACCGAATAGCACGGGAAAAGAGGTAATGCGCAAGCGGTACTGCATATTATGCGGTAACACAATCCAAGAAAAAGATCGTTACTGTTGCGTCTGCGGCAGGAAGGTTGAAGATATCGAAAACAAGGGCAGGTCTTTCGACTATAAGTTTAGCCTCAAGCCATGAGTTTCAACTAAATTGCTGTGAGTATCTTGCCAAGAACACATATTTTTTGTACAAAACTAGGTGCGAGATATGAGAAAAACGTAGAAGACATTTGAACGCCCATTGCTTCCACGAATGCGAAAACTAGAGTCAAAACTGATAAGCTATCAGAGAGATGATGTCGACTCCTTAATGCGATTGAAATGCTATCTATCTACGAGAGCCTTAGCAGCATTTATCAAATAAGAAGCAGAGAAAGGATCGTTATTACAATTGGCTAGGCACTATGCACTGGTGTACACACAAGGTACTAAGCAAAGCAAGCTTGAGTTTTGTTTCTTCTGTACTCATTTTTCATCACCTGGGCTTTGATAGATCAACGGGAACAGATTTCCTAAGAAATTCTTTACCGCATCAGAGATTATCGCTGACCTTTTTTCAGTGAAAGCATCATAATTCTTGAGTTTCCAATTCTCTTCGTTATCAACAGGTATGAGTTGCTTTTCAAGCTCCTTCTTGTCTATGAGGAACTTACTGATGTAAATATACGGCTCATCCCGTAGCCTCTTGTTCGTACCAGGATTTATGAAAGCTATGTTGGCTAATGATTCACGTTTTTCTTCTTCTACTCCAATTCCTCTAAGTAGACTTCTAGGAAAGAAGTGATGCTCTTCAATTGTAAAGTCCTTATTTATCTCGTTGTTTGGAAGATAGCCTAGTCTAGTTTTGCTAAACCAATCATACGCTTGATTTCTGAATGCGATAAGATATAGAACCAACTTGAGAAATCTTCCTTCTCCCTGATAATGCACAGTATTCATTATCGAGGTTTGATCTAGCGTTATTGGCCTGACATCCTCGTGCAGCTTACTGATTGCTTCGTCGAAACTTCTAGAATTTTGAATCTTGTTGATGTCTTCTTGTAAAGTCGTCTCCGCAGAACCGCTGTATCTGCCTTGTGCTAACGCCAACAGGAAATAGTGAAGTGCTTTGTTGAAGTCAAATTCACTTTCAAACATGCTGTGAAGATAAACTAGGGGGATTACGGTGTTCTTAGCGTAGATTAATTCGGATGATAGGACTCCCATACTCCTGAATTCTTGTATCATTTTGTTCAAGCTAGTTTTGAGCTTTTCGAAAGATCTGTCAAGTAGTTGGTTCTTATTCCGTAGAAAATCATCGCTAACGTCCCTCAAAACTGCTCTATTCTCTCCGACCGAGGTAAGTGCTCTTATCAATAATGTAGGCTCAAAGTAAAATCCCTCATTGTCTAGCCCCTCCAGATACTTGATGAAGTTATCTCTTATCCATCCCTCGCTGTATGCTGCAAGATATGCCAGTGTTACGTCAGCCAGTTTCACTCTTGTACCAGCACTATTTATTCTCTCAAAGATTGTAGCTATGTGCTCTAAAGAGGTGTTAATTTTGACTATGGGGACGTCTCTGGTTAGAGCGTCTCTCACATGCTTTAAGTTGTCATATATCTTTGTGAAGAGATCTTGCCGGTTTAAGTTTCTTGATAATTCCTCGGCAGCCGCCCTAACGTCTGAGACATTCAGGATTTCGTGCGGGTAAAGCCATTCGGGACTATTCTTGATTGCAGGATACTCAAGTGATACCTCTAGTGTAAGGATGTTGATTTTCACTTTGTATCTTTCAATGATGTTATTCCACTCGTCAACATCTAACCAGTACGGTTTTTTCAAGCTCGTGATTGAAAACGAAACTACTCTCTGTTGACCGTCAACTATCCACTCTTTCCTTTTCTTTTCATAAATATGCTTGCCCGTGGTGTAATTGCTTAAGTCCCAAACTAAGAACGCACCAACAGGATATCCCTTTATCAACGAATCAATAAGCTCTTTAACCTGATCCTTAGTCCAGACAAAATCCCTCTGAAACTCGGGGATGTCTATATCTCCATTTACTGCTTGCTGTACAAGTCTGGTTATGCTAATGGGTATGACATTTGGTTTCTCGTATGCGCTCAATTCTACCCATCTCCAATATCCAGCTGTTTACAAAACCAAGTCATCCATAATTCACCAGTTGTTCCGAGCTAAATATGTATCGAAGTCTAATACTGTGCAGAGGTCCCTACTCAGCCAAACTAGCTCTTTGCTTTCAGAAAGCAAAAAGAAGCAAATACAGGCTAACTTCGACCAGGGCTTCGATTTGGTTAACGGTAAGAAAAAGACCCTTCTTCTAGCCGGATCATAGACGCATTTTTGCAGTTCTTGCCGAGTCGTCTCAGAAGATCATTTAGAATATAGACCCTGATCTCACCGAATAAATCGGTGTGTGTGCCGTACTATGTACAGAAATCTTAACTAGATCAAAGAGCAATTGAAATGCGAGTCAACACCATAAGCGTCGAAAGTTAGGAAGCATCCTTGTCTGAAATTTCTGAAAGAGAGAGACTTGCAATTCTGGAGGAAAGGCAACGCATCCAAGTAGCAAGTCAGCGAATCCTTTCAATATTGGAGAGCAATGCTTCTGAATCGCAGAAAGCAAGATGCTGCGAGAAGGAGCTTATGGCAATCGCGGCGGCTCTTGGAACTATAGGCTCTTACGCAAATTCTCGGTCAAAGAAGTATTTGGCTAATACTACCGATGTAATACAGTTCCTGATGAGCTTCCTAAATCGCAATATTGTGATGCCTCTTATCCTTAAGGAATTCTGTGTACGTTTGAACGCGATGCAACTGAGCGTCACGCGTACGGAAGTTGGCCTTCTTGGCGAAGTTGGATTAGATTTCGGAGTATTGAAAGGAAAGCTAAGAGCCGTCCGTAAGAAACATGGGTAATTTGTTTGGAAAGAAAAAGAATAGTTTTTCTGAAGTGTGGCGTAGAAAAGTCAGTCAAGTCATTGCACTGCAGGGACTATGCCAAGATAAATCTTGTTCGCCTACCGATCCTTTTCTATCTCATCATCTGCCAACGCGTCTTTTATGAAACCAATCGAGTCCTGTGGCATGGTTTTTCATGATGTGATTTGATACGACACTCAGCTGTCATAGTTTTTCTATAACAAAAAACCATAAGGTCTACGATGCTGAGTTAAAAAAAAGTTCAATGACAGCGAAATCAAGAAGCTCATTGAACAACTTATACCTATGTTAGATGATTGGCTAACCAAACACCCCTAATCCAAAGTCTTATTCTGGACAAACTTCTCGTCTTACAATACACCTTGATCCTTTTCCATCAATTGGAAGCTCTAGGCAAGAAGAACAATTGCCCGTGAACCAGATAGTCCGTAACGGTTATAGCTTTCGCCTGCAATCGTTGATGACAGCTAGTTCAGAAATTAGAATCAAAATGTCCCGTTTGGTGAACTCTTCCCTTCTACTTCTCATGACCGGTTCTATCGCAGCTTATGTACCATCCCTTATGCTATTTCATCCGATGCGAAAGTAAATATTGCATACCCGCTACTCGGACTATTTCCGTTGTATGCTGAATCGATCTATGAGCTGGTCAAAGAGTATGTTCCTCTTACAAAGTTGTTAAGTTCAAGAGCGTGTGTAAAATCGATGATGTGTCCGCCTATTCAGGCTGTGCGTGATATCTCGCCGGCTTGTGCAGAAATGAATTCTTCTATAATACCAATCTCGCTGCCTGTAAGTCCATAGCACCTGTAGACTAATTTGTCGATAATGCCTTGAATTTCCACGATCCGAGATTCAGTGATACTGAGGTTTCGGTTTCCAATTGGAGATGATTTACGCAACTGTTTCACTAGTTCGGTTATGCGTTTCTTGTTTAGTTCGATGTTGGGTGTGAATAGAGGTATCTTGACCACATCTAGTACTGCGTCTGCAACGGGTCCCTTTCCCCAGTTTGCTTTTCTGTAGTTCTGAATCAAGAAGACCTTGGTGCAATAGTAGAGGTAGTCCAAAACGTCTGAGTCATTAACGGCGAGGGTGATTGCGCTACAGGTATGTTCTTCGTTGTCAAGATACGTTGCTGAGACAAGCAGCGACCTTTCGTCTTTTGCAGCCTCAATCTTAGTTATCTTCGCAAGCGCTGACTTGTCAGTCTTCTTAGTTTCAGCTAAGTCGATTTGATATTCAGAGGCGTTTTGAAGATAATACCGAATTGGAACCTGTTTGGTGCTTGAATCACTAAAGTTCGTTGTCATTGTTTCAAACATGTGGAGGGAGCGGTAGTATTCTTTCTTGCACCTTACCAATTCTTCTACGTTTCTTATGATTTCTTTGTACAGAGGTGATTCCACATCGATCTTTGCGATTGGAACTCTCTTCAGAGGCTCTCTGAGGTATTCGTAATATTCGTCACGCTTTAGCTTGGCATTATTCTTATGATAAAACTCCAAGCATTTGCTGTTTAGTAGTGCTAGGATGTACTTGATGTCGATCTCACATTGTGGGAATGGCACAAGTACGTATGTATCGGCAGTGCCATAGTATCCCTTTCCATCTTCTCTGTCGTCGTATCCGAATCTGTTCTCGGTTGAGAGAAAAGGGACAACAATCTTCTCAGGTGCACTGAACAGGTGTTCTCTCCGTGGTCTCTGCAAGCGCCACCAGGGATAGAGGCCCTTATCACATTCTGAGCGTGCCTGCAACTCTTTCTTGAATTTCGAAAGGTACTTTTTCGTGTTTGGATACTTATCGATGTCCGTGCCATCCTTGGTGTATATCAAATAGCCATCGACCCAATCAATGTAGTACTTCCTAATGTCGCTGTTCTTCACAAGTCGCCGCAGTATGTCTTTTTCGAGATGGTATTCAGATACGGTGTTACTATCAACGCAGAAGGCTTCGTTCAATCCTGTTTTCTGGCTTTGCTCAATGTCACAAAGAGAGCCTAGAGGCCAGCTGTTTGAGACCAACTTTGCAATGGTATTCGCAAACTTTGGCTTCTGTAGGCTCCATGGCTCGCTTGAGAGTGCTCTCTGAGCGACACTGTAAACCTCAGTTGACTCGTCCTCGTAACTGTCCTGATTAGAGATATTAACTATGTGTTGCAGAAGTTCTGAATTGGTGCCTGACCATCTCTTGACCTTGACAACTCTTGTTTCATTCATCTCTCGCTTATGCTGGTTCGTCTCTTTTCGCAGAATTACTATCAATGTTAGGACATTTACTTTTTCAAACAGCTGGATGTTTCCGAAGTCTATTACTGCCTCAACGGCTACACTATCAAGCAGGAACTGTCTTAGCTTGCTGGCATAGGCAGCATCAATGAAATACCTCGATACAATGAAGCCAAGTCGCCCTCCAGGCTTGAGTAATTCTATACCTTTCATCAAGAAGTAGTAAAGAATGTCATTCTTGCCCGAATAGATTTGAGGATAAACGGCTTTAAAGTAGGCCTGTTCTTCAGAAAGGTTTTCCATTGAGAGGTATGGAGGATTCCCCAGCACGCAATCGAAGCCGCCGTTGGCTAGAACTTGCTCGAACTCCTTGTTCCAATCAAAGGGCGCTTTTGATGTTGGGTCAGAGAAGTATTTCTTTAGCTCATCAGGATTCCCAGACACAAGCGAGTTACCCACCTTTATGTTTTCCTGCAAAATGAGGGGGAGTTTCTCACCTTTGCGTAGTGCCTGAAGGACGAGATTCACTGCAGCGATCTCAGCGGCAGCGGTGTCAAGGTCGATTCCGAAAATGCAGTTACGCAGGATCTTAGATTCAAAGTCAGTCAATATGTCCGGGCGCTCACTATCGAGCTTCCACGCCTCCTTCTGGCGGCCCGCCTGTCTCATCTGGCCTACCCTGACATTGATCTTGGAATTTGCGTCGTTGACAAGAGTGTTGTACTTCAAGCAGTATTCTTTGAAAACCTCAAACGCCTTGATCAGGAAGGTTCCCGAACCACAAGCTGCGTCCAGTACCTTAAGTTCGAAGACCTGCTCGAACTGTTTCGCAGCATCGGTATACCTTTCTCGCTCGAATAACGCGACGGCATCTCTCCATATTGCTTCTAATGCAATTCTAATGGTACTATCTACGATGAAGTTCACAACGTGGGTCGGTGTGTAGTAAATCCCGCCAGCCTTCCGAAGAAGTTCATTCGGCCTTATGTCCACCCTACCGTGGTCAAGAATCAGTTCGTGACCCAGATAGCTCTCATAGGTGCTGCCAAGTATGTCCGAGGTGAACTTTCGAAAGCTCTGGTCATACAGTTGGTTGATTATCTCGCCTAGAACGGTTGGGTCTATTTTTCCAAGTAGAGAATCAACTAGTTGGTCCTTTTCGAACATGCGACTGTCATGCTTAAGGTCAAACCCTTGAAAGAGCGAGCCTAGCAAATCTGGCAGTTTAGTGTATGTGCGGGTCCGCTGCCAGTACTCGAATGTAGCTCTTAGTTGGTCAGGGTCGTCAAGTAGCCACTTGTCTTCAGCGTACCTTATTATTACAAGTCTGTCAATGATACGTTGAACCACGCGTTTGATGCCATCCATGTCCAGATCTGGCACCTTCTTGTGAATATCATTTGCAAGGATGACTCGCCAATGGTTCATCAAAGCCAAGAAGCTCAGGTCGACGTCTCTGCGTTCGATTCGGCTTTCAAGTCTATTTATCGCGCCGCTTTCGACATTCCTTCGAGAAAGGAGTATAAGATCGTCGACCTTCTCCAAGTATTCACTTGTCTTCTCGATGTTAAGTATGGTATCACCTGTCTTCACATTGAAGAGTCTAAACTTCTCAAAGTTTGTGAGTATCGCCCACTTGACTCCGAGGCTCATGCCCGCGTAATTGAGGACTTGGCGCTCTTCAGCAGTCCAATCGGCAAGGATCTTGTATCCCAGTAACGTGACTTGAGTTCCTCTGTCGAGTCTTGAAGGGACGGCGCCAAATCTCTTGGCTTCTAAGAAAATTACGATCTTCCCATCAATTTTCAGCGCAACGTCAGCTAACCCGGCTCCACGTACGTAGTTTTCAGCGTCGTATTCGTTGGAATCCCTCACTGACCATCCTAATACCTCAAAAAGGGAATCAATGAAGTCTTTTCTTACGTTGGCTTCAGACAATTCCTTTAGCGCAGACTGCCCCCTGGTCGCCTTGGTGTTTTCGTATTTCTTTACAAGGGCTGCAAGACCTTCACGCACGGCTTCAACATCAAGTGAATCGATCTGAGACACTATGTGCACCAACATCTTGAAATTGTCGTGGTAGCCATTTGACGTCACCTTGAGAACCTTAAAGCCTTCTTCTCTTCTTCTGATAGGTAGCATAAGGCTGCGACTTTTTTCTAATTGCCCTCCTTACGAATCCGCTTGGGTCTTCTCCTCTAGCCCCGCAGATCTTCTCCAGCAGTTCTTTGTCTCGTTTTGGCATACTTATCGAACGGTTCTCTGAGAACTCGTGATTGTTAGATGCGGTCATTCAACGTCACGTCAAGCGGTACAGGGTTTCGCATACACTTAATATTCTTCTAAACCTGCTTTTCAACTAAACGCTGTAGATGCATAGCGTTTGCCCAACGCCAGCGGTTCGATCCCGGGCCTAGCGTATAAGAGGATCTTCTCACGGCAAAGAATCGTTTGGGCAGACCGTTCAAAGGAAGAAGAATTCAACAGCTCAAACGTGAAGAGTTGGAGGAGATCTTTGACAACGCTTTCCTCGACCGTGAACAGGCTGAGGTTGTAAGCCTGACTGAATCCTATCTCCTCGACGTCGACCGCGGTGAGGCCCTCCGGAACAGCCGGGAAGACCGATTCTCAGGGATAATTTTGAGACGCTTTGAGCCCGGGGCGAGGCATTCAGCGTAGATGACTATAAGTTTGCTTGCGCGATCTCGATTCTGTTCATATTCACGCTCAAGTTTCTCAGGTAAACCGTCTATCATCCGCAGCAATCCAGAGTTCGCGAGGTAGTCCTGTCTTCTGACGAAGAATAGGAGGTAGCCACGTTCAACCTCGTTTTCCGCGTTAGTGAGGCGCTCCAAGTCTTTTCTGAAATGCGTCAGATCTAACCGAGTTGTTCCTATTGCATTGAGGCCGAATTCAAACGCCGCCTTCAGCCTATGTCTAGAATAAGGAGGCTCTCTGACTTGCATCCTCCAATGGCTTTCAGAAACATATTCTGGATCGATTATAGCTAGGTCAAAGTGCCCCCTTCTGCCTCTTCTTCGTCCAGGATACATTCGCAACGTGGGGTATTCCTTGTGCAGCAGTACGCTCTTGTCGACGAAATGCGTCTCCACAAAGAATTCTCCAAGCTTGCCCGAGATCAACTTATGGTAGAGGTAGGCATGCATGTCCTGTTCCGAGTAGAAGAAGTACGGCATCTCTATGAATTTCTCAATTAGTACCCTGATAGCTGAGCTAACCTCTTCAAAAATCCAATCAAACTCCGACAATAGGCCTTCAACCCACCTTCCCTTGTCGATCACTAACCTTTTTTACGGCCCTCCTACCGAAGTCGCTTGGATACTCTCATCCAGCCCTACAGATTCTCTCCAGCAGTTCTCTGTCTCGTTTGGTGATTCTGACGCAGAGGTTCTCTAAAAGCTCACCACAGCCTGACACAGCCATGCAAAGCCGCACCACGAAAACCACTGCCTCACGTACACTTAAGAGCAGCTGAGAAGAGTATTCTTAGGAAGATTCGAAAGAGGGCTGAGTGATAGGTATTAGAGGGTTAAGAAGAAAAGCTAGCTATTTGGAGAAATCTGGAAAGCTAGCTTTTTCCTCGCGGAGAAAAACGTTCGGTATCAGACTTAAGCCAGATGTCTATCGTGCTTTCAAGCTGTTATGCGATGCCTCCGGCTACAAGCGGTTGAATGAAGCCGTCGAGAAGATTATGGTCAAATGCGTTGAAGCGGAGAGTTTAGGTTTAGAGCCTAAAGGAGGCTACGATCGGATGGCTTCAAGACTGTTTGAGTTGGAAAAGATCAAGAGAAAGCTGAGGGAGAGAGGAGTTAAGATTTAACGGAGTTCTCACTTGAAATCCGTCCGCTTTTAGTAGACGAAGATCTCCACTTCCCACCGGACCTAGCCTCGAAATATATCGGCACAGAGGAGAACATTGAAGTGGACCTCGAAGAAGCTAAAGAAGCTAATTTAGGGTTTGGTAGTTGACCGTGTTTTACTCTTGGAGATTATGGCTTTGTCTTGATCCAGACCATACCATTTTACTTCGTAGCCCAAGGCTTCAAGCACTTGGTTTGGTGCTCCTATGCGCATATCTTGCATGAGCTCTGTCACTTTCGAGAGGCTTGCTTCTCCAAGTTGGCTCAGTCTCCCTTCGATATCATCCAGCTTCTTCTCAGAGACTAGGACATCACCGATCAGCCTATATCCTTTCACCGGAGCTGTCTGAAGCCTACGTCTAAGGGCTTCCTTCGATGTCTGAAGTTGTGTCGTCAAGAGAGTAGGGCTGATCG
>Ga0209725_1000447_pt1 | contig 25584 bp, 25 predicted proteins | sample I18A1metaG_FD_184145 | JGI IMG/M metagenome (GOLD analysis project Ga0209725, IMG submission 184145) | Lake sediment bacterial and archeal communities from Gulf of Boni, Indonesia to study Microbial Dark Matter (Phase II) - ​I18A1 metaG... | ecosystem: Environmental > Aquatic > Freshwater > Lake...
GCGCCGATCAGCCAACCTGATGCTAGTCCGTGTAGCCCGTAGCCTACGTAGGCTAACGCTAATCCTGCTGCCTTGCTTATGAGGATGAAGGCTAGGTTCTGGATTGCGACTTCTAGATACATTCCTAGACCGAGCATATCAGCGCCATATAGGGCGGTGAAGTTGAGTATGGCTGAGGCTGAGAGGATTAGGATGAATGGGACTGTGTATTCCGCTCCTCCAAGAATGAACGTTGAGAGAGATGGTGAGAGCAGAAGGACTACCGTTAGAGCTGGGAGCGTGGATAGCGCTACGATTCTGAAACTGAGCCGCGAGATTGAGGCCGCTGAGCCGAGGTCTCCTCTACCATAGTTTTCTGAGACATACTTCTGAGTCGCGACCGGCAGTCCGAATAGTGTTAGCGTTGTGAAGACGGCTGTTGACGCTGCCAGTATCGACCATAAGCCCACTTCCGCTTGAGTAATGAATCTTGCGACTCCAACGTAGAAGATGAAGGCTGCAAGGTATTGGATCAGCTGCTGGACAGCTAGGCATAAAGTGCCTCTCACAGCCTTGATAGATTGCATATAGGATCGGTCTTCTTAGCAGTTTCTACTTGAAAACTACCATATGAGCCTTCGCAGACTATTTTTCGCTTACCATTGAGCGTCAACTTTAGACATAGGTCAACCAGTTATAGCTTATTGCTGAATGAAGCTTGCTAGTCCAGACGCGAGCTTGATGGACTATGAGGTGGAACGGAAAGCCGCGAAACGTCATTCGTCCGATAACAGCAAGTATGCGATTCTGCAGTCGAGCTTAAATTAGCTGTTCGGGACTCGCGTGGAAATTTAAGATTATCAAAATGCTTATCGTAGGAGACTATGCATTCAGCCCCTGCCGATATGGTTGCTGAGTATTGGATGGCGTCATCTATATCTAGCCCCTTTTCCGACGCCAGCTCCGCGGCTTTGATCTCGACGGGTATATCTGAAAAAATATGCAAGCCCTTGTATGCCGAGAGACTTGAGAGAAACGTTCCTAACTCGTCAAGTTTTCTAAAAGCGTCCATTATTACCATTATCGAGTGGACGCTGAAATCTGTTAGCACACCTGTTTCTTTCCCATCCTCAGCTTTCTCAAAAGTTCATATATCGATTTTACGACAAGCCCCTTGACGGTTACGAGGAGGGCTGTTCAATTTCGCTTTGTTCAACATAGAACGCGATCGTTCCGCTATCTGATTACTTTGAAGATGTGGCCTAGTATTATTTCTGAATGGTTTGGGTTCGCGAAGGTTCCTGTTACGAATATTCTAGGATGTTTATGTGACAAGGTCTAGTCGGAGGCTTTCATCTCCAGAGACTACGAGGTTTTCTGCCTCAGAGCCTCTGTGAACTGGTTGTATTCCGACTCATTCCTGAGCTCTTCGAGCATACGTTTCACATCTGGAACCCCGTCAAAACCCTTGTCCATTGAATAGATTTCGTGTACGCCATACCTCTTCATGATTGAGAGGTTAATCAGATCAGAGATTCCTAAGGGGTACTGACCGTGCGTCATTGCTGATTCAAGCTCGTCCTGAAGAGTTGGGTTGACGATCTTTAGGTGGGTGAGCGCCGTTAAGCTTCGGATGAAGTCGCCCAGTCGAGAAGCCTTGTATCGAGAGAGCCATATCAGTACTTCATCCTTCACCAAGCTGCTCGTGAGCGCCTCTTCTCCATTACGGATCTTGGCTAGAACATAGCCGCAGAGCGATATCTTCTCATCCCGTTGCGCTTCTGCAATGGTTGCTTGACTCCATTTGATGAAGATCGTTGAATCTACAAATCTCATCGCTGAGCCCTTTTCAATTTCTCTTCAACTTCGCTCACAACAGCATCCTCAACTTCCGTCAATCTGCGCCTCTCACCTTTAGCTAAACCGAGCATTCCAAGAACGGGATCTTCAGGCAGTTCTTCAACCATGTACACCAAGCGTTTTCCATCCAATCTAAAGACCAGTTCCTCGCCCACTTTGATGGGGAGCCGGTGCCTAGCCTCCTCAGGTATGGTTAAGCGGAATCCGCTGAGTACTTTGACTTTAGATTTCTGCATTTTGTATCACCATAAATACGCTACATTTCTCCTTATATAAACCCGTCTCTTCAACATATGTAGATGATAGCTGAGGCTACGCCGATCAGTCAAGCTGACGCTGATCTAGGTAGCCCATAGCCTCTGTACGCCAGCGCTAACCTTGAAGCTTTGCTTATGAGGATGGAGGCTAGGTTCTGGACTGCCACTTGTAGATACATTCCTAAACCGAGCGTATCAGCGCCGTATAGAGCGGTGAGGTTGAGTATGGCTGAGGCTGAGAGGATTAGGATGAATGGGATTGCGTATTCGGCTCCTCCAAGAATGAATGCCGAAAGAGACGGTGAGAGTAGAAGGACTACCGTTAGAGCTGGGAGCGTGGATAGCGCTACGATTCTGAAACTGAGCCGTGAGATTGAGGCCGCTGCACCCAGATCTTCTCTCCCAAAGTTTTCTGAAACGTACTTCTGTGTTGCGACAGGCAGTCCGAGAAGCGTAAGCGTTGTGAAGACAGCTGTTGAGGCTGCCAGTATCGACCATAAGCCGACTTCCGCTTGAGTAATGAATCTTGCGACCCCGACGTAGAAGATGAAGGCTGCGAGGTATTGGATCAGCTGCTGGACAGCTAGGTATAAAGTGCCTCTCACAGCCTCGATAGATTGCATGTGGAATCATTCTTCATAGCAGTGGTTATTTAGAAATTAGCATATGAGCCTTCGCAGAGTATTTGACGGTTCCTATCGAGCGTTAAAGGATTAGGATTCAGGCTTTGTGACTTTTCTTGAAGGGATCAAGCGGGATCCGCTTATCTTCATCGATTCGCATATCGCTTTCGATACTTATTCTCAGATTATACGTCCACATGTTTCGGTGAGGATCTTCCGCCGGATATTCAAGAGAGATGGGTTCTGGGCCTAATGCTTTTAGGTTGTTGCAGTATTGCACTTCTATTTGGCGAAAACGATTGAATCGAAGCGAGAATATCGAGAATATTAGGGAGGTTCTCGGTTGGGCGTTGATGACTAGGGCTGAGGAGAGGCGTTTCGGCTGGGAGAGCTATTACTATTGGCCGGTGTCGGTGAGGAGGGTTCTTGAGAGACTGGAGGCTGGTTGGGGTCAACTGATAGGTGTTATTGGTCTGCAAGGGGTTGGGAAGACGAGTGCTATGTATGCTCTTGAAGACGCCTTGGTCGAGAAGATTAAAGCGAAGGCGGAGAAGCGCGGTGAGGCGCCTTTCAACCCTGTTGTCGCGTTGAATTGGGCGAGTCTTGAACAGCTTATCGAGGGTGAGGGTGATCCTCACGGATCATTTCGAGAGTATTTCAAGGATGACTATGAGCTTGAGAGGAGCTCCCTCGAGCAAGTAGTCGACAAGCGTGGGAGACCTACAGGCAGATATATTTCGAGGCATGCGGGCTTCCCTGAGGTTCTCTCTGCGTCCTCGGCTGCCAAGCTTGCCAAGAGTCGTGCGATGATGGATGGTCTAAAGAGTGCTGCGGCCATCTTGATAGACACCCCTGACTACAGTAAGACGGATAAACGGAGGATGAGCAGCGACTTGAACGGGATCTATAGGCTCTGGTTGCGTCTTAGGGAGGCGAATGTTATCGCAAACTTCCTAGTCTTTGTTCAGAAGGAGATGTTCCGAGACCACTTCTTCTATGGGAAGATGGATGTTGTTGAGATAGAGCCTCTCACTCCAGAAGAGTTGCTTGAAGCGTACAAGAAGAGGTTTCGAGGCGTGGACCCGTTTACAGAGGAGGCTCTTTTGCTTCTTGGAAAGTTGAGTAGAGGGATCTTCAGGCGCTTCATGAGGTACATAAGGTTGGCGGTTGAGGATTGGAGAGGAACAGGTGAGCCTTGTATAGATGTGGCGTATGTGGTGAAGGCGGTGCCTATTGAGCAAGTCTTGCGAGACTTGGACTTGGAGTTACAGGAAGTCTTTCCGAGGGATGCGGAGATGCGGCTTTACGCGGCGAAGGTGCTGAGGCTTCTGGGCGAAGTCGGTGAGCTTCCGCAAGGCAGGATCGTCGAGGAGCTGGACCTGCCTGGATACAGTGTTAGCAGGCTCCTCCAGAAGATGGAGGCTCACAACTACATCGCTAGGAAGAGAGTGAACGGCGAGAAGGCCGTTACTCTACGCCTACCGTAGACAATACGTAGGATGTGACGAGCTAAAGGTCAAATGGTTTCATTTCTGCGTGCGAAGCGTTGAAATTATGTGGTGTTTGTTTCTACTAAGATTCAACGCTCCCCTTTCCTGCTCAAGGTCATTTGACTAGTCCATGTTCCTCCATTTCTTTTAGTACCTTTTCCATCGAGTCTTTTGGCATTGGCTGGCGGCTTACCCACTTTAAAGTCTCGTGCAATCCCGCTTCGAATGTGTATTCCGGCTGGAAGCCCATCTGCTTCAGTTTTCCAATGTCCGCATAGCAGTGCCTTATGTCTCCGATTCTGAATTTGTTGGTTATCAAAGGCGTTATTTTCTTTCTTAAAGCCTTAGAGAGGGCTGCAGCAATCTGAGCTATTGAGAGAGGCCTGCCAGTTCCGACATTGATAGCCACGTAATCGAAATTTGATTTCTCTAGGGCTAATAGATTTGCTTTTGCAACATCTCTCACGTGGATGAAGTCTCTTGTCTGCTGGCCATCCTCGAATATTAGTGGAGGCTTGTTGTTTAGGAGTCTCGAAGCGAAGATAGCGATGCATCCTGTGTACGGATTTGAGAGAGCTTGCCTTGAGCCGTAAACATTGAAGTATCTCAGCGCAACTATCGGAATCCCGTAGGTTTTTCCTGTGAGGAGACACGTTTCCTCTTGATGCCGCTTCGACATGGCATATATAGACACGGGCATAAGCGGCTTATTCTCATTTATCGGGATCGATTTGAGCATTGAGCCGCAATTTGGACACTGATGTTCCCACTGTGCCATTCTGAGTTTTTCTTCGCTCCGCAAGGTCGGGTAAACGTTTGAGTTACATTTCTCACAAAAGTAATTTCCTTCTCCGTACACGCTCATTGAAGAAGCCACCACGACTTTCTCGACATCATGCTCCTCATTGGCGAGAATGTCTAGGATGACAGCCGTTCCATATGTGTTATTGCTGACGTAGCGTTCAATTTCATACATGGACTGGCCGACGCCCACGGTTGCCGCTAGATGTATCAGTCCGTCGGATTCGCAAAGATGTTTCTTCATAAACTCTCGGTCGCGTACATCTCCTTTCATGAATCTGCTTTTATGAGAAAGATAATCAGGCTGCTTTTTACTCCTTCCGTGGACTTGAGGGTCAAGACAGTCAACTACAGTAACGTCATAACCTCGCTCAAGAAGCAGATCCACTGTGTGACTTCCTATGAATCCTGCTCCTCCGGTGACCAATACTCTCTCCATTACTGATCCGCTCTCCATGTGAAATCCTTGATCTTGTCAGTCGTCTCAGGAATTTAGGTTTTGTCAACTCAAGTCAATAACCGGTTTTCAGGAGGCTACGATTACGCCGGAATTCAGCCAAGCTCTCCTTGAAGTTCGCAAAGACGCCGAAGGCATTGAGCGCCTCATCGGATAGCTTTCGAGTCGCTTGTATTCTCAATCGCTTATGGATTAATGCCGACAGGTTTCTTACAGCCCACATATTTGCACATGCAACGCTCTTAGCGATGGGTGTCCTTCCACTTCGCAAAGCCTCCAGAATCTTCACGATGCTGAACATGAAAATGAGACAAATGCCTTTGATAAGATTCAGAGAACCGAAGTTCTTGATGATGTTCATCGCAGCGTTTCGATGCCACAAGTATGCAATATCAGGAGTTGAAGTCCCTGCGAACTTGTGGTGGATGATTGAGGTTGGCACGTAGACCACTCGATATCCTTGAAGCCATGCTCTCCATGAGAGGTCGACATCTTCGCAATATATGAAGTAGGCTTTATCAAAACCCTCTAGCTTTCGGAAGAGTCCTCTTCTTATAATCATTGAAGCTCCTGAAGCGTAGCCAACGTGTTTAGGGCCCCTTTCCAACGCATCCTTACGACCGAAGTTGATTTCGTATCCAGACCCCACGGGCGTTATCTTTCCGCCAGCATAGTTTACGGTGTCTGGGCTCCTGTAGAAGAGGATCTTGCTTCCGCACACTCCAACAGTTTCATCCTCATCGATTGTTCTAATTAATTCAGCAAGCCATCTCTTGTCTACTCTCGTGTCATTGTTTAGAAACACGACGTACTCTCCACTCGCGTATCTCTCACCTATGTTGTTTCCTTCCGCAAATCCCAGGTTCTTGTTTAGAGCAACTAGCTTAACGGTTGAAAAGTTTTCTCTGACGAAGTTCACGCTCTCGTCTTGGGAACCGTTATCGACGAGGATAACTTCCAATTTGTCATCCGGATACTCCAAGCCCATTACCGATTCGAGACATTCTTTGAGATGGCACAATCCGTTGTGATTGAGAATTATGATGGATACCCTTGGAAATCGCTTCAAGGCTTTCACGGGCGTTCTTCTATCGCATTCTGGTTATAGTAGATCTGAAACTTTTAAGGTACGCGCGCCTATACAGAGGATACGTCGTCTCATGAGGGTTCCCTAAAATGCTGGGATTGACTTCATTCGAATATCGTGAACTGGTCACGAATCTTGTTAAGAAGGAGTTCAAGCTAAGATATAGGAACTCCGTGCTCGGCTTTCTTTGGTCACTGTTCAACCCCTTGGGTATGATGACTATCTTGACGATTGTTTTCTCTGTCTTCTTAAAGTCTGACATCAGAAATTTCCCGGTCTTCATACTTGTCGCGCTTCTGCCTTGGAGATTCTTCTCGATAAGCACTTCGAATGCCCTGTGGTCTATCGTTGGGAATGCTCCTCTCGTCACTAAGGTCTACTTCCCCCGTCAGATTCTGGTTCTTTCAAGCAATCTGGCGAATTTCTTAGGTTCGTGCATGGAATTTGTTGTCCTGTTGCCTCTGATGCTTCTTCTAGGCATGAAGATGACGTACTTTATAGTCTTCTTGCCTGTGATCCTGCTTCTTGAGTTGATTCTTGTCTTCGGCATATCACTTAGTCTTGCAGCCTTGAACGTCTATTACAGAGATATCAATCAATTGTGGGATTTGACCCTTCAAATAGGCTTTTTCGTCACGCCGATATTGTACGGTATCTCACTCATACCTGACAAGTACTTAGTTGCCTACTCACTTAACCCTCTCGCTAGAGTGATTGAATCTGTCCGAAGGATTCTATTCTATGGCGTGATGCCGACAATCTGGGATTTTCTGATCCTGTTTGTCAGCGGAATATTCTTCACGGTACTCGGCTACCTGATCTTCCGGAGGCTTGAGCCTAGATTCGCGGAGGAGATATAGAATGGGAGACGAATTGATTACGATGATCGATCTTTGGAAGAAATTTAAGATCCCTCACGAGAAGAGGACTACGATCCTGGAGAACATATCAGGGTTACTTCAGATATTTGAGGGAAAACGGTTCACTTACGAGGAGTTCTGGGCACTGAAAAATATCAACTTCTCACTAAAGGAGGGGGAATCTCTAGGAATAATTGGCGAGAACGGGAGCGGAAAGACTACTTTGCTTAAGGTTATCGCAAACATTCTCAGACCGAATAAAGGCAAAGTCATCGTTCGAGGCAGAATTGCTCCGATACTTGAGTTAGGCATAGGGTTCCACCCCGATTTGACTGCAAGAGAGAACATTTCGGTATACGGATCTATCATGGGCTTGAAGGGAAACGAAGTCAAGGAAAGAATGGATTCAATACTAGCTTTCGCAGGTCTCGAGAAATTCAGAGATGCGAAGTTGAAGAGCTTTTCTTCGGGAATGCAGATGAGGCTGGCTTTCAGTGTTGCTGCTGAGACAAACCCTGACATCTATCTAATTGATGAGGCCCTCGCTGTCGGTGACATCGAGTTCTATCGCAAGTGCATTGATAAGTTTAAACAGATTAAGGAAGAGAAGAAGACCATACTGTTGGTATCACACGATATGAAGTTGATGGAAAACTTCTGCGATAGAACTATGTTTCTGTCGAGGGGGGAGATGATGTTTCTCGGAGATAGCGGTGAGGCGATCGAACGTTATGTGGAACATATGGCGGGGCGGAAATAGCCCATCGAATCTCAATTCAAGCTCATGTGGCAGCAATGGAATTCGAATCTTGTCCCGGAGGTCTTCCCGTTGCCTAGAAGAGTAGTCGTTGTCTCAGGCGATATTCTTCCCCTTCCAAAATGCCCTTCCACCGGGGCTGGTCTCAGAGCTTGGTCTCTGGGCAAAGGACTTGAATCGAAGAGCCATGATGTCACCTATCTTATGCCGATGCCTATTCGGCGAAAGATAGGTCTCGCGAAAGTTCAAGAGAATGTTCAATTCTTTGATCTGAGTTCGAAGGGTATGACGACTAAGATCGAGTCGGTAGACCCTGACATCATCGTGTTTCAGCATTGGCCTTTGGTACCGCTTCTCAAGGAGACTGAATCGTATGTGGTCATAGATTTTCATGGCCCCCACATTTTGGAGAGAACGATGCAAGGTTACGGTGACCTGAAGTCGAATGCTATCTGCAAATTGAATGCGATAGGGAAGGCCGATTTCTTCACTTGCGCAGGTGAATATCAGAGAAGATACTTCATCCCGTGGCTTTTACTCGGCGGGGTTGAGGTGGAGGAGGAGATTCTGCGTTCGATACCTGTATCTATGTCTCCGAATCTTCCGAAGCATGAATTCAGGGAGGAGAGTACATTCGTTTATGGGGGCGTCTTCCTTCCATGGCAAGATCCGAGTGTAGCGCTCTACGCTGTGATGAGGACGCTTGAACGATCTGGAAAGGGAAGATTGAAGATTTTTGGGGGTAAGCATCCGATTCACACGATCTCTCATGGGATCTTTGACTCCCTAATGAAGGATCTTTCTCGCAGTGGGAGAGTTGAAATTCATCCTTTCTTGAGCCATGATGAGCTTCTCTCCGAGTATGTTCAAGCGCATGTAGCTGTGGATGCTATGAGAAGAAATTGGGAGAGGGAGTTGGCTTTCACCACGAGGACTGTGGAGTACCTATGGTGCGGTCTCCCAGTCATATATAATGACTATTCAGAGCTCTCCGAGTACATAGCCAAGTATAAAGCAGGTTGGGCGTTAGACCCGTGCAATGGCAATAAGATAAGTGAACTCGTCGAGGCTATCGTTGATACACCGACCGTCTTGACTGAATACAGCAAGAACGCTCAGGAACTCGTCAAAAGGGAGTTCAATTGGGAAAAGACCATTCAACCTCTCCACGATTTCTGTGAGAGGCCTAAAAGAAGAGAGAAGGGGGGACTGGTATTCGAAGAAGCCCCTAGAACATCTTATATGAATCTTTTTCGCGTCGGCCTCCATGTCTTGAGAGAAGAGGGACCGATCGAGTTTGCTAGGAAAACCTCTGACTACCTACGCAGAAAGATGGGTTAGGCTATTTGCGGTCGTTCTAGCTGCCAAGGGTATGGCTGCTTGACCTGTGTGGATAGTATGTAGATGTCGACGATCAGTTTCTGCCATGGTCCATGTAGTTGTCCTTGATTGAACGTCTCGGCGTGAACATAGTATGTGTTCAAGAAGGTTGCTTCCGGCGGTGAGATCTTAGGAGTTGAGTTTAGAATCATGTTGCCTATGTCAGACTCACCTGACACTATTATGAGGAATTCAGGGGGATAGCCTAGCTGTGAAAGGTATTCGAATAGGGAGGCATTCGCCGGGAGGATGAACGGTGTGGTGTTCGGAGGCCTCCCAACAACCCCTTTGTCAGAGTATATGTCGAACCAGTAGGCCATGTAGGGGTAGACGACCAGGACGGTTTGATTATCCTTTACATTGCTTTCTATGAATCTGCTCGCTTCCATCAAGTTTACTGAGACATCCTGAGACCAAGTCTCTACGTAGACTAATTGAGTAGTCGTGATCGAGAAGACCATTAGAGTGACTAGTACAAGTCCTCGCAGCCTTACATCCTTAAGCTTAGCCAGAGAGATTGCGGCCAAGATGCAGTAGGCTGGGAAGGTTGCCATGACATGTCGTGCACCCAAGTAGGTTATCCTAGGTGTGAAGAGAAACAATGTTGGGATCAATATCCAAACCGACAAGATCACTATCAGCTTAATGTTTGAGCTCCTAGGTTGTCTCACATGTGTTAGCAAAGCGTGAAGCGAGACGATGACGATCGGTATGGTCACGGAGACAACTATCCCTTTTGCTATTGTTGTTATGAATCCCCAGTGAAATGGAAGAAAGCCTAGTTCAGGATCGAGGAGAGGGGACTCCAGAAGGATTCTGGTTCCTCCTGCAGTGAAATATCTGAATTGCCCTAGGAATGTCTCCAACTTGAAGGAGACCGTGGCTACCAGTAGAAGAGTTAGCGGTATCAGTAGGACTAGGCTCTTCCTGAGCGCGCTTCTTCCACTTATCCTCCTGTGAACGGACAGTATGAATGTTAACCCCAGGATAGGTATGAGAAAGACTGCTGCTGAATATTTGGTCAGTAGGCTCAGGTAGATCGAGACGCTGAGGAGGATTGGATAGCGTAGTTGCGCCCGATTCGCCGTCAGAACAGCTAGATATATGCAGAGGATCAGGAAGAACATCGTGATGACATCTGTGAGCATTAGGCCTGTTTGAAAGACTATGAAGGGGGAGCATCCGAAAAGGAGAGCTGCATATGCGGCTACTTCGTCTTTGAACCATTCTCTCGCTAACTTGAAAATTAGGATAGTTGATGCGGAGAAGAAGAGGGCGTTCGCAGCCTGTATCACCAGCCTATGCTCGCCGAACAATGAGTAGCATACTCCAAAGATCAGTGAAGGTAGGGGGAGACCTGTGGAGACTGGGAAGGCTTTGCCCCAGTCGCTTAGGAACTTCGTGACAGATTTCTCGGCTAGATACTTTGCTTGGTAATGCCAGAGAATTGCGTCTGGGTTGTATTCAGGTACCCTCCAAGCGGATAGACTGTTCATGAAGGCGAATGCGAAGACGAGAAGAAGCATCTGTCGTGAGCTGATTTTGACCTTGATGAGTGAGAGCGGGATCGCGGCTAGGGTTGCTACCAGTAGGAGCGGGAATCCTCTTGCAAAGTAGCTTGGAAGGAAGGTGATCGCTCCAGTCCACTCGAAGTCTAGACAGTTGCGGTTAAACCAGAAGATGTATCCGGACAGAAAGTACGCGACTTGAGTGAGTGTTATGGTCGTCAATATGAATCCAAGTCTGTTCTCCAGAAGTTCGCGAGCTTCTACTAGAAGTCGTTTGAAGAAGTTGAAAGACTGAGTCTTCTGGGTTACTTCCACTTTTTGATGGCCTCAATGAACCTATTTGTTGACTCGGTTGGAACTTAAGGATAGCGTGTTTCATATTGAAGGTCGTTGCTTAGGAATCTGCGTTTAGACTTGTTACCTCGGAGATATTTCTGTTGATTTAGATCAAACGATAAAAAAGGAGAGTTTCTTAGGTCCATTGTATTCCTATTGTTTCTTCGAAGCTGCTCCAGCCGACGATCCTCTGGCTCACCATGATCGGCACATCACTTTCAACTATCACCGGCCCGTTGCAGACACCTGGACAAGATATGTAGTATGCTCCTCCTGCGGGAACCGTGTACGGTCCATAGCTTGTTCCAGCTATCGTTACGGTTATGTGAGCATCCAATGTTCCTGGATTAAGGAAATGAATATTGTCTATCTGTGTGTTGAGTTTATCATACCAGTTGAAGAACCATTTTGTACTCATATGCTCTGTGGGTACGCTGAACTCCTCCTTGAAGCCGCCCCAGCCGATGATACGCTGAGTACACCAGATGGGCTGGTCGCTTACTATTCTTACTGGACCACCTACCAGACTTGGGTAGTTGACGTAGCTTGCAGCTCCAGGGCCAAGCGTGTAGCTGCCCCTAAGTGTGCCTCCAATGTAGACTTGGATGTTGGCTGTTGAGCTGCCCATATTTATGAAGTGAATATTGTCTACGCTAGCTCCCACCCTATCGTACCAGTTGAACCAATGCTCCTTGAAGATATACCATGAAGGCATCCCAGTTATCTCGTCGAAGTCACTCCAGCCGACAACCCGTTGAGTGCTAAAGATTGGAATATCACTGACTATTCTTACTGGTCCACCTATCTCTCCCGCATAAGTGACATACGTTGCTTTTCCAGGATCTATCGTTATCGGTGAAGAAGTCTTCTTTATGCCGGCTATGTACACATCCACATGGGCTGTTTGTGTGCTGCTGGGGTTGAGGAAGTGTATTGCGTCCCAGCTTGCATACTTCATATCGTACCATGTGTAGCAGATCTCTGTGCTTGCCATGTCAACTGGGAGTCCGGGTGTTTCCTTGAAGCTTCCCCAACCGACAACCCTCTGGCTACACCAGATGGGCTGGTCACTCATTATGTGGACCGGACCGTTACATATGCCAGGATAATTCCTGTATGTCGATTGACCGGCTCCAAGCGAGAATGAGTCGACTTGGCTGCCAGCTATGCTAACGGTTATAGATGCTGATGATGCACCTAGATTCACAAAGTGAATATTGTCTGTTTGCGTATTCTTCTTGTCATACCAAGTGAACCAGAAGACAGTATACGCATGGAAGAAGGGAGAAGGGAGAGTGCTCCTGAAGATGGCGGTTAAGGTATGTGCGGAGTTCATGCTGACCGCGTAGGAGGGGTTTGAGCCTACATTTGAGCCATCTAGTTCCCACTGGAAGAATACGTATCCGGTGGCCTGTGTCTCGTTTACCGTAATGGATGAGCCTGAATCATGCCAGTAGCTTCCAGGCGATGGATTGGTTGAACCGCCTCCAACCGGGTATACGCTGATGATCAATTGATATTGAGTTACATAGGTGCCTGTAACTGTTCCTGTGGCGCTGGCTGAGAAGGTTCCGGACTGCGCGGTTTGTCCGAGGCCTGAAGTTGATGACCAAGAATACCGTTTGCCCGTCGTCGTCGAGTAGACTGGTGAAGCATAAGCGTAGGATATAGAGGCGCCGTTGTTATACCAAGCGGTGTACGGCAACGAGCCCTTCGCATAGTTGACGCCGTTCACCGTCACTACTGTGTTTGTGGATGTGTCGGCGCCGATGCCGCTTGAAGTGAAGGAAATCAGCCACTGAGTCACGTAGTTCGCGGTAACCGTTTGTGACGAAGGGGGCACTGTATAGGTTCCTGATGCCGCGCTCAATCCATCCCCGTTCGTCCAGCTTGTCCAAGCATACCGCTTACCTGAACCCGCGGAGACTGGATCTGATGCTGCTACTGTATGCGTCGAAGCGATTGTCCAAGCAGCAAATTGTACAGGGAATTGGCCATAGCTGTATGCTGTCCCGTCGATGGTCAGCAGGGTTCCTGAAGCGTCACTACTCGCTCCGCTCACTTGGAAGGTTATCGTCGCAGTGGAAATTGCCCTAATGGATGCGACCGACGCCTCGATATTACACTCTCCAAAACCGATTCTGAAGTAACCGTTCTCTCCCCAGGTGGAACCCCAACTATTCTTGCATATCCAGTATTGCTGATTTGAGTCGTATCCCACTATCGCTATGCAATGTCCCCCCTGCCAGGTTCCAGAAGTATGGTGGTAGATACCCCCACTATAACTATAGAAATCATAGTAAACGTCAAAGCGTGCAACTAGAGGACCGTTGATGAGAGCCGCTTCAATATCAGAAGGACTCGTAGTTGTCCAAAACCAACTGCTAATCTTGAATGATCTCGATTGCCAGTCTGAACATGTGTTTGAACATGGAACAGTAGTTGAATCTCCCTGCTGATATGGAAAACAAGCCTCATCAGGTGTTCCGTATTGCTGCAGGTAGCTTAGCGCAGCACTTATGTACCAGCCCGTTTGGCAGCTTCCACCGCCGCATGAAAACAGATGCTGTTCAGAGAGATCTATGCTCCAAGAAGGATTGTTTGTTTGAATTCTCAATTGGCCCTCCAAGGCACCAATCGACCCGAATGCCACGCAACTTCCACATGATCCCTGGTCCTTAACAGATGTCATCCAGTCGTACCCAGAGTATTGCCTCCAGTCAAAGTGGGTCAGGACGGCGGCCGCCAGAAACGCGGGTTTAACTCTAGATCTCTCAGGAATCTCTTCGGGCAAACATCCGAGGCCGTGCCTCCAGCTGGAACTGTTAGCATACTGCGCCGTCGAGCTACGTGTCTCAGAATGGACACTGCCGCCTAGTACGTGGGACAAGAAAGTCTGGTCGGCCATGAACGCAGGTTTTGCAAGACTGATCGACAAAATGAGCAAGAACGGTACTAATACGACAGTTTCACGCTTCGAAAACATCGTTTTTACCCACCGTTGAAAGTGTTTTTTGCATCCAGATAAGTCTTATCATGTCATGTCACAAATGTCCAAAGGGTCAACTGCTATGAACGCGTATTCTCTTCTGTTCCTCATTCGCAACCTTTGTCACGCAAGTAGCAGAAAGATTCCCAAGCCGAGCATTACTAGCCCTGACGCGAATTTCATAACACGCTTCTTTCTTTGGATCATCTCTGTTAACGACGAGGAACTACTGACGCTGGATAGAAGGATCAATAGCACTATCAGTGGCATTACAAACATAAGGCTGTAACCTAGCGAATATAGCATGAAGACTTGGTTCGTTCTTTGAAGAGATAGTATTCCAGTGATTGCAGCATACATCGCTCCAGTGCATGGGAGTTCGATTGCAGCAACTATCCCTCCAAACAACAGTGCAGCAACCACGGTTGACCTTTGAATCCATGAACTGCTAAACCTCCTCGCAATCGGCGAGATCAATTTCTTCGGAATCTTCAATGACAAACTCGATCCTGGCCTAAAGGCATTTCTGAGGTTGAGGATCGCCACTGCAACAACGAACAATCCAAGAACCTTTGCGACAACCTGAACGATACCACTTGATAAGACTGCTTGCATCAATCCAAGCCCCATCCCAAGATAAACAAGATAGATCGATAGAATGTAAAAGGTCCCTATCTTGAGAATCTCTTCTCTCGACCGATGAAGTGCGATCACGCCAACAAAATACGCAAGAACTGCAAACGCACATGGATTCAAGCCGTCCACAAACCCCGAAACCAGAACAAGTGCCCAAATATCTGGTACGCCAATGAATATGCGAGAAGAGGAAAGACATTTCTCAATCTCCTGAGACGAACTACAATTTAATGTAACGTCATCCCTGCGTAGTCGATAATTATCCGGCTTTAGGCCTTGAGCTGCAATCAGCTTGTCGAGACTTGGATTCGAATCGACAAAGCTGATCATAATATCAACTGGAAAGAACCCCTCAAACAAATATCTTCCATCTACAACTGTAGTAACAGAACCGAAGAACTCCTGAGGAACACCAAGGTCCTGTCGCATACTTGACAGGGCACCAAGCGCCGTGGCATTAGTGGAGTAGTCGCGTTTTGCTATGTTTGAAATACCGACCGAACGCAAATCATACTCGAGCGTCTCGACGTAGCCCACACACGTAGAACACCCTCCATTGAAGTAGATGACTACACTGTGACTGGCCGAGGCCACGACCTCAAGTCTTGTGATTGCCAGCAAGATCACCAGCAAGGCTATAGCAACATCTCGTAGAGCCAAGCTCATCTAGCCATGCTCCTAGAGTTTGACCGCGACCATTTCTCAAATGGAACACATTTTGCGATCTCAATTTAAGTGTTGTGAGCCAAGGTCTGAAAACTTAAGAACAGAGAAGGTGCTATTGCATCCGATCAAAGATGGATTCGTCGGACATTATCCAGCCTTCTGAGAGTACCACTTGTGTTCAAGCTATTCCCCGCGGTAACAGAATGCTATGGAAATCCATGAGAAGAGTGGCGATAGCTCTATTGGCTGGACTTTGCGTGACGTTGCTTTCTGGGCTTCTATACAACCGGACCATCTACGGCGAACTGCCGAATGTCAGAGTCGCGTCCGAGCCAATATTAGGAGTTGGGTACTGGGGCTATATCCTGCCTTGGTTGAGAAAGGTGGTGTATCCAGGTAGCTCACTGCAGGTTATTTGGCGGAACCTCTGCGTTGATGTCGCCATTTGGGGGCTCGCGGTATATGCGCTCTTCCGTGTCGGCATGGCTCGTAGAGACAGGGCATGTCTTTGAATCGATGTCAGGCTTTCGCAAAAGCGAATTTGCCCTACATCTAAGAATGCCTGATAGTTGAAAATTGGATCATAAGCTACGACTGACACCTTGTCTTAATCCTCAGATTATGCCATCCCTAACGCCTGAACAATTCGGCGATAGCCTGGCGCAATCCTTCCAAACCCTTTGGGAATTCGCACGAATTTCAATCTTAACTATTAATCTTTCAGCCTCCGCACGTGTGATCAGTCTTTTCGTTTCAACGGTTTTCTCTTCGCGATTAGGATCAATAGGATGGAGAGTAGTATCGTGGCGATTGGGCCGTTCGGGTATTCTGGTATGACTTGGGGTTGCGACCAAGCGCTCCATCCGTGTATGGTGCAGTGTGCTCTTACTCGGATTGTTGGATAGCCTGTTAGCGCGCCTATGTAGTAGGTTACTTTGAAGGTTTCTGCTGTGGGCGGTTGCATAACCGAGATTTGATGTGGTGTGCCGTCAATCTCCACTTCCACTAGGTTTACGTAATGGTCTGCGCTGTAGCCTCCGATCGATGGGTTCAGATGTTTGATCTGTATCTCTAGAGATACTTTTCCAGCGGTTTCTACTGTTGAGACGTTTAGGATGGCTGGAACATTTGCGTGAACTTCGATGGGGAAGGCGCATATTGAGATTAGAGGGACAAGAATTAGTAGACAGATGAGCGATATGCTTCTAGAGTTTCGCTGAGTCCTGTTCTTCTGCATCTGAACATTCCTTCAACCAAATATGTCCCGTTGTAGATGTTATATTACTTCTGGGCGTTTCCAAGGTTACGGCAAGTTTACGCGTGTTCAGATTTCTTCTTCGCTGGTTGATTGTAATGTGTTACTATTATAAGAGAGTGCAAGCTGTCTCTTTCACGTGTTGTGTTCAAGGATGTCAATAGATCGTGTGGACGAGCTTGGAGGACCTTATCTGTTGATCTTTGGTAATAAGTGCTTTCGCCTTTGTGTAGATGCATGTGGCGATGATGATTCGGTCGTGGAGTTCCGGCAGTTTGATGTCGGGTATGATCTTTAGGAGAGGTTCGTCTAAGGGATGGATTGTGAAGGAAGGGTAAGCATCAAGTTTCTCGAACATCTCCCAGATCTTTGAGGTAATCTTGGCTTTTTCGTATACGTAGATTAACTCGGCTATTACGATTGAGGGGATTATTAGAGTTGCTTTCTCATTCTCTGCGTCTTCGAATATTTGATCCGACCTTTCTGGAAGCTCATCCAGTAGGTAGGCGCCTAGTACGTGAGAATCGACCACGTAGGCTGAATCGGTGGGCATCGGGTTAACTTGCCTCTAGTAGCGACCGCTTCGCTTCCTCGAGTAGACGGTCGAGCTCCTCGATTGTCAGGGCGCCCTTTATAAGGCCTCGTAGGCCTGTCCAAGGCTTTTGATATGTCGGCTTGATCAGAACGCCTTCCTCAGTAGCGACGAGCGTGATGCGAGAGTTCTCCTTGATTCTGAACCTCTCTCTCAGAGGCTTCGGTATTACGATCTGCCCTTTCTTGGCAACCTTTGCGTCAAAGATTCTCTGAGTCAAGGTCTTCTCGGACTTAATGGTAGGAATTTCCAACTTAAATTCTTATCTCTCGCTAAGAATTAGACCATAGAGCTTACGTATCCAAAGCCGCGGCAGGAACACAGCCATTCCAACTCGTATCACATATTCCATTCCATGGTGAATTGTTGAGCGCGCAATGTGTGAATAGTTTACTTTCAAGCTATAGATTGTCAGTTAATTTAGTAAAATTCACTACAATGAATTTCAGTTAAGTTCACTATGGTAAGGTAATCCACCCTAGAGCATGTGAATCGTTAACCAAAGCAGGTGGAAAGCATTGAGCCGAGCTACTATCAAAGACTCGGTACTTCACCTAGTACGATACCGCTTCTGGACCTCAGACCAACAATATTCACTTCACAAATCCAAGCCTCACCGAAACCGCGACCATAACGGTGGCCATTCAAGATGCCATGCCAGGTTATCCAGGCGTATCAGACACGTTCACTCTTGGTCCAGGACAAGCGACATACAAAACCTATCCAGATGTGATAGGCGGCCCAGTGCTCATTTCAAGCGACATCCCTATACTGGCCTCTCAGCGAGTACATGGCTGGGATAGTTTCAACGAAATACTTGGTGTATAGTGGACCTAGCCATTGGAAGTTGGGTAACTTGTTATTTTGGAACAACCGCCGGCGCATAGAAACCGGTTTCAAGGAACCGATCTTTTCCCTGACGGGTATTGTACGCAATCGTGAACGCCTACTAGCAGGAGTGGGGTCTCATATTTTTCTCTAGACTGTCTCTTAGGTTTTCAATTTTTAGATCCGCCAAGGTCTGTCGGTCGGTGATCTATCCACTGGAGAATGGACGAATACGCAATACTGTAGGAATAACGCAGATTTCCACTTCATCAAACAAAGCATCTTAAACTTTGCTAGTGATTGTAGGTGGATAAGAAATTTTTGAAATGAAAGCCTTGGCAGAGAACACTGTTCCACATGTGTAATCTAGGGGGAGGTCTTTTGCTTCAGAGGGGTACTTGATTGCTGCGCTTACTACTCTGGCTAGTCCGAGCTCCTCTTCAAGCTTTCCGGCCTCAGCTTTAAGCTCACCAAGTCTCTTCCAGTATTCCTCGTAGCTCATGGAGATATTCTTCAGGTCCCCGGTTCTCTCAAGGGTCTTCAAGACCTCTAAAGGGCTTCCATATCTTTTAGCGAGCTTATAGAGGTCGTTTATAGCTGGTATGCTGAACTTGTACTTGTAGAGGAGGTTGTCACAAATTTCCGTGACGATCTTTAGATGGGTATACCCGTCGTCCAGCTTTCTCATTTTTGCCTCCAGATCCGTCCGTTTCTCGTCAAGCCCACTAACCTCAGCCTCAAGACCCTTCACGCTTGAGTAGGTATTGATCGCCTTCAAAACCTCTTTCACTCCACCGTACTGGATCTCTGCGCTCTGCTCCTCAAGTTCGATGAAGAATCCTCCCACCGGGTTCCCTTGACTGTTGCTTATGGGAATGAAGACAGGGTTGCCTACAACCCCATCCTTCCTTGCAGCAAGTTCGTTTGAGGCTTGTAATTGAGGCTCGTGACATGCGCTTGGGTATGAGTTCTGATATTCTGAGCGCATTTATTTTCAATCGATACCTCTTCCAAGCTTGGTGCATCCCGTAGATTACGCCCAGTAGGCTTGAGGCGATTTCAGGGTTTCAGAACTTTCGATATGTACTCATTGATTGACATTAACTTCAGATTTGGAATGTCCGAAAATCTTTTGTCCGAGCTTACCAAGGTTATGTTTGAGGCAACGGCGGTTGCGGCGTAGAAGCTGTCGAAGAAGGTGAGTAGACCGGCTGAGTGGATCTCAGCTGCCTTGTCAGCTACGTCGGGGGTTATGGGCAGGAAGCTAAGGTTTGGAAGATTTGCAAGTGCTTTGACCTTTGGCGCAACTGAAGAGAATTTGTTTAGGGCCTTCAGAACTGAGAATATCTCAACGATTGTGGCCGAGGAAGAGTGGAGCTCCTTGGATCTTCGAAGGATCGTCTTTGCCTTATCCTTCAGAGGATCTTCCTTCTTCATTATTGCGTAGATTAGGTCTGTTTCTATGAGAAACATCGGAATAGTGCCTTCTTTCGAAACATTTATTGGTTTCGAAAGATTTATGATTTTCGGAGAAAATCGCATTTGGAGAAGATCGTCGAGAGGAAGAATGTGGGTTCAAAGGGAGAGATTATTCCTTCAAAGAGGCTGAGGGAAAGGCTGGAGTTGAAACCGGGAGCCTTGATCGAGATCAAATTGGAAGGTCGATCCTTGGTTGTAAAGCCTATCTTGGACCCCTTACAGGAGCTGGATGGAGTGCTGGAGACAGAGCTGTCCCCTAGGGAGCTGAAGAGGATGGCTGAACTCCAAGTAACGAAGGAAGCAGCGGCTAAGATCGGTCGGCGAGAGGGATAGGCAGAGGGAATACGAGCTTGTGATTGAGCCTAGCAAAGCTCCTGAAGATCTTGTTGATGAGCAAGTCTCCAGCAATGAACTCGAAGCTAGGCTTGTTAAGCAAGTGTTCAATGTTATCGCTGCTACCTGCGCTTAGATTGTCGTAGACCCTAATCTCGAACCCTCTCTCAGCCAAGCTTTCGGCTATATGGCTTCCAATGAATCCAGCTCCGCCTGTTACTAGAATCCTGTTTTCCATGGAATCTGTTTTTCTCATAAAGGCTTAAAGACCTATCTTTTCGTTAAATAGGTATTTCTCTGATCTTCGCGAAATCGGTTGAGTACACAAATCTGTTTAGGTGCACATCCCTCGTTGTCTTGACAAACGCGCTATCGCTTATTGTTGACGGTCTAAGTAGCCCAAGGCTGGTTCGGTACATCCATATCCTCTCGAAGGCCGCAGAGCAACTGGGAAGTGACATTGGAGGATCGTAGCTCTCGTACACATAGGCTCGATGACTACGTTTGGTCATCAAACGTTTTCGTTTGGTAACCAGAAAATAGGAGCAGCTATCCTTGTGATCTGCAATTTAGAGAAATCATAGCAGTTGCTTGATTTGCCAGCGCCAGCAGAAAAGAACCTGAAGAAACATTGACCATCTTGACATATACTGCCAGCGATCAAACCATATGCTGGGCCTTTCTCTTCGAGCCTGTCTTCTCTCGTGATCCGAATAATCGTCCTATGCCTCAATACCCCCAATGTTGTTAATTTCCCTTGGGATGTACCATGTTTTGGCAGGGTGATATTGAGAGGTGACAATGATGGTAAAGGTTTCACACTTACCGGTATGCTCGAGCTCCCAGATGCAGTTGCTCAGAAAAAAGAAGGGAGATGGACCAGGTTTTCTCCTCTAATCACCGCGAGATTCCGGCATACCTGCGGGCTGCTTGTCTTGCTCCACTGGGATTCTATTGGCGTTAGCGTACGCGTCCTGCCTGATGCCGGTGATCTGCCATGAAACCTTCATGCCCGCCGTGCCGCCTGCGATCTTGAAGCGGTTTCCCGAGTTCTCCACAGCTATGTGCAGGTTAGGCATAGGCGCCCCGATTGCCGTAAGCTGGTACCGGAAGTCCTTGTTGAGGGCGTCGAACCAAGCTGGCAACTCGACCCACGCCTCCCCATTCGCATCGAGCTCCGCCACGCCGTCATATATGTTCTTCATATCAGGCGACTCAACGAACGAGTGGTTGAGATACTTGTTGGCAGGGTCAAGCGGATGGTCAATCTTGAACGCGCCAGCGCTTTTATACAAAGTTCCGTCGATTTCAGTGTCACCATCAATATGGACCTTACCAACGAACCACCCGGCAAGGCCGCCGGTGCCTTCGGCCTTGATAGCGTAATAATAAGTGCTGGGGTTGGTGGCGGTAATCGCTCGGTTGTTGGCGGTTTGGACGACATGCAGCTTATAGCCAGGTGCTGTTGTTCCGATTCCGACGTTGCCGTCTCCTTTGATTCGAGCCGTTTCTGTAAATGCTCCGCTGCGGCCGTAGCCAAAAACGATATCTGAACCTGCACCATCCGTATGGATTTGGAGCAGTGTGGACTGGATACCGAACCCGTAGTGGTTGCCTGAGGCTCCCCACAGAGATATTTTATCTCCTAGGGTGTTCGGAAAGCTCAGCGGGAAACCTGGCGTAGAAGTTCCTATGCCGACGTTGCCGACGGCTATGATATCTTTCGCAAATAAGTTCATGCGTGTACCAGCGCTCTGATTCCATAGGGCGACCGTGGAAATTGCAGGGTTAAGACTGCCTACCTGGACATCCGCGCCAGCGCCGTCACCGCCGATATAGGCTTGCTCATTGCCCGCACCATCCACCCTGAGGAAATCACCCGCGACATGCAACTTCTGAGTCGGACTCGTCGTCCCGATGCCGACTTTGCCCACATTGTCTATGTATAGGCGGAATGCTGGTGAGCCTGTTACAGCTGTTCCCATGTCGCCTATGAAGAAGCTGCCGTTGTTAACTCCTGAAGCCACTGTGCCGCATGCGAAGCTCTTCCATACGGTGTTGAAATCGCCTGGCGCTGTTCTAACTAAGAGGAATGATGGAGCACCTGTATCCCTATCCATCCTGAATACAGCATTACTTCCGCGAATATGAAGCATACGCGCCGGACTCGTCGTTCCGACGCCTAATCTCTTGTTGGTGTTGTCCCAGAAGAGGTTGGAGTCTGAGATTATGTCATAAGCTGCATCCCAGAAGCCTACCTGTCCAGGCGTATTAGAAATATTAGTGGTAACGGGAGTTGCGGCGCTGACAGGCTTCAGAGCCTCCTGCTGGAGCAGCATCCCAGCGACACCTACACCCGCTGCAGCCGCAAGCCTACGAAAGAAGCTCCTACGGTCAGATTGATTATCCTCAATTTTCTCATTCATTCATATCACCTCCCACATCTTTGGGTATTTCTATCATCGCGCCCCTCCTCGGCGCTCCTGCGTACAGAGAAATCAGCGAGATCCACGTAAGCTGACAACGAATCCAAGGATAGCACTCTAGTGGTATGAATGTCTAAGGATTTCAGACTTTTGGTCACACTTAAGTATCCTCTTCGCGTAGGCTTTAGCCTTTTCAAGAGGAGTAGCCCCCGAAGAGATGGCTCACGTAGAATCCTCTTGAAAGTGTAGATCTCAGGATAAATCGATGATTCTCCCTTTAATTGTTCTTGTAATAGGCTTAGCAGCCACTATGATTCCTAGAACATTGGAGCATGAAAGCGGACTAATGGAATACGTTCTCGCAGCAAAATGCTAAAAGTACCCGACCTTAGGCGGCAGCATAAATCCATCAGCGGATTGGAGTGACGCATGGCCTAGCGCGAGTGGCAAAGCCTTAACTGCGCAGAACATTGGCAGCACTGCTACAGTTACTATAACCGTCTGGATCAAGAATGACGCCCACGACCTCTACATAGCGCCGCTCAGACGCAAGGCATGGTATCAGTCTTCCAGGGCGACAACTAACAGCCGAGAAAAAACCCTTTCCTCCTCTTCAGCATGGTCTAAAGAAGCGGAATGCATCGCCATATCGGATATCCAGTGAACAGCAAATTATCCGGAAAAGTAGCGGTACACAACGCTATCCTCTAAGCCTTCATCAAACGTGAACCTCTTCCTATGCGGCATCTTCATAGTGGCAATCGTAACGAGGTGCGTTCATAGATGTCGTTCTATTTCGTTACTTCTTGCGATTATTGTTACAGTTATCCATATATACGGTATAATAGGGATTGTTGCTGGATGCTTTATGGATGGGAAACGCCTTAAGTTCGTTTTCTGTCTATGTAAGAGCTATGAAGTTGTCGAGGCAGGCGACGGAGTGGTTTCTATGCTATGTCTCGATACATTATCTATTTTCGTCTTTCTTGGTTTGGGAGCCTGTCCACAGTGTGTTGAGGCTTCGCTTCGTATATGGTCTGTTTCTCTCCTTCTTGCCCTCTATTCTGTTGGCTACAATCCTTACAGGCGGGACATTTTCTTGGACCGGACGGTATGCGAGAGCGTTGAAGAGCACGGTCGGGAGATGGTCTGGACATTCGTCCGGTTCGCTGCGAATTCTCGTTTCAGAGGCATGGTTGAAAGATGGACTGTTCTCAGTCTATATATATTTCGCATCTCTCTCGCTTCTCTTAACAAAGGTTGCGTTGATAGATAATCCGTCCAGTTACGATGAGCTTAATCATCTCGCGATAACGAAGGCTGTTGCTGACTCCGGTTTCAATGCTATTGGTCAGATCTTTTCGGCGCTCCCCTATCCTCCCCTCTTCTATGTGGCTATGAGTGCTCTCTTGAACCCTTTCGGGTTGACGCTTCTTACCGGGCGGATTGCTTCCTCAATCATATCTTCATTCGCTCCGGTGATCGTTTATCATTCGGCTAGGCTTATCGTTCGAAGTCGGCCGTTCGCTCTAGCCGCGACCGTCGGGTACATCCTCTCCTCTCTCTTTCAAATTTTAGCCTTCCGATATACGCTCGACGGTATGACTACTCTCTGGCTTACTTGTTCCTTTCTATTCTTTTTGAAGGCTATGAGAGAGTCGAGCGTACGGTATTCGATTCTTTGCTCAATCTTCTTTCTCTTATGCGCGTTGACCTACTATCCGCCTGCAATATGGCTGGCGATAGGTTTCCTAGCGGCATACTTTTATGCGCTTAGGAAGGAGACTACCCGGTATGTTTTTCTGCCGTTGCTTGTTGCACTATTGTCTTTCATTATCGCGCTTACTTGTTTTACAGGTCAATGGTCTCTCGTCCTGAGGTTTATTCTTTTTGGAGAGAGGATTCACTCAGAGTATTTTCCGACATTTGTCTTCGATCTGGTGATTATTTTTGGATGGTCGCCTTACTTGGCTTTCATATTCGGTTTGAAGAGTCTAGCTCGCAGTGATGAGGATGAGATTCTTGTTCTTGGGGTCGTCTTGATCTTCTCGGCTTTCTCGACATCTTTGATGGGGATGCTCATTCGGCGAGCGGTCTCGGTTTACCCTATCTTTCTCATCTATGCGTTAGCCTATCTGGCGAGAGGCCGATCGAGAGTTGCTTTTGTTCTCGTTTGGCTGAACTCCTTTTGGTGGGGCCTTCTAAACTTGATTGCTTGACGTATCGATGGTTCTCGGGTGTTCGTCAATCCTCAAGGCTTCTGGAAGTTAGGGATTTTCTCTTCGTGACAAGGACGAATAGGATGGAGAGTACTGTAATGGCGATTGGACCATTTGTGTATTCAGGTATGACTTGGGGTTGGGACCATTCGCTCCAGCCGTGTATAGTGCGGGAACGCTGAGGGTTCATCTTCGGATCTTTGATGTTTCAATTTCCGTGACCTTCGTCTTGATGAAGGCTTCGTAGACTTTGCATGGGAAGAATCTACAACTTACGCATAAGCATTTGTCGCTTGCTGCTCGGCTTCTCATCAGCCTTTCGAGTTCTCTCACTGAAAGCCCTTTCTTGGATATTAGCTTGGCCATTCTGAGCTGATCCGATGCGTCCGCTATTGATGCCAGTTGCTCCGCGTGGCTTATGGTTATAGGTCCCTTGCCGGGAGGTTTTATCTTCTTGGCTATAATCGGGTTCAGCTTCTTGAGGATTTTGAGTCTGTCGGAGACGTAGTTGTCGCTCTTCCCAATCGAGTAGGCAATCTCTGTAATCGTCCATCCTTTCTTGATTAGGGATTGGTAGCCTTCAGCTTCTTGGATTGGATCGATGAATATGTTGCGTTGTAGGTTTTCTACGATCTGTGCTAGGATGGATTCGTCTTGCGTGAACCTTCTGATTATCGCCGGGATCTTTCTCAATCCCAGCCTTCTGCAGGCTTCCAGCCTATGTAGGCCGAAGACTACTTCATAGCTCTTTCCTGCTGGTCTAACC
>Ga0209725_1000448_pt1 | contig 25565 bp, 23 predicted proteins | sample I18A1metaG_FD_184145 | JGI IMG/M metagenome (GOLD analysis project Ga0209725, IMG submission 184145) | Lake sediment bacterial and archeal communities from Gulf of Boni, Indonesia to study Microbial Dark Matter (Phase II) - ​I18A1 metaG... | ecosystem: Environmental > Aquatic > Freshwater > Lake...
TCCCATGATGGAATTGCGAGCCCCCTATCTTCTGTCAAGGGCTTTAAAAAACCGTATTCTATTATGGCTCAAGCACCCATAGCCATCATAGCAGACACAAACATAATAATGCAAGCGCCTTGGCGCTTCACCGTAAGCGGTTGTGGAGACGTGATCGCAAAATTCACAGCTGTGAGAGACTGGAAATTGGCGCATGACGAGATAAATGAGTATTATGGGGGGTACGCTGCAAGTCTAGCTTTCATGAGTGCCAAACTTGTAATGCAAAACGCTGAACTGATTAGGCCAGGAAGTGAGGAGGGGTTGCGGGTGCTTCTAGAAGCCTTGATAAGTTGCGGCGTATCCATGAGCATTGCTGGAAGCAGCCGCCCATGTAGCGGTTCAGAGCATTTGTTTAGCCACGCCCTTGACATGATTAAGCCTAACCATGCCATGCATGGCGAGCAATGCGGTGTTGGAACAATAATTATGGCTTATCTCCATAGAGCAAACTGGAGACGTATAAAAGATACTTTGCAGAAGTTAGGCGCGCCAACAGATGCTTGTGATCTTAGCGTAAAAAAAGAAGATATAATAAAAGCGCTAGAGATGGCTACGACCATAAGACCCGAAAGATACACAATCCTCAAAAAGCTGAAATTAAACCGAGAATTTTGCGAAAAGACTGCAAAAATAACAGAAGTTACATAGAGCTAAGTTTTAGTTTCTGTTTTAGGTTCAGCTTTAAAAGTTTCAATGAATTTAACAGTGATTATTTTTGGGAAAAATTTTTGTATATCCATGGCTATTCCTCTTTTCGCCACTTGAATTCCCTCTAAGTAGAAGGCTTCTTCAGGCATTTCGATGTTGACAGTTTTCTCTTTAGCTGCAAATTTAAATTTGGTTTCTTCTACAGCTGATATCCTGCGGTGGATAAGCATCGCAATTTTTTCTTTTATTGTTTCGAGTTTCTTTTGGACTATCACTTCATAAACTAGCGTTTTTCCGGCTAAAGGAGGATTAAAATCCAGTAAGACACGCCCAGCACCTGCTGCTCGAACGGTAGCCATTTTACTATCATATTCAATGCGCATCCCAAGAGTTGGGGTTATTCCTTTAGCGGTTAAATGTTTTAGTGAAACGCGTTTAACCTTTTCAGGGTCTCTTTCTCCAAAGGCTTTTTCTGGCGGTATTTCAACGGGAGTTGTTTTGCCAATTTCCATTGTTGCCAGGCTTTCGTCTAACGCTTTAAGAACCCACCCTTCTCCTATCACTACTAGTTTTGGTTCGTAGATTTCGCCTTCTTTGTATAAGCGTTCTTTTTTGGCTGTTTCTTCAATGGTCGTGTCGAAAGTTTCGTTTGTTTCTTTCACTTTAGCAATATAATCTATCAGTATGAAGTCGCCTTTCTGCAAAGCCATATTGCATCATCTTTTAAGGGTATTGCCAAAGTAAGTTTTGAACTTTAATAAAAGCTTTCGCTAGTTGAATCCTTGCTCTATATCTACTTATGCTGTAGCAAACCAAATAAGCTTAAGTTTAATGATTCCTTAGTTTAACCAGTTATATATCAAAACAGTTTAAGATTAGCAGAAAACAAGAAGGTTTGAAGTAAATGTTAAAAGAAGCTCAAGAAACGGTAAAGAAAGTTTCTTATGCCGCCCATAAAAAGGAAGTTTTCACGTCTAGTTTCTTCATTACTCTTCTAGCAGAACAAGTGGGACAGGTTGCAGAAAAATACATTGGGGAAGGAAGGCTCGGCAGAGACATAGAAGTGGACATAGCAGACATAATCGTGGTAAGTCTAGCCTATTTGAACTGGCTTGAAAAAGACGCCTCGAAAGCCTTTAGAAAATCCTTAGAAAAGCATGCAAAGGCAATCTCACGTTTTACGAAATAAACGAAACGATTGAATAACCCTAGTCGGCGGTAAGAATGCGCCAAGAGGCAAGTTCAAACAGCCGTAAAAATGCCTATTTTGGCATTCTTCTTCTTGGAATTGTAAGTTTGATGGGTGACGTTGTTTATGAAGGCTCTAGGGGCATAGTGCCCGGCTATCTTGAGTTTTTAGGAGCTACAGCATTAATTGTGGGTTTGGTTGGTGGATTAGGCGATTTTCTGGGTTATGCTGTAAGGCTTGTTAGCGGATTTTTAGCTGACACGACCCGTGCCTACTGGCTCTTCATATTCTTAGGCTACGGTCTAATCGTTTCAATTCCACTTTTGGGACTTCCCCTAGGCTTGGGAATAGCGGTGATCCTTGTTTTGCTGGAAAGGTTTGGGAAGGCTTTCAGGTCTCCTTCCAGAGATACAGTATTATCAATTATAAGCAAGGATGTAGGAGCTGGCAAAGCCTTTGGTATCCATGAACTTTTGGACCAGATAGGTGCTATCCTTGGACCTTTAATGGTAGCTTTTTTAATGCTTTCAACCAACAATTATAATTTTACTTTCAACTTTCTTTTCTTGCCTTTCCTAGTGCTTTTAGTGGTTTTAGCCTACACCCATAAGAGAATAGGCTCTAAAACAACTGTCATTGAACCGCAAAAGATCGAAGGGAAAAGGGAAAAACTAGCAAGACCCTTCTATATTTACACTTTTGCCGTTTTGTTAAATACTGTTGGGCTTATACCTTACACGCTTATACTGTATAAGGCCTCAGAAATTCTTCAGCCAACACAGCAGTGGATTGTGCCTCTAATCTATTTGCTTATTCAGGGTGTGGATGCGCCAATGGCATTAATTGCTGGTTATGCCTACGACAAGTTTGGGATCGGAGTTCTAGTCATGCCGTTTCTGCTTTCCTTGTTCCCACCATTACTTACCATGGTTGGTGCCGAACTTTCAACGCTTATAGCTGCTGCTATAGTCTTCGGCTTGGTGCTTGGAACGCAGGAGTCAATTTATCGAGCAGCAGTCTCAGAACTCACACCAATTTCTTCGGGGGGTACGGCCTACGGCATATTTAACACAGCCTACGGTGTCGGCTTCCTCATCAGCGGCGCATTGTACGGCTTACTAATGGAGTTAAAGCCACCTTTCATTGCAGTAATATTTTATGTTTCTGTAACGCAGATTATAGCAACAGCCTCATTACTTAGTATTCGCTCAGAATTAAAGACACAAATAACCGGCAAATGCATATCCTAATGATAGCCCAAGATATGTTCAAATATCGGTTTAAATTATCGGGGTTACAACTCGATTTTCTTTTCTTTCTAGGAAAATTTAGAATTTTAGAAAACTATGGTTACTACTGTTCTTCATTACCTTATTGTAAATAACCTCTAGACCTGCCTGTATTTACGTATTTACACTTCAAAACACATGTTGAATCTCATCAGACAAACACCAGTCAACAAAAAATACTACACCAGACATTGATAGAGGAAGCACTAGGTATATTTAGAGGTAATTCGGCAACAGAGAGGCTTGAGAGAACAAAGAGGTTGAAAAGAGGTAGACTATTGCGGTCTTTGTATGTTGTTTAATTGACTATTTTTTGCCTTTAGTATGCTTTGTAGGGAGCGCAACCTTTTTTCGCTGTTTCCTTTTAATTTCCTTAGCTCTTTGCAATTGTTTATGCTGTTCCAAACCTGCAGCTTTCTCTTTCTTACTTTTAGGCATATTTTAACCACCGAAAGGCATTATGGCATTATTGACATCCTTTAAAAACATTACTGTTCTTTTCTGAGGCTGCAGAGAACTAACAGGCTTTAGAGACATTGGTCAGTGTGCTTTAGTGTGCTTGATGTTTGAAATAGAGCAAAATTCGAGGAACTAAGAGGCTAAAGAGAAATAGGCTCTGAACACAAAGTGCTCACTAGAAAAAGCCTTGTCTGGATTTTGGGCGAACTGGCTAGAAAATTGATTGGCCTTGTGTATAATGTCTAGAAGAATTTGCGTTTCTTCTTTTCACTTGGTTTCTTGAGGTCTTCGCCGACTTCTTCTTGGGAAGCAGTAATAGAATCCTCAAGTGCTGTCACTGTAACAGCCTCTTCTTCTGGCATTGTTTCTTCAACTTCTGGAGTCACTTCCTCTGTCGGTTCAGTGGTCTCATCGACTTCTGATACGATTTCCTTTGTTGGTTTAGGAGTTTCCGGTACTTGTGAGGTTTTCTTTAACCTCTCTTCCAGTTCATTTATCTTAGATTCCAGATGAGATATGGCCTCGCATGCCGCTTTGTTGCTGTTCTTCAACTCTTCAACGGCTATTTTTTCTTCAAGCACTTTTACCCTTTCTTCTAAGTCCTTTTGGTCTTCTTTCAAAGAACGTGATTCTTCCTTAAGTTCTGCCCTTTTATTTTGGAGTTCTTCAAGTTCTTTCGATGCACTCAAATTATGTCACCAAAGCTTTACAATGTAAATGAAACATAACTAGTTTATGAAGACAGAATCTATATCGAAGATAAATGCCAATTAATTTTAGAGAACAATGACTTAGCGCGTTAAACTGTAGATATAGTTATGTCAAATGCTACTTGAGTGCCTGGCTCAGTTGAAGGTGGTATAGCTGTGATGAATGCAGTTTCACTTCCACGTTTAGCAATTGTACCGCGCACGTTTCCGGTTTGTATCGATTCTCGACATATGTCGGTAGCTGAAAGAAGTGATTTATTAAGATATACGATACAGCTTTATGGGGAGTCGCGAATGAGTTGGAAAATGGAAGAGGAAATTTCATATTTAAAAAGAATCGAGTTAATCAAAGTACGCTGGCTAATACTTACGAATCAGCTTCGCAGAATCGTTTAAGCATCTCTAAAAACTAGCATGCGCTGAACTTTCTTTTCAGATTTTTATTTCTAATTCATAATTATGAAAGGATCTTTGAGATTTTTTATCAGCTTAGAAAATTGGAGAGGTCTGAAACCTCTCAGCTGTACGACGGGTCGGACAACGTCTTAGTGCTTTGAGATCTCAAACCCTCTCCAAAGTAATACTTCAAGAGAACTCCATATTAACGGTTATCTAAATACTCATGCTGAGAGAAGTTTGTGGAGAGAACTGAGAGGCTTGAGAGAGGTAGACTTTGAGCACGAAGACATGCGCCCTACAATTTAAGTTTAGGATACTTTTTCTTTAAATTGAATAGAGCTAGTGGATAAATCATTCTTTGCAATAGATCATAATTGTGTATTGAATAGATATTCTTCTTTACAAATTCTGCAATGTTAATCAGCATTGAGTAGTCTTTTTTGAATAATACGGTTTCCCATAAATATCTATTTACAACCCTGGCTTTTAATCTGTTTCTAAAATGTTTTTTTGCGAGCGATTATTGCAGCAGTCAGACCCGAAAGCCCATCACCTAAAATTCTTATCCCTGTCATAACAATAGCATTAATAAGATATTATAGACTTGTATTGCTTTTGGTACACCATATTTTGCTTTTGCTCCAAGCATCAAATTGTATGTACTTGCCTGTTTTTGATATTGATTCTGAATTCATAAAGCTAATTATGGTTCAGCCTGAATCTCATAATTAAGCGCATGCGCGGTGGCGTGTGCCCCCAGAATCAATCTGGGAAATCACGCACACCCCTAATAGGGGTATGATTGACCTCGTTGTACATAAACTATGGACCTGTCAGTATTGTGTATTTACACTTGAATTTTCTAAATTCTAAGTTAGCTTATTTTTTAGAAATTTCTTTTTTATCTGTTTAGAAATCTTAGGCATGCTAAGAGATAAATCTTGATCATTCATGTTATTCTAAGATAATGGCTACAAACGGAGGTCATCGACCATGTACTGGCGCGAACTATTGATGAACGAAATATTCCGACTGATCAAGAAGTTGCAGATAGACAAACTGCTAAGCATGGACAAAATAGTGTTCGTCAAAGGTGAAACATACCCATTTATCGATTACTTCAAAGGTTTAGAGAGAGTTAAGGTTGTAAGACAAATCTTTGGCAAGGAAACTGAGGAAGTACTCCGCAGTCTCAAGGTGGAGTTCACTTGGATTGGAGGCTATATGTGGATCAACAGTACAGACGGGCATCTTATTGTTAACTCCCGCTACTTGCACAATGGCGATAGAATCGACATTTATCTTGACTTAATACATGAGCTTGTCCATGTGAAGCAATTTATGGAAGGGAAGAAGCTTTTTGACACAAATTACAACTACACTGAGAGACCTACTGAGGTTGAGGCTTATCGACACGCTGTAGAAGAGGCGAAGAGACTAGGATTAAATGATGCACAAATCTGTCAATATCTTAAGACAGAATGGATGAGTTATGAAGACTTGAAAAATCTAGCAAAGACTCTAAACGTTAAATGTACCTAAATCTAACGCGCTACAAGTGATAGCATGGACAACAGTAGCAGTTGAGAAGTGGTTCAGCAACAGAGAGGTTACAAAGAACTAAGAGGCTAGAGAGATAGGCTAATGAGCTCGAAGAGCTCGCATGTTGGAATTTGCCTTTGCGTTTTTTCTTATATAATAATCGTAATGAATTTTTCAAAAGATGCAGGTCTGGAAGGATTGAATTGGGGATTCTTCCACAAATCATAAAAACTGAGGTATATACACACCAAATGAGGTATTACATATTATGGATAAACTGAAGTCGATAGATTATAAACTTCTGGGGGAGCTGCTTAAGAATAGCCGTAGAAGTGATAGAGAATTAGCGAAGGCTTTAGGAACATCTTAACCCACAGTCACTAGAAGGAGAGCAAATATTGAAAAGAACTTTATTGACGGATATACTGCGATACCCAAATGGGAAAAGATTGGCTTTGAAATTGTTGCATTCACGTTTGTAAGGCATAACATTAAGTATGTCAAGGCTGAAGTAAGGCAAGAAACTTACAGGAAAGTGGAAGAATGGATGATAAAACAACCAAATGTTGTCTTTGCCATAGAGGGACAAGGAATGGGATGGGACGGCATCTTTGTTTCATTTCACAAGAACTATTCAGACTTTATAGAGTTCATGAAAAAGCACAACAGTGAGCTTTCAGAATTCTTAATAGATTGTCAAAGCTTTATTTCAGACATTAGCCCAACAACTACTAGAAAACCATTTCATTTGAAATATTTGGAAAAAGCGAAATAGTGCGCGTCCATCCGACTATGCGAGTTCCCATTATTCCTTATTGTACCATTCTTCTTATTACTCTTAGCTGGAAAGTGTTGAGCACCAAACTTATAACATTGAAAGTGCCCCCGCATGCCCTCGGGTGCAAACGCGTAATGAGCAATAAACGTAATGTTGTGTTATATCTTGACAAGGAATTAGTTTAAAAGACGAAAGAATTAGGCTTCAATCTTTCAAAAACCTTCGAAAACTACTTAAAACAACTATTGACTCAATTTTCAAACATTAATTTGGTGAACAACTGTAAAAATAGTGTTTTTGTTGTTTTTGTTGGTAGCCCGAGAGTTACCGCTCCCAGACTGTAATTTATACCAAAATCCTCTTTTTTCTCGGAGCGCGCGCAATACAGTTTTTGCAAAAAAGAGAAGCCAGTGTATCTATAAATTATTGCTAGATGCCCCTAGAAGGGCTAAAAATAATTCTACGGGCACTATCAGAATGTTTTCCTCTTTTCCGAGGTCTTCTTTGCTGAGAATTATGTATTTTTTGACTTGAGAGACCGTCGAAATGTCTTTAAAACTTACCCCGCTCTGGTATTTTACCTCAATTCCTAAGTATGATTCATCGGTTCTTAACACATGGTTTATCTCTCTGCCTCTTGTATTATAGTAGAACCATAGAAATGTGTTCGGTTCCCTCAAGATTGGTATCTCTTTATTCATTATTAGGTGAGAACAGACGATTCCCTCAATTATTTCGCTTAATGATTTTTCATCTTGCAAAGTTTCAGCAATTACATCATTGAGGTTCTTTCCAGTTAGAAAACTCTCTAATGAATAGAAAATGAAGGGGTCCTGAAGGTAAACTTTCTTATCTCCCTTGAATTTTATGTCTTTTTTGTTAAAATCATAAGAATGCAGAACTCTCAAGATAAAGGACTCTTCTAACAGCTCCAAATAATCGATCGTTGTAGGGTGGGTGCTCTCGATGTCACCCGCGAGCTTTCTAAAGCTGTATCTTGTTCCGTATTTGTTCATGATTTCCCTAAGGATTTGGCGTGCAAATGTCTCTTGCTTCCCTAGCTTTGCCACATCGCCTAATATGTTCCTAACGAGCATCTCCCCTAAAGTAGGGTCAACCTTCTTCTCAGCAAATTTTCTCAAATAATCATTTACTACTTGTGGGAAGCCTCCGGTGGTGAGATAGATTCTTAGAAGGTATTCTAATTCTTTTTTGAAGGGTGCGATTCTGCTCGCTTGTTCGTAGATTCTATCCAGATGCCAGTTTAAATCTATAGTTATTTCATTCAGATTCGTTTTTATGCGATCCAAAGAATCATAAAATTCTCTTTCCTCTACATGAGCCTTTATGTGATCTACTGTTTGTAAGACGAATTCTCTATAGCTCAAAGGTTTTATATAATATTCATTGCCCTCTAAACCCCTTCCGGGTAAGAGTTCCCCTTTTCTTCTCAAGGCTACGCTGCTGGAGCCTGTGGCTATAATCTTTGTTCTTTTTATGGCACCCGAGTCCGATAAATATTTCAGTTCAAGGTTCCAGTCATGTATGCTTGTTATCTCATCTAAGAAGATGTAAAGATCCTCGGCCTCCTTGTTGATGTCAAGGAAATAGTTCACGGCATTCCTTAATTCCCTTCTTGAAACGAAGAAATCCAGCGAGAGATATAAGATTCTTTGGGGGTCAAAGCCTTCTTCAATTAATTTTCTTATCATCTCTTTAAGGTAGGTAGTTTTGCCAACCTGTCTACACCCTCTTATGACATAGATGTTCTCTTTAATTGTCTCAAAGTCCCTTCTCGTAAAGAAAATCGGGTTATCTCGAGCTTTTGATAAAAGCCTATCGTGACCGACGAAGCCCTTTCCGTGCTTCCACCAAGGATTTTGGCTTACGATCTCGCTGATTCTAACCATATTTGGTAAATTAATTATCCAAATATTTAAAAGTTTGGTTAATATAATATCCAAATTTTGAAAAGTTTGGACGATATGTTATCTAAAACAAGCGCTTAACGCGCGTTAGATTATGTCTTCTTCGAATTCGCATTCTTCAGTCATTTGGTCGTCCCAGCATTCCCAGCAGAGTCCATCGTATGACTCGTATTCTTCTTTGCTTATTTTTCGACCGCAAACCTCGCAATAATACTCTTCTTTTTCCTTGTTTTCAGTCATTGAAACCACTATTCTTCTTCTGCTTCCTTGACTTCGGTCCAGTTTGGATCCAACAGTGAGCTTCCTTATCACAATCCATACACTTCATCAACCCCTAAGCAGCCTCCTCAAGCATTTGGCAAATTTGAGCAGGTAGAATAGTCTGGACTATAGAGCCGTAGGTTTCCAACTGCCAGTATAGTGTGCACTATCGCTACAGGCTTAGTGTACACTATAGAGCTAGACGTGCCTAGAGTGTTAGTTCAAACTGCAAAAATCTCCAAAACGTCTTCTATTCCAAAAATCAATGAATCACCAACAACACCATTAATTAAAATCAGCGCGTACCCTACTGATTGTTTAATATAGCCTTTCGCGTACGCTTATTTGATATTTGAGTTTGCGATTCCTATTCAGATTTCTCAACAGCTTACGCCTTAGCTTGCTAACCTTCTCCAAATCCCAAAAAGGATTCGGATGCCTTCTCAAAAGCCAATACTGATTATCCACCAAACGATATATCAACCAAAGCTCATCATGGCTTAGACGCGGCCTAACAAGTTTCTCGCCAACCCAAACACCTCCCTCAACCATATCTATGCACCTTCTCCCAATTCAAATGGCTCCGTGAAACATGTTCCAGCACCCTTTTACGGCAAGGTAAATGTTGTTTCGGCGCCGTTTAACATTTTTGCGTGACTAAACAAACGGCAATAGTCACCACTATAGTACAGGCAGAGAACCCCAATTCTGGTCCAAAACCATTTTCAATGACGTCCGCAACCTCGCACACTCAGAAAGAAACGACTGCACTTCCGACAAATTACAGGCATACTCTAAACATCCTTTACTTTCTCCAAACTCTAACCAACCAAACTGAAAAAGAAGGAAGATGGGCGAAACACCCTTCAGCAAATTAGTATAAATCATACTCTAGAGTTTGGTAGCCCGGGAGAGATTCGAACTCTCGTCAGCGGGTCCAAAGCCCGCTATGCTTGTCCACTACACCACCGGGCTTCATGTGCATGGTATTTTTGAACTAACTCTTTATTAAGCGATTTTTGATTAAAACCTTCCTCTCCTTTCGTATTTTAAGCATTATTTCCCGAGTTTTTTCGATCGCTTTGGCTGCGTTAAGCTTATCTACTTCGCTTAAGTTTAGAAACTTTAATATGTAATTATAGTTCTTTGGGTTTTTCTCCTCTAGGCTTTCCAAAGAGCGCATTAAAGTTGTATAATCCACTTTAACCTTCCCAATCGAAGATTTTAACCAAACATGGTTTTCAACAATGTCAAGAAATATGCTGTTCAAGTAATGCGATGCCTCAATCACTTTTTCAGAGTCAATCAAAGCGTTTGTACGCATCATCACACCCTGTAAAAAGGCTGGATTCAAATAATAATTCAGTTTTGTCTTAACTTTAAAATGAGAGGACTCGAGCGCTTGAAGATTTTGCTCAGTTGTGGCTTTCATTTCGTCCCAGATTACTTTGAAAAGCTTCAGTTTGTCCTTAGCGATTACATTATCGGTTTTATTTAGCCCCGTTATCTCTAAGTATTCGTTAAACATGTCTCGCATTCCCATTTTTGCTACTGAAACTTCAAATTTCTCCACAAATCGACTATTCGAAAAAGGTTCCAAAGCTATCTCAACCAAAACCTTCAAAATATTTTCCAGAGCTACCGTAGCGAAAAGATATGCACTTCGAAAGTCTTCCCTTGAGAACGCTGAAGTTGCACGGCTCAAGTAAATGTCTGACTCTATGATGTGCGTTTCGGTTCTAATGTCAACTCTTTCAGGTGAACCATAGGATTTAACCATCAAAAGTTTCGTGTTGTTCAATGACCAGTCTCTGTCATAAAGGATTTGCATCTCGTATAGTTTCTGGTCTATTTCCGGGGGGATTAGCCCGTGGATCCATCGTTTTGGGACGTGATCCAAATCTATGAGCAAACCGCCAATTTCGATCCTCTCCACATACTCATAATTGAAATTGCCTTTGTCAAGAATTAATAGATCAACGTCGCTTGATGTTGTGGCATCACCTCGGCTCCAGCTTCCAAACAACCCCATACCATAAACGTTTTCTGTGACTCTCATTTCAGCGACCACTTTTTCTAGCGTTCTACGAACTTTTTCTGGAAGCCCTGCCAAATAAACCACTTTCCTACGAAATCAATAGCGTCTATAAGTATTCAAAATTTGTGAATGAGATATTCCTAATAAAACCGTAAACTTTATATATTAAAACATTTCATCAGAATAGCTACACTGGGCCGGATGTGCTCTTTTATTTCCGATTTCATGATGAGGAATGTGGAAGGTGACGGTTCTACATCGCATATTAGGTGAAAATGCGTGAGTAAAAAAGAAAGCAGTGCTCGTCAACGCTTAATCGAGAAATGTCCAGAATGCGGTAGTGTAAACCTTATCCATGACTATGATACCGGGGAGACAGTTTGCGGCGACTGCGGACTCGTTTTATACGAACAAATGATGGATAAGGGACCTGAATGGCGGGCCTTCACCCAAGAAGAGAAAGCGTCAAGAAGCCGCGTTGGAGTGCCAACATCATACTCCGTCCACGACAAAGGCTTGTCAACAGCCATAAGCCAAGTTGACCGCGACGCTTTCGGAAGAAAACTTCCGCTTTCAACACGTTTGCAGATGTGGCGTCTGCGGAAATGGCAAATACGTTCTAGGGTGCACTCTTCAATTGACAGAAACCTAGCCCAAGCAATGGCTGAGCTTGACCGCCTCTCAGACAAGGTCTACATTCCACCGCCCATTAAAGAGAAGGCTGCAGTTATTTACCGTAAAGCCTTGGATAGGGGATTAGTCCGCGGGAGGTCTATTTCAGCTATTGCGGCTGCTGCCCTTTATGCTGCTTGCCGTGGAAGCGGAACCCCGAGAACCCTTCGAGAAATTGCAGAGGCAAGTCTGGTTGATAAGAAGGATGTTGCCCGTTGTTATAGGCTTTTGCTTCGGGAATTGGATGTGCAGATGCCCATTGCCGATCCTCTAACATATATTTCGAAAATCGCTGAAAGAACGGGGATATCAGGCAAAACTCAAGGAATGGCTATACAAATTCTTCGAGAGGCTAGAAAGAAGCGGGCTGCTGCTGGTAAAGACCCTATGGGTTTGGCTGCTGCATCGTTATACATCGCTTGTTTGCAGAATGACGAGAAGAAAACTCAGAAAGACATCGCTGAAGCTGCCGGAGTTACGGAAGTCACAGTACGGAACCGCTACAAGACTTTGAAGAAACAGCTGAATCTGGAGATTCCAGACTAAGCGACATTACCTTGTGAATTTTCTTCTTTTTCAAGTTCCATAACTATTGAACCAACGTATCCGCAGTTTTCGCACACATATTTTTTAGGAGTTAACCAATAATCAAGGCTACTGGATAGGCGGATTTTTGGGCTTCCACATCTTGGGCAGTATATTTTCGATGGTTTCCGATATTTTAGCGTTTTAAATACTTCACGTATGTTCTGTAGCAGTTTCATTCCGAGCTTACACCTTTATGCAGCGGCAACTACTGAAGCTCAATGTTTTCTTCTGGATATCCAAGCTTTATTAGATATTCCCGTACCTTTTCACGGTGATCTCCCTGAAGCAAAATTTGACCGTTCTTTGCCGTTCCTCCACACGCACAGACACCTTTCAGCTTTTGAGCCGTACTTGCCAGATTTGTGTTTTTGTTATTTATGCCATCCACTATTGTTGTTGGTCTACCAAACTTACGTGTTTCAAGTCTAATGCGAATTCTTTGCTGCTCCCTGTCTATTTCGCTACAAACGCACAAGTCCTTAGGAAGCCCACATGTCGGACAAATCTCAGCCATGATGCTCAAACTTACAATTGCTATGGTGCTATATAAGATTTTCAAATCAATCCTCTATAATCAAACTACATTTCACAACTCTTTCATCCCCAGCCTTTAGGAAAGCTTTAATGAGAAACTGTCTTCATTACACTTTATGAAAGCACTCATCTTGGGCTGCGGAAACATCGGTTCAGTCGCAGCGGAAGACCTTGCTAAAAGCATAAGTTCCATCCAAGTCGTTGTAGCCGACAAAAAAGAGACAAGAGCTAAAGAAGTAGCTGAAAGAATTGGCGGAAGCAATGTTTCATGGATTCAGCTTGATGCAACAAACCCTAGTAAACTAGCTAATGCACTAAAAGATTTCGACTTAGTTATGGGGTTTTTGCCCGGAAAACTTGGCTACCGCCTAACTAGAGCATGTATTGATGCCGGAAAAGACTTGGTAGACGTTTCCTACATGTCTGAAAATCCCTTAGCATTAACTGATAACGCTATAAAGGCAAGTGTAACCATTGTTCCAGACTGTGGACTAGCACCTGGCATCAGCAACATTCTTGTTGGACATGCTGCAGCAGAGCTTGACAAGGTGCAGGCTGTCCACATAATGGTGGGCGGTCTTCCAGAAAAACCTGTCCCGCCTTTGGACTACGTTATTACTTGGTCTCCGGAAAACCTAATTGACGAGTATATGAGAAAAGCAAGAATAGTTAAGGAAGGCAAAATAATTGAAGTAGAAGCCTTAAGCGGATTGGAAGAAATAGAGTTTCCAGAATTCGGTAAGCTTGAAGCCGTCTACACTGATGGACTTAGAACTCTACCGCAAACGATAACTGATGCATATGACATGTGGGAGAAAACGCTCAGATATCCGGGACACGCTGAAAAGATAAAACTGCTCAAAACCCTTGGTTTCTTTGAAGAGGAACAAATTGACGTTGAAGGTGTAAGCGTATCACCGAGAAAGCTTACCGTCAAACTTTTTGAGCAAAAGCTTCGAAAACCTGAGATCAAGGATATTGTAGCATTAAAAGTTGAGGTTGCAGGCGTTAAGAATGGCAGGCAAACACGCTACGTTTACCACTTATTAGATCATTACGATGAAAAACGGGGGATAACGGCTATGGCTAGAACCACAGCTTATTCAGCATCAATCATTGCGCAGTTGATGCTCAAAAAAGCATTGAAGGAAAAAGGTGTTGTTCCCACGGAAAAAATAGGAAAGAATAACGCGCTTTTTCAATTGTTTTTGGACGAGTTGAAGAAGCGAGAAATAAGAATCACCGAAGAGAAGATGGTACGTTAGTTTATGTTACTACGCCCATTCTGTGCAGTTCCTCTTTGAGGCTATCCATCATCTGTTTGAGATTTTGCCTTCTTTGCACGTATTCGTCTCCACTTATCTTGCCCGCCTTAAAATCGTCATCCAGTCGTTGCAGTTGGGCGTCTATCTCTGCAATTCTTGCCCTTAATTGGTCGATGTAGGAAACTGCTTTTTCTTCAGCTATAACTTCTGATGGGGTCAACGCCATTTTTATTACGCCGTCTTCAATGCGGAGTATTCTGTCGGCTACTCTTGCAATGCTTGGGTCATGTGTCACCATGATTATTGTTTTACCAAGTTCTCTTTTTACTTTGACCAAATAGTCAACAACAATTTTTGCGTTTACAGTGTCTAACTCGCCAGTAGGCTCATCTGCTAAAAGAAGTGGAGCATCATTTGCTAAGGCGGTCGCCATGGCTATACGTTGTTGTTCTCCACCGCTTAACTCTTCAGGTTTGTGGTTGGCACGATCTGTCAAACCGACAATTTCGAGAAGTTCTTGTACGCGTTTACTTCTTGTTCCTCTAGAAGCGCCTAAAGCTATCATGGGAAGTTCGATGTTTTCCGCCGCTGTCAGCGTTGGGAGAAGGTTTAACGTTTGAAATATGTGACCCACTGTCTTTCTTCTGTAGTCAACCAATTGTGATGGATGCAAGGCTGTAACTGCAATGTCGCCGACTTGAACGTAGCCGCCTGTGGCTTGGTCAAGTCCGCCGACGATGTTTAGCAGTGTAGTTTTTCCGCTACCGCTGGGTCCTATAATGGAGATCATTTCGCCCTCATTGACTTCCATGCTTAATCCTCTTAGAGCTTGGACTTCAACGCTTCCTAGTCGGTAGACCCGAATCAGGTCTTTCACTATTAGTTTCATTCCCTTCAAAGTCTCACTATCCTTTCAAGTTTTGAAACGTATCTTTTCGTGAGCAGAATTAACGGGATTATTGCTGAGGCAAAAACTAGGATCAGGCATGTGGACAGAAGGATTATTGCGTCTGTGGGAAAAACCATCCGATGCGCCACAAGAGAATAGGAGAGTGTGGCGTTAGAAGCTGCTACATTGCCACGCGCCACAATCAAGCCTACTACAATGCCTAAAATAGCCGAAAAAACTACTATTGCCAAGTTTTCCGCCAAAAGCATGGTCACCAACTGTTTAAAGGATAGACCACGTGCACTCATAATGGACGCTTCTCTCTTCCGCTCTTGGAGACTAACCAGAGTTACCAAGCTTGTTGCCACCGAAGCAGCTAATATGGAGAAAACAACTCCTATGCGCTGAATGTTTAGGGAACCTGTGAGCAATAAATCACTTTGATAAGTTTCCAGCTCTTCTGCTGCAGAGCGCACGTAGTTGACATTGTTAGCTACATTGTCGAGTTCTAGAATTTCAGATGCAACAGATTTTCCATCAGCACCGGGTTCCAGTTTCACCAAAATTCTGACTGAAGGATATAGGCTTCCACTTAAAGATTCATAGAGTTCCATGGGAACATATGACCAAAAAGGTCCGCTAAAGTATTCATATTGCTGAATGTAGTATTGTTGAGTGACCTCTGGACCGAAAAATCCAACGATTGTCAATTGAAGAATTGAACTTCCAATAGTCAAAGTTACATCATTCCCTACATTTTTCTCTAAGCTTTTCGCTATGTTTCGTTCTAGAATTATGGTTCGGTTGTTCATTTTCATTTGCTGAAACACTGTGGCAACATCGTTTCCACTAAACCATTCATTTTCGTAATAGGCAGTTGAAAGCCACTTTTCAGGGTCAACTGCCCGAATCTGCATTGAGTAATATTGTCCAGGTAATGTCCCACTAAGGGAATATTCCAACGATGCAGATGCTACTCCGGAAAGTTCCTCTATTTTGCTTGCTAAGCTTGAAGCGTTAGCTGTGGAGGCTATTTGAACGCTTATGTCTGCGCCCACATCAGCTTTGACTTTACGGATGGTGTAGTCTTGTTCACTTGCAAGTGTGCCTACTGTCTGAAAACTGTAGCCTATAATTAGAGCGACCAGGAAAGCGACGGAAGCCGCTCTTGCTGGGTTTCTCTGAACATTCTTAGTAGCTAAGGTGCCTAAATCACCTAGAAATCTTGCCGCACGAGTAACAAGTTCTTGAAATTTCAGGGAGCCACGGATGAAGATTTTTGTGAAACCCCAGAAGAAAAGCAGCGGTCCAATGTAGGTTAAAATGTAGTAGTCTATGAATATCCAGATGCCTAAGAGGATCAAAAGAAATATATTTCCAAATGGCGGCGGTCTTCCAGCAAATATCTGAAAAAGGTTTATGCCAAAAAGAAACATAACTATTTTGTAGAGTCCTAAAGAGAAAGCTATCCAAGGCCACCGCTGCCTGTAGGGCTTAACTTCCTCCACATACATGTACTCCTTTAAAGCATCGACTGGAGGAAGCTTTGAGGCTCTTCTAGAAGGGCGAAAAGTGGAAAGCAACGTTATGGCTAGGCTGAAAATTATAGCTATAACAATAACTTCTTGGCTTAATACGGGGGCTGCTCCAAGTTCACCTCCGACTGCCGTTGCAAAAAATGGGCTGAGTAGAAAGCCTAAGCCTACGCCTATGAGACCACCGATAATTCCTATCATGAAAGATTCAGTCAAGAACATTCTGAAAAGTTGTCCAGTCGAGAATCCCTTCGTTAATAGTAAGCCGATTTCGCGTCTTCGCAGGTTGTAGGAGACATCTGAAACTGTTGTTCCAACATACCAAGCTACAAAGAAAACGGGTAACGCGACAATGAAGAAGGAAAACCTCATAGCCATGCTGGTAAACTGGTAACTCATGAGAATCTGTTCCAGATTATTGTTAGCATTCATGCCATACTTCGCAACCGCCTGATTCGCTTGAGCAGTAACCATTCTTACAGCTTCCAGAGAACTGGAAATATCCCAAGGATTAATCAGCGCATCTCGATTTAGGTAAACTAGAATTTGAGTAGAGAACGGCTTACTGTAAGATGGCATTGCGTCTAAGAGCTTGGAAAAAGTTTCTTCCCAGCTTACAATAAGTAAGTTATCCTGATAAATGACCTGTGACTGCTGCTGTCTGTATTGATACATGAGTGGTGTATAGACCTCACCCGTGGTAATTGAGTACGCTTTGTCGTCAAGCTCTACAAAACCTACCACTTTTAGAGATAAACTCACAGCTTTTTCACCTTGTGGATAATCTCCTCCAGCCCAATACGTCAAGTTCAATGTGAAAGTGCTGTTTAACTCTATTTTATCTGCGATTTTGGAGCCTGCCCAAACGTAGGTTTCGTTCTCTTCAAGCGAACCAGCACCTGAGGTTACAGTGAGCCCGTCGTATACACGTGAGGCGTTAGATATTCCGACGATTCTGAACGAAGCGTAATTCTCGAAAGTCATGTTTCCATACCAATAGGCTCTGGAAATCACCTCTGAACCATTTATACCACTGACGTTCGCAACTTCTGAGACTGCTGCTGTCCACACTGTAGAACTGGAAGCTTGTGAACCATATTGCCCGATAACGATGTCGACTGGCACTCGGCTTAGTTGCTGATTCAGAGCCGCCTTTGCGGTAGTGTCAGCTCCTATGTTAACGCCAGCAAAGAATGTGGAAGCTAGAATAACACCTAACAGCAGTGCAGCGAAAAGCCCCAAGGAACGAATAACTCTTTTTAATGCGTAGGAAAGCATGATCTGGCACCGTTCGAAAAACAAATTCAGAAAAAAGTTATTTAAAGCTATGCATTAGAACAATGCGTCATAAGCTCTAATCGAGTTTTAGAAAGAGATATAATTTTCTTACCGTAAAATAGAACCCATGAGCGTCTCTTTGGACTTCGTTGACGAAGAAAACATGAGCATGCTTACCGATTTATACGAATTGGCCATGTGCGCAAGTTACTCAGATAACAAAAAATCTGAACCTGCGACTTTTGATTTGTTCATAAGGAGATTACCTCCAAATCGCTCTTATTTCTTATTTGCAGGTTTGGAGCAAGTGTTACTTTTTCTTGAAAAAGTGAGGTTTAACGAAGAGCACATCAATTTTTTGAAGAAGCAAGGATTTAAAGATGAGTTTCTCGATTACTTGAGGAACTTCAAATTCACGGGAGAAGTCTGGTCTATCCCGGAAGGCACGATAGTCTTTCCAAACGAGTCTTTGATTAGGGTTACTGCGCCGATAATAGAGGCTCAGCTTATAGAAACCTTCATCCTTAACACCGTTAACCTACAGACAACGATAGCGACCAAGGCCTCAAGAGTCGTAAGCGCAGCGAAAGGTAGGCCCGTGATCGAGTTCGGTTTGAGAAGAGAGCATGGAACCGATGCGGGAATGAAGGTGGCAAGGTGTAGCTACATGGCGGGCTGTAACGGCACTTCTAACGTCCTTGCTGGGATGAAATATGGCATCCCCATCTTTGGAACTATGGCCCATTCTTTCGTCATGTTGTTCGAAAGAGAGATAGATTCTTTCAGGGCTTTCGTCAAAACTTTCCCTGACAAATCAACGCTTCTAATCGATACCTTCGATGATATTAAAGGTGCCGAAAAAGCAGTCATAGTTGCCAAAGAACTCGAAGAAAGGGGGTTCAAGTTGGGAGGGGTAAGGCTAGACAGCGGAGATTTGCCAGAGTTAAGCAAAAAAGTTAGGGAATTGTTGAATGGGAACGGTTTGAAATATGTCAAGATCTTCGCAAGTGGGGATCTAGATGAATACAAAGTAGAGGAATTGCTGATGGAAGGCGCAAAAATTGATGCATTTGGTGTTGGGACCAAAATGGGAACTTCAGCAGACAGACCCTACGTTGACATTATTTATAAGTTAAGTGAAAAAATAAATGAAAAAGGCGAGTTTTCGCCCATTATGAAGTTAAGCAAAGGTAAAGCCACACTACCAGGAAGGAAGCAAGTCTTCAGGTTTAAGGATGAAAGGAGTAATTTCGTAAAAGACGTCATCGCTTTAGAGGATGAAAAAATAAATGGGGAGCCTTTGCTAGTCAAAGTGATGGAGAAGGGCAAAATAATCTATGATCTTCCATCGCTTGAGACGATAAGAAAAAGAGCCTTAGAAAGCCTTTCAAAACTTCCCGATAAATACAAGAAACTGAAAGGTGCACCCCGCTACCCCGTGGAGTTGAGCCTTGAGTTAAAAAAGTTGATGAAAAAGTTGAGAGGAAAGCTAAAGAAAGTTGAAGTTTTAAATCCCACATAGATTCTATCATGTGGAAACCAATATTAGAAGATTTATGAAGCCCACTTCTATTATGGCGGCGATGAGGAAGATTCCATAAATGTAGATCAGATCTTTCGTTGACATACTTCTGCTCAATGTCTTCTTAATTGTTAAGTATATGCCGTAACCTTCAACTATTCCCATAGGCGTACTTATCAAGAGAATAAGAGGCAATTTTTCAATCTTTAGCCCACCAAACAGGCTACTTCCACGAAGAATGCTTAGAAAAACAACAACTACCACAAAAACTAGGGCAAATGTTCGCGGATGCTCGAGCACGACATTCGCGTATTTCTCCCTCTTGAAGAAGTTTAGAATCACTAGATTAACGTAGAAACTCATGCCCAATATAATGAGAGAGACTACTAGAACGTTATGCACGAAAAGCATGACAACGGCTAATAGTTGATTTTGGAGAACCTCTTGATTTTGAAGAAGATTCGTTAGACCTTGAAGAAAGAAAGTGTTCACAACAAAGGAAATCGCCAAAGAGATCAAAAAAGCTGAACCTAACACCACAGTACGAGTTATTTCATCAACCAATTATGAAACCTCTAAAAAATTGAAATCATAAAGGGGAGAAACTTTTCGATTACTATAGACAAGATGCCGAAGGCTAGGGCTAGAAGAACCGTAACAGCCAAGAAAATAATTATTGCTAATATGCCTACCCAGATTGCTCCGATCCATCCAGTTTCATAAAGACGCTTGATCAGAAGTAGCCAAATGATAATGCTAAGTGACAATGCCAATAAACGATATGGAATAAACATGAAGAAAACAGTTGTCAAAACAGTTCCCAGAAGAGAAATTATGAAAGCATCCGATAAAAGAGCCCGCTTTCTACTGACAACAACTAATCCAGCAAGATAAAGAACAATGGTTAGAACTAAAAGGTTAACAAAGAAAAGTGTTAAAGAGAAAATTAGGCGAAAATCTTCTCGAATAAGATCCCACCAAGCTCCCTCTCCTCTAGCGGCTATGCTTGAACTTACAAGCAATAGGAGCCGTAATAGATATGTCAACATCATTCAAATCACTTAATGCTTAGCCTATTCAACAAGGCATAATAAAAATTTTATGAATTAAGTGTTAGATTTTTTTTCTCGTTTTATTTCGAAAAGCACTGTTCCGCCATCTGTGTATGGTTTTCCTGGGTCTAAGCATTGAACGTAGCCTTTTTCATCTTCTTCTTTTGCTAAGCCTAACTTTTTGAAGCTTATTCCACAACTTAATGGAACAATCATGGAAAGCATACAGCCTAAGGCGTGAATGCAAATGTTGTCGGTTTCGCTAACAACTATTTTCGGCGACTCTACAACTATTTTGTCTCCAACTTTGAAGACTGGACAGTTTCCACGTATCTCCTTAACAGTTATAACTAAACGGTACTTCTCTTCTCCAAGCATGACCTTCGCCTCACCCATTCCATATATACTTATTGACATGAATTATGAATTTTATGGAAACGCTAATATGGCAAACGCTTAAGAGTCATTGTGAAAGGGATATTTGCTAATCGAAGAGAAAGGTGCAATAATAATGAAAAATTGCCCAGCCATAATCGCAGCTGGAAGAACAAGGTTTGGCGAAAATTACGAGAAGGAACCAGAGAAACTAATTGAAGAAGCTTGGCTTAAAACTTCAGAGGAAGCAGATATAGAACGTAAGGATCTGGAAGCCTGCTACCTTTCAGACTACTTTCTCCCAATTACAAACAAGCTCGGACTTGAAGAAGGATTCCTCTCAGAACTCACAGAACTCCACGTTCCAATGGAGGTAACACGCTCATTCAGCTCAGCCCTATCAAACGCTTGCAACGCCATCCAAGCCGGAAAATACAACATGGTTCTAGTTGGCGGAATAGAAAAAATGACAGACCGATGGGACAAAATCCGTGACGACCTAATGCTTCTAGAAGATCCATGGAGCTACTATGCGGGATGCACGCCAGAGGCAAACCATGAACTCATGCTTCGAGCGTACATTAAAAAGTATGGTATCAAAGACGATGACATGGAAAAACTAAACATTGCTCTAGCACAAGTTTCTGTTAAAAACCATTTGCACGCAACAAAAAATGAGTATGCACAGTTTCAGAGAAAAATAACAGTTGAGCAAGTTTTAAACGCTCGAAAAGAAGCTCGGAAACTTTTAGGGCTTTACGATTATGCACCAATTTCTGATGGCGCAGCAACTCTTATCCTCACCAGCGAAGATGTTGCCAAAAAGTTTACAGATAAGCCAGTTTACATTCTTGGCTCTTCCTCTGCAACAGATTATCTGACCTTTCCAGCAAGAGAGGATATGGTACACTTTCTTGTAGCCAAAATAGCAATAAAAAATGCCCTAAAAATGGCTGGAATAGGTTTATGGGACATGCAAATTGTTGAGCTTTACGATCAGTCTACAGTTATGGAAATGATTTCGCTTGAAGATATGGGGTTCTGCGAACCTGGAAAAGCATGGAGAAACATATACAAAACTTGTCAAAACTATAAGGGATATTATGAAATCAACGAGAAGAAACTTTTCGTAAACATGAATGGTGGGTTAAAAGCAGATGGGAACCCCCTAGGCGCTACTGGTGGCGCCCAAATTTTTGAAGTTTTTAAGCAGTTAAGGGGCGAGGCTGGTGAACGACAAGTTAAAAGTGATAAAGAGCTAAAGTATGGATGTGTACTTGAGCTTGAGGGATTTGGAACTAAAGGCTACGTTCACATTTTGGGGAGAGGTTAGAAATGAGTAGCGAACCGATAGAGAGAAGAGTCTCCTATCTTGGCGACAGATTAAAGGGAAGACGTTGCCAAATTTGTGGAAAAGAATATTTTGATATAAGGGATTATTGTGGAAACTGCGGAAGGAAAAGCTTCGGAAAAATGGTTGACATAGATCTATTCTATGATAAGGGCAAACTCGAAATATGCACTTTCATTAATGAACCAACAAACAAGTTCACAAAGTTGGGCAACTACATTTATGGCGTAGTCTCCTTCCACAATGGCAAAATACGTGTTCCAGGAAGACTAACAGATCGCATAACAAAGGAAAACGAAGAAATTGACTTTTCAACTCTTGAAGAAAAGGAGGTTGTTCCAAGGTTTAGAAGACGCTATTCTGTAGGAAAGAGCGAAATCATTCCGACAATCTCTTTGGCTTTCACCTTTGCCGATGAGTATTACCCACATCAAGAATACGCTATTGCCAAACCGAAGAAAGAATACGAAGTCCCTGGAATAGTGGGCTATGGAGTTTACACCTCAAAGTTTAGGATAAGAGAAGGAAACATGGAACGTTCAGTTCCGTTCATTGACGAAGATGCAATAACCGCTGCCATTGAAGCTGGAAAACTCGCACTAATCCATTCCGGAGTTGACAGTTCACTCGTTGGCAAGATTTATGTAGGTTCAGAATCCAACCCCTATGCTGTTAAACCAATAGCTTCGAAAGTTGCTCAAGTTCTAAAACTTGGCGAGGAAGATGAAGACGTACAAGGGGTTGACGCCATAGACACGGAATTTGCATGCAAAGCTGCCACAAGCATGTTTAAGGATGCAGCCTCCTTGGTTAATTATCCAAAATCAAACATTCAATACGCCATGGTAATAGGCACAGACAATTCTCAAGCGGCTCCAAGGGACTGCCCAGGCGGAGAACTAGACCTATTCGTTGGATTCGGCGGATGCGCCTACATTTTCGGAAAACACGACGTAATAGCCGAAATTGAAGGATGGTACTCATGCACCTCTGACACCCCTGACTTTTGGCGGAGGGACGGCGAAACATACCCAGCACATGGTGGACGATTCACAGGGGACCCAGCATACTTTAAGCATATTAGAAAAGCAGCTAAAAAGCTGATGGAACGACTTAGTCTACAGATAGGAGACATCAATTATTTCATTGCCCACCAGCCAAATGTTCAGTTTCCAGTTAGAATTGCGAAGGAACTTGGATTTAAAGAAGAACAGTATTTGCCTTCGATTCAAGCAGCCAAATTTGGAAACACCTACTCGGGGTCTTCACCAGTAGGTTTAGCGGCTGTTTTAGACATAGCTAAGCCAGATGAACGCGTTTTAATTGTTAGTTATGGTTCGGGAGCAGGAAGCGACGCTTACTCGCTTATGACAACAAGCCAAATATTGGATAAGCGAAAACGCCAAAAACTAACAGTTAAGTATCAGGCTGAAAATCCCTTTTTAGAATATGTGGATTACACAACTTATAGGCGGCTAAAACTTGGAATGTAACAAATCATTAATAAACCAGTAACAGAAACTCAATGGGGGAACATGAACAATTGTCTATGTATGGAACGCTGAAAAATATATTCAAAGTCATATACGCGCCGCGTGAAGCGTTCAAGGAGATAATTCAAAACCCAAAATATATCGGACCGATTTTAATAATGATTCTTTTCACAGTGGCAAACATTGGATATGTTTATACAATTGTATCTAAGACATACGTTGAACAGACTCTGCCGACTGCTGAACAACTAGACAGATGGACTGAGAACTCCACTTTGTGGACGGGGGCACTGGGCGTAGCTGTCAAGGATAATTTTGTCGATTACATAAACGGAACCTATTATGGAAATAGAAGCATAGAATTCTCAATCGTTAACGGTACGCAGATCTGGATGCAGCTAAATGATACAGGATCCATAAACTGTTCAGGTTCAGATGGCTACAAGAACTTATACTTAAGAATAAAATGGACTAGTCCCGAGGATAACCCTGAAAATGCGACCATTTACCTATCTTCAACAACTCCTTCAGATTACTTTTATTATAATTTAACGGAAGAATTTTCCAATTCAACTAGCAATGTCTGGAATAACTTAACAATTCCGCTCACGACTGAAAGTTGGCTAACCAACAGTGCTAATGCAAAGTGGGGAAATATTACAGGTTTAAAGTTAGAGTTCGCATGGCTTAATAATTCGAATATAACTTTACTAGTTGACGGTTTGTTTTTCGGAGGCATCTTTAAGTCCCAAGCGGAAAACGCTACGAGCTACATGCTTAATTTTTCAATAGTTTCGTTTATGCAGTTCACCATTAAATGGGTTTTTCTTGGCGGGCTACTCTACATAATGACAAAGGCTTTTAAAGCTAAAACTGTTTGGAGGCCTTTGCTAATCCTAGTGGGATTTGCCCTAATAACCATGTTTATTCAGGCGATAATAAACGTGGCTACATTCTCAACTTTACCAAGGCTTGATTATCCACTTGAATTCTTAGGCGGTGTTACAGGAGAAACCGAAAATGCCTATAACAAAATAATGGAGAAAACGTTGCTTGTTTCTCAAATTAGTGGATACATTCAAATAGCAATAATTTTCTGGACCATCGCCTTGTGTGCAATTGCCACTCATTTGTTGACCGAGTTTTCATGGAGCAAAAGCTTTCTGGTGGCTACGGTAGCTTATTTTGTTACAACAGTAGCGCAAAGCTTCCTACTTGGATTTTAAATTTGAAGTAAAACAAAGTTTATAAGAAAAGCAAATATGTAGAAAGCTGCTTCATCAGCGGGAATTCAAATGAGACCCATCCTTGAAGTCCGAGAAGTTAAAAAAAGCTATCGAATGGGTAATGTTCTTGTTCTAGCCTTGTGTGGAGTAAGTTTTGATGTTAGAGAAGGTGAATTCCCAACTATTTTTGGGCCTTCTGGCAGTGGAAAATCAACTTTACTGCATTTGATGGGAGGACTAGACCGTCCGGATGAGGGAGAAATCTTAATTGATGACTTCGACATCCTTAAACTAAACTCTGTTGAGGCTTTGCGTTACGAATAGACGCTTAGCAAGATTTATATTGTTGAAGGACTTTTCTGCATTTAACTAGCCTTTACCAAAAACTATAGTGTCAAAGACCTGGCACATGGGTCTTGTGTTGAAAGGCTGGTTCCGCGATAAGGACGAAAACCGAATATGCCACGAAGGCTGCCAGAAAAAACAAAACATGCACCAAAAA
>Ga0209725_1000450_pt1 | contig 25525 bp, 26 predicted proteins | sample I18A1metaG_FD_184145 | JGI IMG/M metagenome (GOLD analysis project Ga0209725, IMG submission 184145) | Lake sediment bacterial and archeal communities from Gulf of Boni, Indonesia to study Microbial Dark Matter (Phase II) - ​I18A1 metaG... | ecosystem: Environmental > Aquatic > Freshwater > Lake...
AACATGTAGGCCCTAGATTGCACCTCTGTCGATGTACTTATCAGGTGTCTGCGTGCCAGCGAATCTTTCCTCTGAAGCTAAAGGCAAATGGAACAAGGTGCTTATGGCTAAGACTGCTCAGGAGAAGCTGTCGGCCTTGGAGGAGTTCTTGTCTTCGGTCCCCAAACACAAAGGAAATGAGAGGCTCAGAGCACAAGTCAAGCACAAGATCTCAACACTCAAACTCGATATTGAAAGTGGAAGGAAACGGAGAGCATTCGGATCGGCCGTTAGAGATTTCATAACTAAGACAGGCGCAGCGCAACTTGTGATAATCGGCCCAACAAAAACAGGTCGTAGTTCCCTTTTGTCAGCCTTGACAAACGCGAAGCCTGTCATTGCCGGCTTTGAATTTTCCACAACAGAGCCAACAGTTGGAATGTTTCCTTATGAAGATGTCCAGTTCCAGTTGGTTGAAGCTCCGGCTCTTCTTGATGGCGCCTCAAGAGGCATAGGCTTGGGCTCCTTAGTAATGGGCTTAGCAAGAAAAGCTGATGCGCTGATAATAACGGTCGATCTTTCCCAAGATTCTGTTGGGCAGTTTGAAACGGTCAAGCGGGAACTGGAAAATTCAGGAATCTCGCTTGAAAAACCCTCGAGCGATATTGAGATCGACCGGAAAGCAACAATTCAAGGGATTCATCTAGTCGTGCGTGGATCTCTCGTCGATTGCAACCTTGAAGATATAAAGAAACTGCTGGAAAGCTATGGCGTCAAAAACGCTGTCGTTGAGATAAGGGGTTCTGTTCGAATAAGCAATGTCGAAGATGCCATACTGGAAAGCGTCATGATCCATAAGCCCGCTCTCATTGTTGCGAACAAGGCGGATGTTGTAGAGTCTAAGCAAGAGCTAGATAGACTGCGTACTGCTGTACGTGACAAGCTACCTATCGTGAGCGTATCATGCTTGACGGGGAAAGGTTTATCCGACCTGGGAAGAGTGGCCTTCAAGACTTTAGGGCTAATGAGAGTGTACACAAAGGAGCCCAATGATTCTAAAGCCTCAAAAGAGCCGTTCATCATGAGCGAAGGGACCAGGGTCGGAGATCTCGCTCAATGTATCCACAGTCAACTATACAGTAACTTTCGATACGCACGTATCTGGGGGCCGAGTAGCAAATATGCCGGGGAAAGAGTCGGATTGAGCCACTATCTCAAAGATGGTGATATAGTGGAAATACATGCCAAGTAATCTATCTCGAGCAACGTCTCGTACTCAATCTTCTCACTACGCCTCAAAACGCCAAGCAATATTGTTCGATGATGGAGAAAATCAAAACCAAGTGCGCGGTGCATATACGATAATACCTGCTATGTTATAAATGTCCCAGCTATATTATGTCGGCTCTCTATTAGTTAGAGAGCAGAAATAGCAAAGAGGCAAGCCTTATGAAATCAACGGTCGATGAGCTCTTTCAAAGACCGAGCGGCAACATGAAGCACAAGGTCGAAGAGATCGTAAAGTCATACAAAGGTAACTTGGAGAACTATGAAGAGACATGTAGAAGTTTTAGTTGGAAAGATGTAGAGAAAGAGTTTGATTGGTACCTAACCGGGAAGGTGAACATTGCACACGAGGCTATAGATAGGCATGCGGCGACATGGCGTAGAAACAAGGTGGCTCTGTATTGGGAGGGGGCTGAGGGCCAGAGTGAAAAGTACACCTTCCAGGAAATGATGCTGCTCTCTAACAAGTTTGGAAACGTTTTGAAGAAACTCGGGGCCAAGAAGGGCGATAGGATATTCGAGTTCATGTCCCGAGTTCCAGCGCTGTATATCTCGATTATGGCAAGCATGAAGCTAGGGTGCATATACGGTCCGCTCTTTGGAGGCTTCCGATCGGAAGCCATTAGAGATAGACTCTGGGATAGCGCCGCCAAGATTCTGATAACTCAACCGCACCTGAAGGCTGTTGTCGACGAAGCTAGAAGGGACCTCCCAGATCTGGAACATGTAGTAATGGTTGGAGCGGCCCCTGATACGTTGAAGGAAAGCGACGTGACCTATGAAGTTGAAATAGCGAAAGCCTCTGAAAAGCTTGAGACGGAATGGGTGGATCGAGAGACACCGCACCTACTTCACTATACCTCTGGAACGACGGGGAAACCGAAAGGAATACTTCACGTTCATAACGCGATGATCGGACAATACTTGACGGCCAAATGGGTACTTGACCTTAGAGAAGATGACATCTACTGGTGCACCGCAGACCCCGGATGGGTTACCGGCACGTCCTATGGAATCTTTGGGCCTTGGCTGAATGGAGCGTCACAGGTCGTATACGACGGGAGGTTTGACGCGGACAAATGGTACTCAGTGATAGAGAACTACAAGGTTACCGTGTGGTATACAGCTCCCACAGCCATGAGAATGCTCATGGCAGCAGGTGAAGAGGTAATCAAGAGACATGACTTGAGTAGTCTCCGTCATATCTGTAGTGTAGGCGAGCCCCTTAACCCTGAAGTAATCCGATGGGGAATAACGCCGGAGGTGTACGGCCTTCCGATCCACGACAACTGGTGGATGACCGAGACCGGACAGATGCTCATCTGCAACTATCCTTGCCTGCCAATTAGACCTGGATCCATGGGAAAACCGTTTCCAGGAATCACTGCCTCGGTAGTTGATGATAGAGGAAACCCTGTGTCTCCTGGCTTGATCGGAAACCTAGTGATCAAGCCTCCCTGGCCTTCGATGATGAGGAATATCTGGAGAGGCCAGTGGAAAGAGTATATGGAAGGCAAATACAAAGAGTACTTCAAGATACCGGGTTGGTTCCTAACAGGTGACTCTGCATACCTGGACAAAGATGGCTATTTCTGGTTCCAAGGACGAATAGATGACGTGATAAAGACCGCGGGCGAACGAGTGGGGCCCTTCGAGGTTGAGAGCTGCCTGGTCGAACATCCAGCAGTAGCAGCGGCCGGCGTGATTGGAAAACCAGATCCCATGAGAGGCGAGATCATAAAAGCTTTCGTCCAGCTGCGACAGGATTACTCTCCATCAGAAGAACTGAAGAGAGAGCTAATGGAACACGTAAAGAAGCGTCTAGCCGCCCATGCCTATCCGAGAGAAATCGAGTTCAGGGACAAACTTCCAGTTACCCGAAGCGGAAAGATCATGCGCAGGGTTCTAAAAGCTTGGGAACTCGGACTTCCGACCGGAGACCTATCTACACTTGAGGACTAGAGGATCACTGCCCCTCTTTCTGACAGAAACCTTGAGGAAGAGGTAAGCGGCGGTTCTCTGAGCCCTCAGATAAACCGGAATTTCCACTTTGATATTATCCCGTGGTAAGGACAGAACCATCTGCTCGGAGGCAGCCAAGCGAGAATCGTTCCACAGTAGGGGCATGCGTAAGTTCTTAAGGGTGCGTATACATAGCTCGGGTAATAAAAGACCGGGTATGGCCAAGCTTGGTACACAAACATACACCACGATGCTGATTATTCCATAGTTGCAAGAATAAAGCTTTCCGATTCTCGAGAAGCTGTTATCTACTAATGGATTTGGATGAAAGTTTCAGCGGAAATAGCTTGCGCCTGAATGCTACTATCGCGGCTACAGAGACGGCGACCATTGACGCGGCAAACCATTCTGGATATGAAACTTGCGTAGCTGTTTCTTGTTCTAATCTGACCTCCAGTTTCGGTGAAAGGCTAATGTCGTAGACATAGAACCAGTTCATGTACTCAACCCTACAGCCCACCTTGTCCCCCTCACTCGCATCCTTGAGTAGCCAACCATAATTCGGCTTCTTTCCATCATACCAAGCCCTGACATCTGTTGTCACCTTCCAACTGTTCCATGTTCCAGGCGTTTCCCTTCTGACGACATCGGTCGGAGGAGCAAAGTCTCCCCCAGGATTCTTCCAAGGCTTATGAGGAAATGTGGCGTAGGTCCAGTAGGTAAAGCTCCACCCAAGCCAGTCAGTTGTGATCGCACGAAGTTCTATCGTTCTAAAAAGTTCGGTTTCAGGGATCCATGCCGAGCCGTCCCAGGTGTAGACGCCAATAACATAGAGGGAAAGTACGGCCTCCTTTACACGATAGCCCTCGGGCAGGCTAGAGAGGTCAAATTTCAATAGCCCACGTTCGTCAGTGGGGTATTTCGTATCAATTCTATGCCCAGAAGTCACGACTGTCGGCTGTTCGATGCTTGCATCATCATTGTTTCTCATTATGGAAATGTTGTTGGATAAGTCGGGTTGGATCGTCACGTGCAAATCCCCAGATTCACTGCATGAGATAGATGGAATGGTTCCTAGGATGATAGTGACCGACAACGAAACCCAAATCACGTGGCTGCGAAATGCTCCCAGAACCAACGAACTTGATCGGCCCTCAGGCGGAATCCAGTCTCGGTCTATGCACTGACTATGTTAAGAATTCTTCTCCTAGACGTCTATCGGTTCTTGCGCTCTGATGAAACGACCTATGAAGTGAAGCCAAGCGCAGATATACACCTTTTTTATATCCGGTTGCAATCAATCTATCGAAGAGGTAGGAGGCGCCTTTGCACCAAGGAGAAGAGTACAGGGCGTACGTTCTGATAAAGGTCCAAACCGGAAAGGATCTTGAAGTCTTCGCCAAGATACGAGACTTAAAGAACAAGTACCCTATTCGCGAGGTAGCAACGCTTTACGGTGACTATGACGTTATCGTAAAGGTCCAGATGACCAACCCCGATGATCTAGAGGGCTTTGTATACAACGGCCTGCGCCCAATTCCGGGAATAAGGGAAACGCAAACCTTGATAGCTGCGAAGTCGCTGGAGTTTAGATAGGATAGTAGGGACCGACATCAGTTCGCCTAGGCATTGATCGTTGAATGGCTTTATTGTTTGATGATTCTCTTCTCTATGTGCGAGGTTTGGCTCGATTATCGAAAACGCACTTCTAACAACAACTTCGGCCTTTAGACCTTGGCTGGTGGACTTTTATGGTGCAATTCTGCCCAAACTGCCGCTTAGCTCTGTTCATAGCCAAGGAGGGAGACGTCGTAGTTGCCAGATGCTACAAGTGTGGGTACAAATCGACCCCGCAATCGAAGACTATTGTTACCTCTAGATCGACATTGGAGAAAGCTATACACGTCATAGAGAGAAGACCTGAGTTTGTCGATCGCGTCTGCCCTAAATGTGGACATAATAAGGCAACAAGGGTCAACGTTCAAACTGTTGGAGACCATGCTGGAATCGCCCAAGAAAGGTCTGGTGCCGTGTACCGGTGTCTGCAGTGTAATGCCACGTGGCGTGACTCTTGGTGAGATAGGCGTCAAGGCTCCGAAATGAACTTTAGGAACTCTTCGACTGTCCTTGGTTTCAGGGTGTAGTTGGTTTCAACTTCGTAACCGAGCGTCGAACATGGTCTGTCGCCATAGTCGTGGCCTGGGTAGACTTTTAGGTCTCGATCGAGCGACATTATCTTGTTGAAGAGGCTGTTGTACATGTCTGCTGCGTTCCCGCCCGGCAGATCGGTCCTTCCACATTCACCAACGAAAAGGGTGTCTCCAGTTATTAGAGTGCCGTCAACTATGAGACAAATGCTCTCAGGTGTATGGCCGGGCGTGTGGATCACCTTTATTTGAACCTTCCCTAAACTGATGACGTCACCATCTTCCACAGACACATCTTTTCGCAGTTTTGCTTTAGCATGCATCACAATTTTGGCTCCCGTCTCAGAAGCGATCAAATCGTTACCGGAAACATGGTCGTGATGTGTGTGCGTGTTGATAACATATCTCACCATCAATTGGTTCTTCTTGATGATTTCTAGGATCTTTGGAACGTTCCAAGCTGGGTCGACAACGGCGGCCAGTCTTCTCTCCTCATCTCCTATGACATAACTGAAATTTCTTAGTTCGCCAACAGGTATCTGCTCTAGTATCATGCCTCTCACCAGCTCGATATGCTAGGTCAGTCAAGAGCTATCAAGGGTTTGTCCGTGTCTATAGCAACTTCCCACTTTCTCACTCGACTCTTGGGCACCATAGTTCCAAGCGTGAGACCTGTATTTTGTAGCTTTCAACTCTTCGGCAAGCGTTACTTCCGTCTCAGTTAGATCTCCTTCAATGAGGTTGACATGAAAGGCTTCTGAGAAACCTCTTCTCAACGAGCCAGCAACCTCCTCGAACTCTATCTTTCTATCGAGTTCTCTGCGGAGGGTGGTTATCCGATCTCGAACAAATTCCTGGACGCTCTCGTTCATGACAAGCTTCGGGTTTCTGAGTACGGCCAGCATAGTCTCCACGTCAAGGTCGAGAAGAATGGTTCCATGTTGAAGCAGAATGCCGCTTCTCCTTGCCTGCGCATTACCTGAGACCTTCCTTCCCTTTATCAATATGTTAGGACATCTTTGACTTGGGTCGATCGCCTCGAGTTCAACCTCAAGGCCCAGGAGGCCTAGGCCTCTAAGGATCCCCGAGCATATGCCCTCGTAAGATGTCGTCACGTCATCTGTTATCTTCCGGTTTTCACAGTCAACTACGACGCTGTATGTCAGCTCGCCGGAGAAGTCATGGTAGACGGCGCCGCCTCCACTGATTCGCCTTATCATGTCCACCCCTAGCCTTTTGCAGGTATCCAAGTTAACCTCCTTATCCGCTGACTGGAAGCGACCAATCGATACAGCGGAAGGCTTCCATCGATAGAACCTTAACGTATTCGGGACGATCTTGCGAACTCGAGACTCCAAAATCGCCTCGTCTATGGCCATATTCGTGAACGCGTCATCTATCCGAAGGAGGAGAATCCTCCAAGCCTCCAATCTCCTCAGCTCCGAAGTGGTAGAACCTCTTTTTCCGCAGCGGCTAACTCACTTTGCGTTAGTGGTCTAGGATAGTTGTATAGAGGGCCTCCAGCTCTTTCGTTGTAGAACGGTCTGTTGCAATCCGGGCAGCCAGAGGTTAGGAAAGGTCGGCCAGACACGACAGTCTCCTTTAGGTCTTCCAAAGAGATCCCATACTTCAACAAGTCACCTTTCTGGTTAAACTTCATCATAGAATATGTTGCTCTTCCAGTCGTGAGCAGGTATTGGGCTATCTGGATCTTCCTGTAACGGGCGATAGGTGGTTGGGAAAAGGTCTCGAGGGGGGTTCCCTTGATCGGCGTGAAGGCGAAGAGGCTGGTATGAACGCCCATATCGATCATCTTTTGGATCGCGACGACGAGCGCGGCATCGGTCTCCCCTAAACCGACTATGAAATGTGTAGTAACTCGTCCCTTGCCGAGGATTGAGACCGATGACTCGAGTGCGTTAATATGCTCTTGCCAAGTGTATGCGCCGCCAGCTTCGTGGCCTTTGATCTTGGAGAAGAGTTCTTCCGTGGCAGCGTCTAAAGGAATCCCTATACGATCTAGTCCAGCGTCGGCCAAGCGTTGGAGCTGCTTACCTTGAAAAGGCTGACATGAAAGTGACATGGGAAGATTGGTTTCCGAATGAATCGACCCGATCAGGTTCAAGACATCTGCGAAAGCACTATGATAGTTGACGGTTTGGAGGCATACGCGTCGGGCAGATCCTTCGTCGTTGGTTTTCCGAATCTTGGAGATTACCTGATCTGTGGGAAAAACCGGCCATGTAACCCTAGAAAGGAAGTAGGAGTTACTCGTGCTGGACCTCGCTTGGGAGCAGAACTGACAATTGGCTAGGCACTTGCCTCTGTGGTATGTCAGCAGGTATATGGTCGTGGGTAGAGCGCCTATGGAACCCTTCATGAGCCCAAGCGCGAAAGCAGAACCCAAAGATACCCGAATACGCCTAGGAGTTGCCTCAGACCGATAATCATGACCCCTTCTATCCAAGAGTTGGACCGCTGTAGGCTAGCGGTATCGATCTATCTATGCATTTCGGGGCAGTGGGACGATCCTCGCAATGTCAGCAAAGGTATATCGGACCGTCGTACGATATCAACTCTCTTGACAGAACATCCATCGCCATTGCAAGTCTTGAATCTTCATTAGATACTTTGGAGATGCAGGTAGCTACCTTACGACGCCAGATCTGCTAAGAAAACAGAAGGGTTAAATTTCTGTTCACTGCACTCTGCCAAAGAATCGCTCTGCCGAATAGACTGTTTCGTACGCTCTGAGGGCGGTAGCCCTACTTGATCAAGACTCAGTGAGTGGCAATGAAAGTAGGACTGGTCATTCTCTCGCTTATCCTGATGTTGACCAGCATTCAAACACTTACAGGGGAGTCTGCGAACGCGATACCTGCTTTCATGTTGATCCGTTATGGGACCTGCAGAGATATCAATCCAATAACCGCTGAGCCAATCAGTCTTACAGACGAGTTCTCTCGAAATGATTCAAAGATCTATGCGTGGTTCATGATTGGCTACACCTTACCAACAAATGCAACATATACTTGGAAATGGTTCGACCCTATAGGCAACCTCTATCAGGAAACCTCACTCAACCACTCGGGAAACGGACCTTGGAGCATTTACGGGGAACCGCTTGACGTAAGGACGATCCCCTTAGAAAGGAGGGTTGGGCTGTGGCACATCGACGTCTACATCGACAACATTCTCCTGTTTAGGCAGGACTTTACGATAGGAAAATATCTAGTTGTTGTCGCTGTAAAGGGCCTTCCGAAAACACTGAAAACCACTGTCATTGTTGATGGAAGTCAGACGGAGCAGATTCAAGGATCGACAGACTATACCTTCCAGTTTGATGAAGGGACATTTCATATACTAGTATTCGAGCGTTATGTCAGCGGAGGCGAAGGAATAAGATACGTTACCACGACGGAGGCGTTGAACATCTCAGGCCGGGAACTCGGTAAGGTCGACTACTCGGCTCAGTACTACCTTCAGGTGAACTCGCCATTCGGAAATCCGGAAGGCTCTGGATGGTACCAGAAGGGGGTTACGGCTAATTTCTCGATCACTTCCCCGACATATGATTATTTGGCTACCAAGCACACGTTCGCGGGTTGGACTGGTGACTACATGGGCTCAGAACCGTTCGGAGCGATGGAGATGGATGGACCTAGAACGGTTGATGCGCTATGGGAAAGCGACTACTCTCTCACGTACATTCTGCTGGGATCGATTCTAGCTATCATGATGGCTATATCCGCGGTGAAGATAAGGAGGAAGAGAGCGGCTAGAGTTAGATCTATCTAATATTCCTCTTCTGATCCTACTCCATCTTCCAGTAGGGCGATAGCGCCTCCTTCGCTTCTTCCACCGCCAACTCAACACTTCTCATTACGGTCGGCAGCGTCTTCCGAGTTTTGTCATTGGGATCATAAGACACTCCAGCCATAGCAGAGAGAGTAGCCAGAGCAGCGTCTGGCAGGATTTTTCCATAGCCTCCCTCAAGCGTTACGACGCATCTCCCTTGACACAGAGAACTGGCTAATCGTATGGTTGAGTTGAAGAGATCCCTGAAGCCTTGGGCTGAGAGGTCCATGCCAGTAATCGGGTCGTCGTGAAGCGCATCAAAACCGACAGAGGCCAAAATCCATTCTGGGTCGAACTGTTCTGCAATGGGTTCAACTATGTCGGCCATAGCTTTCGCGTATGCGTCGTCGCTGCTCCCAGGTGGTAAGGGAATGTTTACAGTGTATCCTACTCCTTCACCTTCTCCCATCTCGTTTATTGATCCTGTACCCGGGTATAGTGTTCTTCCATCTTGATGGATGCTTAAATACATCACACTTGAACTAGCATAGAAGATCTCTTGCGTTCCATTTCCATGGTGGCAGTCATAATCAAGTATCAGGACCCTGTCTATTCCATGTTCGCGTCTGAGTTTCTCAGCAGCAACTGCAACATTATTGAATATGCAGAAGCCCGCTGTAGGAGCTGTTAGAGCTCTACCGCTTGCTCCTGCATGGTGTCCGGGAGGTCTTACCAGCGCGATAGCGTTTGAGAACTCTCTTGCCAATATTCTTTCACATGCCACAAGCAGACCACCAACTGCCAGTCGAGCCACATCGTAGCTTTCCGGGCAGATAGAAGTATCAGAATCTAAGTGTCTCAGTCCCTTCTCGCAACTCCTCTTCACACGCTCAACATACTCGGAACTGTGGACGAGTTCGACTTCTTCTCTAGAAGCCAGCCTAGGCTCAACCAAGGTTCCGAACGTTTTACCTTTAGCTCTTTCCTGTTCTAGCCTCTCCATGATGCTTTGAAGTCTAGTCGGAGACTCTGGGTGAAAGTGCCCTGTATCATGTTCAAGGTACCTGCTGCTGTAGACTATAGCGGTGCCCAAAACCTTCAGCTCTTTGTATAATGATTCAGTAGGAAACGTACTTGGGTTATTTTAGGCATTCCGAGATCTTCTCTGGAATTTGTCTCCAAACCTTTTCAAACCTGAACTATTATCTTCACTTGTAGCGGTAGAGACGCTGCTGATGTGGCGGAAAAGGCTTGGACGTATCAGAGGAGGTTGACTTTCTATCTCGCCTAGTTGAGATCGATACAGATGCAAACACCAAGGCCGGATATGTTGAGTGCTCGAACCTTATACGAGCAGAGGCGGAAAAACTAGGGCTAAGAACTCGAGTCTATGATGCACAGGATCTATCCGATGATAAGAAACCCCGCCCCAACGTCATCGTTGACCTTGACGTTGGAGCCGACCAAACAATCCTCCTGGCGGCGCATTATGACGTTGTACCCGCCGGAACAGGTTGGAGACATCATCCGTTTCAAACTGAAATTGTTGGGGACCGTGTGTATGGCCGCGGGACCAGTGATGATAAGGGAGCCATAGTTGCAGCGCTTTCAGCGATGGACGAACTGTCTCATACGAAGGGTAAGGTGAACCTCTCGCTTCTTGCCACACCTGATGAAGAGGTTGGTGGCAGGCTAGGTTTAGGTTACTTGGTAAATGAGGTGGGCATTGGAGGAGACGCAGTCGTGATACTTGACGCTGGGCCTGAAGTGATCTCTGTGGGGGCTAGTGGTGTGGTCTGGGGAAGGGTTCTTGCAAAGGGGAGGCAAGGCCATGCTGGTTATCCTCATAAGGCTCTCAACGCCATTGACCTAGGGCTGCCTCTACTCGTGCGGCTTTCAAGGTACTCTAAGGTGCGAGAGAAGGCCCGGTCAAGGATCTTGGCACCTCCGGGTTCCCCTCACAAGTTCATTCATGGAAGGTTTTCTTTGACCATGTTGAGGTCAGGCGACAAAGAGAACATTATCCCAGGCTTGTGTGAGGCACGATTCGACCTCAGAATTAACCCGGATGAAGACTCTGCCAAGGCGAAGCGGGATTTCAAGGTGTACTTCTCCAAGTTGGTACGGAAGCAGAGAGTAAGGGCCAGTCTAGAGTTCACCGCGACCAATCCAAACTATTTTACGGATCCTGCGGAACACGTTGTCAAGAGCTTTCTTCGGGCAGTGAAATTGACTTCAGGGAGATCCTTGCCCGTCGCTGGCGAGTTTGGAGGCAATGACGGACATTACTTTGCTAGAGCGGGTGTTCCTGTTGTATGCTTTGGTCTTTCACGATCTGACTGTGGAGTTCATGGTGTCGACGAGTTCGTGTACGTCAAGGATCTAGCCCTTGTAAAAAAAGCAATCATCAATCTTTGCAAAGTATGGTAGGGTCTCACGACGGCCCGGGAGAGTTCAGGGTGAGTTTGGATCGGGCGTTGCCCGCTGCCTATTTGCCTTCCATAACTATCATCGTAAGAGTGCTTCTAACGTACCCTAGTCTTCGAATCTTTGTCACTACCACTTCCTTGAGTTCTCGAACGTCGCCAGTCTCCACCTTGGCAACGATGTCATATACGCCATAGACGAAGTAGGCTTCTTTCACGGCGGGGACCTTTCTCAGCTCTCCCAAAACTTCATTCTCTTTCCCAACGTCCGCGTTTATTAGAACATATGCCATGGCCATTATGGTCATCTGCCGGAATGTATTTTTCAACTCTAATTATAGCTTTTCGATTGAACGATTAACGGTTTCCTCTTCGGACCGAATCAGAGCTTAGCTCAACTATGCCAGCTGTACGGGAAACTCTATTATGCATAATGATCGAAGAGCCAGGGCGACGCGGTGCCTCCGCCGGTTTGGGTAGCTACACCGTTTCCACTAGCCAACTCTCTATTTCGGGAAGGTTTCTCGTGACGTAGAGAATACCGCAGATACTTTTCGCATCTTTGATAGTTCCTTGCACGATCATATTCACAGCCTCTCCAACTCTTACAGTAATCGTTTTCATGAACTCGTCAGATTCTGTGCGTCGACCAACATACTTCAGGCCAGCGGCTACATACTCATGGATTAACTCGTTACTGTAACCTGGAGCTACGTAGCAACTAAACATTCTCTTCATCCTATTCGCCTTATACCCCGTTTCCTCAACGAGTTCTCTACTGGCACATCGCCGAGGCTTTTCGCCCTTCTCAAGTGTTCCTGCAGGAATCTCTAGAAGCCATCCGTCGACCGAATGTCTCAACTGTTTGACCATGAGGATGCTAGAATGATCTTTAAAGGCAACAATGGCGACTGCGCCTGGATGTTTAACAACCTCGCGGCGCGCCACACGTCCATCTGGCAGCCTAACTTCATCCACCCTAAACCTTAACACTTTGCCATCGTAGATCCTATGGGATCTGACAACTTTTCCAATCAAATTGCGGATCTCCTAGAAGGGGTCTGTCGCCAAGACTTGCATTCAACGGTCCGGCTCTTCCATACTCACAAAATGACCGGTCATATCTGCATCGGTTTCTCCCCGAGAATTTCCTCAAGGGCGGCGACTCTTCCTATAGCCATCGCTCTGACTATATTGTCTGATGGTGTGCCCCCGTTCGGTATCTTCTTCACGTACTCTTGTTTAATCTCCTTCACGAAACCATCGAATAGGTTCCAGAATTCAGTTACCTCCGGACTCTTGAGCACAAGCTCTTTGCTCTCGACTGGAATCATTCTTTGAAACTCTGATCGTAGAACCTTCAAGTTCAATTTCAATCGCAATCACTGTCAGAGAACATGAGAATCAGTGATTTAAACAGGCAGGCCAGTTTCCGTCTAGTATTCTGTTGCTGGATTCTTGGACTTCAAAAGCTTTAAGCGAATGCCGGGGCCAGTCTGTACAACCTGAACGAAGGTTCCTACCCCATGCAGAGCCTGAAGGATCTAGAGGTCGGTACGCTGAGAAGTGAGCCGGTCACCATTCCACCAGCCCTTTCTGTATCTAAGCTCATCGGAACCTTGAAGGAATATGATGCATACGAAGCGTTTGTAGTTGAGGCATCAAGAATTGGAATGGTCACGATGCGCGACATACTAAGAGTGAAGAACGTTTCAACAAGAAAGATTTCTACAATTGTTACGTATATACCCAAATTGTCATCCGAACAGAAGGTTGGCGAAGCTGCTAGAATAATGTCTGACTATAGGATCAGAGCTCTCCCGATAGTATACGGGCACGATTTTGTGGGCGTAGTTCAGGCCCGATCGATCCTGACAGCGTCGAAAAAGTCCGAGATATGGAACATCCAGGTGGAGAAGGCTATGAAAGCACATCCTGTGACCCTAGACGAGCCAGCCTCAACCATGAAAGCTAGAAATCTGATGGTTAGAAGAGACATCGATCACCTTCCTGTGATGGGACAGAGGGGATTGCACGGTATGCTGACTTCCAGCCACATCGTCTTTCATATGGTTCCACCCGAATCTCCTAGAAAGGATGCTAGGATACCTGAAAGCCAACGTAGACTCGATATGCCGGTCAAAGCTTTAATGGATCGAGATCCGATCTGTTGCAACGCAGGTGACAGGATAAACGCGGTTCTTGATTTGATGACGCAAAGAAATGCTGACTATTGCTTGGTGAAGCTTTGGGAAGAACTTCAAGGTATTCTAACGTATAGAGACTTGATGAGTCTCCTCGTAGAGAAGCCTGAGAGCCGCATTCCAGTATATATCGTGGGTCTTCCGCAAGACCCTTTTGAAGCTGAAACGGCAAAAGCAAAGTTCATCAGGATAGTGAACTCGATAAGCAGAAGCTTTCCATCCATTGAGGAGGCGCGATCCAAGATAAAAACTGAGGAACGTAAAGGCAAGGAGAGACGGAGATATGAGGTTAGCGTCACTATCAAAACAACTAAGAGAGTGTACAGTTACTCAGAGACTGGTTGGGATCTTCCTGGTATCTACGACACTATTTCGTCAAGGTTGAAGAGACTGATGTCCGAGAAACCTTCTAGAAAGGCGGCAGATGTGCGCGGAATTCGTCCCAACATAGAATAGAAAGAGCTTCGTTCCCTTTCTGACTGGATGTTCGCCGAATAATCTTTCATTATTCGATGATCCTTTGCCGTTGGAGAGCATTAACAGCTTAACAAAGAGCCGGTCTATAGATGCATGGACGGTTCTCATTTGCAGGAGGAAAGGCGACCAAGCTCTCCAAGTATGGTTCCACATCAGGCGAACGGATCCGCCGGGCAGTGGTGTCTGCCACACTTTGTTCAGCTAACAAGCTCGAGTACCATCTGATAGATTCAGAGTGGAAATGGCATTACCTAATGTCCCACGAGGCCCAGCAGCTTTTGGATGCCTCGCCTGGATTGACGACGGTGTTGACCTTCTCTTCTAGGCATCTGAATTCTCTTCGGATAGTGAGGCAGACTGTTCAGTCGCTAAAGACTGGAGAGGGTTTGGCCCTTAACTTGGTGGTAGGCAACAAGGCCTACATGACTGATAGAGAGGCGCGAAGACCACCCGTCAGGACGCTTGTTGACATGGTAAAATTTGCCAAACGCAACTTCTCTTATGTTCCAACATTCATTGGAACTGAGGGGCTAACAAGAAAGGCTGTAGAGTTGGCCGAACAATATGACCTCGTGCCTATGCTCCTCCTCGACAAGACTTTGGAAAAGAGCATGAAGGTTATCAGGGATTACAGCGGTATGAAACGTGTCGCTCTCTATGTTCCCTACTTGGTGTCAAGCAACTATCCACGACTGCTTCATGACATACTCTACCGTCTCTCAGGCTACATACTCAGGAGAACTTGGGTGCAGAAAGAAATGAGACGCCTCGGATATGAACCGACCCTGAGAACATTGGGAGCTGTCATCCAAGAGAAAAAACCGCTCTCTCCTCGTTTGATGTCAAGCGAGTTGGGTATCTTTCTGAAGAAAGCTGCGTCGACACTCACCATATATGGAACGCCTGATGCTGTAGCGGAAAGGATGAGATTCCTTAAGAATCTCGGAATCACAACTGTATTTGGCTTTCCTATCAAAGAGAATGAACAACAAATAGTAACGTTTGGAGAATGTGTAAGAAAGACAAACATATCCTAGGTCGGAACATTAGCAACGGGCTATGTATGTGGGACAGCAACTTTGAAAGCCTCATTTCGTGAAATCGAGATCTCGACAGATAGAAGGCGACAGCTGGTAGACATTACCGACAGTGTCGAAAAAACTGTGAGGGAAAGCGGGGTCGAGAATGGAATATGCCTAGTTCATACACTCCATTCGACAACCGCCATCGTGATTAACGAACATGAAAGCGGTTTAATGAATGACATATTGGCCAAAATAGCAACAGACTATCCGCCTAGAGTAGGATGACATCACGACAGGGTTGACGACAATGCCGACGCGCATCTCGCCTCTGCCTTCACTGGTCCGTCAAGGGCTCTGCCCGTGAGAGCCAAGCGTCTTGTTCGAGGAACTTGGCAGAACATATTCTTTCTCGAGTTGGATGGCCCGAGAGCAGGGAGAAGAATACTCGTCGAAGTCTTGGAATCGCAGTGACTTCTGAACGTATTTTCGGCCACGGCGCGTAGCAACCATAAAAGTGACTTGGAAAGACGCGAATCCTTATCGGAAGCCTTGCTTTGCATCTACGCTCTTTCGAGACGTTAGGGTTATATATTACCTATAGGTAAGGTTACCTAAAGGTAACATCAATGACCCTCAAACTCCAACTCGTCAAAGGTAGCCGTATTCTATGCGAGGTGCCTTTGTCAGTTGGCGAGTGGACTAGGCATAGTCTTGAGCTCGAGATCCATGAGATGCAGAGAGAACTTGAGAACTTCGCTAAGGTGATGGGGGTTCTCGGCAACGCGAATAGAGTGCGGATGGTGGCGCGGCTGATGGAAGACGGCGACTTTACACTGGGTTTCAAAGACTTCATTGAAGAACTCGGCTTGAACCCGAAACTCGTGAGAGAACATGCCAAGAGATTGAGTGAAGCAGGTTTTCTAGAGTCGCCGCAAAGGGGAAAGTATAGTCTTTCTCCTTTAGGACGCATAAGATTCCTAGCCGTAGGACCAGGAATGCGAAGAATACTTCAAGAGATCAGCGACCAGCTCGAGACAATTGAGGAGCTAGGGCCTAGGAGAAAATAGGGGCATTGCGTGTGAGGTGAGCATTGTACGGACCACTTTGAGCCTTCCGACCTTTTGAACGAGATTCAGGAAATTCTAGAAACTATCTTCCATGAAGTCTCGCCATATGATCCTCAAACGACCAGTAGATACGTTGAAGATCTTGACCGATCTCGAAGCATACCAGAAATCCTTGATATAGTGAGGGCTACTGTTCAGGAGACCCTCGGCGAGGCGAGGCCAGACGTGACGCTCGGTTTTCAGAATCTTCCGTTGCGGATAGGTGCGTATCATCGCGTCGGATCAGACTGGATCGTTATGAACAGGCGCCTCCTCGACCTAGCCTCGAGTCGTTTACCGTCTCAGAGGGAAATGAACTCCTTTATCTTCTCGATAATGTTGCATGAGTATCTTCACGCCCTAGGTTACCTGAACGAGTATCAGGTTAGACGATTGGTCTATGAGATATCGAGGCGAAACCTCGGAGAAGTCCACCCTGCGACAAGAATCGCGAGACTTGGCCCTTGGGAAGCTCTTCTCAACCAAGCAGACTAACACTTGAAAGGGGTCTCTTTGAATCCGTCCCCTCTGAGGCAGAGTGTTCAGCCTATCCTTGCGCCGCATCGATCGCAGAACGAACTTCCATAAGCGACTTTGTTTCCGCAACCCCTGCACGTTATCTGGTGTCCGGTAAAGGTTCGGCTTTGCGGAAGGTAGGGCGTGGGCACCCTAGCCGAAGGTATTCTCCCAGCTCTGAAGAGACAGTTCAATTCCCAGTTGGCACGAGCGAGGCGTTCTCTGATACCCATTCTGACACACTCCCTTCGTATTTGTCAATGCGAAAAGCCCTGTTAGCTAAGAAAGCTCTAACATCTTATTTAAGAAAACGTAGCAAAAAAGGCGGCTTCGTCATATGAAGAGAAACATGCCTGTGACCAGCGCCGCCTGTGATCGTCCCTATTTAGCAGCGACAGAACCATGCTCCAGTCGATGGTCTTCGCGGAGTACATCCTCATCTCTACGAGTTGCCGCGGTGAGTCAGGACTAACTCTGTGTCTGAACATCCCAAGGAATTGCACATCTACTGCAAGAACCTTATCACTACTCACGAAAAGGATCGCGTCTGATAGCAAGCATTGCTACTTTTGAGAATCAAAGCAACGGCTTGAATTATTTTGTAGTTTGATAGGCGCTCTAAAGAATACTTCCGGTGTGCGTGCTTCAATGAGACCCCTCCTTACGAGTTATCAGGGAAGGCTTTGACGGGTTCTATTGTAAGAAAACTACATGTCTGTTCATCGCCGTTGCTCTCGGCCACCGCTTTTTTGCTGACAACAAGAACCTTTTTACATCCTGCAGGAACACTGTTCTTCAAACCTACGGCAAGTGGACTGGGACCTTCAAGATATCAGTAACCGACCAGTTTGATACCGAGCCTCTAGGTGGACAGAAGGATGGCGGCTACACATTTGCAGACCGAAAGATTGCTTGATCTAGCTCTGAAATCTGGTATGATAGATCCAAAGATCATAAAAGTTAGAAAGATTGTCGTAAGCGAATGGGTTCGATGGAAGTGTCGGTATGGTTGTCCAGACTATGGCTTATGGTTGACATGTCCTCCGTATACTCCCACACCGGCTGAAACCCGTGCCTTGCTAAGCGAGTATGAACGTGCGTTGATGTTTCGTATGAAGCCCAAAAGAGGCGAGATGTACAAAGCTCTAGCAAAGCTGGAGGGAAGAGTTTTCCTGAGCGGAAATCCGAAGGCTTTGGCCTTTGGAGGGGGCGCATGCCACCTATGCAGAGTCTGCAATATACGATCAGGCGCCTGTCGAAAGCCTCTAACCGCTCGGCCATCCATGGAAGCATGCGGCATCGATGTATTTGAGTCGACGCGAAGGGCTGGTTATCAGCCGACCATCCTTCAGGACAAGAATCAAAAGTTCACCTATTTCGGCATGATACTTATAGACTAGACGGCTTCCCAAGCAGCGTAAGCTGAAGGTCTAGGGGGTTAGAAGTACTAGCCAGACACAATTGCGTTGCTTCTTATCTCTCGGACATTGTAAATGGCGAGAGAGACAGTTGTTATCTTGATATCTTGTCTAGCATGGAACTATCTTCGTATGGAGAGCTTCCATTTTCCTTGAGGGTCTTAGAGGTTGCAAGAAGCCTTTCGACGCTCTTGAGATTGTACGAGTATATGTGGTAGCTGTCAGTATCATCCACATATTGGCCCACTTTGAGGCCGAGTTTCTCGGCGAAGACTCGTTGCAAGAGTATGATCGCATACATGTTCATGAAAGCCGCATTGTAGGAGTCGCGGCTCCTCCAACTGGTATGCATTTCCAATTCGTCACTAAGCGTCTTGCACCAGATCCTCTGTAGGCAGGGTGGGCCCTTCACCTTTGGATGTATCCACGGCATCCACGTTATCGCTTGGGCTCTATTAGAAAATGGTGTTAAACTGAGTTTCTCGATGATGTACTGTAACTGGTCGATCTGCGGCCCGGTCTCAGCCTCATAACTCTTGAGAAGCCTGTGATACGTGTAGTCCCAGACTCCACGATCCACGTAGCCGTTTTTCGTTCCATGTAGAACCTCGTCTACATACTCTTTAAGGCTGCCAAGTCCTTCACAACCCATATGCAGCATCGGCTCTCGCAGAGGCTCCGTGACTATCATCTTCATCGAGGCTTCAACTACTTCGATCTTTTCTTCGCCGTACCTATAGGATTCCTTGCAGGATCTGATGCCGTGCTCAAGAAGAGCGGATAGGCTCTTCTCCCAGACTTCAGGGAGAGAGTCGCCGTCCACAACGAGTTGTGGAAGTCTCGTCATGGGTTGGATCAAGCATCAGGGGCGCTAATAGCGTTTTCCGTTTCCACACTTCAACAGGACAATCAGGTCTCTATGCCTTGAACCATTTGAAGACTAGATATTCGACCTTCCTCGTTTTTCGGTCAGGCGCGGCTACTATGAACTGTTTCCTAACGGTTGTGGCGAGTCGTCCAGCTCTCACTACTTCGAACGGTCCCATACTTTCGTCCACGGTCTTGACGGAGATGATGAAGGGCGCGTGGTCGATTCCCGGTCCATGTTCATACACTGCAAAGTCTGCTCCGAACTTTATTCCGGGTGTTACTATGTACCCTTTGTCTCTCAGGTCTTTGTAGACGATGTAGGCAAGTTCGAATCCTTTGTACGTCTTATTCGCAAGTTCAAGTAGCGCTTTCTTCATTACGGCTCTATTGGTCTGAGGGTTGATGATGTTGATCCTATTTTTCTCATGAAGGTAAAGTCCTTCCATGATGTCGAGCATCAGCGGCACGTTGAAATCTTGATCGGGCTTAGGCTTTGGTATTCCTACAGGTTTGCCATAGAAGCCTAGCTTGTAAAGTCCGGTTCCATCTCGTGGGTTCCAGACGATGAGTCTTGTTCCCATGAGCTCTGCTTTAGGTTTCTCCATCTCCTTGCCTTCTACGAGTAGATGGCTAGCACCCGTATCATGTCGATCACGTTGACGCCGGTATCTGCGATGCTCTCTAGGCGATCGAGTACGTCCCGGATGAGTAGTATGGCTTGAACTGGTAGTTTACTGGAGAGTACCTCTAGATCAATGCTTCGATGTTTTGCGTCAATCTTCTTCTCGGCTTCCTCTACAGCTTTAGAGGCTTCGATCGCCCTATCTGGGTTGAAGCCCAGCGAGATCATTGTTTCCCTAACTTTGGTCATCTCGTCCAGAACCATCGACATCAGTTCTGAAACCTCTTTCATGAACTTATGTTCTATTTTCCATTTCCCCTGCATCATACTCTCGAGCCTGTAACCGACAGCCTCTGCATAGTCCGCGATTCTTTCAAGCTCGAATATGAGCCTTAGAAAACCCTCTCTACTTATGAGTAGGGATCCGACCGATGCAACCTCTTCTAGTAGACTCGTCTTAAGCTTGTTCGTCGTCTCTAGCAGCTTCAACATATTCTCGTAGTGTTCTCTTGCGTTCTTCGCCTTCTCCTCTGCAATACTGTCAATCATCATTGTGAGCTCTCTCACAACATCGACCACAGCTCTTGCGTGATCCTGGCAGATGGTGAGCATTCTACGCCTGATCGTGGCCTCGGCCTCAAGAGGAAAGGTCACTTTCACGCACCAGATCTTGCGAGATAGACAATCGACTAGAGGCTACGCTCTTTAGAAATAAAAATCTAGCTAAGAATATTTGAAAAGGTGATTCCTTCTATCCTATAGGTCTCCAAGCGAGAGTCTGCTAGAAAAGTATCTTTGAAGGATATCAACGATCTCAGATGTAGGGGCGCGTCTTTGTTTCCAGGTGTCTCGATCCCTTAAGGTGACCGTCCCATCCCTCATTGTCTGGTAGTCTACAGTTACAGCTACTGGAACACCGGCTTCATCAGCCCGCGCGTATCTCCTCCCTATAGAACCCGATTCATCGTACTCAACATCAAACTTCTTTCGGAGAAGGGTCATATAGATCTCTCGGGCTTTCTTGTCTAACCCGTCCTTGGTTACCAACGGCAGGACAACAGCCTCAATCGGGACTAGATCTCGCGGGATCTTCATAACAGTCCTATCCTCCACGGTTGAGTAAGCGTATTCCAAGACAGCATAAATGAGCCGCTCAGCGCCGAAGCTGGGTTCGATCACGTGAGGAATGAATCGCTTCCCCGTTTGACTGACCTCTCTTTCCTCAATCCTGACGTGGCTCGGTAATACTTTGAACCCTTCGATCATATGAAAGCCGTGTTTCACAAACGACTCTTCAATGGCTTCGGCATCGGCCTCCATAACCTTCTTTGCAATGTGCTCTGTCTGTCCCTTGAATTCTGGCCCAATAGTTGCGTTGATCGGAACCGCGATCTTCGCTCTCTTTCTGATCGTGCCACCATACGCTTTGAAAGCGGTCAAGTCCGCCCCTGAGGCCTTCATATGCCCTCGAAGGTCGAAGTCTGTTCTATAGGCGTTCCCAGCAAGCTCGATCCAGCCCCATCTATCCAGTTGAACTTGATGGTCATATGTCTGAGCGGAGTAATGTGCGCGTTCTGTTTCCAGTTTTTCATGGAACCTCTGCTTTTCGGATGGGATATTTAACTCGGATACAAACCGTTTGGACACTGCCATGAAGTATGCGGACCAGGGCTGGATTATGTACCCGGCCTCTAAGGCTTCAGTAACAGTCAGTTCAATCGGTTCCTCGACTCCTCTTTTGCGTAGTTCGATCGGAACGAGACGAAGCTTCTCATTCTCAACCTCGTTAAGACGTTCGCATTTCGGATCTTCTGGATCAAAAAAAAACTCGAACTCCATTATGGTGAATTCTCTGAGTCTAATAGGCCCTTGGCGTGGTGAGATCTCATTCCTTAGGGCCTGGCCGATCTGCGCTACTCCAAGAGGCATTCTCTCTCTAGCTATCTCGTAGACTCGTCTGAAATCAACAAACATCCCTTGGGCTGCTTCAGGCCTTCCACATCCCACAGCCTCGCTGTAGGGCCCGATCGTTGTAGTGAACATTGTGCCGAAATATTGAGGGCTGGATAGTTCCCCACCACATTCGATGCAATGTACGTTCTTTTCTCTGATCCGCATATCCAGCTGATTGAGACTGAGCCCCTCACTCTCAACTCCTGTAGACTCCTCGAGAATATGATCCGCCCTATACTTCCGTTTGCATCTGACGCACTCAACCATGGATTCTTTGAAGTGTTCTACGTGGCCTGAAGCTTCAAACACTTTCCCCGGCATGATTATCGGCGTAGCAATCTCCAGCAAACCCTCTCTCCTTATGAAGAAGTCTCTCCACTTATCCTCTAGGCGACGTTTCACCGATGCTCCCAGCGGCCCAAGGTCTATGAAACCACTAACGCCACCGTAGATCTCGAACGACGGCCAGAAGAACCCACGCCTTCTAGCTAGCTCGGCTAAGATTTCATACTTGTCCAGTCCGTTCAAGCCTACCAGTCCATTATCCTGAGTTTATTCACAATGACTCGGAACTTAAAGTAGTTGCAAAGTCTGTCATGTAGAAGAGATCCTCTTCGAGGCTGTCTTGAAAAGTTGGAGGAAGAAGTCTACGTCCAGCAATGGTCCTTGGCCTACTCCTGGACATTTCTCGTCTGTCAGACCAAAACTGTAGTTATTCTCGATCGGTTCTTGGAAAGAGAAGGGATAGAACATGCACGTAAGCGGTCTTATCCGATATATCACGCAAGAGTCTCCACCTAGGAAGACGCATTTTCCTTCGTCGTCTTTGCGCATCTCAAATTTGAAGGGTTCTAGGTCATTGGTATGAATGCAGAAAGCTTCTGGATTAAGTCCGGTCGATCGAGAGATAGTCCTTACTTCTGAATCTAAGAGCCTAATGTGGCGCAGGCGTTGTTCAGTGTCAGTGCAGCAAGCGTGACACCTAGTACATTTCCAACGGATACCGTGTGGATAGTGGATTCTCTTGTGTCGCGCAGGGGATCTCTTGGATGGCCTAGCAATTTGAACGTCACGACGAAGGCGAGCGATGTCTTTCAGTTTAGTTTAGCTCCAATCATTAGTGCTTGATAGGCGTCTGATTCAGCAACCTCCCAACGTCTGATTCGAAAGAGTCCGCGTAGACTAAGGTTTCTCGGGTCTTCTTCCTTCTCTTCTTCGCTAGGGAATCTAACTCTTGAATCACCTTTTGGAGAAGCTGCCTCTCCTCTAAGTATTTTTCCAGTTTGGACTGGAGCTGGTCTCTTTCTCTTAGAAGCGCGTGAAACTCTTTTGTCAGTTCCTCGTTCCTTTGTGAAAGCGTTTCAGTATTCTCCGAGAGCTCCGCGACCCTAGCTCTTGATCGTTTCAGTCTGTCAAGTGTCTCGGTCAGGGACCTGCGCAATTTCTCATTCTCAGTCTGCAACTCGACGTACTTCTCTCTTGACACAAGGCCGAACGGAGACATATTTGGAACCTGCCTAACCAAGATCTCGGGGAAAGGGCTAATCTATTCTTCAACCGTAGGCACGGCATGGTATTCTATGAGCTCCTCAGGCGGGATCTTCCCAAACAATTCCTGGAGTATCAGTATTGCTGCTTGAGGAGGTATCACGCCTCTCTCGGTTATAATGGCGTCAACATACTCTGGAGGGGTGACATCGAACGAGGGGTTTCTGACTCTAATCATCTTCAAACGTCTCTGTTCTGTTCTCGAAAGGACTTCCGTAGGATCTCTCTCCTCGATCTCGACAAGCTCACCGATCATAGTCTCAGGGCTGAACTTGTAGGTCTCAGCAGCGACTAGGAACTGGGTTCGCGATTCATGTGCTGCCAGAGCCATGAGCGAGGTTCCGATCTTGTTGATCACAGCGCCGTTTGCCGCAACAGCGTCGGCCCCTACAACAACCTTGTCAACCTCGTTCATGAAGAAGCGCATGGCACTGTCAACTATGTACATGACCGGTATTCCCAGTCGATCCAATGCTCTAGCTGTCAACTTTCCCTGCCAGAACGGTCTTGACTCAGTGGCAATTACGCTAATACGCTTACCTTCCATCTTTGACGACTTTATGATGGCTATGGCAGATGAGCTGTTGCAGTGAGTCATGATCACCTCGCCGTCTACTATCCTCTTGGAACCTATTCGTCCGATTTTTTCGACAGCGGTTTTCGAATTCTCAATGAATTCATTGGCTGACTGGATTGCCGTCTCCCTTATGGCGGTGAGGTCTGACGTCCTTGTTGCGGCGTCTCGAACTCTGTGCATGACGTATCTAATCCCGTTAGGCAGAGAGACCGCGGTCGGACGTGTTCTCAAGAGGATTTGAGCTGCCGTCTCAAGTTCAAGGATCAGATCTTTTATGTTACTTGCTTTCGAGTATTGCGCTGTGATCTTCAGAGCTTCTACAGCTCGCCTAGCTATTTCTCCTGCGCCGCGAACCTTCATCGTTTTGATCTTTCGCGCGAGGTTGGCTACATACACATTCGACTTCATGCGCTATCAGAGCTCCATAGCTGAGCTGCTATGTCTTTGATCGACGAATTCAAATGTCCTAGGCCTAAAGCTCCGGCAGAAACGAGTAATACACTCTCCCTCGTATAAGTGACCAAATATCAAAACACTTACAGCAATTTCCTGTGAGTTTCGGCCCTCAGATGGCCTTTACATGCCTCACTACTGGAGGACGGGTCTTCTTAAGCACTCTATAGCCACAGTAAGGGCATTTTATCTCAGGTATCATCGCCAGCTGGTCGGCTGTCATGCGTGATCCGCAACTCAGGCACTCGTAGGTTATGCCTGTACTTGCCGGTTCCTTCTTCTCGTTCGTCGTGGCCATGGTTAAAGCAAAGTTGGGGGAGGTTCACTATTAAAGCTTAGGTTCGATCCTGGCGTCAATGTTGTGAACCTTCTAGAAACTGCGGGCAGTAATCCCCTGGCCCCAAGATTATTATGTCCAAACAGACCTGTTCTTGGAACAAATTACTCAAGCATCGGATTCTGTTACCAGAGACTTTCATTGGAAAGAGCGTTCCTACGCCCCGAATTGAAGCGACCGAGGGCTATGCTTGAAGTACATTGCGAGACCGATACGAACCTCATATTGGAAAATGGGACATGATTGGTTAGGAGAAATTGTTCACCGTGTTGAGAGAATCATTCGCCAAAAAGATTTCCTGGTCATATCTGAGAAAGCAGTCTCAGTTGCGGTTGGTCGAGTTATTGATGAGGAGACAGTTAGGCCAACCTTCTTAGCAAGGCTGATCGCAGTCGGTTGGATGAGGATCGTCTGGGGGTGGATTCTCGGCTATCTGTGCCATCTCAGTCGGGCGAACATAGCTCGACTGAGACAATACCCAATAGAGAAGGGTGCTGCGCACAAACAATTGGCACTAGAACAGGCAGGTTTCGTTCAGGCTTTAAGACATGGTTCGGAAGGGGGAATCGACACAAGCAACCTGCCCTTCTCTTTAGTTAGCTTACCTCTTGACGATCCTGAAAAGATAGCTGCTAAGATTCGAGACCGAGTGTTCGTGGAGACTAAGAAGAATATAACCGTATTGATCGTTGACTCTGACAAGACATACAGTCTATATGGTCTTCATATGAGTCCAAGGTCTACATCTATTCGATCAATCAGATGCCTCGGGCTCTTTGCCTACATGCTTGGAAGACTGTTTAAACTAACTCCAAGATCT
>Ga0209725_1000451_pt1 | contig 25514 bp, 28 predicted proteins | sample I18A1metaG_FD_184145 | JGI IMG/M metagenome (GOLD analysis project Ga0209725, IMG submission 184145) | Lake sediment bacterial and archeal communities from Gulf of Boni, Indonesia to study Microbial Dark Matter (Phase II) - ​I18A1 metaG... | ecosystem: Environmental > Aquatic > Freshwater > Lake...
TTTCAATCTCACGCAACAAGAGAATCCGCTGATAAGTGGCTGGGTGCGTAGCAAACCAAGTGTTAATCGTTCTCCACCGTGACTTTGCCTCTTTTTCCATTGCGAGTTCCAGTTCTCTCTCGTCCAGAACTCCGTCTTTGTCTAAGTCGTATTCGTCTTTACGTTGCATAATACCTTGACATTCTTGCTTGGCTAATGCTGGGTCGCCTATGTATAGGGTTCTAGCTCCATGCGGAGGCTGAGGCGCCAAGGACAACCCGTAGCTAATCTTGGTTAAGGCACTTTCAAGCTGGCGTGGCTCAGCAGTCACGTAGGCGGAGTAAGCGTCGGCGTAATGCTCCCGCAGGCGACTTAGCCTCATAACGCACAGAAGCGAAACAAAATAGACCACGTAGGAGATTATGGCTCCCGCAAATAACGCAGCCCGAATGGCTGCGCCTCCCTCTTTCTTGTTTCCGCCATCCCTAGCATGGATCGCAACCTCAAAGGACATTCTGGCAATCAGATACGCCAGAAGCGGAATTGCAGAAAGCACGGTCATCACTATGAAGTCCCTATGCTTAATGTGTCCCAGCTCGTGTCCAACTACGCCTCGAATCTCTTCCTCATCAAGTTGTTTAAGCAAGCCCTCATGAACCGCAAGTGTGGCGCCCTTACTGGTTCTTCCGAAAACGAAGGCGTTCGGCGCATCATCTGGGACGATGGCCAGCTTTGGCATGGGAATTTCGCTCTTCTCGGCTATGTCTTTGACCGTGGACTCTAGCCACGGATGTTCTCCAGGTTTGAGGTATCTGAGCCTAGTTGACGCCCTAACCATTGCGGGTCCTATCAAATATTCGAGGAGTATGAAGATTAGGGTTCCAGCCGCGACTATCATTATGGCAAAACTGGTTGAGAACGGAATCAGATAAGCCCGAACGATAAACACTATAGCGGCTAGGAAGGCAGAAAATATTATGGCTACTAGCAAAACAGAAACGCTCATCGCGACCCGAAGCTGAGCCAGCCTAGCCATAAAGCCTCCCTCCACTTCTAAAACTGAAAGCCTAAACAGTTATAGGCTTTATTCTCTCAGTCCTCCAGACACACGCACACGCTCCTAGACCATCCCATATATGATCCAAATAGGATCCAAATATGAAGCTTAAGTAAAGCATGAACTTTGTAGGGTTATTTTGCCAGTTTCTTCAAAAATTCATTAGTGGTCATTATATGACCATACATAAGTGGCCATTGATGAGTCATTAAATGCTTTTTGCAAGTCTGCTGCTCTTCATCGTCCATCGTTTCCACGAGGTCCGATAATATGATAGTGAATAATCCTCTGGTGAAACCGTCAATAAGGGTTGCATTGACGCAACCTTCTGCGAACACACCAGAGAGCAAATACGTGTCCCATCGATGTTCTCGAAAGAGTTTTTGAACATGTACATCCGCAAAAGCGGAATAGGTATTCTTCGTGAAAATCTTATCAGGCTTGCGTGGACTAATCCCATCGTAGAATTCAACAGATTCCTCAACATCGTGTTCAGTGTAGAAGGTTGCATAAGGATTTTCGCGGTATAATCGATTGATGTTTTTCGGCAAATATTCCTCCCTCCAAGGAGTTGACCGAACCCAGATTATTCTGCCACCAACCCTGCGATACTCATCGGTAAAATCTACGAGACGAGGAATCATTCGTCTTATTCTGTTGAATGTGATATTTATTTCAGGGCGCTCAAACTTCTCACTGCAACAGCCGTTCATCAGATCGACTACAATCAGAGGATACAACCCAACAGTCGCATTGATGACGGCTTTTTCCATTTCGGATGTATCATCCATATATTCCATCTCCGACCGAAGAAAACAACAGCAGTAAAAATTCCCTCAGCATATAAGCCTTATTTCTCGCAATACTTCATCCACGCTAGCAAAAGTTTTAGACGGCACATCCTTCAACAACTCCTCAAGCGTCACTTGTACGCCTGCCTCAACCTCAACAAGCCTCCACCCCAGCCTCTTCAAAAGCATACTCTTAGCGACTGGAAACCTTGTTTTCTCCAACACGCTCCTCACAGATTCAAGCCCCACCGTTCCAGTTAGGCTTGGAAAACGTCCTGTCTCAAGAAAACGCTTAAACCTGAGACCGTCGTCGAACATGGACAAGTTGTTGAAGAGCACGTAAACTTCTTTTCCAGCCACTTCCAGAGGCTTAACGAGTTCATTCAGCCTTTTCAATTCTTCATCCGTGTACTGATAATAATACATCCGTTCCCCAAGCCCATGCAACCGAAAATAGGCTACGCTACCAACGTATGTTGGCATCCGCCTGAACGGATCAGTAACATGTGACACCTCTAACGTCCGCAGCACCTCTGCAAGTTTCTCTCGCATTTCTGGTGGGTCCCAAGCTGAACCCCGAGTCTCCCAAACAACAATCAAATCATCACGATCAACCTTACTAAAGAACTCTCGTGCATCCTCTAGTTTATCTGGTCTGAAAGACCCAGGCGTCTGAATCAGCAGAATTCGCGCCCTTAAAGCCCTACATATCTCCTTCATCCGCTCAAACGCCTTCTTGCCTGACTCTCCCAGTTTCAACTTGAACTTGTGGCTAATGTCCTGATGCGCCTTCACAGTGAACTCAAAATCTTCGGGAGTTTTCTCTCTCCAACCTACCACCGTCGACAGTCTCGGATACTGATAAAAAGTGCTGTTCAACTCAACTAGGCGGAAGGTTTCAAAATACTTCCCCATAGAAGTAGGAAAACCGCAACACCCAACCCTAATCATTCCGCCATCTCCTTCAAACCATTCTTGCTTCGCCGCCGCAGAACTTGGTGACGTACTCTATCGCCACACAAGTAGCGTCGAGCAGAGCTTCTTCCCGTATGCCAGGAACCCCGCACACTAACAGAAGGACGTTCTTTGTCTCCTCCGTTACCTTCGTGCCGTCTGCATCCCTATGCGGGTATACAGCAACCAGCTTCTCCACGTCGGAAACGACAATTTCTATTCCTTGAAGGCGCATCGGCTTTTCCATTCCGATCCCGAAAAACTCTTCGCCTTCAGTCGCAAACCGCATTAGCAAATCGCCTTTCAACTTTTCTGCGTCGAACGCTGCCAAGGCAATTTCGGTCTTTATAGAAGCCAAGTTGTAAGAGTCCACAAGCGTATTTATGCTGGGCATATTCTTTCCTTGCAGAATCCGGCGGATCAATGCCTCAGCGGCTGGCCTATTCTTAGTAGGGTCTATTCCAACTCGCCAGAAGAAGTCTCGGTAAGCCCTCAGAATGGGCTCGTCTTTAAGCGACTCCAAATCGTACCGTTCTCGCACTTGCTCCATTAATTCTTCTTTGAACTTTTCCAGCATAGTATTCAGTTTTTCAACCATTACGCCTCTAATCTCGCACACTGGGACCTTTATCTCTGGAAAACGTTTTTTGAGGCGCATATCAATCGTAAGACTCATAGTTTTCCTCATTGACTTCTTCAACCCTGAAAATAGCATTTGCGCTTAGAGTCTGTATGGGAACCGATAAACATTTTTTGACCAAGCCAGAATGATTATTGAGGCATACTGTTGTCATTTCAAAATAAAATGAGACTTTCCGCAGAGAAGATGAAGTCAAACATAGTTCTGGCTTTAGACCTCCCATTAAACAAGCCCAAAAATCTTTTGTCACAAAGCATCTCCATACTCGAAGCGACGAGCCCGTACATTTGTGCAGTGAAGATAAACCGCCAGTTAGTCTTGCCCCTCGGCTTGTTTAACGGCGTACAAAAAATCGTGGACTTTGCACATGGCTTGGGACTGCCAACAATAATGGACTGCAAAATAAACGACGTGGGACACACAAACCGCGCAATCGCAGAATGCTACTACAAGGCTGGGTTTGACGCCGTCATCGCCAGTCCATTCGTAGGGTGGGAAGAAGGGCTTCAGCCAGTCTTTGAAGTTGCCAACCAAATGCGCCGTGGAGTAATCATCCTCGTTTATATGAGCCACAAAGGAGCGGACGAGGGATACGGCCAAACCGTGCAGGATCCTAAAACAGGGAAATTACTTCCTCAATACGTTGTTTTCGCCCAGAAAGCGTTGTCATGGAAGGCTGACGGAGCAGTCGTCGGCGCCACCTACCCAGAAAAAATAAAAGAGGCGTACAGGATTTTGGGAGGGCGTGTTCCCATCTATTCGCCTGGTGTTGGAGTTCAGGGCGGAGACATCGAGTCAGCTGTTAAGGCGGGAACACGTTATCTAATTGTTGGAAGAACCATAGTTCTCGCCGAAAATCCAGCCGAAGCCGCAAAACGCGCGAGAGACGTAGCTCAGCGATGTCTAAAAGGATAATATTTCTTCGTTAGAAATATGCCGTGAACGGTAATCATTGCTTTATTTTTAACTTTCCCTTAGACTTTTCTAGGAAGGGGTTTGAGTGACCAGCCTAAGGAAAAGGCTCAACAACATTCTTGCTGAGTTGGCTATCATGAGGGATGGGCTGGAAAACTCAAGCGAATACCCAAGCTGCTGCCTAACCTTCTATGAAGATGGACAAATAAGCTGCGACGTGAAGGGCCCTCTGCCAAAGGAACAGTTTCTGAGAGAATGCGAAACATGCAGAATGATAGTGAAGGCTTTCGTTGAATTCGTAAGTTTAAAGCAACGGAAAGACCTCGACAACGAGCGATGAAACTTTAAAGAGATTATAAGAAAAAGAGGGGTGGTGACTTCTAAAAGGCTTCTTTGCGGGGCTACTTCCAGGTTTGAGTGTATTCTCTTATCGGGGTTGTGGGAATGGTGTATGTCTCGACGACGCCTGGAATCGAGTAGATTTTGTTGTGCACAAAAGCTATGGCTTGGTCGTGGTTCTCGGCCTCGAACCATACGCCCATGTCCCACGTCCCGAAAACGTTCATTGTCCAGTACAAGTTTACGCCCGTGCTAGGCTTTTCTGGAAGGCGTCTCAAAGCATCCGTTATCTCATTTGTCTTCGACGGGTTGATCTTCAACAGAACAAGATATTTCGCCAAGTTTTTTCCCTCTATTTGATGCACCATAAGTTCTTCCAAACTTTAAATGATTTATGAAACCCGAATCTGAATCTGAACACCACATCGTGCAAAAAATGCTAAATTGCGTGCTTTCTATTTAACAGGCTTCATCACGGGAGTATATGCCAAGAAGGAACATCAGCCAGAGGGTCAAAAGATCTTGAAGTGGTACCCTGGGGTAGGTTCAAAATTATCGGAGTTGTGTGTCTTAGAATGATTTCTGATGCTACACTAGTTAGGAGCGCTGTATTAGGATGTTGGGATTCTGTCGATCAAGGTTTTGATTCCAGGGAGATGTTCTTTTTTCGAGATCCAGGCGGTCATAGCTCGATATTTACCTGAGGCTTTCTGAAATGAAGCCGCCCAAATGCTGACTTTCTCAACTGGAAACTTTTCGTCCTGACTGAAAAGCATACCGGCTGGGGGATGGAAGTATATTCGAAGGCCAGTGCGTGTGACATTTATGGTCAGGAACTCTCTCCCTTCGGAAAGGAAGGCTACGCTATCCTTTGAAGTTTTCACTTGATCAATCCTCGACTTCAATCGATCAGTCACATAGCTGACTAACTCGCGAAGGACACTCGTCGCCTCAGCACTAGATAGCTTGGCAGAAAATTGCTCCCATGTTTGCTTACTAATTCCCTCACTCACAAACTTCACCCTAACCTTTCTTTACTCTTCTTTCCTGCCCCACAGTTCCTTTTTCAGCATGTCTCGAACTGACGCTCGGATGGCTGCGCTTCGGCTTGGGTACATGCCCGCCCTCACAAGTTCGTCAAGTCCTTCTAAATAGGCTTCTGGAAGCAGAACCGTAACGAGCTTCAACGTGTTTCACCTCGAACACTCAGTATGTTATGCAGATATTATGAGGGCATAGCGTTATAGAATTTGCTACTGCTAAACCGTTTCCTGTCTGATGATGTGAAGCTCCTTGATTACCTCTGGAAAAGTTTTGTACACGTCTTCTATATGGAGAGTTGAGCGCCTCATCTTAGCCTGAAGAAAACCCACTGCGACAAGGAAACCGCCCACAACGTCACTTATGGTCGGGTCTGGAAAGGCTATGAGCGCCAAACCGAGCTTAACAAGCCTAGACTGGTTGTGTTTTCTCCACAAACTCTTCGCCATGTGTAGTTCTGTGACAGACCCTTTTACGGCGCCCACTGTCTCTTTGTAACTCTGATTAAGTTCCCTCACCGTATCAACTATGTTTTTTACTTCTTCTGTCTTCATTAAAGCCCCAGCAATGAGCGACACGTGCAACTAATAGTAAAGCATGTCTATTGCCAAAAAACTTTAGGCGTCAAACAACCATGGGACGATGTCCTTCCCAACTGTTTAGGAAAGAAAACTTTTAAAAAATATAACAAAAAATCCTGCAGAACTCGTGGTTTTTTATGGAATCAATGAAAAATTTCAGTTGATACTTTTGAAGGATGTGGTAAAGAAGATTTAAAATGAAAGTCTTTCTTATTAAATGAACTAATCGAATGGAGATAGGTGAAGGCAATGGACGGCGCCCTTATGTCGGAGCGTTACGCCTACATCTTGTTGTCGAATGAAAAATGGTGGAAACGACGCTGCGAGCAAAACAGGGCTGGAAAAACACTACAAGCCTTTGTTCGCAGAGGAACTGTCGGGCCTAAAAATGCAGAGTTAATTCTCTTCTATATAACGTATCCATCTAAAGAAATTCGAGGCTACGGCGAGTTTCTAGAACGAATAACTGGAACCACTGAAGAGCTTTGGAATGCCTACGGTCACGAAACCGTTTTCGAATCTTATGGTGAATACATGGAGTTCATGCACCGGAAAACAAAGGCGACATTCATCAGATTCAAGAATCTGCATGAACTTTCCTCACCCATCTCAGCCAAGGAAATTTGTAGGATTGTAGGAATTGGGAGGATGTCGCGAATGGGGAAATATATAAACAAGGAGACTGCACTTCAACTGGTTTAGCAGGGGTTGTGTACGCTTGGAAAAGTTTAACCCCAAAAACTTTGTGGAGAGCCAAGCTAAAGAAATCAAGAAGGTTGTTGGGAAAGAACGCGCCCTAATCGCTGTGTCAGGAGGCGTTGACAGTAGCACTTGCGCCGTGTTAACCCACCGAGCCCTAGGAGAAAATCTTCTGTGTGTGATGTTGGATGACGCCTTCATGCGAGAGAAAGAACCCGAACGTGTTGCCGAGCTTCTTTCGCAGCCGCCTCTAAACCTTCCAATGAGAATACTGGACGTTCGGGAACGTTTTTTGAAGGCGCTGAGTGGACTGCGTGATGCAGAAGAAAAACGTAAAGAGTTTCGAAAAGCTTTTTACACAACCCTAAGCGAAGCCGCTAAAAAGGAGGGGTGCCGACTTCTTGTACAGGGAACCATTTACGCAGATATTCTTGAAACCGCTGGAGGCGTAAAAACTCAGCACAATGTTCTCTCACAGATTGGAATTAACCCTGTGGAACGCTTCGGATTTCAAGTCATCGAGCCTCTAGCGGCGCTTTACAAGGAGCAGGTTAGAGAAGTGGCAAGATACCTGAAAATTCCCTCAGAAATATCAGAACGCCAACCATTCCCAGGACCAGGTCTCTCTGTACGAGTTGTGGGAGAAATCAAAATCGACAAATTAGAATCACTGAAAAAGGCAACTGCCATCACTGAGGAAAACTTGGTTAAGCATCAGCCCAGCCAATTCTTCGCCGCAGTCTTTGATAATCAAGAAATTCTTCAGCATCCTAGATTTGGACGCATACAAGAAACTGTGGCTCGGTTCCTCAACGTTCCGACAAGACATGTCACAGTAAGGGTGTTTCAAGACAAAGCCACTGGCGTGAAAGGCGGCAAACGCCTCTACGGAGAAGTTGCCACAATCAAAGCCTTGACGGCAAATGGACGTGTTCATGAGGCTCCTATTAAGAATCTAGTTGCCCTCCAAACCAAAATCATCACAGAAAACCCGTCCTTCACGCGGATTCTTTACGCCATCCATGAAACTGAACGAAAACAGCCTTACGTGATGGTTGTACGGGCGATCAAAACGCAAGACTTTCTGACTGCTAACGTGGCTGAAATTCCATGGACAACCTTAAACGAAACTGCCCAAAGAATTCTTAAAACCTGCTCGAATGTTTCAAGCGTCTATTACGATGTGACGCCTAAGCCGCCAGCGACCATCGAGATGGAATGAGAAACTATAAAGCTTCGATTTCCCCAGTAAGAGACGCTGAGTGAACGCCTATGGTGCGAGTAAGAGTTCAAAGAATCGAGTCAATACGTGACCCTGACGGAAACCTCGGAAAGCGAATAGAACTCATCGAGGAGCGTGTCATTCCCAAGTTTGCAGTGAGACCTTCAACCGAAGAGGCGAGAATGGCTCAAGATATTGTTCAGGCACTGCAGTCGCAGATTCCAATGTTTCCAGCCAGAACCGAGTTTGCTCTCCCAAAAGTAATACTATTTCTAACAGAGCAAGAGTATGAGGAAATAGGCATAGACTTCGACGTGAACCAAGTTTATGAGTTAGAATTGGCGAATCATGCCATAAAGTTTAGAAAGGCGCCCTAACCAGACAGGCTCCACATCACATGAACGTGAATAATTCTTTCCTTATCGCCTGCAAAGCCGAATGATGCTTAGGATGAAAGGATAACGCAAACATCACGCTCTTGACCGCATGATAAATGTCTTCTTCGCCTCCGTCTTTGCCCCAGTCACAATAAACTGGGATTTCCTCTCCACCTTGGTCGCTTTTGTAATAGACGTAAATAGAAAGAAGCTTTGCTTTTTGGGCAACATCAATCCCTAGTCTCAGTGTTCTCGCAACCCTCGCCACCGCAGAGCCCACAACTCTCAGGCGTTCTCGTTGGCTCGAAAAACGTGAAGCGTATATGAGGAACCTTCCATTAGAGGATAGCATGTTTCTCACCCGCCTCTGAACAAAACGGCGTTTCAAACTGCTTTTAAAAGCGTCGAACCAACAACACCAAACCAAGCGGAGAGAGGAAACTGAAAGTATCCATAAATCCTTCATTAATAAATATGGTTTTGACCGAATGTAATGGTTAACAGCAAACTAGAAAGGATAAGAGGCGTCTGAACCATGAAAGCTAGGGCTCACGTCGTTGTGAGCGGAAGAGTCCAAGGCGTTTTCTTTCGGTCGGAAACCCAAGACGAGGCGAATAGACGAAACGTTTCTGGCTGGGTTCGAAACCTACCTGATGGAAGGGTGGAAGCAGTCTTTGAAGGAGAAAAAGAGGACGTAGACAGACTAATCGAGTTTTGCCGAAGGGGTCCACCTGGAGCCAGAGTATCTAGGGTCGATGTCCATTGGGAAGACTACGTTGGAGAGTTTAGGGGTTTTAAGGTACGCTACGGATATTAACGAATACATACACAACCTAAGACGAACATGATTAGAGGAGGTTCATCGTGCCCACGATTCTGTTGATTAACGATGACGGAATACAATCCATCGGTTTAGTAACTTTAAAGAAGAAGTTAGAAAAACTAGGAAACGTGGTTGTCGTCGCCCCGAAAGATGAAAGAAGCGGCATCGGAAAAGCGTTAACTACAGGACGAATAAAAATCATGGAAACACGACTGAGCGACGGCTCTAAGGCGTATGCGACCACGGGCACTCCAGCCGACGCCTTCTTCTTGGCAGTAAACAAGATTCTGAAACGTCCGCCTGACCTACTGGTAGCGGGAATAAATTTGGGTCCAAACCTCGGAATCGACGATTTGCTGAACTCAGGGACGTTGGGCGCTGCATTAGAAGCGGCTATCCATGAGGTTCCTGCCATAGCGGTTTCTTACTGCATGGAAGAATTAACCGAATACTTAACCGAGAAGATGAGGGTTAGTGTGGAGGAACTGGAACTCACCGCCACTATTGCTCAGAAGTCCGCCCAATATGTGCTGGAGAACGGTATGCCTAAAGGCGTTGACATCATATCAATAAACGTGCCCCAGAACGCCAGCTCTAAAAAAGCGAAAATAACCCGCCTCTCACATAAGGGGTACAGCGACATTTACACCAAGCGAGGAGAAGACTACCAAATCGCAGGCTGGGCTCTATCAGATTATCCAGACGACGAACCTGGAACTGACATACACGCCGTGAAGACAGAAAAACAAATTTCAATTACGTCTATCAGCTTGAAAATGTTCCACGACGAGAAAGGCCTTGAAAAATTGGCGGAAACTATTTCAATTTTGCTTCACAATGCGTAGGCAATTCTTCTCAATCATTTAGGAAGTCGAAAGTGCGACTCTTTCCCCGCACTGATATACTCTCCGCCCGCCTCTCGCACAATAGACGCGATTTTTGCAAAATTTTCTGACCCCAAAAATTTACGAGGTCGAATTACGATGAATTTTTCCTTCTCTTCAAAATCTAGCATTTCGGCTAAATCTTTTGGAAACAATGCTTCTACTCCTGGGATTGCCCGCATCTTTTCAGTTGGCGCCACAGGCGCCGTGGGAGCACTAACTGTCCTAAGTGCCTTCGAGATTTCTGAGAGGTCTTTAGAGACCATGTTTAAGACGTCGAGAAGCTGGTTAATTCGTTGTATGAGTTGCTCTGTGCTTGACTCTTTTTCACTCATAGAACTCGCCTCACATCTCTACGCACATAATTATTTTATTGGGGCTCCTCATTTGTTTTTCCTTACAGATATACTAGGGCGTCATTAGAGGTTTAAACGTGCTGGAGATTGACGGTAGCCAGAAAAGCGGAAGTGGGACCATTCTACGTTTGGCAGTCGCCTTAGCTGGGGTTCTCGGCGAGCCACTGCACATATACAACATACGCAAAAAACGCGAACAGCCAGGTTTGCGCCCCCAGCATCTCGAAGCAGTGCTAACCGCTGCAAAGCTCTGCAACGCCGAGATCAAAGGCGCCACGTTAGGCTCAGTCGAGCTCTGGTTCAAGCCTGACGAAATAGCGGGTGGTGAAATACGAGCAGAAATTGGCACAGCTGGCAGCATCCCCATGCTTTTGCTAACAGTTCTGCCCCTATGCGCCCTCGCCAAGCATTCTGTACGTATCCGTGTAATGAAAGGCGGCACGGATGTCCGTAATGCACCGACCATAAACTATCTGAAACATGTGCTTCTTCCCATGTTGGAACGGGTGAGCCTAAAAGCCTCCATAACCGTCCAAAAGTATGGTTATTACCCGAAGGGCATGGGCGAAGTTTTGCTGGAGGCTCAGCCCTGCCAGAGGCTCAGTCCCCTGCGCCTAAAAGAGTTTGGAAAAATAGAAGAGTTAGAGGGCGTCTCTGTCTGTACCTTCCTCGCAGACCGAAAGGTTGCGGAGCGCCAAGCCAGGGCAGCCAACGAGTTTCTGGGCTCGCATGGTTACGAGGCAAAAATTGAAGTGGTCAACGACATGTCGAATCCGCTTCAGAAGGGCAGTTCCCTCGTCTTGTGGACAAAAACCACTACCGGCGGGCTTCTTGGAGGAGACGCCATTGGCGAGCTTCGTAAGCCCAGCGAGGTAGTGGGCAAGGAGGCTGCAGAAAATCTTTTCAAAGAAATTGAGGCTCAGGCTACAGTGGATGTGCACTTGGCAGATATGCTAGTGCCCTATGCTGCATTAGCCCAAGGCGACTCGGTCTACTTGAGCCGTTCCATGTCTGAGCATTTAGACACGAACATTTGGCTGACTCAAGAGATTTTGGGCGTAAAGTTCCAAGTTGAGAGGGCGGGGAACCTCTACAAAATCCAGAAGCAGGGGTCCTGATGGCTAGAGTCCGCGTTCGAGGCGTCTACTCAACCGCCATAACAAAACTTCTCCTCGACCAAGATTTTGACATAGTTCAGCCGTCAGTCACGATTAAAGAAAGATTTGGCTTAGAAGAGAGCAACGAATCCCCGGACTTGGACGTTTTTGACCGACGTGACCATCAGGGAGTTGAAGCCTTAGGAATGGCTGAACCCATAGATTCCTTCGCATCTGTCTTAAAATCTCGCCTCGACGACGTTATTGTCCGAAAATGGGCGGTTACCGCTGACGGAATCTATAAAGGAATAGTGAAAAGCACTGACCCCGTAACAGGCTCAGTTCTAGTCGACATCGGACCAACAACAGGGAGAATTGACGAAAGAGAGCTATCAAAGCCAGATCTAAAACAAGTGGTCGTTCAAGTTGATCGGCGAAGAATGGGAGCCAAAGAGCCCCTCTTAACAACGGAAATCAAAATTCCTGGCAAATACGCAATTTTGATGCCTGGGCGTGTGGTGAGGGTTAGCAGAAAAATTCGAGACATGCAAACTCGATCTCGACTCATTCAGCTTGGAGAGGAGCTGGCTCCTCGAAACTGGGGGATTTTGTGGCGCACGGCCTCCGCAGACCAGCCGCCTGAAACACTAAAGAACGAAATAACAGAACTTGCGAAAAGCGGAGAGGCTGTTATGGGAAAAGCTGAGGAAGTTGATGCTCCCTCAACCCTTTGGGAAGGAAGCCACTTTATGGACTTAGAATTCCCCGCCTTATCAAAAAGAAAACTGGACGAAGTTCGGGGGTCCATCGTTCCGACGTTGGAGGACCACCATTATTACAAGGCTTGTGGAGAAAGGGTTTCGTTGGCGCTGGACATGGCAGAGAAACTATTGAAGAAGGGCTATCCCAACGAGGAGGTGCAGAGGCTCTTTAAACAAACTGTTGAAGCCGAATATCCAACAGTCGGTTCTTTCATAGCCATGGAACACGTGAAGCTCGACGGAAAGGTCTTCCATCTCGGAAAGGCTCTGGTAGAAGCCTTCGATGAGGACAAGTCTCTGATTCAGTTCACTCGGGTTTTTGAGAGAGAAGGAACCTATAACGGGCTTAAGACTCGCAAAGAACCGGGTGACCGCGCCGTCACTGAGGCCAAGCTGGGTGAGTGGCACCTTGAAACCCAGTATTTCTCCAGAGATGGACGAAATAAAGGGATGTATATTAACTTCAACACGCCAATCGAACTCTATCCATACTGGATACGCTACGTGGACCTCGAAGTTGACGTGGTCGTTTGGCCAGACGGCAAAAAAGAGGTGCTGGACGAAGACAAGCTTAAGAAAGCGGCGGAAGAGGGGCTGGTCACCGAAAAACTAGTCAAGACCGTTGAAAATAAGCTACAAGAACTCCTAGAAAAGCTGTAGGGGTAAAACGGGTACAATTTACGTTGTTTTCGTTCTACCTAAAAAGGTTTGAAACAAATTTTGGAAAAAAGCCTTTTTCAGTTCTTCGCCTTTTCCGATGCTAGGGCATTCGTTTGTATATAGAAATGCGTATCTTCTGTACCCAACATTTTCTAACTGAAATGGATAAAAAGCGCAAATCAACGGTCTTAGACTGTATATGGAGCAGAGGTTTTCTTTTAGGAAAACGCATTTTCTGTCCTTGGTTCTCTTTCTGATTTTGTAGTTGTATGGCTTAAAACCTTGGGTTGCCTCTGCGAAGTCATCAATTTTCATTGAGGTTTTCTTTGAAATACGCTGAGCCTCGGTTTCTAGGAGGAGAATTGACCTCTTTCTATTTTCAGTGTCTCCACAACACAGGGTGCATCTATCACACTTAAAATGGATGTTTTTCGGGTATGTGTAACTCATATCGTAACCATGCTCAAAACTTAATCTAGGCATTACGCACCTAAATCGGTTTCTTCGCACCTTTCTCTTAAGCCAAAATTTCTTTCACGCTCAAATTATGGTAAACCTTTATAAGCATCTTCCAATTGTTCACAAACTTTGAGGTTAGCAACCATGAGTATATGGAAGCTTCGGGCATCCATGCTCGGAACGTTAGCCATAATTATAGGCTTATCCACGTTGTCCTTTGCCCTAGTCCTTTACTTGATCGGCGTCAACTTCTTAGTCTTACCGTTTATCGTTGTAGCCTTCAACCTTGTTCAGTGGCTAATCGCCCCATACCTCATAAACGCCATGTACCGCGCCCGAGAGGTCAAAAAATCAGAAAACCCTGAACTGTATGGAATGGTAGAGAGGCTCAGTCAGAAAAGCGGCATTAGAATGCCTAAAGTTATGTTGGCCAACATTCCCATACCAAACGCTTTCGCCTACAGTTCGCCAATCGCCGGAAGCCGAGTAGCCGTTACCACAGAACTACTGAAAACGCTAGAACCCGAAGAAGTTGAAGCCGTCATCGGCCACGAGTTAGGTCATCTTAAGCATAGGGATGTTCAGGTGATGATGTTTGTCTCGCTTTTGCCAGCCATATTCTACTACATCGGTATTTCCATGCTTTGGTCTTCCCGCTACAGTAGCAGTCGAGACAGGGAGGGCGGTGGAGCTGCACTCATAGGCATCGCGAGCATAGCCGTCTACTGGGTTCTAACCATGTTCACCTTACATCTAAGCCGAGTACGCGAATACTTTGCAGACCGCCACAGCGCCACAATCGTTGAGGAAGGCCCACGAAAGTTGTCTGAAGGCTTGGCGAAAATCGTTCACTCAACTGGGAGAATGAAGAGACTTCGCCGAGACGCAGGCGGATCGAGTTCATTTAAGGCACTTTTCATTGCGGATCCAGACCATGCAGAGACTGATGCGGTGTCTTTAGCACAGGCAGGAACACACTTAACCGACCAAAAGCTTATCGAGGAACTATTAAGAAGAAAAGTGACCACAGCTGACAGGGTATTAGAGCTGTTTTCCACGCATCCTAACATAGTTAAGCGCCTAAAAGCACTGCAAGAAATGGCATAGCCGAAGTTCATTTCTGCCCGACTACGAAATTAAACTCAGAAATCCACCACCTAACTTGATCTCCGTATTTCTTTTTCACCCTTTCTTGAAAAGTTTTAAAGCCTTTTTGAAACTGTTCCTCGCTGAGTAGGGTTAGGGTTGAGATATACTTGTTTCTAACTCTGTTTAGGAGTTCAGCCATGGATAAAGTCCCATAGTCATACTTGACTACGTGGCTGTGAACACTCCTGAAACCGACCTTAACCATCAAACCCTTGATGGAAGGTATGGAAGGAAACCGCCTCATGTCAATGGCGGTTACTCCAGGAAAATTACTTATTACATGTCTTTTCAGTCGTGAGTGTGATATAGTCATGATCACGCAGTTTCCATCCTCCTTTAAGATGCGATGGATTTCCTGAAGTGCTAACGCCTCATCGTCTAGATGATGAATAACCAAGGTCATGTAAACGCAGTCGAAGCAGTCTTCCATGAAAGGCGGTCTATGTGCATCACCGAGTAACCACAGAATCCGTCTATCTCTATCCTTAACAACGCCCTTTTTCAGCATCTCCGCAGAGGCGTCCATAGAATAAACCTTGGCATTTTTTGAAGTCGATATGGCTTCAGAGACTCTGCCAGTTCCGCATCCAACATCCAACACCTTGGAATTTTCATCGATCTTTCCATACTCGATGATTTTTGATATCCATATGTCAGCGAGGGGTGCCCGCACCTTGTCGTAGTAGTCTGCAATTTTTGAGTAGTCTGTCTTCAGAATTTTCAACTTGCTTCTCATCGTCACAAATATACGTATCAGTCAAAGATAAACTATTTATCCCAATCTTCAATGGCAGAAGAAAACTATCTTCAATCTTCCACGCAAATTTTAAGTAACGACCTGCATTCTAAACAATGACAAAAAATGAAGATAGTAGTCGTAGACCACGTCTACCTAGAAAAAGAGCACATCAAAAAATTACGATCGATCGGTGATCTAGAAATTTTCAGCGAACCACCTAAAACACCTAATGAATTGGAAGAGAGAACAAAGTCAGCTGACATCGTAATAGTAGGCTGGAGTGACATGACTAAGAACATCATTGATTCTGCCAAGAAACTCAAAATGATTTCCATATGGGCTACCACATGCCACTACGCGGACCTCGAGGCAGCCAAAGAAAAAGGAATAGTGGTCTCACACGTTCCGGGCTACGCCACGGAAGCTGTTGCCGAGCACGCCTTTGCTCTGTTGTTGGCCGCTATCAGAAAACTGCCATTAGCGGACAGGCATGTCAGAGAAGGCGATTTCGATTGGAGACCGTTTGGAGGAAGCGAATTAGCAGGAAAAACTTTGGGCATAATCGGCACGGGAGCGATTGGCTGTCGAGTCGCTGAGCTAGCTAAGGCTTTCAAGATGCAAATCTTGAGTCATGACAAGTATCCAAATCTGAAAAAAGCAGAAGAAATCGGGATGAAGTACGTCGACCTTCATAAGTTGCTGAAAGAAAGCGACATCGTAACTCTGCATGTCACGTTGACGTCGGAAACGGAGAGACTGATAGGCAAGAAAGAAATTGATGCCATGAAAAATAGTGCTGTCTTGATCAACACGTCTCAGGGCAAGGTAGTTGATGAGAAGGCTTTGACCAATGCGTTGAAATCGGGTAAAATATCTTTTGCCGGCCTTGACGTGTTCGAAGAAGAACCCCCATCCAAAAGTAACCCCTTATTCAAGCTTAAAAACACGATACTTTCTCCTCACGTTGGATTCCACACTATCGAGGCGGCGAAGAGATGCACCGATATTTGCATCGATAATGTTCTGAAATTCTTGGAGGGGTGCCCGCAAAATGTTTGCTAACATGACCCTAGGATATCTCTTTATGAATGAGGGGTGAATGGAGATGCACTTGACCAAAGATGAAGAACGAATACTTAATGGCGAATTCGGGGAGGGAACACAGAAAGCGATTGAGTTGCTCATAGCGATTGGAGATGCGTATGACGCTGAAAAAATGGTCCCCATAAGCCGTGCGCATGCTGCTTCAAGTGGTCAAGAGGGAGACCTGTACTTCGTCGAGCTTTTGGCTGATGGGGGCGCACGTTGTAAAGTGCCTACCAGCACGAATCCAGTGTATGACCTTGAATATTTCGATAAGCTGTTTGAGGTCCCAAAGGATGAGGGTGAAGTAGCTCGAAGAGTAATGGAAGCCTACAAGCGAGTAGGCGCCATTCTCAGCTGGAGTTGCATACCATACATGGCAGAAAACATTCCGCTTTATGGTGAAACCGTTGCTTTCTCAGAATCAAGCGCCACGCCCTATGTGAATTCTGTTATTGGCGCGAGAACAAATCGTGAAGCAGCTCAAAGTGCGCTAGCTGCGGGAGTCATCGGTAAGACTCCAGAATATGGGCTGCATTTCAAAGAGAATCGGAAAGGCACATGCCTAATCAGAGTGGAGGCAACCCTGAAGGACGAGTTCGATTACACGCTTCTGGGGTATTACGTTGGCAAACGGGTAGGCTATGGCATTCCTGTGTTGACTGGTTTATCGAGGCGCCCGAACACTGAGGAGCTTATAAACTTCTGTGCGATGTCAAACGTGCCTGGGGCTATATCCATGTTTTACATGCCTGGGTTTACTGTTGAAGCCTCGACTGTAGAGGAAGCCTTCCAAGGAGACACTCCTGAGGAAAAGATCAGTGTGACAGATCACGATCTTAAACAGGTCTACGAGGAGCTTCAAACAACGAGCGGGAAAATAGATTTCGTCATGCTTGGATGTCCGCATTACACACTCAAGCAGGTGGGGGAAGTTGCGAGACTCTTGGACGGGAAGAAGATACATGATGGTGTGTCGTTTTGGGTTTGCACGTCAGCCACAACTAAAGTTTTGGCAGAGAGAAATGGCTATGTAAACGTCATAGAGAGGGCGGGTGGGCACGTCGTGGTAGACACGTGCATCGATGAACCATGCTGGATAGCGTACAAGAATAAGGTGGGTATGACAGACTCGCCCAAATGCGCCTACTATCGGAGATTCAAAGAGGCTAGGGTAGGAAGGCTGCAAGACTGCGTTGAAACCGCTGTCAGGGGGAAATAGGAATGAAGAATTTAGAAATCTCGTTAAAGTGCCACAAAATTGTGGGCGGCTACGGAGAAGGCGAGGCTCTAGTTTCTCACGAGCCCATCTGCTTCTACCTTACAGACCCCAAAACAGGCGTAGTTAGGGAGAAAAACCATGAATTGGCGGGAAAGAATCTCGCGAACAAGGTGCTCGTGTTTCCATCGGGAAAAGCCAGTTCAGTGGTTCAGATAGACGGTCTCTTTAAACTAGCTTCACACAACGTTGCTCCGAAGGCGATGATAGTTAAGGATGTGGAAACGGTGCTGGTCGTGAGTGCTTTTCTGGTGAAAGTTCCTCTGGTAGATAGATTGGAAAAAGACCCGTTTGAAATCATCCACACGGGCGACTTCGTTAAGGTCGATGCGGAAAAGGGCAGGGTCACGGTAACAAAGAGGGGATTCTAGCATAGTCGTGATATGGTCTATACTTTATGTTCCAGGTACTTTCTGATTCGTTCCATTCCTTCCTTGACTTGTTCGTAGGAGATGGAGTATGATATTCTTAAATGCCCTTCACCAACGTTCCCGAAGCCCGAACCAGGCGCAGTCACGACCCGAGCTTCCTTCAACAAATTCGACGCCAACACTTCATCCGATCTTTCGAAACTTGAAAAATCTGGAAAAACATAGAACGCTCCTTTCGGCTTAGTGTAAGACAAGGACTCAATTCTGTCAAGCTCATGAAGCATAAGTTTTCTTCTCCTGTTGTACTCGGCTACCATTTCTTGAACGCAGTTCTGCGGTCCAGTTAACGCCGCGAAGGCTGCCTTCTGCGAGATTGCGTTTGGGCATAAGACTGCGTAATAGTGTAGTTTGCGCAACGTGCCCGAAAGCTTCTTTCCAGCCGCCACGTATCCAATCCTCCACCCAGTCATCGCATACGCCTTCGAGAAACCGTTCACCGTGATCGTCCTGTCTTCCATGCCGGGCAAGGAACCAATACTGAAATGTCTTGTACCGTCGTAGACAATTTTCTCGTATATTTCATCCACGAAGACTATCAAGTTGTGCTTCTGCGCCACCTCAGCTATGACTTCGAGATCCTGTTTTGAGAACACGTGTCCTGTCGGGTTGGACGGATTACAAAACCAAATCATCTTGGTCTTCTTCGTTATTTTACTTTCCAAGGCTTCCGATTCTATTTCGTAGTCTTTTTCCTCGTCAAGTGGGATTGTGATAGGCTTCGCTTCCGTTATTAGGGTGTCTTCAAAATATGCGGGGTAGTACGGATCAAGAATGACTGCTTCGTCACCCGAATTTAGAAATCCCAACGCAGCGATCAACATGGCTTCCTGAGAACCGGAGGTTACGGTTACCTCAGTTTGAGGGTCAGCATCAATACTATTCTCTTTCTCAAGTTTTTCGGCTACGGCTTGGCGCAGTTCTGGCGTCCCGTCGATTTCTGTGTAGTGCGTAAAACCTTTTCTGGTAGCCTCCACGGCTGCCTCCAAGATATGCTTTGGCGTCTTGAAGTCTGGCTCACCCTGCTCAAAGTGAACGACATTCTCCATTCCCGCCGAGAGCTCAAGCATTCTTCGAATTGCCGAAGGCTTTATCAAGTTGACTCTATTAGAACCCTCAAACAATTTTTCCACCGCCATCCTGCGAAGCTTACCCTTGATGCGAAATTTTAACTATGCTTTAGCATGGGCATTTTAATTCCTTTCTGTTTGGCTATCTTCTTTGCCTTCTCGTAGCCCGCGTCTGCGTGCCTAACGATGGCCGTTCCTGGGTCGGTGGTCAACACTCGCTCTATTCTTTTCTCAGCCTCTTTTGTTCCGTCCGCGACTAGACACATTCCCGCATGTATGCTGTATCCAATTCCCACGCCTCCGCCATGATGCACCGAAACCCAAGTGGCTCCAGCCACAGCGTTTATTAGAGCGTTTAGTACGGGCCAGTCCGCAACCGCGTCGCTTCCGTCGATCATGCCCTCAGTTTCCCTGTTTGGCGAAGCCACGCTTCCGCCGTCTAGATGGTCTCGCCCAATCCAAACGGGACCAGACAACTCGCCCTTGCGAACTAGGTCATTCATGGCTTTTCCAAACTGGGCTCTTTCACCGAATCCAAGCCAACAAACTCGGGCTGGCAAGCCCTGAAACTTAACCTGTTCCTTAGCTTTTTTAATCCATCGGCAGAGCTCCTTGTTATACGAGAATTCTTCTAGGATGAGGTCGTCTAGGCGGAAGATGTCTTTGGGTTCGCCAACCAACGAGGTCCATCGGAAGGGTCCGCGTCCTTCACAAAACATTGGTCTAATGTATCTGCGCACGAATCCTGGAAAAACAAAAGCTTCTTTGAAACCAGCGTTGTAAGCCTGTTGCCTTAAGTTGTTGCCATACTCAAACGCGACAGCCCCCTTACGCATCATTTTCACCATGGCTTCCACTTGAACCCGCATGCTGTTCTCTGCCCGCTTCATGTACTCCGCAGAGTCTTTTTCTCGAAGCTCGTCTGCCTCCTCCTTCGAAAGCCCAGCAGGATAGTACCCGTTTAATGGGTCATGAGCCGAAGTCTGGTCAGTTAAGATGTCTGGAATGACTCCTCTCTTCACGAGTTCTGGATGAACCTCAGCAGCATTGCCTAGCAAACCCACACTTTTTGGCGTTTCTTCCTCTTTGGCTCTAAGAGCCATGTCAACAGCATCGTCTAAGTCCTCAGTCCTAGTTTCAAGATACCCATGCTTCAGTCTCCTCTCAATCGCCTTCTTATTAATCTCCACAACTAAGGCGACGCCGTCATTCATGGTTACAGCCAGCGGTTGGGCTCCTCCCATCTCGCCGAGACCAGCCGTCAAAACAAGCTTTCCTTTTAGGCTTCCGCCGAAATGTTCCTTCGCAACTGCCGCCAAAGTTTCATACGTGCCCTGCAAGATGCCTTGCGTCCCGATATATGCCCAAGAACCTGCAGTCATCTGCCCAAACATTATCAGTCCCTTCTGCTCTAACTCGTAGAAGTAGTCCCAAGTTGCCCACTTCGGCACGAGCATGCAGTTGACGATCAACGCCCGTGGAGCCCACTCGTGCGTTTTGAAAACCGCTACGGGTTTGCCGCTTTGGATGAGCAGGGTTTCGTCGACTTCTAACTCCACAAGCGTCTCAACAATTCTGTTGAAGCACTCCCAGTTTCTTGCCGCTTTCCCAGTGCCTCCATAAACGATAAGGTTTTCAGGGTCCTTAGCCACCTCTGGGTCAACAACATTGTATAACATGCGGAGAATGCCTTCGATTTGCCAGTTTTTGCAGTGCAACTCAGGACCAGTGATACATTTAATCGGCTTCTTCAGCTTAAGCAAGGCTTTCACCACAGCCATAAAGGGAGTCGGGGCTATTATAAATTTTTAAAGAAGCCCCGAATAACAATTGAGCGAGGAAGTTGACAAATTGTCTGAAACATTACAGTTGCTGAACTGTCCCCACTGCAACGCGCCGATTAACTATGTTCTCGGCGAGACGCTTTTCACCTGCACCTATTGTGGATACACTTTTTCGATGATTAAGGAAGGTGAATACCAAGAGATTGCGCCTGGCAAACACTTCATGCTGGTCAACAACTACTCCCAGACTGAAATGCGAGAGGTCATTCACGACTGGATGAGAAGGGGCGTTTTTAAGGCGGGAGACCTTGCCGAAAAATCCGAGATCGTCGAAACAGAGCTGAAGTTTGTGCCCGTATGGTTTGTCAACGTGAGCGCCGACACCACATACTATGGGAAAAAGAAAATCGAGTGGACTGAAACAAGAACGAGACCGTCTTCAACGCCTGGAGGCCCCCCAACTCAAGAAACGATAAGGCACGTACGCTGGGAAGACAAGTCGGGGCAATTCTCAGACGTTGAGGACTGGAGAGTTTTGGCGTCTAGGGGAATGCTGCTTCCTCCACTTGAGAAAATTGAGCTTTCGGTGGCGGGCAAAATTCCCTTTGATATCAAGAATGTTTCTCCAGGCGCTAAGCTGATCAACGGTGACGTTGACGAGACACTAGCGAAAAAGGAAGCGGAGTCTGGAATCCGAAACAGCCATTCTAGCAGGGCTTCGAGGGAGGTAGACCAAGTGCTGTCGATTAACACTAACGTTCAGGTTGGAGACGCCCAACTTCTAACAGTCCCTCTATGGTTTATACGCTATAAATACAAAAACAAGCTGTACTCAGTAATCGCCGACGGGTCCAGCGGAAGAGTTATTGAAGGAAAAGCTCCAATCGGAAAATACGACATCCTCATAATCGCTGGAATTATCATAGCCATCATCGTGATAGTAATCCTAGCAATAGCCTTATGGCGAAGATGACAGCGCCGATTTGATTCAAATAACACTGTTGTTAAGTTGGCGCAATTCGACTACTCTATTCTTCTCCCTCTTTCAGCCACCAACTTTCCGTCTTTGAAGACTTTTTCGGCTAGGTTTACACCATAATGATAGCTGAAGAATTTGTGGTTCGGAGCGTCAAAAATGACGATGTCCGCCTTCTTCCCAATTTCTAGGCTTCCTATTTCATGAGCCCTCTCTATTGAATGCGCTGCATTGATCGTGGAAGCAGTGAGTGCTTCAGCTGCAGTCATCTTCATCTGAAGAACCGCGATTGCCATCATCACCTGCATCGACTCACAGATGTTGGCTGCGCTCACATCTGTTGCTAAGGCAACGGGCAACCCCCTTTCGATGATTTCTCTAGCCTTTGCGTATGTTTTCAAATAGCAGAACGGGCTGGTTGGTAATAGCACTCCAACCGTGCCCTTTTCTCTCAAGGCATCGATCTGTTCCATCGGGGTGAAAACAAGATGGTCAGCCGAAACGACTTCTAGCTCCGCGCCCAACTTGGCTCCTCCGCTGTGGGCAAGCCAGTCGGCGTGAGTCCTCACCTTCATGCCGTGCTTTCTGCCAGCCTCTAGGATTCGCCTCGACTGTTCCACGTTGAAATATCCTTTCTCACAGTAAACGTCGCAGTATTCCGCCAGATTTCTTCTGCCTATTTCAGGAATCCACTTCTTCACGATTTCATCCGTCAATTCGTCAACTCTGTTCTCATACTCGAACGGGATTCCCTGAGCGCAAAATGTTGGAACCAAGTCAATTGGATGAATCCTGTTCAAAGTTTTGATTATTTCCAACTGTCTGATTTCGCCCTGAAAAGTCATTTCATACCCACTCTTCGCCTCTATCGTCGTGGTGCCATGGATGAGCATGTTGTCAAGAATCCTCTTGGTTTTCTCGATCAAAAATTCAGTGCTGGCTTCACCCGTTTTCTTAAGCGTTGTGGGCATTCCTCCGCCTTTAGCCTTGATCTCCAAGTAGGGCACGCCCTTCACAGCCATAAGCTCTAGTTCATCTTCCCTTGAACCCGCGAAAATCAAGTGCACGTGAGGATCAATAAGTCCCGGAGTCACCAGTTTTCCATCAGCATCAACGATTTCAACTCTTCTCTCAAGCTGCTTTAGCACTTCCTTAGTGGATCCAACAGCCACTATTTTTCCATCTTTTACTGCAACGGCTCCGCCTCGAATAATATCGAGACGGTTCATTTCGTCTTTGACTTTTGGTTTGTCGCTCGATCCACGTAGAGTTACAAGTTCATTTGCATTCGTTATCGCGAAATCGGCTTTCGTTGGCATGTTTTTCGTCTTGTGACTTACACGTCTATATATTTCTTTCTTTCCCACTCATGCACCGTGGTGTTATAATCTCTCCACTCTTTGGTTTTGATCTCTAGGAACTTTTCGTAAAGCGCTTGTCCCAGAGCATCTTGTACGACCTTGTCCTTGGAGAGTTCTTTTAGAGCGTCTCCCAAATTTTCTGGGAGCAGTCCTATGCCTCTTTTTACTCTTTCTTTTGCGTCCATCTCGTAGATGTTTTCTTCCACGGGCTCTTCTGGTTCAATTTTTCTCTTAATTCCGTCTAGCCCCGCGGACAGAATACAAGCAAATGCGAGGTAGAAATTGCAGGATCCGTCAGTAGGCCTATACTCCAGCCTGGTTCTCATCTCTTTGCCCGGAGGAACCCTAACAAGAACCGACCGATTATATCTTGCCCAAGAAATATAAACAGGGGCTTCCCATCCGGGTACAAGTCTCTTGTACGAATTAACTGAAGGATTGGTTATTGCGGCCAACGCTTTTGCGTGATTCAGAATTCCAGCTATGAAGTTTAAACCTGTTTTGTTCAGACCGTAACTTCCGCTTGGATCGTAGAATAGGTTCTTGCCTTTCTTTTCGTCTATGAGACTGACGTGAGTGTGTAATCCACATCCATATTGACCTTGAAAAGGCTTGGGCATGAAGGAAGCGATAAGCCCTTTCTTCGCAGCAGTTTGCTTCAGGAGAAACTTGATCAGGTATATGGCATCAGCCATCGTTAGTGCGTCTGAGTAGGCTAGGTTAAATTCATACTTTCCATGAGGCACTTCATGATGATGTTTTTCAACCAAAATGCCCATGTTCATAAGCTCCTCCGTGACCTCAAGTCTGAGATCGGCCCCAAGATCTGCAGGAGGAGTAGCCAAATATTCCCCTTCATCAAGCAACTGGATGCCGCTCTCACTTTTCTTGAACAAGAAAAACTCTATTTCTGAACACGCACAGTATTTTACGGAGACTCCAATGCTCTTCTTAGCATCGCTCATGACTTTCTTAAGGACAAATCTGGGGTCAAGCTCAAAATGTCTATTCGATTCAGGTTCATAAATGTCGCAAACTACTCTCGCTACTCTCTTTGGGAAAGAATTTGGCGGCAGCACGGTAAACGTGTTCACGTCTGGAACTAGCTTCAAGTCACTCTTGCTTATGTCAACCATACCAACAGATGACCCGTCAGTGTGAACGCCCTCTTCAGCGACCTTCGAAAACAGTTGGGAAGGTATCCAGATAGAATGCAAGATACCAGATATGTCTGTGAACTGTAGTGCTATCTCTTTCACGTTTTCCTTCTCAATTAGTTTTGTGACTTCTGATGTCCTCATTTTCGTTCGGGCACAAATATTGATAAGCGTGCTATAAATGTCTTAAGGGAAACATGATCAGACTCAGGAACGAGTGATAATGATGGCAGAGTTCACTGTAAACGGCGTTCCAATCGAGGATACTTTCTGCGAAACCTTCACGGTACGTATAGCTAGAATCCTCGTTACGTCGGTGAACAGAAAATGGGCGTTGGAAGCAGCGTTGGAAGCCAAGGGTCTCGGCAGATCCGCCACTATACCCCCTTCAGAGGCATCAATAGAATGTGAAGCTCAGCCTAAAGAGACGCCTGATAGGAGACCAGGCTTCATAATTCAGGTCATCGACAGAAAGCTGGAGCAACTTCAACACTGGCTCATAATTAGAATAAGAAAAGGAATAATGCCGTACCCCAAAACTAATGTCTTTGATGCCCTGCCGCGGGAAATGGCCAAAGAATCTGTGGACGTCAAAGGCACAATTGTACAAACTTTTGGAGATGGGTTTGAGGAGGAAGCCGAAGCGTTCGGAAGGAAGGTTTTCAAAATACCTAGGATGGACGGATGGTTTTTGGTAGAACGGAAATTTGGAATTGCTAAAGGCGTGGCTGGAGGCATGTTCTTGATTTTGGCTGAGTCAGATGAGTCAGCGTTGAAGGCAGCCGAGGGAGCGCTCGAGGGCATACAAGCTGTTCCGTACGTGGTTGGAAAATTCGCGTCTTCAGGAACCAAA
>Ga0209725_1000452_pt1 | contig 25496 bp, 16 predicted proteins | sample I18A1metaG_FD_184145 | JGI IMG/M metagenome (GOLD analysis project Ga0209725, IMG submission 184145) | Lake sediment bacterial and archeal communities from Gulf of Boni, Indonesia to study Microbial Dark Matter (Phase II) - ​I18A1 metaG... | ecosystem: Environmental > Aquatic > Freshwater > Lake...
GCCTAGCACGAAGCCTCCGAGCACGTAGAGGTAGCTCCTACTCATGCGCGGTCCGACGAGCCTTCCGAGGCGGGCGCGCTATATTGCTCTGACGTTTCGAACACAAGCGTCAAGGTTTCGAACATGAATGCCTCTGCCTCAAGAGAGAAAAAGAGAGAAGAGGGGGTTCCGGAGTCAGAGGGTTCCGGAGTCTGCGACGATAGTGTAAGTGTCTACGCCAGGCGGGTCAACCAAACCGTTCCAGTTGCTGTCAGACCACTCAACGACATACCAGGTACAAGGGAAGTCCGTGATGTTCGGGAAGATGACTTTGTCGAAGTAGAGGGCTGAGGCCCATGTCCCTCTCCATGTGTAGCCGTACATTATCATGACCCAGCGGCCGAGGTACGGGCTGATCGCTGGCTCTTGGAAGATCTGGATGACAAACATGTCCCTCTGGCCGTAGTCTAGGTCCCACCAGTAGATGCCTGAGTGGGAAACGATGCCTACACCACGCTCCTCGAACCATATGCCATTCTGGTCCCAGTTCGGGTATACGGGCGATAGGGCCTGGTCGTAGTACCAGACGTTTAGGTGGACGCCCTGTCCGCCGAAGAAGACGAGGCTGTCAGCCCCAGCCAAGGGGCGTCCGCTGGTAAGGTCCGTGGTAGATGGGTCGATGTCATACCGCGTCTCCTCGAATTTGGATAGACCAGCAACTATGCCCTCGGCCGTCCAGTCGGTCGGTTGAGCGTTCTTGACGTTGGGTATTCCGGGAACCGGCTTGCCGCTCATGGAGGGAAGTACAGCCCACAATGAGGGGGAGTACGCGATCATCTGCTCGAAGAGGCTGGGATACTGCCTGATGACGGACCTAATCATGACATCGTAGCCAGGAAAATAGCCATACTGATTTATCGATCCCCAGTATACGACGCTCCTGCCGTAGTACGGAGGATCGGAGTCTACGCCTAGGTACGGGGTTATGTTTGAACCACTTGTTGTTGCTTTCCAGACGAGGAAGATGTAGTAGTCTCCTCTGACGAATATATTGTAGGTTGACAGGTCCACCTCCACCCAGCCGGGGCCGGCGTACACGGATGCTGCGACCTCGCGTAGGATGTTGTTGTTTGCGTCCTCAATACGTACCCAGAACTCGCCGCTGCCTTGGAGCCAGATGAGCGCCTTCTCGAGTTTCACAACCGGCGAGTAGTTCGGATATATCCACGTGATCTGTGGTGTAGTGAATCGGACTCCGACGGCATCGCCTAGGGCGTACGCGGACCAGCCGTCATCGGGCGCCGGGTCCCATGGCCAATCATCGTAGCCCTGCACAGTCAGTATGGCTGAGACAGCTGCCATCGCGTCCAGCTTGCCCCAGCCCCAATCAGTGTTCGGGATCCGCCCCCAGAACCATGTGGTGACGAAAGAGTCGCGCCTGGCGGTGCTTCGGAGAACATCGTTGATCAACCTGTGGTCTTCGCCCAGCTGGCTGGCGATTGGGTTGGCTTCATGCATTAGTGCGGCGGTGCCGGCGACATGCGGCCCCGCTGCGCTCGTCCCACCGAAATACCAATACACGTTGGGTGGGTAGCCAGCGAACTGTGATTGAGCAGCCATGATGTCATAATGTCCAGGCGCCGTGATGTCGGGCTTCGTCCTCCCATCCACTGTTGGGCCGAGCCCGCTCCAGTCGCTTAGGTCCCCCACCTGTCCACTCAGCGTGTCCTGAGGGTTTCTCGTGGAGTATGAGCCGACAGATATGGCCGAGTCGGCTGTGGATGGCCAAGTTATCGTTCGGGCCCTCTCGGTGAACTCGGGCCTGAACAATGTTGGACCACTCCAATCGCCGTAGATGTCGTTGACATAGACATCCACTACGGTATCTGTGCTCGGAGACCACATCGAGATGTCCCAGTCCCCCGAGTCCACGCCATTGGTGTTCTGTATTGTTATGTCGTACTGGCGGGTTCCCCTAGGCGAATCTCCTACACGGCATGACCACACTTTGTTGTACAAACCAATGACGGTCGAGCAATCGCCCGACAATGGGCCTGTGGAGGCTCCAGATGGAGTTGTCAGGCCAAAGGCGAGTGCCGCGGAGGGCCTCCATAACATGGTCAGGTATACGATCCCGACGGAGGGACTAGTGGCAACGGTGAAGGTTATTGTTCCCCCTGCCTTCGTCGCGGTCCCACGGGCATGTCTGGCGACATTCAGGTTTCCGGCCGGCACCACGATCGTTATGCCATGCTTCGTCAGCGTGTTGATCTGAGTCTCCTCAATGCTGGAGCCATCTAGGTGCTGAAATGTCCATCCTCCCATCTCGTAGAGGATTACTTTGGCTCCGTTGTTCTCGGCCCAAGAAGCGCAGACTGATATTGGAACACCGAGTGCGGGGGACCCAGGGCTGTAATGTTGGCACATCAGGAGAGTGGCGCCAGGGGCCACACCTACGTAGTTGTCGCCTGGTTGGCCGCCTACAAGTATGCTCGCTACCGAGGTCCCGTGACCGTTCGTGTCATGAGGAGCTGACGCAAGGTTTACTCCGCGCACATATTCTTCGGGAGTTCCATCTCCATTCTTGTCAGCGAGTATCTTCCAGACCTTCGTGTTATCGGACACGCCGGCTCGGTAGAAGGTCGAGTGTTGCCAATCAACCCCCGTGTCGATGTCGGCTATGATTATCCCGTTTCCTGTGATTGTGAACGGCGCGGTTGGATCGAGCATCCGGTTCCAGACCTGGTCAGCCTTGATCTCAGGGACGCTCACGTCAAGAGGCGGAACCTCGAAGGGGTTAACAGAGGATTCGATCCGAAGGACATCCTGCCTCGCAATCAGCTCACCTACCCTCGTCCATGGGATCTGCAACGGATAGATATTGTCCGTATGCATTACCTGGCCGTCAATCCTCACGAACGCAACGCCCAGATCCGTCTCCAACTGAGCTATGGCGTCTTCTGACAAGATGTCGCTGAACTCCACATCCAGGGAGACCGTCTGCTTCGTGATGTCAACCGACTGGTATCTGTTGCCTACAGTTGCGTTGACTGCCGCCTGTCGAGAACTCATCAAGTAGCGAAGGACGGGACCGATCTTGTAATCCACATTCTCTTGGGCAGTCGTGGGAATGCTTGAAGAGCTGAAGAGAAGGAGCGCCAGCATCAGAAGAGCTATCGACTTGATCATTACGGTTCTCAAAGTAAAGTATTCACCTCCTTTGATTCTTGTCCTCTCATTTGGGTACTTGTTTCATTGCGCCCCCTCCTCGGCGCTCCGTTTCGAAGAGAATCGGTGAAGTCCAAACTGGCAAGCAGAGAATCTATCTGAGGTAGTAGGTATGGAAGTGCTTGTGTGGCGATTTTAGACTTTGGGTCCTGGCCTGAGCGGTCGCCTTGTTGGTGATGTCTGCTGAGGGGCGAGATTCTACCAGCGCTTGAGAGTAAAGAGCCAGTAGAGATTTGCTATGTCCTTGGCCAAGAACAAGATCAGGCTTGAATGACCGACACTTTTTCCTGTCGAGTTGGCTCACACTACCCCAACTCGAAAGTAGATCCTTGATGCTAGGTCATGACAGAAGCCGAACTAGCGGGTCTGTTTGACCATGCTCTTCGAAGCAAGATTCGACGCCGATAGGAATGAGGCGGCTCGTTTTCTCTAGGACTTACTGCTAATGCTACAGCCGCAAAGCCACGGCGATACGTCAAAGCTCCGGTGTTGAATTCCAAGGTTACGGTCCCTCTGAGGGATCTTTCGAGGAGAGATGCACAGTAATGCATGCAACTGGGAGATGCGTACGAGTAAGGGGGTGTCGCAGAAGAAGATTCTCTGGGTTGGAAAAAAGAAAGAGGGGAGGGGGCTAGTAAGTTGACTGAGCTGGTGGGGTAACCGTCTGTCTGTGCTCCAAGTACGGAACGGTCAAGCCCCTAGGCGCCGCTATGCCAACATCGTTAGCTGTCGCCCACGCCGTCAGACCTGCAACTCTAGCGGTTTGCAGGAGCAACTGTCTGCTAATTGTCGCGGCTGTGTCTCCTGGGGTGTGATAGTGGGGGTGCGGACCCGTTGTTTGGAGAAAGATCGCCTTTACACCCGCTAGATAGAACGGATAGCTGTCAGTGCCAGTGCTCACGCCCATCGGATACGTTGGAACGCTGACCAGCTTTCCCGCGTCCTCTACTACCTTGTAGAGTTCAGGGAATGCTGTGCCATCGAAGACATTTAGTCCAAGTGTCCCTACGCCGACCATGTCCATTTGGATTACTGCAACAGTCTTTTCCAGCGGAAACTTCGGATTGTCCACATAATAGTAGGATCCGATTAGACCTTCTTCTTCTGCTGTCCAGGCAGCGAAGAGCATAGTTCTCTTGGGTCGAACCGACAGCCCCATCGGACCCATGACCCTTGCTATCTCCAGCATGCAAGCGGTGCCGGAAGCATCATCATCTGCCCCATAGTATGTTTCACCCACAGGGCCCACACCCAGATGGTCGTAGTGAGCTGAGACTATCACGACCTCATCCCTTAACGATGGGTCGGTACCTGGAATGACACCGAGGACGTTCATAGTGGGCCGGGCTGGGTCAAAGGCTGTATTGACAGTCATACCAACGGCTTTTCCTGTCGACGTAGACGCGGGTATTAGCCATGTGTCAATTGTCAATTGAAGCGTTTGCAGATTCGGCAGTAGGCTCTCTCCCACAGTCGTTCGATGCGCCCACACCGCACCGAAAGTTGCTACATATCCGTCCGCTGTGAGAGTGCCAGATCCAGCTGCCGGACCATGACGATAGTCGTTTACCAGTATCATGCCGACTGCTCCGTGCAACCATGCGTTGTAGGCTTTGCATCCGAAATTCCATGTAACGAGCGGAGATGGGCACATGACTGGCGCTGGCACGTTCCAGGCTCCGTCATCGTTCGGGCCGTGGCGAAATACGAGCACGATTTTTCCCGTAACATCGATTCCCGCGTAGTCATCGTAGGTGTAGGGCGCAGGCATCGTCAGTCCGTATCCAGCGAACACAACTTCTGTGTTTGCGCTGACGCTGCCAGAGTACGAGAATATGAGGTAGTCAGTTCCATAGGTCCATGTCGTCGGAGGCGAAACCATGCTCAACTCCACTGGTGCGTACGCATGCCAAAACGGGTACGTGAACGTCTGATAGTAGGTTCCGTCATCTCCTGCGGGGTGGATTCCGTACCTTGCAAATTGGCCTGCGATGTATTCGGCTGCCATGTACTGGCCTGTGTCCCCCGCCAGTCTGCCCGCGTAGGCGGGGCTCGCGAGGACAGTTACATCGTTCAGTGCTCGTTGACCGTTCATCTTGAGGATCAGGCCTCTCATCACGCGTTCTTCATACGAAGTCGAGTCCGGTGCGTAGACTTGAGTTAGTTGCACCGACAACATTGCAACGAAGAACACGACGAGGACCAGTTTGAACGGAGAGTTAACGATTCGCACGATGCGATTTCATCTCCTAGTAGTTGGGTACTTCCTTTCATTGCGCCCCTCCTCGGCGCTCCTGTGTGCAGGGAACTCCAAACAGGCAAGCAGTGAATCTCGGAAAGCCAGTAGACTACGTTGGTCGTTCAGGATTTGAGGCTTTGGGTGCTTTTCGGAATTCATCGATCTAGAGTGAGTCCTTAGGATAGCTCTGACCAACTCAATGACTTCTTGATCATCACCTTATGGCTATGATTGTTTTCCTGTCGCTTCTACCAGCTGCCACTTCTCCAGCTGCTTGGCCAGAAGATTATTCTGAATGAAGGACAGCCGTACAAGAATGATTGTAGATGCGGCTCCTGGCGGCGGGGCGCACGCACCTTGGATATCAAGGACCAGTTTCCCACATATTTGACAGACGTACGTGTGCCTCTCCGCTTCAGTGCTGAGGCCCACCGTGCTCAGCTACCAAAGAGGCGCAGCATACGGTCCCAGCACTCTGAAACTCACAATCAACAGTAGTGAGGCTACCACGCCTACGAAAGCGCCCTTCTTCGCCCATCTGGTCTTGACCAAGTAAACAGCAGTCACAGTCATCGCTAAATGCTGACCTTGCATGAGAAAAGCAAGCTGAAGGTCAAGCCATCCCTACCAGAATACGAAGAGACCAAGGAAGCCAAACCACAGTAGAAGAGGCACCATTGAACTGCTTAGGACTCGCGTTTCCTTCCCGAGGACTAGTACCACGGCAGTTGCGATGCTAACTGGTGTACAAGTATTCCAAACGAACAATGACAGGGGGGTGGCTTTTTTCAAGACGAGGAACGTGTAGATGTTGTTGATTGAATAGAGCAAGAGGACAATCGCTAGAATCAGAGAGAGGCTATGCACGAGTCGCTGTTTCGAGAGGAAGCTGTTCACGATTCTATTTAGTACTGTTTGAATGCGACCTGTAGAAGACTTTCGTCTTTCGATTGCATGAGACGATATTGATCACTCACGGCTCTGACTTGTGTTTCAGCAAGTGTTCTTCAAGCAGCTCGCGATAGGTCTGACAGAACTTGCCGCAGACTTTGCACTGGAAGGACTCGATCACAAAGATGTTCCCGTCAGGGTCAACGAAAGTAGCGGCGCGACCTCCCCAGTGCTGATCTTTTGGCTCGCTTAGAAATTTGACTCCTTTGTCTCTAAGATCCTCGTAGGCTTTGTCAACGTCGTCAACGAGCAGGCAAATCTCAGGTTTCTGTCTTGGCTGTAGGCCGAGCTCTACTCCTGCGATGTCAAAGATTGCATAAGTGGGCCATTCACCCATTTTCTCAAGACCGAGAGTCTGCTCGTAGAAGGACACTGCCTTCTTCATGTCAGAGGCGCCGAGGGTAATGTGCGGTATCCTTTTGACATGACCGGTCTTCGTCATTACAGTGTGGCTCCTTCATATTCGTGCGGATATTGGACAATCTTGCTGCTATTCAGCATTTCGACCTGAATTCATCACGACGTTCGGAGGATAGGTACGGCTAGCTTTCCACCCACATGATTGCTGTCTTTCCTCAACTAGGCCCACTCTATGAATCGCCACGAACACAAATACTGAGCTGCAACTCTTGCCGTCTGGGGTACGAAAAATCACAAACCGACTGTTCGGCTCACTCAATCTGATTCTCGGTCTGTCGACCACGCTTCGCTGAAAACCAGTTGGCCCGCCTCGCGAAAATTAACTCGGCGATTGAAATGGTTGGAACGAGTGTGTTGCCTGAGGATATCTTGTCCTACCCTTGAGGCGGTCGTGTGTCTTCTGCACCATCTTCAACTTTTCTTGATTCTCATAGAGTAACTGAACGAGAATCCGGGAAAGATGAGGCGCCTAGCATGAGAAGGTTGTTAGTCCTTCTTTCTCTTTGAAGGTCACATTGAATCTCTTGAAGACATCCATTCTGCCCAAGAGGAGGGGAACGTCTTCCACTTGGCTCCAGGCCACTCTACAACGGAATTCCGCAGACCCAAGGCGCATAGATATCCGCTTTATTAGAACAGGAACCGATGACCGACCGACTCCGAAGATTCTTTGCGACCTGTCCCCCATGCCGCGTCGCAGTCCAACGAGTTTCCCAACGGATGAAGGAATCAAAGTTATGTCTGCGCCCGAGTCTACGTACATCCACTGCGGGAATTCCCCTTCCATTATAACCTTGGCAAGTGGACGCGCTACAGTGCCGAAGGAAGAGGACCACTCTCTTACATACGGAAAGTCTACGCGCATATGATCAGCACAAGCGTTTCTCCTTTCGAGACTTTGAGAAGCTCGGGTCTCCTGTGCGGATACTTTCTGCTGGCATCTAGCCAGACTTCCGCGGCGTCCTGGCCGCTTGCGACGATCTTCCTTCCAACTATCGCTACATACTTGCCCTTGTACTTGGAAAAGTCGACAGCCACGAATAACTTGCGCCTCTTCATCGCCGCGCCACATCTAACCCACCAATTTGTAAGGCTACTAAAGGTTTTTGTAGCCAACGTCAGGGCTTGAGCTATCCCCCCACATCTGTCCCCAGATAAGTGACCGCATCCGCGGTCCTTGGGCGGTACGACATAGTAGCATTCGCCGAAGCGCCAACCTACGAAGACCTCAGCGCTCTATCTAACAAGGTGAACGCTATTCCCGAGACAAAGAGCACAGAAACATTAGTCGAAGCATAGCGGAACCTCTGAATGCTACTCAAACCTCCTCATTTTTCTGCAGGTTATTCCTAACCGAAACTCCTTGGCCCGTTTGAGCTCCGAGGATAGCCTCCGTCTCAGAATCCGGGTTCGTCTCGGATTGTCCGGATCGGCCACTTCGCCACATCCTGATCCAGTATAGAAGCGACGCCAGACCGACCATCTCCTCCTCATTAGGCGTCCGTGGCACCGCGGGTCTTGTAGGTGGCTGCCGCGACTTCTCTGGGAACGGTTCGTCAGATTCTTTCGCTTCTAGAGGGTAGCAGGGGGTCGAGCGGAAGCATGGCTACAGCAAAGCCATCGTCGCAGTCTCCCGCAAGATGCTATCCATCATGCACGTCATGCTGACCCGAAACGAACCATACCAAGGTGAGAATAGACAACTCACAGAGCAAAAGCATAAACGGCTTAACAGAATAGCAAATACCACTTGAACGCCACGCAGAAGAGCCATCACAGAGAACACTGGCCTACAGACTTTTCATAGGCGTGGCATCCTTGGTTCGCACATCTACGAAAAGGCTCTAGTCCAGTCCATTTCGCCTGGTGAAGGAGCGGCGTCGCAGTCGTGGTTGTGGCGCCTTCAAAGAAACCTAAGAAGGGAGAATTCTTCTCAAGTATTGTACGCGACCAGTACAGTTAAAGAGTCTTGTTTCCGATCCAAGTAGGAGGTCTTGTGGGTTGTTTTTCTTCACCACGGGGTCCAGAGTGCGAACGGGCGAGGGTATGTGAGTAGAGGAAGGACCTCCAGCGGCAGGCGGAGAAGGAAAGCAAAGATAAGCCGTTCCAGTCTGCTAGCCTCACTCTTGGTCATCACATTCGTAGTCGTGTTCCTCTACCTTGCTTGGTCGCCGCCGAAGGCAGAGCATCTAGGGATGGAGGCGGCCATACTGGATCAGCTTGCAGCAACCTCACCGAACATGGCATTCGTGGAGGCAGCTCAGCAGACCATGACCTCAGCCGGCTTCACAGTCAGGTACTATCCGCCAGTCGAGGTAACCGTGGACCTCTACACGCGCCTGCCCTCATTGGGGTACAGGTTGATCATACTGAGGGTTCACACGGCTGGACCGGAGAGTAATGGCGACGTCTACCCCTTCACCTCTGAACCGTACAACGAGCAGAGCTATGTCCTCCAGCAGTTGACGGGCAGCCTGGCGAAGGCAAGCATGTTCAACCAGACCGGACCGTACTATTTCGCGATCTCACCCCTCTTTGTCGCCACCGAGATGAAAGGTGACTTCAGAGGTGCCATAATCATATTGAGCAGCTGCGTTGGGTTAAGCTCAACCAATCTCGCAGATTCCTTGGTCCGCCGCGGAGCATCAGCGCTCATAAGCTGGGATGGTTCCGTCACTCTCACCCACACAGATAGAGCCACGATAGTGCTCCTGAAGGGTCTAGCCAAGGGCTTGACCATCAGCGAAGCTGTTCAGGCTGCGACGCGCGAGGTCGGAGCAGATCCAGAGTATAGGAGCATCCTAACGTTCTACCCGCCCAAGGCCAGCCAAGTCACAGTCTCGGATCTAGCGTTGGGAAGATTGGACGATGCTTCCCGAGGTTCCGAACATCATTCTCGTTCATGAGTACAAACAAATCCTCAGAGCGTCATGAAAGCTACGATGCGCCTGTTCGTTTTCTTCTAGTACCTCGGCGGAAAGGGCAGGAAGGGAACAAGCTTGGCCGACTCGCTCTTGATGACCGAAAGCTACTCGAATTCTTCTTCGAGATGCGAGATCACGATATGCAACAGGAACAGGTGGATGAGAGGCGAACCCATAGGCACTTCAGAACTGGCGAGACTAGAATGATTCCCGCCTGCACGCCTATCGGAGCGAACCGGAACGAACCGCAAGGTGATTCAAGTGGCTCTCTCAAGAGAGAGTTACGGATACAGCGCCTGTTTGAGCCCACGGCAGATTCACGACAAGACCTTAAGTATAGCCTTCAGAGCTATATTGAGAGGATACCCAGTGAATATATCTTGGCCAGGACACAAGTGAACCTCAAACTGGATGATGAACTGCTCAGACAGGTTGAGAGCCTCGTCGAGAGCAAGCTGTACAAGAGCAAGACTGAGGCTTTCACTGAAGCTCTCAAACTCCTGCTCAGAAGTCAGAGGGGCAAAGCGCTTCTCCAGAGAATCGACAAGATCAGGGAAGGAACTGAAGTGTACCCTAGCGCGAGCCGCGTCCTCATCGAAGATCATGAGCAGGAAGATGCAGGGCTTGGCTGAGAGTCTCGCTTTGGACTCGTCAGTCGCCGTCAAGTGGTTCAAGAAGGGAGAGAAAGGCGAGCAGCAGTCCCTGCGAATCAGAGACGATGTCTTCACAGCGAAAGTGCACGCGATCGCTCCGGAATGGCTTTTCCTGGAAGTTGTCCGGGCGCTTGTGAAGATTCAATATCCAAGACAGAAAGTTGAGGAAGCTTATTCGATGTTGAGAGAGGCAGCATCTCTCGGCCTCATCGAAGTTGTACCCACCAACATGCTGCTTGACGAGGCGAAAGAAGCTGAGATCGAATTGGGACTCTTCGCCTCAGATGCGATTTACCTTGCAGCCGCAATTGTTCAGCATGCGAATCTTCTGACAAGCGACAGACATCTGCTGAACAGGCACGTGCTGGAATATGCAAAGGAGCAGGGTATTCGCATTCTTCCTCTCGAATAGAATGGCTCGATCAGGTTCCCTTTCCCCTACCTTTCGTCCGTAGAGGATGTTGTATGCGTTGTTCACATCTGCTTTGAGCGTACGGCCTGTCCTAGCACACTTGTAGAGTCCACGTTGGATTCTCGCGTTCTTGTGGCGCATACCCCTTTAAGCGCGGACTCTCTGCAGTATCAGTCGGCTGGCGGACTCGGGAGTTGCTTCAAGCGGAGTACCGCGACCTTGCAGCAGAATATGTTCACAGGGTCAAAGCACACTTCGGCGACCGTTTGGTTTCGATATGCTTCTTCGGATCTGCTGCAAGAGGCGAGGCGTCGCTTGGGAGCGACGTAGACGTACTGACGGTTGCTGATCATCTGCCGAAAGATTACGGATTACGAATCCGGGAGACCAACAGAATACATGAGGCACTAAGGATGGGACAAGCCTACCGGAGGCTCAGATCGGAAGGCAGAAGCGCATTCATATCAGACGTATATCTGACTCCGGAAGAAGCAGAGTCTCATCCCCCGATCCTTCTTGATGTCGCAGACCATGGAGTAATAGCGTACGACAGAGAAGCCTTTCTTGCGGGCGTGCTCGAGGACATAAGAGAGAGACTGAAGCAACTCGGCGCAAGAAGAGTCCGAGCGAGGAAAGGCTACTACTGGGTTCTGAAGCCAGATGCGAAACCCACAGAGGTCGTCGAAATATGAGAACCACCAGGATGGCGAAGGACTATGCGGAACGTGCAAGGTGGGTTCTCAAGGAAGCAGAGGAGGCCTTGGATGCCGAGAACTACGCTATCTGCGTCAGGCGGTCGCAGGAAGCGTTGGAGCTATCGGCCAAAGCCGCTCTGCGGCGGTTGGGTATAGAGTACCCGCGGGAACACGATGTCAGCGAGGCGCTGGACGGTGTCGCCGACCGGTTAAGCGATAACCTACGAGAAAGACTGGAAGAGATCAAAGCGCTTTTGGCTGAGCTGGCGAGGATGCGTGGGCCAGCGCTCTACGGATACGAGGCTGAAGGCATACCTGCCGGAGAAGCCTTCACCAAAGACTACGGGACAGAGACGCTTCGCAGGATCAGACCGATTGTGAGTCTATTCATAGAGTTTGCATGTGAGGGCGTTTCTGGATGAGGGCCCGAGCCGCTTTGTGTGACTAGGGCCTTCAGCAAACCAGCGGATTCTGGTCAGACCTTTGACGAAGCTCCGTTTGATTGGTGGTCTGTTTCCAACGTCCCACGCAACTCCTTGACTTGCCTGCCTGGCTGGCTATGTATGCCCCTTCGCTGTTTTGAAACCGACTTCGTGACGTCGTTCGATCTCGGGAGTTCTACCACTGCATCGAAATTCGGCATGGCGAGAATGGCGGATAGGTCTCGAACCATTCCCTTGTACGCTTCGACTTTCAGCCTAAAAGCTTCGCCGTAGTCGATGATGATTTGACTGTACAGCTCGTCTAGCCTGATTGACTTGCGCCTGTGGGCGGAGAAGACCTCGCCCTCTGTTTCAGCTGTGAAAGGAGGCCTGCCCTCCCGGTGTCTAGATTATCGATCTTAACGCTGTTCCGTGATCGTCTTGTTGAGTCTATTGCGCCTGCTTTCCAATTCCTCCCCCAAGGCTTGGATCTTCTTGTCCTCTCTTTGAGCATTTCAAGAGAGAGCGTTGAGCCTCCGAAGGCTGCCGGCTCATAGACAACTTTAGGCATCCTCTTCCCTCAGTCTGTCAAGACTGCACATGAACCTAAGCCAAGGGCGTTGAACTTGTTCCCTTTCTCTTGCCATACTCCCTTGGTTTGATTCGCATAGTTGTTTCCCCTTCTTGCTCCTCAGGAGCGAGACTGTATATCCTGTTATGTTGCTATTGTCGTGGATACCAAATGTGCCGGGATCCGCTCAGCCGTCTCAGACGACATTTACCCTCCAAAAGAATAGATGTCGCCAGATGGACCCGGGCGATCCTCAGCCCTGTGGTCGCGTTTCTGCTACTTTCAGCCACGACCCGAGCTGGATGGGTATCCATTCAGGTCTTATACTCGCGTCAGACAATCACTATCGGTTTCTTTAGTCCTTTCTTGGACACGTGGCTGTGGATCTTACTTACAGTGGCGCTCGGCCTAGTTGCGGCTGCTGATGTCTCGCAAGAACCGAGCCGGCCCACGGCTGCCAGGTTCATGTCTGTAAGCTTGGTGGCATCGGTTTTCGTTTTCGCCGCAGCGGCAGCATCTGGAACATCGATACTTGCCATTACGGCTGGGGCTCTGATCTACTTCATCGATCTCGCATGCACGGTCTTTCCTGGAGTTCCTGATTGGTCGAGTGTGGCCATGAGGCTCCTGAGCTTCTTCGCTCCATTGAGTTGTGCTTTCGTTCTGGCTATTGTGGGTGAACTGACCTATCCAATCAGCGTGCGCTTTTCGGACCCGCCTTTGCCTTCGCTTCTTTCTAAGGGGACGCAGCTAGCGATGGGTGCGTATCACGGTCTAGACCCCGCCGTACCCCTGCTGTACGCGATTCTTCTGCTACTGCCTTTCGGCCTGCTTCTGATGGAAATCCTTCACCTTGACCGCAGGGTTGTTTGGAATTTCCTCATGTCTCCCCAGAGCCTGAGCTCTTCTATCACTCTCGCAATCGCGGTTGCATTGTGTGGAGTTGCTTCAGCCTTGCTTCTCATCCCTTACATGATCACGGGGAGACCCATAGGCGTGGACTTCGGTTGGTACATCGACAAGGTGAGTGAGCTTACCCAGGGCGAGGCGATTCCCGCTTTGGTTTCACTGTCACATCCTTTGATCCTGCTCATTGCGCTGACATTCAAAGACCTGTTTCAGGTTTCGCCGGAGCTGGCCGTCCAGCTCACGACGGAAGCGGCGGCCATCTCCGCAGCGGCGTCTGGAGGATGGTTCGCTCTTCAGGCGACCAGGGACAGAACCGCTGCAGTGTTGGCGGTTCTCTTCAGTCTCTTCTCCATAAGAGCGACGGCAGGCTACTTTGCGGGAGTCCTAGGCAACTGGTTCGCCTTGGCTGAGACGTTTGTGGCGCTCGGGCTGCTCGTACGATTTCTTCAAGACCACAGGATCGAGAACCTGCTGCTAGCTCTCACGGTCAACGTTGCAGCTTTCGCAACGCACGTAGAGACTTGGATGATGCTTTCGTCTCTCATGTTGCTCATAGGAGTGCGGCGCAGAGAAGCAGTGCTAGGGACAGGAGTGATCATCTTCATGCTCGCCTTGGCATCCGTCGGGAATGCGGGGTTTCTGTCCCGCCAGTCCGAACAGATGTCACAGGTGGTGGCGACATTCTCGCTCCAAAACCCCGCGGCCTTCCTTACGAACTTGCAGACCCTGAGCCAATTCTTCATGATAGGACTGTTTGCGGACCCCGTCCTTCTGATCCTCTCGATCCTAGGCATGATCTATGGAAGTCTCGTTTTTCGGTCAGGTGACGCGAAGCACATCGTTCTTGCTTGGTCGGGTCTCGCTGGGCTCTTCGTGCTCTTCTTCGCGCCGCCGTTCGCATGGAGAGCGATGTACCAAGTCCCCTACGAGATCTTGGCAGCCATAGGCGCATCCGTCATCTGGCGAGCATGTCAGACTTCAGGCTCCACGAGGCAATTGTACACCTCTCTGGCCGCAACAGTCCTTCTTGCTATCTGCCTCGCTACGATCGCTAATGGAATCAGAGCCATACTCGTCATAGCTGTCTAGCATCTTGGCATGTACAGTCTTGCGAGAAATCCGGACCCTGCCAAGTACAAGTTTGTCACGGCCAGTGGAATGCGGCGCGCAAGCTTTATTCTGGCAGTGAACATATTGGTGGTGTGATCAGGCTTGCCTACTGTCTCCGGTAGAGTCCTGATTGCCGCATTGTTGCTAATTCCGGTTGCTCTCGCATTGGTGACGGGACAGCTCTCGGGCAATGGCTGGTCCTATTCAAATCAGTGGGCAACGGCAGGCGTCTGTTACTATTACTATTACTACCACTACTACCCCTCTACTTGTACTACTATTGCTATAACACAGCTGACGGGCAGAGTGGGTACTGTTACCGTCAACGGATACTTGAAGGATGGCAACGGCCGAGGGGTGCCAAGGGTGCCCGTCAGGATTCTTGTCGATGGACAAAATCAAGCGACAACCACCACCGACCTGCTCGGGCGTTTCTTCTTTAGTGGATCTGGTCCTACGATGAAGGGCCTCCATTGGGTCACGGTCGTCTTCGACGGGAACTTCAACTATGCACCATCGAAGACGACTAGAACATACCAATTGTGAGCACTTCATCGTATCATTCACGCGCTGCGACCGGACACGCGGTCCACGTGCACATCAGCTCGGAACTGGAACTCTCACGGTTTCTCCACCAACCTAGGAGGTGTGGACTCCGAGGGCCCCCGTCCTTACAGCATTCCCGGGGAGAAGTATGGAAGGATCATTCAAGCGGCCGTCTCTAGAGAGCTGATTTCTTGATCTGATCTATCAAATACCTGTCAAGGGATATGGTCGATACGTTTCATTGCTCTTTTGATTCTCCTCTCGCCCAGACTGTATGCAGGACCAAAGTTGGCGGGCACGGAAGGCCCTAGTCGCGAATTCGTTCCTCAGAAGCCCAGTCTCCTCTTCGGGGATCCGACGTACCCCCCTTGCAGGAGCGTTTCCATCTTCCTCTCAAGCTCCGCCATGCGTCTATCTTCCTCGTCCGAGAGAAGATTCTGGCTCCTCATGATCTTGCGCATCTGACGTAGCAGCTCGAGGTTTATCGGAGCAAAAACCTCAATCTGGTGCCCGGGCGCGAGCTTGTAGTAGTACGGGTTGGCCTCGACCCCTATGTCTATCTCCGATAGGAACGCCGGGGTCTGCTTCAGATGCAGCCAGCCGACGCTGACGGCTAGCGGAACTCCGAGGATGACTGAGATCACGACGAAGACCGCGAAATGCGGAAAGACTGCTTGGAGGCTCGGGACGTTCTGAATGAGGAGGTAGTAGAGGACTACCAGCGTATTTGCCACTCCAAGGAGGAAGGTGAGGTAAGTCGAGTATCCTACTCGGAAGTAGTACCAGAGCCTTCCAAGGAAGCGCCCAGCGGACATATCATCCACTCAGGCCTATGATCTCCCCGCCTGATTATCACTGTTTGGGCGGGTCAACCTGCGGTTGACGCCTCGGCTAGTCACTTCTAGAAGATACAGAGCTTGTGCAAAGGACAGGCGAGAACGCGCGGAAGTTTCTGATGAAACAATTCGGATGGGACGGCCGCGAAACTGGCGTCGATAATCGCCCAGCTAGCGCGGTGAAAGTTGTAGGATCCCCACGCCCTTGGAATCTATAGGCCTATGTCTTGCCTAGATTCTCCGCTGTCTTGTTGGTCCTAGACCTCTGAAAGCCATTCGCGACAATGCTCGCGCTACCAATCAAGCTGCCATCGAAGATTCTTAATCATTTCTTGAGACCTCATCGGTATGCAAGCAACGATACTTGGTACACATCCGTGAACTCAGACTGCTCACATTTCGGAGAGAACAGAGCTTGATTGACAAGATGAGGTAGCCCAAGCGAGCCCTAGGCGCTACCATACGTGATGGGGGTTATGGCGTCAGGGGGGACCGTGACGGAGGCCTCATAGACTAGGTAGGGCGTAGCGCGGTAGACGCGAACAGTCTATGTGCCTGGGTTCACTGCAATCCAGTGAAGCAGTACAGGACAACCAGCGTACCACCACCATTCGGAACGCCCAGTAGGAGTCTGAGATAGGTCGAACATGTCGTCCATGTGCTGATGATATGCCCGGCCGATCATGACTGTTTACGTGGATCATCCGGCGGTCAGGAGCTTGGCCTGTCCCAGCTGCCGCAGTCTGACCGCTAGCTCTTTGAGAGTTTCGCCACGAACCTGAGAACGGTGCGACCGTCTTCGTCGCCTATTGCGCCGAACATTCCTGCCAGGTTCAACCCCGGTCGTTCGTGATGAATCATGCCCTCGAGGCGAAAACGGAGCGCCTTCCCGCCGGGCGATGTTGCGGTTCCGTGGAGGATGATCCAGCCGAACTTTCCTACGATCGAGCCTCCTTCTCCAGATGTCACTGTGTAGACTTTGTCGCCGAAGGTTATCTGCCCGCTCGTCAGCGAGAACCTGACGCGCGTCTTGTTTACGATCGTCACAGTCAGTATGATCGATAGCGTCGCTCTCATCACTCCTTTCTCGTCCGCGGCATGGGCTATGCCCTTGACTGATTCGAGCTTCAAGACATCGCCAACCTGAATGCCGCGCTCTTCGTCAGCAAACGCTTGCTGCATAGGGACCACGACGGCGAGAGCCATCACGGTCAGAAAGAACAGAGATGGATACTTGCTCTGCATCAACCTCACCGAGTGGGGAGTGTTCGCTGGAGCGTACATATACTATCTGGATGATTCATCTAGGATTGGCAGAATCTGCACTATCGAGATGGCGACATAGTCTAGGTCGCACGAACGGCCAGATTGCGTAGCTCGGGTCGCGGCAAGAGCAGATATGCCGGCGCCAACAGGATTTCTGGCGGTTCGCTGTCTACGTATTTGTAAACATCCTTATAGTACGGCGCGTTTACGTCAGTTTGAACGTGCGTTGTCAGTTGTGAGCGTTCGAGTCTCAAAGGAGCTCAGAGAGAAAATGAGGCGAGTTCAGGAAGACTGGAGCGACTATCTTCGTCGCATGATTGAACGCAGAATCAGGGAACAGGAGATCCTCCAAGCCTCAAGGATGATCGACGAAATCCGATCGAAGACAAGGCGCGGGACGTACCACGCGGCCAAGTCGATAAGAGAGGACCGAGATCAAATGTGAGATTCGTCATAGATGCCAGCGTCGCAGCAAAATGGTACAATGATGAGGAGCTTTCCGACAAGGCCGTCGAAGTCAAAGACGCTTTCGTTAGAGGAGACCTAGAGCTGGCCGCCCCGACCCACCTGATCTATGAGGTAGGGAACTCCATCTGGAAGAACCCACAGCTCTCGGACAAGGATGCGACCAACGCTGTCGTCTCAATCCTACGTTTGGGCATGCAAATGCTGCCGCCCAACACGGAAAGAGCGAACCGTGCAATGAACATAGCCAGAATGAGAGAGGTCACCTTCTACGATGCCTGTTACATCCAGTCAGCGGAAGAGCTCAGGTCACCGCTGTTGACATCGGATGACTGCCAAGGCGCGGCGGGTAAAGGCATCGTCCAAGTGACCCGTCTTCGTGAAGCCAAAGTTTGACCGTTGCAGGCGGTCATTCTTGCGTTCCAATAGCCCTGCAACGCGGACTATGATTCAAGGAAGGCACTGAGTGATCACACTGACTCCCCTTCGAGTGTGTATGCGCAAGTGTTGGCCAACCAGCGCACAAGCCCGATAGAGCGAAGACAGGGAGGTCGGTCCCCTCAAGGCACGTTTGCATCTTCTCGTCATGAAGACAGGACGAGTATACGGCCACGTGTGTTCCATGCATCAAAGCCCGAGCAAAGGGTTTGACAAATGAATGGAAATTTCCCAACATGGTGTCACTGGAAGTAACTTGATCAGGCCAATGACACACAGCCCGAACACATGAAAGCTTTATTGAACTGTGTACCGAAGACTGTTGTTGAGCCGAACTTGAAGTACAAGATGCCGCTGATGGTTCTGCTCGCGTTAGTAGCAGGCATTCTCTCCGTGGTTGTCTGTGCGACGCCGGTGGTCCAAGCTGGAAGCGGATCCGTGCATGGCGCGGTGCTTTGGATAGACCAGTACGGCAACGCTCACAGTATGCCGTGGGCTCAAGTCACCGCCGATGATGGTGTGTCGCGTTACTCCACGTACACAACCGACGGCACGTACGTGATGTGGTTGCCCACGGGAACATATGACGTCACAGCCGCTTCGGACCCGGGGTTCTTCCCCGAGACCACGACAGGCGTGGTCGTATCGCCGGGCAGCTCGACCAGCATAGATTTCACGCTGGAGCCGACGGGCCAGCCCATCCCTGAGCTTCCTCCTTGGTCGCAAGCTCTGGTAGCTGTGTTCGGGGTGACGGTCACGATCGTCGCTTTGCGTCGTCACAGGAATCGCAAAGCCTGACCAATCACAGACGCACAATCTGATCAGGGATTGCCGGCCTCGCAGCTCCCTAGATCGCTTGCTATGTTTGCGCATGCCCGAGGGGCTGTCCTGTCCTCCGCACCCTCGCTCTAGACAGTCGTTCGTTTCTCAACTTGGAGAGGCTGCGAACCCTCAAATAGAACAAGGCTGGCAAACCACGAGCATTCGTTCACGTAGAGGAGTCCACTGCGAAGGGGCGGAAGATGACCAAGCCAAGGATCAGACTCGGCCCTGTGGCGGTGACGGTTCTGATCATCGCCTTGGTGACCCCTCTTTCCTCTACGAGCGGAATCGCTCACGCTCAGAACGGCTCCGCGCATGTGGACGAGACCGGAAAGATCGGCGGCATCTTCCTCAGGCCCGGTGTACGAGACGAGTTCAAGTCAGACATCGACGTGGCCTGGAGCCACACGCTCGACACGCTACGAGGTACGCAAGGCGGGGAGACCCAACGAAACCAGATCATAAGCCGGTATCAGGACTACGCGATCCTTGCGAGTTCCTCTGACAGCGTGGGAGATTTCCAGTTCGACTTCTGGATCGTTGAGCCTGTCTCTGATATTCGAATCTACATGCCGTCGAATTTCACGTTCGCGTACGTTTCGAGCGGCTACGGAGACGCAACCACCCTCGACAAAGTCTACTCGGTTTGGACCGACATCACAAACGACTACTCTTACATTTCTGTCCGTACCCTCGATGAGGAGGATCCGATCGCGCCTGGCTGGGATCGTATCGAGATCGGCCGGATCCCAACGCCTAACGTGCCCGTCCCATCATTTCAGATCCTCCCAGGCCTCTATCACATCCGCCTCTTCCAGATCCGAGCGCCCTTCACCTCAGGCCTCTATCACTTGAAGATCTACGTTGACGGTGAAAGCATCGGCGAGGGCAACTTCCCGATTACGGTTGTGAAAAGCACTCTAGAGCCCGTGTATGTGACGGGGTTTGTCAAGCTTCGAGACCTCCAGCCTCCTATCTTGGCCTCCGGCAGAGTCACAGCGACAGGCGTGACAACTGAAGACAGATACTCGGAAGCCGTGGCATACTTTGGCCCTCAGGACTTCGAGAAAACAGACAGCGAAGCCAGCTACTACAGGTACTGGCTATTCGGCTTGGCCGCGGGCACGTTCGAGTTGACCGCCTCGGCATCCGGGTTCTTGAAAGCGTCATCACGTGTCACAGTAGATCCTGGCCAGTCGCTCGCTTTGCCTGACCTCGAACTTGAGAAAGGCGTGGAGATCCGTGTGACCGTCTGGTCGAAGGATGAGAACGGCCCAATCCCGTGGCGGAATCTTTGGCAGCTGCCGTACGGCACTAACGACCCTTACCTTCCGATCGATGACGAGGGACCTCACCGAGACATACTCGTCAGGCTGCGCGATCAGTACGACGAGTCTGTGGGCTACTGGGCCTCTGACGATGTCGATGCACCATACGGGCCTCCATGGTCGATCGACACAGTCGACGGGAACCGCAATTACTCGCCTCTGATTCTGAAGCCCTCAACGTTTCCTTCGAACAGCTCATACACGGTCACTCTGACGGATGCCAGAGGGATTCCCTCAGTCAGACTTGACGGTCACGTTCCGGCGGACGCTGCAGATTTCATCGAAGGCGTAGGAGAAGGCCACTACACGATCGAGGTGCAGGTCACCGGGTATGTGATGAAGGAGTCGGATGATTGGGAGCGAAGCTTCACGGTAACGTCCTCCACGCGGAAGTGCAGCGTGGAAGCCGACCTGAGAAGAAGCAACTGGATCATGGCGTCAGCGATCATCCCAGATGACGCTCCGAAGCCGCTGTCTTCCTCCACATTGGCCGTCGTCGCGAAGACAACTGACGGTGCTGAGAAAGGACTGGCCGCGGGAACATTCCCAGCCGGCGCCGACCAGTTCACGATGGTCCTCGAAGGATTCAACGGCGAGTACAACTACCACAGAACGAGCACAGACTATCAGGACTACGGCCTGCAACCAATCGACTACAGGCTCGAAGCATTCATGGCGGATGTGGGAACGCCGCACACGGGCGTCACGGGCGTCGGCTGGTACATAACTGAAGACCCCGAGCCTGAGTTGCGCACGGGTTTTGGAGCTGGTTCACTTCCGGCCGTGTTTCATGTGCGACCCACCTTTGTCGAAGTCACATTACGGTCGACACGGGTTCAGGACCCAGTCCAGCCTTCGCCGTGGACCTTCCCTGGCGCAGGAATCCGTGTGCTCCTAATCGACGAGCTCGGGAACCTTGCAGGCACGCTTGATCCGACGTTCTACGGTCTCGTCCAAGACGACGGAACGATCACGAATGACCCCTATGATATCGACACGACCGAAGTCGGATGGCATAGCTTGCTAAGGGTGAGATACGTTGGGCTCGATCCGGGACCGCTTGGATGCCTCAGCGGCATCTACCCCACTCGCATCGAAGAAGGAAAGTACTTCGCCAAAGTTGCCACGCTCGGCTATATTCAACGAGATGATGTTTCAACTTACATCGCGCCTGACCTGAGCACAGGTCTGCAGGTTGACCTCGTTCAAGGCGCGCAGATACGAGTCGAATTGGAGTTCAGACGTGTGGATGACCCGACAGCCTTCAACGGCTTCGTTCGTGTCGAAGTCTATGACCAGCAAGACAACCTAGTCGGCGCTTCAATCTACGCAGGGGCGGAGCCTAACCCAAACCTGCACTATCTGCCTTACGACTCGGCAAAAGACTGGAAGCTCATTCCGGGCGCGGCTGAAGGAGCTGGCACGGGCCTAGAGCCGCAACGCGCCTTCTTCTCCCAACTCTACTACGGAATCCCTCCAGCCACTTGGGCAGACTGGCCAGCGATGACTCCGAGTGACGCAAACAGACTGGCTGTGCCCTCGGACGGGACGGTGGTCTTCGATGTCTTCGGTCTCCATTCATACTACGGCGACCCCGACAGTAGGAGCGACGGTTTCTGGGCGAACGGGTGGGACACGACGAACGGCGCGACTCACCCGGACTCCGGCCTTCGAGGCAGCAGGGACGCCCTCAACCTTGAGGGATCTGGGACGCTCACAATTCGCGTGTGGGCCTTCGACCCGTACGGTCCTGACGGAATCTTCGACTCGAACGGACCAGACGGAATCTTCGGAACAGAGGACGACTACACCTTGCCTGACACCGTTGACGGCAGCCTGAGCGACTTCAAAGCCTACACGCAAGTTTCGGAGGTCACAGGTGTCGAGGCAACGTGGGGAGGGAGCGCACAGGTCTCTGTGAGGCTCGAGGAAGTGTCAAGCCTCGTCGGCGTGGTCTCGTGGCTGGACATGTATGCGACCCTCAGAACACTCGCCTGGAGCCAAGTGGTTGAAGTCTCACCTGGCAGCGCTTGGACATCGTCAACGACTGGAAGCTACAAGCTCTGGCTGCCGGAAGGATCGCATCAATTCCTTGTGACAACAATCGGAGAAGAACAACTCTGGGAGCGATTCTACTTCGAGATTACTCTTGGCGGAGGCGGCGTTCACACGTTCCGAGACGTAATGCTCACAACCTCCAGCACAATGACGCCGGAGTTCACCAGCGTCATCTGGGCCGCGGTACTCTCACTGGCTGCTCCGCTCATTCTGCTTTCAAAACGACCAAGTAGAAGAGACCGCACGCGGTAACAGTTGACACGAAGTCCAGTTTGTCTGTGAATCTCGCAGAGGACCGAGTTTACGCTAGTTTGCGGCATTAGTGTCAAGGCTAGGCGAGAGGCCTTCATCACGGTGAACGCGTTCGTGCGACTAACCGCTTTATCAAATGTGGACAGAGGTGTCGCCGACAATCGTGTTTGCTTCATCACTTTGCGATTCGCTGGCATGATAACTTGGAGCTCAAGAGGCTTGAGGCACTGCTGCTCATCGCAATCTTCGTCAGCTCCATTGCGGGCGGCCTCGTCATAGACCCTTCACAAGTTCTCGCGGATTCTGAGACCCACGAGTTTATGCCGCCGATGCCTCAGTTCTCAAGTGAAGCTCCCGCCCTGAACTTCACGATAGCATTTCCTGTACCGAAGCCTGCTCCGGTCTACGGAGAGGTAAGCGTCCTAGTTATCGCGGTCGAATTCTCAAACTACAATCACACTCTCTCGATCGAGGAGATCACGGACAAAACGATCAATCGCCTGAACGCGTACTATACGCAAGTATCCTATGGCGCCATGTCAGTCGTTGGGAAGGTCGTCGGCTGGGTCAAACTCTCGCATAAACTGGCTGATTATGGAGCAGACAACGGTCCCTTCATCGACTGCCAGAACGGCGATGGATATCCCGACACGTGGGAACTGCTGAAGGATGCAGCTCCAGTCATAACGGATCAGGTCAATATCGCGGAGTACCAGCAGATTCTTGTTCTGCACGCCGGGTACGGACAGGAGTCCAGCAGAAAGCCGGACGATATATGGTCAGTGACGTACCTTAGACGACTCGTGGAGACGCCGCAAGGAACCTTCAACACGTTCGCGGTTGTTCCGGAATTTGAAGTCCGGGCACTCGACACACTGGGAGTGTACGCGCACGAGTTCGGCCACTTGCTCGGGTTACCAGACCTCTACAGCAGAACCGTAGAAGAGGTAGGTGCATGGGACCTAATGGCTAGAGGAGCTTGGAACGGTAACCCTCCTGGGTCGAGCCCAGCGGAGATGCTCGCCTGGGACAGAATATTCCTTGGCTGGATAACACCCGAACGCATTCTAAATGTCACACGTCAGTCTAGAGTAAACGCGACAGTAGATCCCATGGAGTCCCCGTCCTCGAGCGTTCAAACGGTCAAGGTTGTGACTTCATCCCAAGGTTCAAAGCAATACTATCTTGTTGAAGTGCGACGGAAGATCGGGTATGATGTCGGTCTCCCGTCGAGCGGCGTCTTGATCACCTACATCGACGAGACCAAGTCGAACCCTGTCAAAGTTGTTGACGCTGTTCAAACAAGTTCGACGCTCGATGACGCCGCGTTCCAGGTGGGACAGAGATACTCGGACAGCCAGAACAGTATGGTAATCTCGATAGTGGACACGAACGGGTCATCATTCTCCGTCATCGTAGACACCATGTCTCCGAGCCCCGACGTTGCCGTCGAGAGTCTGACTTTGGATCCTCCGACGGTTCACCCGAACAATACCGCCTCGCTAAATCTTCAGATCACGAATCAGGGGAGCTTAAAGGCGAAATCATTCCTCGCAGACGTATACCTGAATGAGACTCTATTCGCTTCGCGAAAGATCTCCCTCAGTGCCGGAGAGACACAGCTGATCCAGCTCACATGGACGCCTGTGAAGGGGGGAACCTACATCTTCAAAGTTGTCTTGGACTCGGAAAACGCGATCGCTGAAAACGACGAGGGAAACAACATCGAGACGCTCAGAGTCACGGTTGGCTACACGCTGACACTTCAGGTGCAGCCGCCGGGCGCGGGCGCAGACATACAGTGGTGGCTCAGCGTCAACGGAGCAAACGCGACCTATGTGGGAACAGGAGAGTTCCAAATCGGAGTACTCCCGGGCTCGAACACACTGGAGATCCAGCCACTGATCTACCTCAACCCTAGCTCGCGATATGTTTTCCGGCAGTGGGGCGACGGAGCAATTTCCAGCAGTCGAACACTAATCGTCTCGTCGGACTTGACTCTCTCAGCCGACTTCAGTCTCCAGTATCTGCTCTCGCTTGAGCCAAACGGCGGAGTCACCAGCTCAGGCGGATGGTACGACTCAGGTACACCAGTTACCGTCTCGGCGACATCTCCTTCAAGCGTGGTTGAGCAGCAGTCCCGGCTCATTTTCGTGAACTGGTCTGGAGACATCGAATCGGACTCGACAACCGTATCGATTACCATGAATCGCCCGTACAATGTCGCCGCGAACTGGAAGACTCAGTACTACCTCCACATCGAATCCTCGTACGGGGCGTCAGGTGAAGGATGGTATGACGCCAACACTCAGGCGACTGTTTCGCTGACGCCTGACATAACAGCGGGCAATGGGGTTAGGTATCTGTTCGTTCAGTGGTCGGGCGACCTATCCGGGATGGACGCTACCCAGCCGATCGTCATGTCGGGTCCGAAGTCGGTCTCAGCCGTTTGGACGACCCTGTACGAGTTGAGGATCGAGTCCGAGTACGGTCACACCGAGGGTGCAGGATGGTACGCCCCGAACGCTCAAGTTGTATTCGTCGTTGACACTCTGGCCCTTGATGCTGGCAATGGTACGCGCCGAGTATTCACAAAATGGTCCGGAGACGCATCAGGTACCGATCCGCAAGGAACCATCGTAATGGACGGCCCGAAGACGATACAGGCCGATTGGGGAACGCAATACCAAGTGGACTTCAGAACTCAAGGGATTCGAAACGGAACAAGTCTCACGATAATAGTGGACAGCCAGACCTACCGAGTCAAAGCGCCGCAGACAATAAACGTCTGGCGGGACTCGGGCTCATCCGTCTCATTCTCTATGAACGCAACCGTCACCGAAGGCTTCCGTCGCTACCAGTTGCTAGACTGGAGAGACAGCGCCGGAGCCTCAGTCAAGTCCCCGCAGAAGGTTCTCAAACCTGAAACTTTCACAGCCCGCTACAAGGAACTCTCGTTGTTCCCATGCATA
>Ga0209725_1000453_pt1 | contig 25476 bp, 25 predicted proteins | sample I18A1metaG_FD_184145 | JGI IMG/M metagenome (GOLD analysis project Ga0209725, IMG submission 184145) | Lake sediment bacterial and archeal communities from Gulf of Boni, Indonesia to study Microbial Dark Matter (Phase II) - ​I18A1 metaG... | ecosystem: Environmental > Aquatic > Freshwater > Lake...
GTGTATATGCCTACAGCTAGGAATGATACTCCCAAAAGAAGTAGCAATGCAGCTATTACCCTGCGTTCTGGAACATCCATATACATCCTATCCCAGATGCTTTCTTAAAACGGCTTCAACATGGTTTTTAGGAACAAGCCCAACTATTCTGTCAACTTCTCTCCCATTCTTCATAATCAGCGTGGTTGGAATGCTAAAAATGTGGAAACGCTCTGCAGTCCTTGGGTTCTCGTCAACATTAAGCTTACCTACAACTACTTTTCCAGCATATTTCTCGGTTAACTCCTCAATTGTCGGGGCTAAAGCTAGGCATGGTCCACACCAAGGCGCCCAACAATCAATTAACACTAATGAATGTTTGTTGACTATTTCGTTAAGGTTTGAATCTGTTACATGAACAGGTTCCACGATCATTTCATGTTCTTTCTCCTTCAGTTCCATCAGTTCAAGTTTCCTTTTTTTGATACGCTTCACTTCTGCGTCTTCCTCTGATATAAACTGTTTGTGTTCGTCGCTCATTCGGTCTCATCTATCATGTAAGATTTCTGTAAAGCCTTAAGCCTTCCGTAAGCGTTCTTTGGATTTGAAATTTTCTTTGCCAAGTTTTCAAAGGAGCATATTCCCGACTTTTTAACGTCGAGTATGTTTTCAACCAGTTCCTTCCATTCATGGTGTATCGCATATTTTTCGAAGACAGATTTTGCCCCTTTACTTAAGATTAAAGCGTAGACAGCCTTAACCTTTGCATAAACGCACAGTAGTGCAATTGCTTTCCCAGTAACTCTATCAGCAACGGAAGTTCCTTCAAGCCCATCTCCAAACTTTTTAATTGCTTCTAAAAAGCCAGAAATCCCATTTGAAACATTCTCAAAAATTATCTCGCCATTTTTTACAATGGAAAGTGTTAGCCTCTTTTCGTTTAGGCGTTTTTTGGCGATTTCTAAATTCTGCATGTTCGTTTCAATTGGCACTGAATTGCAAAAGTATTTATCGTTTTTCTATCGTAAACAGTTGTCTTTCTGGCATGCGGGCGATTTCCCATGCGAGTTCTTCATTTGAGGCGCCTTCTGAAATTTTATTCATTAACTCTTCAACTATTTTTGGATTAACAAACACTTTCAGTTTTCTATTTGAATGTTGCAGTTTGAAATCTACCACTATTTCTTTTTGGGAGTCTTCTATTCTGAGTTTTTGGTTTCCAACAGTGCAATGTGTTGTAGTTTGTATTCCGTCAATTATGCATGAAATAGGGGTTAAAAGTGGAATTTTCGCAGTTGCTTCTAATTCACTCTCATCTGCGGTGTTTGGATTCATGATTCTTTTAACTGTTTTTCCCATTCTGACTCCGATGACTAGAAAAGGGCCTAGATGTCCATGTAGTTTTTCAGCGTTTTTTATTGCTGATGTAAGTTTCTCTTCTTCATGCACCTTTAATCTTCCTCACGTTTGCTTTTTCCAGAATGCCTATTATCGGCAACGTTATGGCGAGGCTTATCTCCATTTAGCTTTTATTTGTTAACTCAAACATTTTTTCTAGGGCTTTTCTAGCCTTTTTCGCTATGGGCTCTGGAACAGTAACCGCATATTTCTCTTCTTTCAAAGCCACATATAGCCTCTCAAGAGTATTTAACTTCATGTTTGGACAAACAGCATCTTCATAGGCTAACATAAACTGTTTTGTGGGGTTTTCCTTTCTTAAACGGTGTAGAAGCCCCTCTTCTGTTGCAACAATAAACGTTTTAGCACTGCTTTCTCTTGCATAGCGGCCCATCTGTGAAGTGCTTCCAATGAAATCAGCTATTTTTTGAATTTCAAAAGCGCATTCGGGATGAACTATTGCAACAGCATCTAGATGTTGCATCTTAAGTAACTGCACGTCTTCAGGCTGGAAAAGCAAATGTGTTGGACAAAATCCCCATTCAGGAATTGGAATAAGTGTCTTTCCAGTTTTCCTCTGGACATATTCAGCTAGGTTGCGGTCAGGTCCGAAAAGCACTGTTTCAGCATTCAAAGATTCTATAACTTCTACAGCGTTTGCCGACGTGCAGCATATATCGCAATAGGCTTTAGCTGAAGCCAAAGTGTTCACGTATAAAACCACAGGAACAAGGGGATGAAGCACTTTCCATTTTTTGATTTCGTCAACAGTAAGCATCTGTGCCATAGGACAACGTGCGCCAAGGGTTGGCAACAAAACCTTTTTTTCGGGGTTTAGGATTGCCGCTGATTCTGCCATGAAATCCACAGCGGAAAAAACTATTATTTCAGCTTCTTTCTCTTCCATGGCTTTTCTGCTTAACTCTATGCTATCGCCTACATAGTCTGCTATGTCTTGGATTTCTGGCCTTTGATAATTGTGAGCCAGAACTACTGCCTTTTTATCCTTTTTTAGTTTAACTATTTTGTCAACTAATGTCACTACATTCGCCTTTCAATTGATGTTGTGAAGGTTTTCTAACAAAATAGCGAGATATATTCTTTGCTTAATAATGCCTTTTCATTTTCTTTTCAAAAGAAGAAGAGCCCGAAAGAAGTTCGCCCAATAATTGGAGCCGAGACAAAAAAGTGAAAATAGGTGGAACTCTGTTTTTCAATCTGAAATCCTTTAAGGGGTTGTGGAAAAGTCTGCTCCGCAGTGGTAACATTTTTCTCTGCATTGCGCCAGTCGATAAAGGTTTCCCACATACTGGGCATCTGTACTTTTCTTCGCTTTCACGCAACCACTCTTCTACTTCGCCCTTTCTAATCCTTTCAAGGTTTGCCCTTAAGTCAACCCTATCTTCTTCTAGGTAAGGCTGTGCCAGTTTCTCGAATTTTTCACACGTTTTATTTTCGTATTCGCTGCATTGGTAGCAGAATTGCAATCCTTTATTTCTTAAGCATTGAACGATTTTGCAGTCGTATCCCAAGCATTCTGGCGTTAAAGCCATGCAGCCTTCGCATCGCACTTTTTCTGCTGGACATTTAAAGCGTTCTGCAAGTCTCTCTAAATATTCTCCGTCGTCTTTGTAGGCTCTGTAGATTCCGCAGGCACCACAATATAACTCACATCTACCAACAAAATTTCTATTAACCAATGTTTAAGCTTCCCTTCATTTTGATAGGCAAACCATGTTGGAATGTGTCCTAAAAGCTTAATGGTAATTTTGGTTGTCTTTGCATTTTTTAGCATAATTTTCCAGTTTTAATGATTTGGTTCTTAGATCGGTCTTTTGCGGAGTAGAATATCGTATATTAAAAGGTTATCAACAATCAGTTCAAATTTTAAGTCGTCTACACTTTTACCTACTTTTGTGTCTTGTTTTTTTCTCATGCTTTCATCCACCTTAAGTTCAGCCTATTGTATCTCAAGTCTTAATAAACGTTTCTAGCTAACTGTTCAACTAAGCTACACCAAAATTAATACGCCAACAATTTGGAACAGGTATGTGGGCATGTTTATTTTGTGTGTCTTTCTTCTTTCCATGGATCGGCGTTGTTGCTGTATCCTCTGGATTCCCAGTAGCCAAGCTCTTGTTTGGAAGTGAATTTTATTTTTCGAATCCATTTTGGGCTTTTGTAAGCGTATTTGCTGGGAATTATGAGGCGCAATGGTCCGCCTCTCTCTTGTGGTAGCGGCTTATCATTTAGCTTGTATGCTAAGAGAACGTTATCGCCCAACAACTCGGGTAAAGGCAGAGAGGTTGTGTAACCGTCATCGCATTCAAACGTCACATATGTTGCGTTTTCTTTAGGTTTAACGATCTCAGCGATTATTTTGAAAGGGACGCCTTCCCACTTGTTATCTAGGATGCTCCATCCCTCAACACAATGGAAATCAGAGAGGCTGATAACACTTGGTTTGGCTGTCAAATCCTCAAAGCTGAATGTCGTTGGTTTTTCCACTTCGCCGTAAACTTCTAGTTGCCACGTGTTTAGGTCAGATTTTGGGATCGGGCCTATCTGACGTAACGGAGTTCCCTTTGCTTCTCTTTGCCCTGGCGGCAACCTTTCGCCTTTCAAGTTTTGAGCCTTCAATTCTGATTATTGTCACAAGAAACGTAAGCAACTTCGCGCATTTATCTCTAATTATGTTAAAACAAAAAATGGTATGGCGGGTTGCTCGTTTGTGTGAAGGCATGTTGATAAATGGTTTGTGCTCTGGTGCTCTGAAGCGTCTAGACCCCTCTATATATAGATTGAATCAGGGTTTGAACGTATTGAAAGTGATATGGTGCACGGGCCGGATTTGAACCGACGAGCCCCTACGGAGCGGGATCTTGAGGGGGCGAAATTCTTAGAGCGCCAGCAATGCCTCGGCTTTTCTGAGTTGTTTCGTTATTGGGTCCACTTCGAGCCCAAGTCCTTCTAGCGCGTCTACACCGAGGACTTCTGCGTCGCCTTTGTCAGCAAAAACCACCATCCGTGTGGCTTTTTCGTTCATGTACTCCACAGGGACTTCGCCAATCTTCCTTTCAAGTAGTCTGCCGTCTATGGTTTTAAATTTTCGTGTGGTCTTGGCTTTCACGTTCAACCTCTCTAATATCGCACTTGAAACCCATGTGTATGTCGAGCCTGTGTCAACCAGAAGCTCGATTTGCTCTGATTTGGACATGTCTGGGCTGTGGAGGGTTACTTTAGCCGTAGTGTGACCCAAGTCTAATCACATCTATGTTAGTTAATGTCTCTGGTACTATATAATTAACACGCTCAATCATCATTTTCAAATATGGTGCAGCGGGCCGGATTTGAACCGGCGAACCCCTACGGGAAAGGATCTTGAGTCCTTCGCCTTTGACCTGGCTTGGCGACCGCTGCTAACCAAGCACTTAAATTGGCATCAAGAATAATTAAGCATTACTTAATAGAAAAGCGGTTAAAACAAAGCGATATAACCAAAAAGTGGCTAAAAAATGGTCAACCTGTCAAAAATAGGCAAAGGTAGGCATATCACTTATCATCAGCCAAAAGAAGTTCTTGATATTGACGTCGCCGAGCTTTTAGGGCTTCATGCAGGTGACGGTTACATGTCACGCGGAACTTGGGGCATACGATGCAACCTTCAAGACGGAAACATGGCTCAACGAATAATACGCTTAGCTCGCAACGTGCTCGGAGTGGAACCTTGCGTCGGAATGAGAGAAAACACCTTTGAAATACGAAGCGGGCAAAAACAGGTGATTCTCTTTTTCCGAAAGCATGGCTTCTTCGAAGGAAAGAAAGCTTACGTAGTTCAAGTGCCCGACCAAATAATCCGTACAAGCGATTCAATGATTATTAAGGCGTTCTTAAAAGGCTCATTCAGTTCCGATGGAAGTTTTAGCTTCCAGAAAAGAGACAACTCTCCTCGCGTAGATTTGGTGGTTAGGAGCAGATTGCTAAGAAACCAGTTCGTCGATTTGGCTCTCAAGATAGGCTTTTCGTTTAACAAATCCGACGCTGTAAGGGTAGAGAAAGGCTTTACAACGAAGTCGACTGGAGCCTTCTTCAATGCAAATCTCACTTCGAGAGATCAAGTGCAAAAATGGATGACAATAGTAAGCACTATCTGCGACAGCCACATCAAAAGGTTCAAACTTTGGCAATCGAAAATCTAGTCGCGCGTTTAGCCCCTCACGTTTATTGTGGGTTTGACCAAGCTCTGCCACCCCTGCACCTGCTTCAGAAACTAACTCTTCCCTTCTATTAATTTTTTCCAATACTCACAACGCTTAGCAAGGGAAATCACAAACCCAAACCTCTACGCCACTCCACCTATTTGGAGCCAAATAGAGGGGCCTAGCACCGTTGCACGCACACACACGAAACCTTTTCTTTCTTATTAATTATTTCCCAAAACCTCAGCGCACCATCGACTTGTATGCTTGAATGAATTCTTTCGAAAACTCATCTGCATACTTTTCAGTTCCCTTATGTTTCTTATCCAAAGCCGTTCTCAAGTGATGGTAAAACTCGTGCAGAATGATGAATGGGTCCTTAAGCGTGTCACTGTTCAAAACTGAAATCGTCTTATTCTTTGCGCTGTAACATCCAAGAGCCTTCTTTTTACGTCCTTTAGGTAAACCCACCTTCAACTTGGGAACTTCAACGCCATAATGTTCGGCGAGCATCTCCAAAGCCCTCTCTGTTTTTCCATTTAAGATAAGCCAGACAATTAACGCTTTAAATTTCTGCTCCAAGATTTGTCCTCTTTTCTTAACCTTATGACAGAATATGCAGTTCAAAAATATTTTGTTGTGCAATACCCTAAGAAACTGAAGCAGAGTGTTTTTAATAGGCGAAAACGCGAAGCAAGCTACGAAAAGGTTTATTAGAGACCTATGTGGTTACGTGTTTTAGCTCTTTAAAACATTGGAGACCATTTTTCCGAGTTGGATGATCCAACAGTCGGAGGAAATTAAAAGCTTGAAGAAACCCGCATCAAATAATCTCGTTCAGGGACGTTTAAACGTAAAATTGCGGGGGCTTGTTAGAATTGGCTGAAATTTCGAAAGAAGATACAAATCTTCTGTTAAAAGCATTTTTCAAAGATAAAGGCCTAGTCCGCCAGCATTTGGACTCTTACAACGAGTTTATAGACGATGGCCTACAAGAAGTGATCGACGAACTAGGAGAAATCCCAATAGAAGTTCCTGAAAACCCATACAAAGTGAAGCTCGGGCAAGTTTGGATAATAGACCCCCAGACAAGAATCACTGGTCCATACACAACAGAAGTAGACGGCACAAAACATGAAATCTACCCTATGGAAGCAAGGCTCCGAAACCTAGCCTATGCGGCGCCAGTAGCCCTTGAAATGACGCCAGTAATAGATGGTAGAGAACAAGACACGGAACTCGTCTATATTGGAAATATTCCAGTAATGCTGAAATCAAAATTATGCTTCCTCTCACAGCTTTCAAAAGAAGAACTAATAGCATGTGGAGAAGACCCAGACGATCCAGGCGGCTACTTCATAGTGAACGGTTCAGAACGTGTAATAGTAGCCATGGAAGACTTAGCCCCCAACCGCATAATATTGGACATAGACGAGAAAGGAGCAACACCCGTATATCAAGCTAAAATGTTCTCCACAACTGTAGGCTTCAGGGCAAGAATAGAATTAAAAATGAAGGCGGACGGAGCCATATACGTTTCAATGCCTGGCGTGCCCTCGGAAATTCCCTTCGTCATAGTTATGAGGGCTTTAGGCTTAGAATCAGACAAAGAAACAGCTGAAGCAGTTTCCATGGAAAAGAAAACGCAAACCGAGCTGGACTCCTCCTTTGAAAAGGCCATAGGTGTAGACACAGTGAAGGATGCCATCATATTTATTGGAAACCGTGTCGCCCACGGTCAAGTTGAAGAATACCGCATCCAAAAAGCCGAAACCATACTGGACAAGAACTTCCTACCACATATAGGAAGAACAAGCCAGAGCAGAAGAGACAAGGCACTGTTCCTAGGCGAAATGACATGCAGGGTTGTTGAACTAAAACTTGGGAGAAGAAAACCCGACGACAAAGACCATTTCAAAAATAAACGGTTAAGACTTGCAGGTCCCCTCCTTGCAGACCTATTCAGAGTAGCCTTCAGAAACCTCATTAGAGACATAAAATACCAGCTTGAACGCATAGGTGTAAAAGGCCCATTAATAACTGTTTCAGTTGCTGTCCGCCCAGGAATTATAACAGAAAGGCTTCAACATGCACTTGCAACCGGGAACTGGGGAAGGGGAAGGGTTGGTGTAACCCAGCTTCTAGATAGAACAAACCACATCTCTACGCTGAGTCACCTACGCAGGCTGCAGTCGCCATTAAGCAGGAGCCAACCAAACTTTGAAGCAAGAGACCTGCACCCAACCCATTGGGGTCGTCTATGCCCGAATGAAACACCAGAAGGATCAAACTGCGGGCTAGTCAAAAACTTAGCCTTATCCGCATGCATTTCGGTAGGTGTAAACGCTGAGAAAATAAAGCAGATACTCTTTAGCATGGGTGTAATACCCGTATACGAGGCAAATGAGACCCTGAAGCGTTCTGGAGCTAAAGTCTTTGTTGACGGAAACATCATCGGATACTGCAACACTCCAGAGGAATTGACATGGGAATCTAGGGAAAGACGAAGAAGAGGGGAAATTTCAACCGAAGTCAACATAGCTTACTTCTCAAAAATCCACGGTGAAAGAGACGAAGTATACGTCAACTGTGATGAGGGAAGAGTTAGAAGACCCCTCATAATCGTTGAAAAGGGCGTTCCAAAACTCCAACCAGAACACATTGAAAAAATATCTTCCGGAGAATGGTCATGGGAAGATCTTGTCAAAAACGCCATAACCGAATATTTAGACGCTGAAGAAGAGGAAAATGCCTATGTCGCCATAGGTCTTGAAGAAATAACCCCAGAACATACACACATGGAAATTGCAACCTACACAATTCTTGGAATCTGCGCATCAACAATACCCTACGCAGAACATAACCAGTCACCACGCAACTCCTATCAAGCTGCAATGGCAAAACAAGCTTTAGGAGTTTATGCGACGGACTTTCACCAACGTGTAGATTCACGGTCACACATTTTACATTACCCACAAGTATCATTAGTCGAAACAGCATTAATGGAGATGATGGGTTATAACCTCCGTCCCTCAGGACAAAACTATGTGGTGGCCGTGCTCTCCTTTGAAGGCTATAACATGGAAGACGCCCTAATCTTCAACAAAGCCTCAATAGAAAGAGGCTTAGGCCGCTCAACCTTCTATAGGATATACGAGGCGGAATGCCGTCAGTATTTGGGAGGACTGAAAGACAAGTTCATTCTGCCCGAATCTGGAACACGCGGCTACAGAGGAGAACAATATTATAGGCTGCTTGAACCTGATGGGATAATAGGCTTAGAATCGACAGTTTCGGGCGGAGATGTCCTCATCGGCAGAATCAGCCCGCCGAGATTTCTGGAAGAATACAAGGAATTTGAAGTAAAAGGGCCATCCATGCGAGACACATCGGTAGATATGCGTCCCTCAGAAACAGGAATTGTTGACGCAATTTTTATAACAGAGTCAGGAGAGGGAAGCAAACTGGTTAAAGTTAGGGTCCGCGACCAACGTGTTCCAGAACTAGGCGACAAGTTTGCCTCTCGTCATGGACAAAAAGGAGTTATTGGATTAATTGTTCCACAAGAGGATATGCCCTTCACAGAAGACGGCATTGTTCCAGATATAATAGTCAATCCTCACGCTATTCCCTCTAGAATGACCATCGGGCATTTTATCGAGTCATTCGCTGGAAAAGTTGCAGCCTTAAGAGGGAAACCTGCCGACGGAACGCCCTTTGCAAATGAAAAATCCGAGGAACTCAGAAAAGCCCTAGTTAAATTTGGATTTAGCCACACTGGCAGCGAAGTCTTTTACAATGGTGTGACAGGCGAAAAATTCGTTGCAGATGTATTCGTTGGAGTTGTATATTATCAGAAACTTCACCATATGGTTGCTGATAAAATACACGCTAGAGCCAGAGGACAAGTGCAGATGTTGACGAGACAACCCACTGAAGGAAGGGCCAGAGGCGGAGGTCTAAGATTTGGTGAAATGGAACGCGACTGCCTAATCGGGCATGGGGCTGCGATGCTTCTTCGAGATAGACTGCTGGAAGAATCAGACAAATACACACTATACATTTGTGAAAATTGCGGTTACATAGCTTACTATGACATGAAACAGAGAAAATATATGTGTAGGATTTGCGAAGATAAAGCCAAAATCTCTCCAGTAATAATCTCTTATGCATTTAAACTTCTTCTCCAAGAATTAATGAGCCTCTGTATAGCGCCTAAATTAAAGCTTAAGGAGAAGGCATAACATGAGCGTTGAAGAGATAATCCATAAAGTTGTTGACGAAATTCGCTTCGGTTTATTTTCACCGCAGGATGTGCGTAGACTCTCAGTTGTGGAGATTCAAACACCAGACACTTACGATGAAGACGGCGCCCCCATCACAACTGGATTAATGGACGGTAGACTTGGAACCCTTGAGCCGAGGCAGAGGTGCAAAACATGTGGCAACACAGCCATTCGATGTCCAGGTCACTTCGGTCACATCGAACTTGCAGTTCCAATAGTACATATTGAATTTACAAAATTATTGTATGACCTTTTAAGATCGACTTGCCGAAACTGTGGGCGCATCCTACTTCTAGATGAGACAGTAAAAAAGACTCAAGCTAGAATCGATAAAAACCGTCAACTTTTGGGCTTAGTTCCGGATGAAGTTTACAAATTGATTATGCAAGAAACAAGAACGAAACAGTGTCCTCATTGCGGGACAATCCAATATAAAATAGTCTTTGAAAAACCAACGAAATTCAGCGAGCAAATTCCGGAAAGTGGCTCAGAACAGTTGACGCCAAGCATGGTTCGAGAAAGAATGGAACGCATACCAGACGAGGACCTTGAACTCTTAGGGTTTAATCCGAATGTCGCACGCCCAGAATGGATGGTTCTACAAGTTCTGCCAGTGCCGCCTGTTTATGTCCGCCCGTCGATCACTTTAGAATCGGGCATCCGCTCGGAAGATGACCTAACTCATAAACTCGTGGATATTATCCGCATTAACCAAAGGCTAAAGGAAAACATGGATGCTGGAGCCCCTACACTCATAATTCAAGATCTATCTGAACTTCTACAATATCATGTGACAACATACTTTAACAATGAAGCCTCAGGAATACCTCCAGCAAGACACCGTTCTGGAAGAGCATTAAAAACACTTTCACAAAGATTAAAGGGAAAGGAAGGAAGATTCAGAAGCAACCTTTCTGGAAAAAGAGTTGACTTTTCAGCACGCACTGTCGTCTCTCCTGATCCAAACCTTGACATAAACGAGGTTGGTGTTCCGCTTGAAATTGCCATGCGCTTGTCTGTGCCCGAAAAGGTGACAGAGTGGAATATTGAAGAAATGCGGAAACTCGTCATAAATGGGCCTGAAAAATATCCTGGTGCACTTTACATCATTAGGCCTGACGGTAAGCGCATTAGACTCGAATTCGTTACTGATAGGGAGAAAATTGCCGAGGCAGTGGAGCTTGGCTTTATAGTGGAAAGACATCTTAAGAATGGTGATATAGCCATTTTTAACCGCCAACCTTCACTTCACCGCATGTCAATAATGGCGCATTACGTGCGTGTCTTACCTTACAAAACATTCCGCTTACACCTATGTGTGTGTCCACCTTACAACGCGGACTTCGACGGAGATGAAATGAACTTACATATACCGCAAAGCGAAGAGGCCCGGACAGAAGCGCTTCTACTAATGCAAGTTCAAGATCAAATACTCTCACCTAGATTCGGAGGTCCGATAATAGGTGCAATTCGAGACTTCATAACATCCGCATACTTGTTTACTAGAAAAACAAACCGCTTGACAAAAGAAGATGTAGATAGGTTGCTAATGGCAGCCGGATATGAGGGGCCATTACCAGAACCTATAATTAAAGCGCCGCAACCACTTTGGACGGGTAAGCAAATTTTCAGCCTATTTTTGCCAAGAAATATGAACTATGTTTTGAAAGCAAGCATTTGTCAGGGATGCGTCAAATGCCTAGAGGAAAACTGTCCATTCGATGCCTACGTGATTGTTAAAAATGGCGAACTTGTGAGCGGTGTTATAGACAGGCGTTCAATAGGGGCTGAACAGTCTGAAAGTCTCCTCCATAGAATAATAAAGGATTATGGAACGCAAGCGGGACGAGAATTCCTAAACAAAATAACAAGGTTATTGAAGCTTTTCATAACTATGCGAGGTTTCACGTACTCGTATGATGAGCTCGTCCTATCTCCAACGGCTGAAAATAAAATAACGAAAACAATGGAAAGAGTTCAGAAGAAGATAGAGGAGCTTATAGAAAGTTATCGCAAAGGCACCTTGCCCAGACTTCCAGGCCAGACTCTTGAAGACTCGTTCGAAATTTATGTAATGAACGAACTGGCAAAGGCTAGAGATGAGGCGGGAAAAATAGCTGACGAGGACTTCACTCTCGAAAATACTGGCATAATTATGACGCGGACAGGCGCTAGGGGTTCAAGCCTAAACATTGGACAGATGAGCGCATGCATAGGACAGCAGTCAGTGCGTGGAAAAAGAATACTGCGTGGATATCTAGATCGTGCTCTGCCCCATTTCAAGCCCGGTGATCCAAGTCCAAAGGCAAGGGGATTTGTATATTCATCGTATCAGAAGGGACTTGACGCGATTGAATTCTTCTTCCATGCAATGGGCGGCAGAGAAGGACTTGTTGACACTGCTGTTAGAACACAACAAAGTGGCTATATGCAAAGGAGACTCATCAACGCGCTTGAACATATACGCTTAGAATATGATGGAACAGTTAGAAATTCGGCTGGAGATATAATTCAATTCAAATATGGTGAGGATGGCGTCGACCCTGCTAAAAGTGATCATGGAAAAGCCGTTAACGTGAGCCGACTAACTGATCAAATAAAAATCGCAAAAGGGAAAGGTAGACCAGCGGCAGGCGAATATATTAAAAAGGAATTGACAGAAGTTGAAGATCAGCTTACACCCATGCTTATGGACGAACTTAGGCAAAATTTAGCCAAAGCAAAACTAAGCACGGCAGGAGTGGAAAAGGCAATCAAATCAACAGTCGAACAGTACAAGCGTGCCTTAATGGAGCCTGGTGAAGCCGTAGGTATAGTCGCAGCACAGTCAATAGGCGAGCCGGGCACACAGATGACTCTTAGAACGTTTCACTATGCTGGAGTCAGAGAACAAAACGTAACCTTAGGTTTGCCGAGACTAATAGAAATTGTTGACGCTAGGAGGATACCATCCACGCCCATAATGACTATCTATTTAACCGAAGAACACAGAAAAAGCAAATCTGCAGTAAAAATTGCCCGTAACATACTTTACACAACATTAGAGGATTTGGCAGAAACAATCTATGTAGACCCAATACATGAGGAAATAGTTGTAGAACTAAACAAAACAATGATGGAAGATAGAGAGGTATCGCCACAAGAGCTGAAGGATAAGTTGCAGATACAGAATTGCACCATAAAGATAAGGGGCAACAGCATCCACATAAAGCCCAAAAAGGCTGGAACCCTCAAAAAACTGCTTGACAAAGTTTCGTCATTCTACATTAAAGGTGTTTCTGGCATAAAACGTGTACTAGTTACAGAAGAACATGGAGAGTGGGTTATAAGAACAGATGGTTCAAACCTGTCTAAAGTCTTAGAGGTTTGCGGAGTAGACACCTCACGAACAACAACAAATAATGTCCATGAAATAGCTAAAACCTTAGGGATAGAAGCTGCCAAAAATGCCTTAATAAATGAGGCGAAGGGTGTTTTGGAGGATCAAGGATTAGATGTTGACGTCCGTCATGTTATGCTTGTTGCGGACATGATGACATCTACAGGCGAAGTGCAGCAAATAGGTAGACATGGCATAAGTGGTAAGAAGTCAAGCGTTTTGGCTAGAGCCGCCTTCGAAATAACTCTGCCAAACATTGTTGATGCGGCTGTGAAGGGTGAAAGCGACCCGTTGGCGGGCGTAACCGAAAACGTAATAGTTGGACAGTCAATACCAATCGGCACGGGATTAGTGGAATTATTCATGTCATCGTTTGAATCGAGAGGAAAGAACAAATGATAGACATAGATAAAGCCATTGCAACAGCTGTAAAAACCGGCAAAGTGTCTTTTGGAGCAAACTCTGCCATACAAAATGCTAAAACAGGAAAAGCTAAACTGATAATTTTAGCTGCAAACTGTCCCAAAAACGCACGCGAAGACATAGAATACTATTGTAACCTGTCAAAAGTTCCATTAATAACCCATAAGGGTTCATCGCTAGATTTAGCCGCAACATGTGGCAAACCCTTCACTGTTTCAGCGTTAAGTATAAGAGAGCCCGGCGATTCAGAAATTCTTAGCTTAACGGAGAACACAGAGTCAGAGGAATCCAGCGGAGGAAATGAATGACCAGCGGCATAAAATTTACGAGCACAGAAATGCGATACATAGCATTGTTTGAAAGCATAACTGGTGCAAGCGTTAAAGACTGCATAGTTGACGAGGAGCAGGGACGTGTAATCTTCGTTGTTAACGCAGGCCAAGTGGGCGTAGCCATCGGAAAAGGTGGAAGGAACATACACACGCTGGAAAGAATGACTGGGAAGAAACATGAAATAATTGAATACTCAGAGAATCCTACACAATTTATTAAAAACGCCCTAAAGCCAGCGATGGTTAGGGAGGTTCGCATAACCGAAAGACCTGATGGAAAATCAATAGCGGTTGTAGCGGTTAATCCAAAGGATAAAGGCGTAGCCATTGGAAAGAATGGGAGAAATGCGGAGCGCCTACGCTTTTTAGCTAAAAGATATTTCCAGATACAAAACGTTAGCATAACGTGATCTCAAGGTGTTGAAACATGGACTTTATAAATCAGTTTTTGGGCAGTCCGCTGCTGATTCTAACAGCCATAATCCTCATTGATATTATAGCCTTCATTTACCGCAAAATAAGGAAATAAGTCTATACGCAGAAATTTAGCTTATTCTAAAGAGAAGCATCGTTCCAAAGTTTTTATTTTGACAAAAGCAGGTCTATGAGGGCTTTCTGGTCTACTTCTGCTCGTGTCCTCCAATCTAAATATAATTGTTCGTTTTCATCTTGTGTTAAATATCCATAGCGAATGTAACGGTCAATGTTGAAACCGACTTTCCATCCTGGAAGTTTGTCGCGTAGCAGTTCTTCAACTTCTTTTCGCGGTGCTTTTCCCTTTTTAGATATTACATGCGTTATTGCTATTGCTAGTCCCGCAAGGTCGTCTATTCGCCACCCTATCATCTTAGCCTCTTTTGGCGTCAATTCGCCTCTTAAGGTTACGTAGAATCTGGCTTTGTCCAACTCTTCTAAAGTTGGCTTTTCAACTTGCTTTTCCTCTTCAAAAACAGTTTTAACCTGCAAATCCAGCGTTTTTAAGTAATCGTCCAAAATTTTGAGCACTTTTGGATAGTCTGAACCTAAGGCTTTCCGAAGTTCCCATCCCTTCACTCCGGGTTTTTTATGTCGCCGGTAAAAGAGCATGTGGACTGCCCTTTTGATTTTGCTCGTGTAATATGCTTTCCTTTTGCTCACTCCAATTCGCCTCGTTTCCATTTTATCCAGTCTTCAGCTGAAACGGCTATGGGTATGGAAACCAGCTGTTCTTTACCAATTTTGGCTGTCTGCTTTTCGTATGGTTTGATGAAGATTTCTTCTTCTAACGGGTGGATTTCCAATGTTGCGTAACCGTAGGTGACTAGAAAACTTGTCATGAAGGCTTTATTCACGGTTTCATCGTATGTTTCTGCTCCAACAAAATCCCAGTACCGAATTTTCCCATTTTCGCCCTTCGTCCCAACATGGTTCTTTAGTTCCTGCCAAAAGTTTTCCAGTTCTTCGGAAAAGGCTTTGTCCCGCAAAATTCTCTGTCTAATAAGCTCTTCTCGTGTCGCAAGGCTTCTTTCAAGTTCTGCTGGAGGAAATTCCTTCCATCTTTCTTTCAGCGGCAACAAGCTTTCCCAGTATCTGAGGGCTTCTGCGAGGCTGTGAAGCGAAATCTGTTCAAATTCCACTATTGGGTGCCAAGCATTAACAAAAGTTTCAACAATCTCCTCTTTCCCTATACGGGTGAGCTTTTCCTCTAGAAGAAACGGGTCTGTATAAAGCGAAGTTGAGCGATGTTTAACCCATTCGCTTTGAAGCTTTATAACTGAGGCTAAGCGGTGTATTGTTTCAGCGTCTAAGCATAAGTCCTCCGGAATTTCCCACTCTGGAAAATACTCCCTAACGGTGCTGATAACCTCGTCAACATCTATTAAAAATGGGTCTAGTGAACGATCCTCAACGGACTTGCACATTTCAATTGTTCGTTGAAGTTTTTCTCTGCCCGTTTTTGATCGTTCTCTTTTCGACTGCATTAGGCGGCCTCTCTAATTATGGATTTTCCTTCAATGTTTTGGACTGTTATTATGTTTGTCTCTTCCTTTGCAAAGGTTATCTGACTCGGTGTAATTACGATATATTGGGCGTTTGCGTCCTTAACTGTTGAAATTAGCATTTTGGCAGTAACTTCGCGGTTTTTCGGATCCATGTGAATATCATATTCGTCAACTGCTCGAAATGGAGAACGGACATGCTGTTGCAAAGCCAATAGAAAGCTCATGGTGGCTGTTGTTCTTTCTCCACCACTTTGCGTGTAGGCGTCCAAGGGAACTGATTTGCCACCTTTAAAGCCTACAATAATCTCTAGCCCAGCCGCCTCTATATCATGTCCATTTACAAGGTTAACTTCTCCAACGGCTTGAGCTTGGGCCAAAGTTTTCTGATACTCCAAGTTCACGCGGTTTAGGAGGCTTTGGATTACTATTCGCCAATTCTGCATTCTCGTTTTGACTTCTTCTAACGCCTTTTCTCTGTTTTCAGCAACTTGTTGCGCCTTTTCCTTCAACTCCAAATAGAGCTTTGAATAGGATTCGTACATGCGTTCTATGTCTTCTGAAACATCGGAAAGTGCCGCCAAATGACCATCCGTAACTCGCATTTCATCAAGGATTTCGCCGACACTTTTGATAACTGCAATTCTAGTTCCGAGTTGCTCTGCCTTTCCAATAGACTCGTTCAAATGCGCTTTTGCACTCTTTAATTCATTTTCCAATCTTTCCAAACTGGATGTCACATTTTCGCTACGATACTGCAGTAGCGCCAACTTGATTCGGCTTTCTAAAACTTGGTCACCAATTTTATCGATTTCCTCATCCAAGTTTTCAGTATTTTTTTGAATTTCACCTATCTCAATGTTTAATTTTGAAAGCTGCTGGCTAGAGTTTTGAATTAACTCTTTTAGGTTATCACTTTTCAAAAGCTTAAACTGTGTTGGCGAAGTTTCTTTCAGTAGTTGGCTTAGTTGAAGATGTGGGTTTTCCAGCATTGCCATTTCACTTAGGAACCGTTCGCACAATGAAACTGTCGCCTCACTTCCAGCCTTTTCACGTTCAAGGCTTAGACGTTCATCAAAGAGTGTTTTCCATTCAGTCTTTAGCTTTTCAAGATCGTTCTGCTGAATCCCTAGATGCTCTTTTACGGTTTTGACCTCTTCATCGATCTGATTTAAAACATCCTGCTGCTTTTTGCTCTCAGCTTCCAGCTCCTTAATTATCTCCTCTCTTCGAACAACTTCTGCCCATGCAAGCTCCCTTTCCAAAAATCTCCTCTTAATTTGTAGTTGCTTTTTCTCTTGATATCTATCGTATTGTTCTCTCCAGTAATTAAGCGTCTGCTCAGCCGACTCCAAAAGCTTGCCTACCGATTCTTCTTGGCTCAGTATTCGCGTTAGCTTTTTCTGAGCTTCCAGAACGTTTGCACGATATGGTTCAAGCCCCACGGCTGCTTCTACCATGCGGAGTTTTTCTTGTTGGGAAAGCACGGTGAATTGTTCAACCATGTTTTGATGCATAATAATCAGCATGTTATTTGGGTCAACGCCCAACTTAGACAATACTCTTTGAACATCCTGTTTTGTAGCTGCACGGTTTTCAAATTCAAACCAGTATTGTCCATCTCGGCGTAGAACACGTGTGAGAAAAATCTGGTCTTTGTTGAATTTTGGAACAGGCCTTTTGCCGCCTCTTTTAGTGTTGTCCAAAATTAATGTCACACGGGCTTGGTCTTTTCCCCAACGTATTAGGTCGCTCAACTTTCTAGAGCGTTCCGTGTAGGATTGTCCCAAAGCCACTGAAACAGCCAGCAAAAGCGAAGATTTCCCTGAACCATTGGGTCCGCAAATAACGTTCACGCCATGTTTAAACGGTACCCTAGCATACTCGTAGCTCATGAAGTTTTCTAGGATTACCTCTTGAATCAGCATTGTGGTCTTTTGCCTCTCTCGCAGTAGTAATAGAGGTAAAAATTCTCTTATTAAAACAATTAGGCAAAGTTTATGTTTAAAAAGAGTTTTCTCCATTCATGTTTAAGGACAGTTATGACATGAAGTCTGTAAAGAATAGCATGTTCAAAAAAACAATGGAACTGCTCACCAGATATGCCTACAAAATTCGTTATGTTCCACACAAAATCATAGAAGACTATAATGCAACATATAACGTCGTCTGCGCAAATAAACACATTATAACAGCCGCGGCAAAAAAGCTGGGAATTCCACTGAATGAAATATGGATTTCTGAAATGTGGAAACCTTATGAAAAATACATACTTTTCCATGAACTAAGAGAGATATATTACAGAGCCAAAGGTCTCAGCAGAAATGAAGCCCACGAAAAGGCTATGCAAGATGGGTTTGTTCTATGGGAAAATGACCCTTTGTTGCAGAAATTGATTAAAGAAGTTGAAGAGATGGATAGAAAGACTGCGAAGAAGAAAAAACGAAATAAACAAGGATAAAACAATCTAAAATTTCTTAAGTAAATACTTCATATTGAACATGGGTGATTAAACAAATGGTTGTTGCAGGTAAAATCTTTAGGCTTTCGGAACCGCTTTCCATAGCTGAAATCGCGTCAAGACTTGAAGACTATCACACTGAAGAGTCTTATGAAGAAGGCGATTACAAGTTTGCTCTTGTGACAGAGGTTGTTGGGCTTCTGCCAAAAGAAAATATGCTTAGAGGCGTGTATTCGCATGATTATGTGCTTCACGTATTTCACAGGGGCAAAGTTGCCCCATTACCCAGAACTGTTGAAGCTCTCTTCAGTTTCGCCCAACGTGAAGGCATCACCTTCTTGGCAGTTGTTGAGAAGAAACGCCTAGCAAATTTCATAGCAAACAAGCTGAGCGAAATCCTCTTCGAAAAAATGGGCGGCATAGTGGAAGCAAGAATACCGCCAGAAATCCTAAAGGAATTCCATCTGAAAAACCCAGAAGACACGAAGATAACCTTCTTCGATAATGTCGACATTCCAAACGTGAACAAGCTTTCGCTTTATGGACCAGACTTGATAAGCACTTCGCTTTTCGAAGACTATTGTAAACACGGCGATTTGTGGTATGTGGTGGCAAGGTCTAAAGAATATGGCTATGTTGTGGGCATAACAAGAGATGTTTCAGTAACAATTTTCAATTTAACAGAAAAGGAAAGGTATCTTGAATACGTGGCAAAGGAGATTTATCCGCTGACAATTAAGTGAGGGGCAAGTGTTTTAGAGTTCAGACGTATGACTCCTAATCCTTTTATAGACTGTTAAATTAATGGTGCAACGAACACTCCTCCACAAATTTTAAAGCTTAGAGAAACAATTACAATTAATGCTTAAAGGAGTTGTAAGCATGGGATTTTTTAAGAAGTTTTCGGCACCAAAAGTGAAGATAGAGCTGAAACTCGACGAAGTTGCATACGATTATAAAGACAAGCTCACTGGACGAATAGTCTTAGACCCACAAGAAGAAATTTCAGTAAATGAGTTTCGACTAGAATTCAGCGGAAACAAAAAGATAAAATGGAAAAAGGGTTTCAGCAGTTTGAACTCTAGTTCGTCGCTTGACACAAGGAAGATTCTCATAGGTGGTCCGGTTAAACTACAAAAAGGGCAACACTACGAGCAACCTTTCCAAATAGACATTCCACTTTATTCAAAGCCAGACCCCTTCACCGAAAATGAGGTGAAAGTGAAAGGTGTTGCGGCAGTTCAAGGTAGGCCCGACTTGACGCATGAAGTAAAGCCTGTAATTAACTTCCCCCTCGTGATCGAATGTCTTAGGCAGTACGGTGGCTGTGGTTTCATAACGCAACCATTATCGGAGCCTGTTAAGGCTTGTCTCAAATGCGGCAACAACCTAGAGGAAGTTTGGAACCGCAAATACAGTGATGAATTGAGAGAATCGCAAGAACGATCCCGCGGAGGGCAAAGATTCTAAACTTGGGCTGATGGTTATGGCGCGTTATCAAGGAATTGGAGTTGACATTAAAGCTCTCTTAGAAAAACTGAAATCTTCCATGGAAAAGCGAGGCTACAAAATAGAGCGTGTACTAACTGGCGAAACCAGCTTTCTAATAGAATACAAGAAATCGGGAATGTTAGGGGCAAAAGAAACCATAAGCGTAAAAGGTGTTCCTGACGATTTTATGGTTTCTGGAATTAGAGAAGATAACGAAGAAGCATGGTTTATCGTTGAAGACAATATTCTATCTTCGGCTAGGAATCCTCAAGCTTTCAAAAGTCACACAGAAACATCAGTAGCACCAACTCCAACAGCGCCACTGGCACCTGTAGCGCCAACAGTTCCCCCTCAAGTAGCTCCGCAGCCATCTCCTGCTCCAAAACCTCTACAACCACCGCCTACAAACTGCAGTAACTGCGGCGCCCCATTAAGTGTGACACAAGAAGACCTAGTAGTCACTTGCAGATATTGCGGCTTCACAATGACTGTGGCCACAAGGGAAGAAATAAAAAGGCACAGCATGTTGGAGAATCGTCTTTTTGCTCAGCAGGCGGTTGAAGCAGCTCAAAAATACATGGATAAAGGCGTCTTCAGAGTGGGTGTTTCAAAAGATGCTTCAGTTACAAATGTGAAACTTCGCTATGTTCCTTTTTGGGTTTGCTCAGCCAATGCAAACACATTCATTAGAGGCATTGCAGGTTCAGGAATTATGGGGGAAATCCACCAAGCAGAAGAAGCAGTGACTGACAAAAGATCAAGTGGGCTGAAAAAGTTTGGAAAACTGGTTCTTGCAGGAGCTAAGGCTTATGCTGAAACGCAGCAAAAGGATAGAAAACCCCAAAATGTCTCCTACTCATTCTCAAACAATTACATTTGGCCTACATTAGCCAGACAAACAATGATAAGCGAAATAAACTTTTATGATGTGCCAGCTGCGAGGAAAATCCCTTTCGACGTAGGCAAAATACCGCCAGACGCAGAATTCCTCAACATAGAATTAAACGAAGAAGAAGCTAAAACGAAAGTTAAGTCAGAGGTTGAAGCAAAGGAAAGACTGATTGCAAGTGGAAAAGTGGATACACTTGAAACATGCAACACAAACGTGGTTCTTGGAGAAGCTGAGCTAGTGCACGCGCCAGTATGGTTTGTCCATTACACATTAAAGGGAGAAAACTACGTTATTGCCGTAGACGGTTGTGAGGGCAAAGTTTTAGGGGGAGGAAGACCACTATTTAAAATCAAATAGGAAGTTAAAAAATGTCGGAAAAAGATACCATAGAAAAAGTGAAAGACAAGCAAGGGTTACTTGCAAAAATCCAAAACGTATTCGGCTTAGGATACGCAACTAAGGAAGATTTGCGAGAGTTAGACAAGAAACTCCGAGACTTCTATTATGCTGACTTCAAAAGTTTACGCCACAAATGGGAAGAACTCTATCTAGCAGCGTTAAATGCCGGAACTGCAACAGACGATTTTAAAAAGGTCATACAAATCATGGACCGAGTTGGCGAAAAAGTCAACCGCGCTGATTATGGTTATGCTGGATTAATGGATCGAAAAGGTCACATAAGAGAAAGCGAGCTAGGACGGGTATTTGATTATGACAAGGGTCTGAACGAAGACATTCAAGCCATAATCGGGGCAATCGACGAGCTTTACAATAACAGCCAAGCTGAAAAATGGGCAGATGCGCCAGCTAAAGCTAGGAACATTAAATCCTTAATACTGGGTTTTGAGTCTAAATGGAATGAAAGAGAAAAACAGTTCAGACCTTTGGAGGTGTAGGTTAGATGCCTGTTATTGAAAAAGTTGCTTGGGATTATGCTGGAGCAGAAGATATAGCTTACAGATTTCCAAATCTCTCGCTTAAATATGGAAGCCAAGTAATAGTTAAAGAAAACCAATGGGCTGTTTTCTTCAGAGACGGCAAAGCATATGATGTTTTCGGTCCAGGTAGGCATACAATAACAAGTAATAACATTCCACTTTTAACTGGCGCTTTAAAGGCATTACGCATAATAGGTGACATTTTTGAGTGTGAAGTTGTTTTCGTTAGCAACAGCCAGTTTAGAGCAAACTTTGGAGGTACAGCATACTCAGCCCCCAGCGGTGACATAAAATATCAAGCTGAGCTGGGATTTTTTGGTTATATGCTTTACAAAGTTGAAGATCCGAAGCTTTTTGTTGTCGAATTCTTTGGAAATCGTGGCGCCAGCACTTCAAGAGACATTGAAAATTATATCAGAGGCTTCATAAATGAACGCATCATAAACGAATTTGGCGGTCATGACATCTTTACAGTCGTAAAAAACGTTGATGCAACCACAGACAAAGTGACATTAAAAATAAGCGACGAAGCCGCAAGAGTAGGCCTAAAAATTATAGACTGCGTCTTCGAAGGCGTTAAGATTCCTGAAGAAGCTAGAAGGTTTGCCTCTGGAATGGGCGCCCAAGCTATGACGATGCAATATATGAAGGAAACAGCAGCTGAACTTAAAGGAAGCGAAGGTGGCGGCGCAGCAGCGGCAGGTTTAGGTGCTGGGATGGGCTTGACAATGCCATACATGATGGCACAGCAGATGCAGCAGGCTCAGGCTCAACAGGCTCAGCAGGTGGTAATCTGTCAAAGCTGTGGTGCTAAAAACCCGGTTGGAACGAAATTCTGTGGAAACTGTGGCGCAACCTTGGCTCCGCCAGCAAAAGTTGTTTGTCCGAAATGCAAAGCTGAGAATGTTGCTGGCATGAAATTCTGCGGAAGTTGCGGTGCTCCCCTTACTCAACAGGCTGAAGCAGCCGGTGCACAAATTACCTGTCCAAAATGCAATACAAAGAACCCTGCGGGAACGAAATTCTGCGGTAGCTGCGGAGAAAAACTAGGCTAAGCCTTTTAACTTCTCTTTTTTCTAGTTCTGTTTGTTTTTCTTAGTGGTGAGCCGCATCTTCCACAGAACTTCATATTTGAAGGCATTAAGGCACTACATTTTTGACATTGGATCGGTGGTGGTGGATACAAGGCCTGACCGCATTGTCCACAAAACTTATTTTCACCAGGATTTTTGCTGCCACATCTTAGACAGATAATAACTTGTTTAATCATCTTCTCTGGCGGTTTCATAGCTTGGAACATGTACTGTGCCATTGTAAGCCCCATGGCTAAACCTATCCCTGCAGAGAAAGCGTTGCCAACACTGTACTTACTCATATTCATTATCATAAAGATATTGAATTTAGCATAAGAAAAACTTTGCTGAAAATTTAAAACTATTTGTAAATCCTTTTTATCATTCGCAAAGCCAAAAAGGTGATCCATCTGGAAGGTTTTTCTTTTTGTCCAAAGTCAAAATTAGACCACACTTTAATGATTGATTCTGGTGTAAACCTTCCCTTATCGTCTCGTTTTGAGAGAAGCATGTTGACCATTTCTGCTTCTTGAAGCCTTTGCTTAGCATATTCAAACTGAGACAGAACATCCAGAAACTTCAAGATTTTGTAGTCAGTGAATGGGTATTTCAATTTCTCCCAGTCAGTTCCAATCTGACTATCGTGACCAGCATACTTTATCTTTCCTCTGTTTTGGAAGCATGTAAAAAGAAAATCAACTCCCTTCGTAACAGTTTCGCTGTTTCGAAGCTTGGGATTTTGAGCAAATGCTCCAAGCACAAACATTGTGGCCAAGGCACAACTTGCTCCTTCTCTCTTGATCCGCCAATCTGTCCAGTGTTCTTACACCAGAATCCACTGTCAAGACGCTGCCTTTTGATGAGCCAATCATAGGCTTTTTGCAGTCTAGAGTCTCCTAGAAGACCAAGCTTTGCTAATGATTCAGTTATGATGGCACTGTGGCAATCGTAGGCTTGTGTTGGTGGAGACCATCCGAATCCACCAGATTGAAGCTGAGTGCTGAATACGTATTCGCAGGCTCTAGCAATCCTTTTGTCTTTCACAGTGAAACCGAAATCCGCAAGCACAGGAAGTAACCAGAAAGTAGTGTTTTTCTTTGGCCACCATGTGTGAATGTCTTGCGGTCTTCCCCAGTAGCCATCCTCATTTAATCCTTCGAAAATTTTCTTTACAAGTGGATGCTTAGGGATTGCCATCCTCGTTATCACAACTAACTCGTCTTCCTCATCCTCATCCAGAAGATCCGTGAGCGTACGACAAACTATCCAAGGCTCGCCAGAGAGTAGCCAATCCTCTAATTCTTTGTTTAGTAGCATTTTCAAATTCAATTTTGGAAACCTTTTCAACGTATGATGGTTTAAGTTGTCAAGGTTTTTTCAAGCTCTTGCCTTGTTCTTTTAATCTCTATTTCTAAGGTCTTACTTTTTGAAATGCTCGAGAGTGAACATGTTTCCTTCTGAGTCAACAAACGTAGCTGTTCGGGCGCCCCACGGTTGATCCTTGGGCTCTGTAACAAATTTGGCTCCTTTCTCTTTGAGATTCTTGTACGCTTCGTCTACGTTGTCTACGAGCAGAAAGATTTCTTGCTTTCTGCCTAGTTCGAGACCAAACTGTACTCCTCCAACGTCAAAAATTGCGCCAGTAGACCATTCAGTGGTTTTCTTAAGACCAAGAGTGTTTTCGTAGAAGGACACAGCCCTCTTTAGATCCGAGACGGGAAATCTAATATAATATACCTTTTCAATCATGACTAATCACTCCAACCTCAAACTTCCGTTATGTTGTGTGAGGCTTAATAAATTTTGACGAGCCTAATGAAAACACGTTTAGGTTAATCAAAATTCTATTCTTAGAAACTCGCACCGAGAGAAGGAAGGTTTTTGAACATAGTCAGCATGCTGACTTAAAAGGGATAGAACGTCATCTTCTTGAGATACTTTATGGCTCTCTTGGTATTCTCAAGCTTCGAGCGGTTTCCGTAAGCCTCAACCTCAAGGCATATTCGCGGTTTTAACCCATAGCTTTTCAATGCGTCGAAGAATCTGTCCCACGTAATATTTCCTTCTCCCGGTGCAAGGTTATTGTCGAAATCTCCATTATTGTCATTTAAGTGGATATATGCCAGATGATCTGCGAGTACTTCAACCCACTGTTCGATCGGCACCTTGGAGAAAATGTTAGCATGACCCGTGTCAAGTAATGCTTTAAAATTTTCGGAGTTGATGCCGTCTAACACATCCCTTACAAGTTCAGGTTTGGGTTCCCATAGATTTTCGAAAACTAATGTGAGATTGCTATTTGCTATTAGTTGTAATATTTCAGTCCAAAACTTGATTTGCCTCTGCTTGTATCCATCCGCGTATCCTGGTGAGCCAGTGGCAATACATGGATTAAAACACGAACAAAAAGCCACCATCTTCGCCCTAAGTTGCTCTGCAATGTCGATGTTATGCAAGATGCGCTCCCTCGTTGCACGAACTATTTTGGAGTCTCTGCTGGATGTAATCATGTCCATAAAAACTCCGTGAATTGCCACTTCATTTCTGAAACTTTTCAAAGCTTTTTTGTAAGAATGAAGGTAAGTATTCCAATCTCTGTCAAGTGTCCATGGCAGCGCAAAGCAAGTGATTTCAATTCCGTAATGG
>Ga0209725_1000454_pt1 | contig 25445 bp, 25 predicted proteins | sample I18A1metaG_FD_184145 | JGI IMG/M metagenome (GOLD analysis project Ga0209725, IMG submission 184145) | Lake sediment bacterial and archeal communities from Gulf of Boni, Indonesia to study Microbial Dark Matter (Phase II) - ​I18A1 metaG... | ecosystem: Environmental > Aquatic > Freshwater > Lake...
ATCGAGAGGCAGCCACCAATGTCAAAAGCTACGATAATATTGACAGGTGGAATGAGCACACGCTTCGGAGTGAGTAAACCTTTCCTGCCATTATGTGGTGAACCTCTTCTCTCACATGTGATAAGGAGGGCGTTGACGTTCTCCGACGAAATCGTCCTAGCAATCGGTATGAACGATTCTCCTCAAAGGTACGGACAGTTTCTTTCGAGCCGTGTAAAGCTCTCGACAGACGACTCGTTCTTGCAAAGTCCATTGGTAGGCGTTCTGACAGGACTTCGCAGGGTAGAGTCCGATTACAGTTTGGTTCTACCCTGCGATGCCCCCTTCGTCAACCAACATGTAGCGGATCTTCTGTTTCACAAAGCCTCTGGAGCCGATGCGGCCATTCCAAGATGGCCGAATGGAAACATCGAACCTCTACACTCGGTCTATAGTGTTGCTAGAGCGAGATCGGCGGCTGAAGAAACGCTCATGAATGGTCAGTTGAGAGTCTCAGAGATGATTGCTAGGCTCGACTATGTGGTCTATGCAAATATGGAAGAACTGCGAGGTTTGGACGAAGACCTCCTCACGTTCTTGAACATAAACACTCCAGAGGATTTGGATAGAGCTGAGGAGGTGCTGAAGGCTCGATCTCGGTTGAAACCTAGATAGATAACTCTCTGAAGTCGGTTCTCGTCCTTAAAGAATAACTCGTTCGTGAGACGTGTAGACGTTCATATTCCGTCCGCGCGCAAAGCACACCAGCGTTAGGCCAGTCCTTTCGGCCGCAACTATGCCTGAATGAATTGGACCGCGCATTGATACAGAGATAGGGATACCCACCCGTGCTGTTTTTAGAACGAGATCGGCTGGCTGCCTCCCGGTCGTTGCGAGTACTGCCTCTGCAAGATCGATTCCCTGCTTCGCAGAGGATCCAATGACTTTGTCGATGGCGTTATGTCTCCCCACATCCTCCGCAAACGCTCTCATGACGTTGCCGAGGAATATCGCTGCTGAGTGCATCGCTCCGGTTCGAGCAAACTGTACAGAGGATCGCGTCAGTTCTCGAATCATCTCCAAAATGTCTTCAGCCCTCACTCTGTAATTACTGCGGACATTGGGCCAGTCAGGCCTTTCATGTGGACCAGAATGTCGGGAGGAGATGCATGATGTTAGGATCAGCCCAAAATCTCTTGAGGCCTCGAGATGGGTTCCAGCAACTCTAGCATTCACATCTACAGTCATACCTGAATGTCGCATGCTGACAAATTGATCTTTGCTCTCAACGATTCCCTCGTCGAGTAGGAATCCCATCGAAAGCTCCTCGATCTGATCTGGCGTGGCCAGAAGAGTGGCAATGCTCGTGCCGTTTAGAACGATCTCTATAGGGCTTTCGACGGCTACGTCTTCCTCGACCGTCTCTTCCGACTTCGTGGCTATGTTGAGCTTTCTAACTTTCACTCTTACAGATGCGGGTGGCAGACTCATCCCGTTCACCTACATTCTCTATAACAGTCTGGAGAGGGTAAATCTAAACTAAGCAATTTGTAATCAGCATTGCTTATACGCATGATTCCACCATTGAACGGGAAGACGCTTACGCCTCCTCAATCTATTTCTAGCCGCTTAGGTTGAGAACACCATAGCTCGGAGAAAGATCTGTGCCTAGAAGGTTGTGGCTTGAGAGCTGAGATAACAGCAACCGGCATCGTTCAAGGAGTTGGTTTCAGACCCTTCATCTATAGGGTAGCCTCAGAGTGTAGTCTCGTTGGATTCGTCCGCAACAGAGGTGATGCTGGAGTTGAGATCGTTGTTGAAGGAGCAGAGAGGAACATCAATAACTTCCTTGCTACAATGAGACGGAACAAGCCGGTTGCAGCCGAGATCCACAATCTTAGCGTTCGGTACGAGAACGATAGCGGCAAATTCAGTAAGTTTACGATTGCAGAAAGCTCTCATGACCGTGTTCTTACAGGTTCAACCATCCCAGCAGATCTGGCTATATGCGATAAGTGCGCGACGGAACTTAGAAACCCAAAGGACCGTCGGTTTGATTATTTCTTCATAACCTGCACCGACTGTGGGCCTAGACATACTACGATTGAATCATTGCCATATGACCGGCCGAATACGACGATGGCACGGTTCCCCATGTGCACGATCTGTTCAGAAGAGTTCAAGGACCCACGTACCAGAAGGTTTCATGCACAGACGATTGCATGCGCACGATGTGGACCGAGAGTCTTCCTAACCGAGAGAAACGGGGGAAGGCTGACTGAAACCGAGCCGATCCGGAAAGCTGGAGAACTTCTGGAGCACGGCTACATCGTTGCGATCAAGGGTTACGGTGGATTTCATGTGGCTGCGGCGACAACCATTTCAGATCCTATTCAAAGGCTGAGGCGCGCAAAGCATAGGTCCCAGAAACCCTTTGCCATCATGGCCCGGGATCTGGAGGCCGCGGAATCCTTCACGAAGGTCAGCGAACATGAACGTCGGATGTTGCTGTCTTCAGCGAGGCCGATAGTTCTGCTCGAGAAGAGCGATAGTTACTACCTATCACCGCTCATATCACCCGGCCTCGATAACGTGGGAGTTATGTTACCCTACACGGGGCTTCACCTGATGCTTTTCGACCGTGTCAAGGAACCGGCCTTCGTTATGACAAGTGCTAATCCACCAAACGAACCGATAATGACCCAGAATCAGACTGCGATAGAAAAGCTAGGATCAATAGTAGACTACTACCTGTTTCATGACAGAGACATAGCCCAGAGATGCGACGACTCGGTTGTGAGAATGGCGGGCGATCGAGCAAGTTTCATAAGACGTTCAAGAGGCTTTGCACCTACTCCGATCCGGCTAGCATCTTGCTGCAACTCCGTGGTGTTAGGCCTCGGGGCCGAGTTGAATGTAACCTCCTGCGTCATAATAAGTGACAAAGCCTTCATCTCGCAACATATCGGGGATGTTGAGACTCCTGAAACATACGAGTTTCTGAGGAATTCTACGCAACATCTCTTGACCTTGACCAATGCCAAGCCTGAAGCGGTCGGATGCGATTTGCACCCGCTCTTCAATACGAGCCGCTTCGCCCGCGAGTTTGGTGAAGAGAGAGGTTTGCCAGTTATCCCCGTGCAACATCACTACGCTCATGTCTCAGGTCTACTGGCTGAACATGACCTAGACGAGATTGTTGGGATCGCCTGCGACGGTTACGGGTATGGTATCGACGGAAAAGCGTGGGGAGGCGAGGTTATTTACGGTGGAGCTGAAGGGCTCAAGCGTCTAGGCCACCTCCAAGAGCAGCCTATGGTAGGAGGAGACTTGGCAACGAGGTATCCGCTTCGTATGGCCGCCGGGATCCTTCGAGGCCTCGACCATTTGGACGAGTGGCTCTACTCCAAGGCGAAGCACTTTCCCCATGGTGAACGTGAGGTTGGACTGGTACTCAACCAGCTTGAGCGCTCCGACCTGGCGACCACCACTAGCTGCGGCAGGGTATTGGATGCGGTCGCGGCCATCCTCGAAATATGCTTCGAAAGATCCTACGAGGGGGAGCCTGCGATGAAGCTTGAAGCCTCTGCCAAGAATGGAAGAGATGTGCTCGGTCTTGAACCTGAATTTGACGGCGAGTCTATCCATACTCGGAAGATGGTGGAGAGAATCTTCGAACTTAGAGGTGCCGAATCTGGTTGCGACTTGGCCTTCTCAGCGCAGGCATATATTGCGAAGGCTCTGGCCATGTTTGCCGTAGACAAAGCTAAGAGACTAGGCGCAAAGAATGTTGGTTTCACAGGGGGCGTAGCCTACAACAAGCAGATGACATCTACTATGGAAAGGATCGTTCAAGACGAGCGCCTCCGCTTTGTGACCCCGGTTCAAGTTCCATGCGGCGATGGAGGCTCCTCATTCGGCCAAGCCTGCGCAGCAAGCTTGACATATTCAAAGAAGTAAGAATTTATACGTCAGGCATACGTTGGCTGCTGTTCGTTAATACTTCTGGTGCAGTCGCAACGTGTGCCTAGCTATCCCTGCGAGAATAATTGATAGAAAAGGTGACCGCGCTAGGGTCGACTTTGGCGACGGCGTCGTTCGAGAGGTAAATGTTTCACTCGTTGATGCGGGCGTTGGGGATCACGTAATAGTGCACGCCGGATTTGCCATAGAGGTCTTAGATGAGAAAGAGGCCAAGGAGACTCTTAGACTCTGGGAAGAGATCCTCTCAACATAGTAGATGAGTGCTAGGCTCGTACGAGCTGATATGTTGAATTTCTCTGGAGATGCCGAAAGAGGCCTGCTGATCCCTCATGTTCAGATATAGAGACAGAAACTTCGCAAACAAGATCGTCGAAAAAGTGCGTGAGCTCGATGTCGACGTTCTTCTAATGCACGTTTGTGGAACACACCAAGACACTGTTGTCCGATATGGACTCGACACATTGCTCAGCTCCTGTGGCGTGAAGATTAGGCAGGGGCCTGGTTGCCCGATATGCGTTACAACACCCACTGAGTATGAAGAGATCATAGCTCTCGCGGAGAGTGGTAACATTGTGGCGGCTTTCGGCGACGCGGTCGCAGCGCCAGGCTATAACCGGTCGCTGATGGATGCCAGAGCCCAAGGTTCTGATGTGCGAATAGTCTACAGTATCGAGGACGCTGTGAAAGTTGCGTCGAAAACCTACAGGAAAGTTGTATTCATGGCTATCGGCTTCGAAACTACAGCTCCAACCACAGCGTCGACTCTGCTGCAGAAACCGCCAGAAAACTTCTCGATACTGTGCTGCCACCGGTATATTCCCCCAGCCCTCCACGCACTCCTTTCGAGCGGAGAAATGAGGATTCAGGGGTTGATCGAACCTGGACATGTCAGCACCATAATCGGACTGAGGCCGTACGAAGAGATCTCGACGAAGTATCAGATCCCTCAGGTCGTGGCAGGGTTTGAACCGCTGGATATGATGATGGCTGTCTACATGCTCGCGAAGCAGATCAAGCGAGGCGAAGCTAGGGTGCAGAATGAGTACACCCGCACGGTTCGCTACGAAGGCAACCAGAAAGCGCTAAGACTCCTCGACGAGGTATTCGACCCTTCAGACATAGTCTGGAGAGGCTTCTCCACGATCCCTAACTCGGCGATGAAACTGAGACCAGAATTTTCCGATTACGACGCTGAACTCCTCTATTCGCGGGTTCTTGAACAGGTAAGAGAACAAAGGTTTGAAGAATCAAGGGAATGTCGGTGTGGAGAGATCCTGAGGGGCCTAGCAGAGCCGAAGGATTGTCTCCTATTCGCTGAAACTTGCACGCCACAGCATCCCGTCGGACCATGCATGGTCTCTATTGAGGGATCTTGCAGCATCGAATACCGGTATCGGAGAAGACGCACCGATAGAGTTTGATGAGAATCAAGCCACGTTGCTAAGGTACTCAGCCGTCCGGTTTCGCCAGTTTTTATCTTCTAGCATCTCTAGTTGTCTTGGCATTGAGGAGCCCGGGAGTCAGGTTTGAATGCTCCATTCGTCCCAACCGCTCTCTGCGATTACAGAGGAACTGGCACTTTGGCTTCGAGGAGCCAGCAGGATTGTGATTATGGGAATAGGCAACCCTCTTAGGAGGGATGACTTTGTTGGCATGGCAGTTATTAAGCAACTCGCACCCGCGGCGTTACCGAACGTCCGTCTAATCGAGACGGGCGAGGTTCCCGAGAACTATCTAGATGCTGTTGTAAGAGTTCGACCAAGCCATGTCTTGTTGATAGACGCTGGCGAATTTGAGGCGCCGCCGGGATCGGTTAGATTGGTCTCTCCCACAAAGGTTGCGGGTCTTTCCTTGTCGACTCATGCGTTGCCTCTAAGCCTAGTCTCCGAGTATCTCGAGAAAAGAACGAAAGCCACTATCGCATTGCTCACGATCCAACCGAAGGTTTTGGACTTCGGTGAAGGCTTGAGTGAAGAGCTTTCTAGAGTGGTGAAAGAGGTTTCTGAAGCAATCAGGAGGGCTGTAGCGCTTTCAGGAGAGAGGCGGGTTAGAAGCTTGAGACCGTCGAGGCGAGCTGGGAAACGATCGGTCCGATGATCTTGCTCAGCACGGTGGGGTATACCCCTAACAAAACTGCCAGGCAGGCCAAGATAATGATCGGTAGAACCATAAGATCAGGCCCCTCACGTGCATCCTTAACGTTGGCGCCCAGCGAGCCGAAGAAAATCCTCCTCACGGTCCAGAGGCCATACGCGGCTGTAAGGACCGACGCGACTATGGCGACTGCCGTGACCGTGACGCGCGCTAGGTCTGGTTTCAGCATACCAGCGAATCCTGTGTACATGGACCCAGCGAAGATGAAGAACTCTCCCCAGAATCCTACTAGGGGCGGTGTCCCAGCCAAGCCTAGGAAAGCAATCAACGTGGCGGTTGCCGTGTAGGGCATCCTAGGCCCCAATCCCCCGAGCATCTTGATGCTTCTAGTATTCAGGTTGTGGATGAATATTCCTGCAACCATGAAGAGGATAGCTTTTGAGAATCCATGGCTGACGTAGAGGAGAGTGGCCCCGGCAAGGCCGATCATAGAAAGTGAAGCAACCCCTAGCAGTAGGTAGCCCATCTGGCTTATGCTCGAGTATGCGAGGAGCCTCTTGATATCGTCCTGAGCTAACGCCATCACACCGCCATAGACCAAAGTAACTAGCGCCAAGACTGTGATCGTCATCATAAACTGCCAGTTCGCAAGCACTCTTGGAAAGGCTGTGTAGAGTATCCGAATGGCGGCGTAACCTCCAATCCCTATCATGGCCGGTGACAGAAGCGCGCTTATCGGCGTAGGAGCCTCGGCGTGAGCGTCTGGAAGCCATGTATGCAATGGGAATATAGCCATCTTGATGAAGAGGCCGATCAGTATCGCCGTAACTATGGCTATGAGGACCGGAAGGCCGACATCGGTGGTCCTTGCAGCTATTTTGAAGATGTCGAAAGTTCCAGCCATGAAACGAACAGTAACGATCCCTGCCAGAAGGGCGAGGGCTCCCACCTCTGTGAACATGAAGTACTTGAAGGCTATCTTCTCTCTCTCACCCGTTCCCCATATTCCAATCAACGCCCAAGAGGGTAGAAGCATAAGTTCGAAGAAGAAGAAGAAAGCCGCCAGGTTCGTTGTTAGAACCGTTCCAATCATACCGGCCGTGTAGAGTAGGTAGAGCGAAAAGTATCCGCCTATGCCATGCTCGTGCTCCATGTACGGCATTGAGTACAACGATATGACCATGGCCAAGATGGCTATGGTCAAGGCTACAGGCGCACTCAACCCATCTGCCAGCAACGTAAACTTTCCAATATACGGCGCCCATTCATACGCGGCCTCGAAGGTCTGAACAGATGGAGCCGAGAAGAGCTGGAGTGTTACATATGCCAGTACGCCAGTCGGATACAGGGTCGCTATGAAAGCGATCCACCCGGTATTCTTCCCAAGCGTGCCACCTACCGATAACGTCGCAACGGAGAGAGCCACAGGAACTAGAATCGTTTGTAGAAGCAGGTTATTCGTGTCGAGCATTTCTCATTACCCCATCGCGATTCTCATAAGCAACATCAGCAGAACTGTGACGCCGATGATCATGCCGACGATGTTGTACGTCAAGATCCCCGTATGGGTTTTCCTGAATATGTTGCTGAACCAGGTCGCCCCTCCCGCTAACGCATAGTTGAACCTGTCGATCGCTCGTATCTCGACGTTTCTCAGTATCCACCCGGAGACTCCGATCACAGGATACACAAACAGATAGTAATGGAACCTGTTCAGGTACCAGCGGCCATTAAGGAACTTCCAAAGTCCGCCCAAGGCTGTGCCAGCTGCGGCCATCTTGGACGGGTCTCGGGCTCTCCTCACATAGACGTAGTAGGCGGGTAACGCGCCCACCGTGAGCATCACAAGAGAAGCCGCAACGGTAAGCACGGAAGCTTGGCCGACAGGCATACCCTCCATAGTGAACGTTTCGCCCATTGTTCCTATAACCAAAGTCAAGTACTCATGCGCAAGCCTCTCGAACCAGTCTTTGAGATAGTAGCCTGCAACCCCGAAGGCGACCGTAGCCCCAGCCAGGAGCGCGTACGGAACCCACATCAATGCCGGAGCCTCTTGGATGGTATGTCCCTCATGTTCGAGCTCTGAGATCCGCTTGCTCTTCGCACCGAAGAACGTAAGACCTAGCATCCTCACGCTGTAGAAGCATGTCAGACCAACTGTGAAGAGCCCTAGGAGAAAGATCAAGTACTCGCCTGCCACGAGAGGCGTCTCTAGGACCATATCCTTGCTCCAGAACCCACTGAAGACCAGCGGGACGCCCATCAATGAGAAGGCTGTTAGCGTCATGCTCCAGAAGGTAATCGGCATAGCCCTTTTCAGCCCGCCCATGTCCCGCATAAATCTAGATTCGGACGCGTGGATCACGGCTCCAGCAGTCAAGAACAGAGCGGCTTTGAATATCGCGTGGCTCATCAGATGGAAGAGGCCTCCAGCATATCCCAGGAAGAACTCGGCTGTCGATCCTGCTACGCCTAGGGCGAGCATCATGTATCCTAGCTGACTCACCGTAGAGTAGGCTAGAACCTTCTTGATCTCACCAGAGGCCATGGCCTGGGTTCCAGAAACGAAGGCTGTTAGGACTCCTATCCAAGCCACGGCATAGAAGAAGTTGACAAGCTCGTTTGGTGTTCCGCTATACCACGTCGCAAGGTAAAGTATCGGGAACAATCGGCCAACCAAGTAGACCCCCGCCTTGACCATTGTTGCAGCGTGGATTAGGGCGCTAACCGTGGTAGGGCCTGCCATAGCGTCGGGTAGCCACTCCATTAGGGGCAGCTGTGCAGACTTGCCTATAGGTCCGCCGAAGACAAGTATGGCCGCCGGAACGAGAACCCAGAGAGGAACCTTACTGATCGCTCCGTTCTGGAGCTCGACAAAGTTCAGTGTCCCAGTGTAGGCTGCAATCATGAACAAGCCGATCAGAAGGCTTACGTCTCCAATTCTGGTTGTGATGAAAGCCTTCATACCGCAATGAGACGGTGGGTACGCTTCTCTTCCTTCTCCGACCCAACACTTGAGCCAGTCCTCTTTGGAGTCTGTATACCAGAAGCCGATCAATGCATAGCTGCAGAGACCAACACCCTCCCAACCAAAGAGAAACTGGACGAAGTTGTCTGACATGACTAGGAGTAGCATGTTTCCAATGAAGAGGTTCATGAGGAACCAGTAGCGTGTCAGGCTCGGGTCGCCCTTCATGTAGCCCAACGAGTAGACCATGATGAGGAAACTGATTATGGCCACAACGTTTGCCATGATGATACTCAAAGGGTCAACTATGACTCCAGCTTTTATCTCGCTGAATACAGGGGCCCCTGGAAGCGTGACCCAAGTTAACTGGTTATGAACCTGTCTCGCCTCGAATAGGTAAGGGATCATCATAACCGTCATGGCTGCACCGAGCATCGAGAAGAAGACTGCGCCGAGATCCCTAACTTTGGGATGAACCTTGGCGAGCAACGGGGTCAGGACAGCGCCAAGAAAGGGAAAGATCCATGCGAGCCAAGCAGGCCAGACCCATTCGACTGCAGACAAATCTACCAGCCTCCAAGGAGAACCTTAGTCGCTTCCGTCGCGATTCGGATAATTCCGCCAGGCCATATGCCGATCAGGACACATGCCACAGCCAATAGGACAACTGGCAGGACCATAGATAATGAGGCTTCAACAGCTTTGCTCACGGTGGGCTTGGGAGTCTTGAGCATGATCCTCTGGAGCAGCCAAAGGTAATATGAGGCTGCGAAGATACTGTTGAGAACCACGATTATTGATGTCACCTTCAAGAAGCCGTCGTCTGGAACGCTGAAGCCGGCGAGGATTATGAAGAGTTTACTCCAGAAGCCACTCAGCGGGGGGACACCGGCGAGGGCTAGGAGTCCGATAGAGAAGGATGTACCGCTGTATAGCATCCTCCTTCCGACTCCTTCAAGTTCCACGATATCCCGTGTTCCTGCTTCATGGACGAAGCAACCTGAGCAAAGGAAGAGCAGTCCTTTACCTATCGCATGGTTGAGCAGATGGAACAACGCGCCCGCGATAGCAAAGACAGCTACGCTCATAGCGGCCTCAGGGGCAACTTTATGGTAGTGAGCTAGCACGTACCCGCCTATCCCGAGTCCCGTGAGGATGTAGCCGATATTCACGACGCTCGAGTAGGCGAGCAGCCGCTTTATGTCTCGTTGCATCAAGGCCATAACGTTTGCAATTGTTATGGTGACTACGCCGAAGACTATCAGAACCGTTCCATAATCGAAGACCGAAGGATTGAAAATCGCAAAGAGGCCTCTGCTAATCGAGTAGACTCCAGCTTTGATCACAACGCCTGACAGCATAGCGCTGATGGAGCTCGGAGCAGCCGGATGAGCGTCTGGAAGCCATGTATGTAACGGAACCATGGCGGCCGTTACACCGAACCCCGCTATTATGGCGCCCATTATGAAGTACAAAGTGAATGGATCAGTGCTTGCTCCTTGTGTCAGGACATAGGCTCGTAGCGCAGAGAAGTTCAGGTTTCCGACCAAACCGTAGAGCATTGAAATCCCGTAGAGCGCGAGAAGAGAGCCCAGGGTGCTCATGATCAAATATTTGAACCCTGCCTCAACCGGTTCCCATCTATATTTTCTAAAGGTGACGAGTGTGTACGAGGATATGCACATCATCTCCCAGAAGACGAATAAGTTGAAGAAGTCGGCTGAGAACGCAACGCCTATCATGCCTGCTACTAGGATTAGGAGCAGAGCATAGTACTTGTCAAGGCCGGTGTCAACCTCCATATATCGGAGAGAGTATATGGCTACCATGAGGCCGATGCCACAGAATATCAGTCCAAAGTATACGCTATAGATGTCGGCGTAGATTTCTACTCCTCCTCTGTCGGGGCCGAAGGTTGCGAAGACATAGCTCTGTGGGCCGTCTACCATCACTGTCTCGTAGAGTTGGATCAGCGAGTACATCGAAGCTGCGAAAGCGGCTATTGCGACGATATCTCTCGCCTTCTCGGCTTTAGCTGCTCGGGCTATGACCTCTATTATTGGGGTGATTGCCGCTGTTCCAAGCAGTATCAGTATAGGTAGCAGGACTATCGGGATCTGCATGGTCACCACCTTAGCCGGCTAAGTTTTCTTAGGTCTAGCGTGCCGTAGTGTCTGTAGGCGTTGATCACGATCGAGAGAGCCACCGCCGCAACGGATGCGCCTATAACTATCAACGTAAAGACTATGGACTGCGCAAGCGAGTCAACCTGTCCCATCCTCGACCCAAAGGCTATGAAGTTTAGATTGACAGCGACGGTAACTATTTCCAGCCCTATCACGGATCGGATCATGTTTCGTCTGGAAGCGATCGAGTACACGCCTAGTATGGCTAGCGCAGCTGCACCAGCCACGCAGACTTGCCAAAGCTCAACCAACTAGGTTTCCTCCTTCTCTTCTTCTCCGTCTGGTTCGAGGTAGGTAGTTTCTACAGCGCCTGGTCCTTTCTCGGCTCGGAAGAGGGCTCCGACAGCGGAAGCCGCCGCGAATACAATAAAGGCTTGGACTAGCACGTCCAAGCCTCTGTACGTCCAGAGGAACTCTTGCAGGGGCAACCTTGAAGGTATAGTTGCCAAGTTCAACTGCAATACTCCACTCAAAAAGGTGATCAGGACAACCACAAGCACTATCACTGATATCAGCGCCACCGCTATGTCTTCTCTCTGCTCCATCTTAGCTTCCCCTCATTGTATGAAGTGCCGCTAGAAACAGAACAGTGACAGCCCCTGCGTAGACCAGAAGTTGAAAGACCGCTACATAGGGCGCGCCGAGAATATAGAATATGACGGCAACCAGAACGTTCATTGCAGCAAAGAATACTATGGCCCTAGTAAGGTCTCTCACTCCGATTGCTAATGCGGCGGTAATGATCGTTAGGATTATGAGCAGGTAACTTACTATCTCGATCAAGTCCTGAACCTTGCCATAAACTCCATTCTAGATCGTAACCCTGATCAAAAGTAGCTGGAATAGTGACAAAGGAACTAGATACTTCCAGGAGAAGTTCACCATCTGGTCGATCCTAATCCTCGCGAAGACAGTTCTGATAGTCGAGAGAATCAATAAGACGACAACTGTTTTCACAACAAAGTATATTGGAAAGAGGATCGGCTCAAGTCCGGCTATTACCGGTCCGGTCGGCCCTCCAAGGTAGAGCGTAGCTGCCAGCCCGGAAACATAGACCAGCTCGAGGTCTCTTGACAGCCTGAACAGTGCAAGCTTCCTACCGCTGAACTCGGTCAGCCAACCTGCCACGATCTCCTGTTCAGCCTCAGGAATGTCGAACGGGACCCTTTCCAGTTCGGCCTGCACAGCGATCACGTAGATAGCGAAACCTAACGCCTGCGGTCCGAGGATATACCACCGTGTCGAGGCTTGAGCTTCAACTATGTCAACCAACTGAAGCGAGCCTGCTGCAAGCGCGACACCGGCGATGGCGAGGGTCATCGGTATCTCGTAGCCCAGTAGTTGGCTCACAGCCCTCTCCGCGCCTACGGAGGAAAACCTGTTGGTTGAGAATATTCCTGCTAGGAAGACCACGATACAGAAGATCGTCATCAGAGCGACTGCGACGATCAGGTCTCCGCTGAAAGACACTACCCCACGCATTGAAGTTATCGGCAGTAGTGTTGCAGCTATTAGCATGATTGTGACAGCGAAGATTGGCATAAGACTGAACATAACGCTATCAGCGGCCTCGGGGGTTATGTCTTCCTTCGCCAGAAGCTTCACGAAATCCGCGAATGGCTGTAGAAAGCCTGAAGGACCTGTATATAGAGGTCCGATCCGGTTCTGGAATCGTGCGTAGAACTTTCTGTCAAACCACTCGTAGGTGAAGGCCAGACCGATGATGAAGAGGAAGCCTGGAAATACTACAAGTTGTAATAGATCTACAACGACGCTCAATGCAGTCATGCTCTCACTCTAAGTCTTTCTGATCGGTTCTAACGACTTCGTCTTGAACTCTTTCCTGAGTGGGTAGACGCCTTCCGGCCATTCGTCGGGCAGAACTAGCTTTTCCAGGTTCGGGTGACCAGTAAACTCGACTCCTAGGAGGTCGTGGATCTCTCGTTCGTAAACATAGCCTGCAGCTCTTATGTCGCCTATCGTGTCTATGGTCGGTTTCTCTCTTGACAGCGAGACGCGTAAGGTAACCTCCACGCCACGGCCGAAGAACTGAGGCATAACGTCAATGGTCTTGCCTGTATCCTCGCCAACGATCGTGGACAAATGGCCAACCCCGGCCTTCTCCACTAGGAACCTCGCCAGATCCTTGTAAGCGTCAGGAGAAATGGAGACGAACAACCTTCTTAGGCGGGGAATCTTCGTCTCCAGAACCTTCTCTTTGAAGGCTTCTCTGACCTCGTTCGCAAGCGTTTCTTCGATCGTAGCCAAGTCTCTCAACCCAGGTCTCAGCTAGTTCTACGGTATCTGACGCCTCCTAACTAGAACTAGTAACGCAATGAACATTAGCCCGATATAGACAACCGCAAGGTAGAGTACTGGTTGCATTCTTGCGAAGGATACTCCCCACGACAATATGATAGTCATCGCCACGACATCGAAGACCATGAACAGCGCGGCGTAGTCGAACATCTGGATAGATACGGGAACCTTTTCTGGAGCCAGCTCCTCGCCGCATGCATACATCGAAAGTTTTCCCGGACTCTTTGAAAGCTGGGGGGCGATCTTACCACCAATCGCATAGATCACTCCCGCTGCAAACAGTGCGATAAGGAACACGACGAGCGGAGAGGTTAGAACAGTTGCCGAGTCCATCAGACTCCCTTTAGGAGCGCTCTCTTCCCCCAGATATCATATAAAACATTTGCCCGACACGCTAGCAGGAAACAGTAGGGTGTCTCCCAATCGCCCGTAATAGTTTTGTAGTGCGGATCAGCAGATTCTTGGCACGGGATCCCCCGCTGGCGCAGAGACGATCCTTCTTCCACCGATCGCGGTCTCCATCACAACTCCATCGAATCGATGAGTTGCCTCGCCAATAATAGCTGCAGATTTTCCTTTAGGGGTCGCCTTCAATTCATCCAGGATCTGCTCAGCCATCCCCGGAACTGTGGCTATCACAAGCTTACCTTCGTTGCCTACTTCGAGGGGATCTATCCCCAGCATCTCACAGGCGGCTCTAACTCCTTCACCGATAGGCACAGCATCCTCATGTATTAAAATCCCAATCTTGGACTTATCGCTCCACTCGTTCAACGCGTTTGAGAGTCCACCACGGGTTGGATCCTTGATCTTCACTATACCTCCGACCATAAGGATCCTTTTGGCAAGCTTGTTCAACGGCGCTACATCAGACTTGACCTCTGTGTCAAAGCCGTATCCCTCTCGAAACGAAAGAACTGCTATGCCGTGGTCTCCGACCGTCCCTGAAACCAGTAGCTTGTCGCCCTCTCTAATGTTCGAGTCCAACAGCCACCTAGAATTGAAGGGACGATATTTCTTAACGACCTGGATGTTCGACTCGAGTGCTTCGCTTCTCTTACCGATACCGGACGTGTTTATCACGAATTTATCAAGTGCGCCTTTTTCCACAACTTTAGTATCGCCTGTTACGACGTAGACGCCCGCTTCTTTACATGTCTCCTTCATGCTGGAGACGATCTTCTCAAATTCTCCGATCGGAAAACCCTCTTCGAGTATGAATCCAGCTGCCAATGCTATTGGATCGGCTCCCATAACTGCTATGTCGTTGACAGTTCCAGAGATCGCCATCCGTCCGATATCTCCGCCTGGGAAAAAGAGAGGTTTGACTGTATGGGAGTCAGACTTCAAAACTATCTCGTCAACGACTGCGGAATCGTCGAGAGCCTCGAGAGGTACTTCGACGCCGCTTCCGCCTAGATGTGCTACTATGTATCTTTTTATCAGGTCCTGCATTATGGTGCCGCCTGCGCCGTGACTCATAGTGATTCTCTCTGACAAGTCTAGGACTCCCTGACTTGCCAAAACTGATCTAGTGGTTCTTAAACCATATGAACCCCAAGTCTGGATGGTGGTTCCAGTATGGCCAACTAGAGGAACGTTCGAAGCGACTCGATCACGTCTCTGACGTCCTTGAAGGTTCTATCAGGTAAGTTCTGAAGTAAGTCTGAGGCGTGAACCCTCTTCGTTTCCGTGAGGTCGAAGACCTTCCATCCTTGAGTAACCAACAGTGTCGTTTTCGAAGCTGGAAAGACTGAGCCTTCTTTCATAACGTCCTCCAGTGAATCCGCACCCACGGATCTGGTTACCTTTGGAAACTTCCCAGACTTTCTGTAGGTAAGGAGTCTCAAAGCGTCCGTATGCATCTTGACCCCATGGAAAGATAGGGCTGAACTTTCAAACTTATTTTCCGAGGCTGCTCTGTTTATCAGCTCGAGTTCCTGATCGTCGAATTGATACAGATTATGAACGCCTTTTCCAAAGAGTCGGGAGTACAGCACGGTAGACTCCACCTGTGGTTTCTCTTTGGATATATCAATGCAGTGAAGAACCCCGAATCTACGCATGATATCCAAGACCTCGAGCGGCATCTCTGACGGCGCTTTCCTTCTAACCTCCAAAGCGACGGCGAAGTCTCTTTGGCTAATAAGTTGGAACAATTTCCGTGTGTCTTTGATGCCATGATCGTCGAAGACGAAGGATGCTGGAGTTAGTACGTGGAGTACTCTAGCCCGAAGGATACCGCAGATTTCCGTCATTCTTCGAAGTGTCTTTTTGTTCTCGTCGATGCTTCTCAACCTGTCTCCTTGATAGATAGATTTGTGGCAGCGGACTGAGAAATTGAAATCCTCGGGAACCCTCCTCCGCCACGATTCTGCGATCTTAATTGAAGGCAGCTCATAGTAGGTTGAGTTTACCTCAACGAAGTTGAAGTATCTTGCATAGGCGGCTAGCCTGTCTATGGCAGGAACGTTGAAGTAGGCCCAACCTCCCGTGCCTATTAGAACCTCGGTCAACGCCTATGCGCCTACGCTTCAGATTGAAATTCACGTTGATGGGTGATATAACCCGTTGTGACCGGCGTGGGCAGAGTACTCCTCGGGACCTCCGGGTGGTCTTATGAAGAGTGGGTAGGGCCCGTATACGACCAAAGAGACAGGAGCAAGCTGTCGGCCTATTCTGGAGTATTCTTAACCGCTGAGATAGATTCAACGTTCTACGCGTATCCAACGAAAGGGACCGTTATGGGTTGGCTCCGATACACGGGTCCAGGCTTTGTATTCACCGCGAAGGTTCCCAGACTTGTTACCCATGAAGAGAAGCCTGATCCGGAGGCAGGCGCCGAAAGGGATCTGAAACGTTCCTTTGAAATAATTAGCCCCTTGACACTTAACGGAAAACTCGGCTGTCTATTGATTCAGCTTCGACCAAAATTCAGCTTCGACCTAGACAAACTTGAGAGATTCTTCAAGATCATACCACCTGACGTTCGTTGCGCTGTAGAGTTCAGACACGCTTCCTGGATGCGGCCGGAGACTTAAAAGCTACTCAAATTATACAACGTTGCCTACACGATTGTGGATGAGCCATTGCTTCCCGCTGATGCGGGTGTGAGTTCGGAGATCGCTTATGTCCGGTGGCATGGAAGAGGAAGGCGGCCCTGGTACGATTATCGTTATACACTTGACGAACTAAAACCTTGGAGAGAGAAAGTCAACACCGTTCCTTCAAAAACGAAAACAGTGTACGGCTACTTTAACAACCACTATCGCAGCTACGCGGTTGAGAACTGCGCTCAGATGCTTGAGCTGTTAGGTTTCGCCACGCCTCACAGATCGGAGCAAAGAGGAAAGTCCAAGATTACTTGGCTGGCGAAGTGTGTTTAACTCAGGCAAAGGCTGGAGAACTTTCAACATTCCTCGCACCCAGTCCTAGAGTTCAGATCGATCGTTTGATGAGTTCGTTCATAGACGAAACTAGGATGAAAAGAGCAAAGGAGATCCCTGACGGTGACTTGAAACTCATTATGGATACTAAAGAACGCGTCGAGGTCCAGGTTCGCGACTACCAAGTAGTTATTGACCTTGGGAAGAGAGAGATCCTTCATGACTGTCCAGACTGGGATAGACGAGCGCCAAACCTACAATTCTGCAAGCATATTGCGAAGCTTATTTTGTTTCTATCAGAAGAGAGGTCTGAGGCAATTATTCAGAAACTATCTTCGGAGAAGGATCGTTGGAGCTTCAGAACACTCGGCAGATAGACTTGGTCGAAAAGTGTTCAAAAGCCATTCGTAGACTGTCTCTTGGTTAAGATCTCCGTCAAGGTAGCCCTCACAATAGGATACGTTTGCCCAAGAATTCTTGCCCCACGCAAATGGGCATCACGGAGATCGCTGGAACCAAATTCTTATATGATGTACTGTCGTGGAGCTAGGCCAGCATTGTGGAACGTTATTGATTTCCTAGATGATCTACGGAGGCTCTGGTTTGCCAAAGCGTCTGGCCGCAATAGTATCGGTGGGCCTTTCAAAATTCGGAAGGCGGGAAGGTCTGTACGCAAGGGAATTGTTTGCCGAGGCCTCTCTAGAATGTTTCGAGAGCTGCGATAACCTTCGTCCAAGACAAGATATACAGGCGTTGTATGTTGGGCAGATGTGCGAGTCCTACGAGCATCAAGCTCACATTGCTCCTCTAATGCTTGATTGGGCCGGCCTTCGTCACATACCAGCGGTGAGGGTTGAAAACGCTTGCTCATCTTCAGGTAGTGCGTTACAATGCGGCATCATGGCTATCATGTCAGGTATGTACGATGTTGTGATGGTTGGGGGCGTGGAGAAGATGACCCATCTATCCACTGAGAAGAATGTCGAGTATTTGGCCATGGGATCCGACTTCGAGTTTGAGCAGAGGAATGGAATGACGTTTCCAGCGCTCTACGCTCTGATGGCTGTCGCACATATGCAAAAATATGGTACCACGGAGGAGCAGATGGCTATGGTGGCCGTGAAGAACCATAAGAACGGCACATTGAATCGTAAGGCGCACATGCAGAAAGAGATAACGCTCGAAGAGGCTCTATCGTCCAAGCCTGTGGCCTGGCCTCTAAAACTGTATGATTGCTCATTGATCACTGATGGTGCAAGTTGTATGATTCTAACCAGACCATCACTGGCGAAGAAGTTCACTGATCGCCCTGTGTATGTGATAGGCTCAGGCCAAGCCAACGACACACTCAACCTCTTTGAAAGAGAGGAAATAACGGGCATTCATGCAGCCCAGCTTGCCGCGAAGGAAGCGTATAAGATGGCTGGGACGAAGCCTTCCGATATCGATGTCGCAGAGGTTCACGACTGCTTCACAATAACCGAGATCATGGCGTATGAGGATCTCGGATTCTGTAAGAAAGGAGCTGGTGGGAAGCTTATCGAGGCCGGCGAGACGGCGCTCGATGGCAGGATCCCCGTGAACCCAAGCGGGGGACTAAAATCAAAGGGACACCCAGTAGGAGCTACGGGCGTGGCTCAAGCTTGCGAGATCTTCTATCAATTGTCGGGGTCTGCTGGAAAACGCCAGGTTCCAGATGCTGAGACCGGGTTGACACTCAACATCGGCGGATCAGGAGCAACCGCTGTAGTGAACATCTACTCGAAAAGGTAGGAGGATATAGTGTGGCAAACCAACCTGAGGAAACCGATATCTTCCAAAGGGATCCAAGAGGCAAGATCCTTCCTACAATCGAGAACTTCTACAGGTTCTGTAGACAGAAGAAGTTAATGGGAGTGAAGTGCAGGAGATGCGGCGCCGTCTCCGTACTTCCACGGACCATCTGCTCGAAATGCCAATCAGTAAAGATGGGCTGGATCAAGCTAAAGGGGACGGGAAGGCTACTAAGCTACTCGATCGTTCACGTTTCAACAGCTGAATACCAAGCTCAGACTCCCTACGTCGTTGGGATAGTGGAACTTGAGGAGGGCGCCCGTTTGTCAGGGGTAGTGCGAGACGTCAAACATGAAGACCTGAAGGTAGGTTTAAACCTCGTTGTCGACTTCGAGAATAGTAACTCAGAAGAATGGCCTAGGTGGCCAAGATACTTCTTCAGAGTTTCGGACTCTCCGAAAATGACGTAAGCGAAAGTACGGCCTTTCTGTGGCTTAAGAATCTATCTAGTTCTCCCCGAAGATGCAGATATAGGTTACAGCAAACTCCCATGTGGATGGGTCATTCATTTTTGTGCAGCTAATTAGTGACGTCTGTCGTCAGTTTCAAACTTTCCTCAGTCATCTCCCTCGTGCCTACCAATCTAACCGTTCACATGGAGGCCATGTATTGAAGCCCTTTGAGATGCTACGTCGACCATCCCAAGGATCGTTGTCGCCGCTTCTGATGCTTTCGTGCCCAATTCCTACAGGAATATTTAGCCCACGAAGTTATTAATATTGGAATATTGGTTTCGGTGAGAAAACGGAGGTATATGGTACGACGGAAGAACGGGGATTGGAGAAACTGAGGAGCTACGAAGAGATAAATGCAAAGATCAAGAAGGGCGACGCAGTCGTCATGACAGCTGAGGAGTTCGTTCAATACACTAAGGATCATGGAGTTAGCGTGGCCGCGCGTGACGTTGATGTTGTGACCACTGGAACGTTCGGCGCAATGTGCAGCTCTGGGGCATTTCTCAACTTTGGACATGCAGATCCTCCGATCAAGATGCTCCACTGTTGGTTAAACGATGTTCCCGCGTACCGCGGATTGGCGGCTGTGGATGCCTACATCGGTGCCACAGCAATGAGTGAGAAGAAAGGGCTCGAATATGGTGGCGGCCACGTAATCGAGGACTTCGTCAGACACCGCTCGATAGAACTTCGCGCAGACGCATACGGAACAGACTGCTATCCGAGGAAGCATATCGAGACAACCATCACAATCGACGATCTGAACCAGGCCATCCTCCTGAATCCCAGAAACGCGTACGAACACTACAATGCGGCTACGAATGGAAGCGATAGGGCGATCTATACATACATGGGTACACTCCTTCCAAGGTACGGGAATGTAACATACTCAGGAGCAGGTGAACTCAGTCCGCTGTACAAGGACAAGAACTTTGAGACCATAGGCCTAGGAACCAGAATATTCCTCGGCGGAGGAGTAGGATACGTAATCGGCGAGGGAACCCAACACTTCCCGCAGCAGCAGTTCGGAACGGTGATGGTTCGCGGCGACCTAAAACAAATGGCCGCCGACTACCTAAGAGGCGCAACCTTCCACAGGTACGGCACTACGTTGTACGTAGGCCTCGGAGCTCCAGTACCTATAATAAACGAAAGGGTTGCCGAATCCGCCGCTATACCTGACGATCAGATAACAACTAACATTCTAGACTACGGAGTCCCATCGCGATCGAGACCTGCAATTCGGAAAGCCTCCTACAAAGAGCTAAAGTCTGGAACGGTAACCATAAACGATGAGGAAGTTAGAACATCTCCTCTCTCAAGTTTTAAACATGCAAGAGAGATCTCTCGAACGCTGAAGAGTTGGATTGAAGAAAAAAGATTCCTTCTCACAAGGCCTGCAGAACTCATTCCTGACTCTAGGGAGTTCCGGCCTCTCGAGGTTCGCAAGACCTAGGAGGTGGAACAGGTGAAACTGAGGCTGGTATACACGCATGAGCACACAAGTCGTCCAGTACTCGCCAACACCATAATGAAGACGGGCGTGTTGATTAACATACTCGAGGCGCAGATGACACCTGAGTCTGGACACTTGATAGTAGACGTTCCCGTTGATAATCAGAAACTGAGAGAGGTTGTTGAAGCTTTCAAGGCGGAAGGAGTCAAAGTTCAAGAGATCGTCGCAACCCTAACCTTTGACCTTGCAAACTGCATCTCATGCGGCGCTTGCGTCTCTCCATGTCCTACTAACGCAATCATACAGAAGCCAGACTGGACCATTGAGTTTGACGAGAAGAAATGTATCAGATGCAGAGTATGCGTCGACGCATGCCCTGTTAGAGTCATAACCTGCTCATGAAAATAGAACCAACCATCTATGGATCGAAAAGCCATGTATCGTGTTAAGAGGAGAATCAAACAATCTAACCTGCTTGTGATCAGCAACAATTCTCGGACAATTGAAGTGGCATTCGAGTCGGTCGTGTACCATAGAAGCAAATTGGAAACCTATATACGGAGCCATCCGACCTTCCAGCTAGCTCTCGACCCCGTAACCGTGGACGAATACGCACCCCGGATCGTCCGATTGGCAGCTGGGGCAGCTGAAGTTGCAGGAGTCGGCCCGATGGCAGCTATTCCCGGAGCACTCGCAGAACTAGCTGTCGAGGCGATGCTCTCCACCGGATCGGAGGTTAACGTCGTCGAAAACGGAGGGGAGATAGCAGCCACATCGACTTCGCAACTAAAGGTTGGGATCTACGCTGGACGCTCGGCTCTTTCAGGACGCGTGGGCTTTCTCTTGTCCAGACTCGACTTTCCCATAGGCATCGCAACCAGCTCGGCCACGGTCAGCCACGCCCTAAACTTCGGACAGGCAGACGCGGCCGTAGTTGTAGCCGACACCTCCTCTATGGCCGACGCGGTAGCGAAAGCCGCGTGCAACGCAGCTAATGGAGAAGATTATGAAGCTTCGGTCCAATCGGGGCTTGAAGCGATTGAGAAGATAGGACACGTGAGAGGCGCTCTGATCATACGAGATCGATTCATAGGGATGGTGGGAAAACTGCCTGAACTGGTGAAGATCGAAGGTACACGGGAAGAGGTTCTAACGACTGGGCTTCATAGCATCGCGGCCCCCGACGCAACGATACTCTAGCGTGAAGAAAACTGTAGAGGTTGCAAGGTGCTAGGAAGGTTCGACCTGCACTACGAAAGCATAGTTCCGGTTGACGCGACCTTGGTGATCGCTGAGTAGTCGCGCCGCGTACATTCCCTACACGTTATTAGCGTCTAGTTACGGGTACGAGCCCTTGCTGCATTTGTTCTAAGCGGCGATGTAACGCTTAAAGTACTCCTACAGGACACGAGCGAAAATCATATGTCTATTCGTCTGCATAATAATATATGAAGGTGATCGGATGCCTGAGGAGAAGATTGGCCAGATTTCAAACTTCTTTTCAAAAATAAGCGTGGCGGCTATTCAGATATCGTCCGGGGAACTGAAGGTTGGCGACACGATCAAGATCAAGGGTTCTACAACAGATCTGACCCAAGAAATCGAATCGATGGAAATCGACCGAAAACCGGTTCAGAGCGCAGGACCCGGCTCTTCGGTCGGAGTCAAGGTCAAGGATCGAGTCAGACCCAATGACGTAGTATACAAGGTTACACCGTAGAAGATGGATTGCAATCATACGCCTTGAAGCCTCACACGTCACTCTTGCGCTTGGTCACTGCTTCCAGTTTTAGGAAACCTCTGGAACTAGGTTAGGCAGGGAGCTGCTCCCAGTCCATCGAAGACTATTGCGTAGAAGATACTTGAGAAACTCGATGCTGAACAAGGTCACAAGGGCCAAGCCCATCGCAAGCCCAAAGTCCTGTAGGGTTGGTTGAACTATTCCGAACGCATCAAGCACTGGACGTAGGTTGACCAGGCTGAGTACAAGTGCGGTCTCCCAAACTACCGCGAGGATTAGAAACTTGTGGGGTTTCACGTGCAGAAGCGTGTACCTCAATGAGCGACAGTTGAGCGCCAAGGTGAGTTCGAATAGTATGAACATCAGGAACACAGCGGTGCGAGCCGTTTCTATTCCCTGTGGCAGAAGCCACAGGTATGCCCACACGATGAGGGGAGTTTGTATCAACACAACTTGTACAAGGAACAGTTTCACGTCTCTTGTGAACACGGTCTCGCTTGGGTGACGGGGCGGCCGCTCCATCATATCTGGGTCGGGGGGGCCGACGCCTAGGGCTATAGCCGGCAGCCCGTCCGTTGCGAGATTTATGTAGAGTATCGCTGCTGGGAGGAGCGGAAGAGGATATCCTACAAGCACAATACTCGATAAGACAACTATTTCAACCAGGTTGGCTTGAAGTAGGTAAGTGAGATACTTCTTTATGTTGTCGTAGATCCACCTGCCCATCTCAACCGCTTTGACAATACTTGCGAAGTTGTCATCAGTGAGCACCATGCTTGATGCTTCCTTACTCACGTCGGTTCCAGTTATCCCCATGGCGACTCCAATATCCGCATGTTTAAGTGCCGGTGCGTCGTTGACGCCATCTCCAGTCATAGCAACCACATGTCCCTTTGACTTCCATGCATCCACGATCTTCAGCTTGTGTTCCGGAGATACCCTAGCGTAAACAGTTACCTTCTCAACAATCTTCTCGAGTTCATTCTGGGTGATCGTCTCAAGTTCTTGGCCTGTAAGCGCCAAGTCACCTTCTCGATAGATACCGAGCTCTCTAGCTACCGAGATAGCTGTGAGTTTGTGGTCGCCGGTTATCATGACAGGTTTTATCTTGACTCTTCTACATGCTTGGACAGCTTTAACGGCCTCTTCCCTGGGCGGGTCGATCATCCCAACCAACCCAAGAAAGGCCAGACCTTCCTCCAGGTTATCCTCTTCTGAAACCTCTTTCTTGCGCAGCTCCTTACACGCGACCGCGAGAACCCGCAACGCATCTTTAGTCATCTGCATGTTGATTTCGAGAATTCTACTTTTCCGTTCGTTGTCTAGCTCTTGTATTTCATTAATCTCAAATGAATGGGTGCATCGTTCCAATATTACCTCGGGTGCTCCCTTAACGTAGACGAAGTTTTCGCCCTCTGGTGTTGAATGAATGGTAGCCATACGTTTTCTTTCGGAGCTGAATGGTAGCTCGTACATTCGTGGATAATGTTCTCTCAACTCGTCTTGGTTAAATCCGGCTTTCGATGCGACGGCTAGAAGCGCACCTTCTGTAGGGTCGCCTCTCACGTGCCATTTGCCTTCGGTAGCACTGAGACCTGCGTCATTACATAGGATGCAAGCCTTCATCAGATTTGAGAACCCTTCGCTCTTGAGAACGTTGCCATTCGGATCTTGAAATTCACCTTTAGGTTCATAACCAACGCCTGTGACATTGATTGAGGCGCCAGAGACGAATATTCTGCGTACGGTCATCTCGCCTTTTGTCAGTGTGCCTGTCTTATCGGAGCAGATAACGGTTGTACAACCCAATGTCTCCACAGCCGCCATTTTTCTGACCAAGGCGTTTCTCTTGGCCATTCTGCGCATGCCGATGGCTAGGCTTCCGGTGACTATTGCGGGTAGAGCCTCTGGAACAGCCGCCACTGCTAGAGCGATCCCGAAGAGGAGCATCTGGAGAGCAAACCCTGTTCCAACCGTGCCTTCCAGGATGAATTCCTTCAAGACGCTAACGCCGACTACAGCTGAGACAACTGCTAGGGAGAGGTATCCAAGCCATCTTCCCAGTTCGCTCATTCTCTTTTCCAGAGGCGTTTTCTCTGTGATTATCGCTGTCACTTCTTCAGCGATCCTTCCGAACTCTGTGTCGATTCCTGTAGCTACTACGACGGCCACGCCTTTACCATATGTGACCTCTGTTCCAGCGAAGACCATGTTCGACCTGTCTGCGATAGGAGAGCTTCCGGGGACTATCGACGTCACTTTATCGACGGGGGTAGACTCACCCGTGAGAGATGCTTCATTGAGTTGCAACCTTGCTGTCTCAACTAACCTTCCATCCGCAGGAACCCTATCCCCTGACTTCAAGACAAGAATGTCTCCCGGTACAATCTCCCTTGCCGGAATCTCAGTTTCCTTACCGTCTCTCACGACCGTCGCGGTCGGAACGAGCATCTTCTTCAACGCTTCCAACGCTTTTTCAGAACGATACTCTTGGGTGAAGCCGAGCACCGCGCTCAAGACAACTATTACCATTATCACTCCGGCGTCGATGATCTCTCCAAGAATCAGCGAAAGAGTCGTTGCAACTATGAGTATGATCAGTAGGAAGCTCTTGAACTGTCTAAGCAGGATCTTGACCGGCGAGGTTCTTCTCTCAACTCTAAGTTCGTTTGGGCCGACTTCATCAAGCCGAAGACGAGCGTCCTCCGTGCTTAACCCTTGTTGATGAGACTTTAGAACTTCAAGAGCATCATTGATCATCATTGAATGCCAGTACCTTTGCTCTGAAACCTCTGACGTCAACTCTCAATTCACCCGTATGCTTGGTAAGCCACCTCAGCAAACGTAATCTAGGCCGTGAACAGCTGTTGAACCCAACCGAAGATGGATACACAGTGCTATTAAATTTCATATTTGCTCTATCCATTCGTTCGGTAATAGGATGCTCCGCAACATGTTTGCGAGTAACCCATTGGGGCAGATCAGCCAGTAACCACGCGGATACAGGACGGTTAGAGGCGATCAGTATTGGCAGAGAAAGAAAA
>Ga0209725_1000455_pt1 | contig 25440 bp, 25 predicted proteins | sample I18A1metaG_FD_184145 | JGI IMG/M metagenome (GOLD analysis project Ga0209725, IMG submission 184145) | Lake sediment bacterial and archeal communities from Gulf of Boni, Indonesia to study Microbial Dark Matter (Phase II) - ​I18A1 metaG... | ecosystem: Environmental > Aquatic > Freshwater > Lake...
ATTTCATTCCAACAATCCTAAACCGAGATACTTGGACGGCTTGGGAGAAAAAAGGCTCAAAGGATACTGTAGCAATGGCTCATGAAAAGGCTGAGAGAATCCTTAGAGAACATCACCCTGAACCGCTAGAGCCAACAGTAGAAAAGGAGTTAAGAGAACTCGTCTCCCAAGTAGAGAAAAGGTAGTTCCAACGTATGTCTCTCGACCTACATCAAGTCATGATGAAGGCGCTGACAATCAGTCTTTTCAGCATGTGGATACAACTCGCGGGTTCTCAGGCTAGATATAGGTAACCCTGACCAGGCTTGGCTGTGAGAACGTTTTAACAGTTTTATGGAACCGGGCTCTCAGTGGGGTTTGACAGCCTACTCCAATCCGAAGCTTCGAAACCATCCTAGCAAGCTCATTGAGATCGGGCCGGCACAAGATTAGGGAATATCCGTCGAGGCGGTCTCTTTGATACGTATTCCTCGCCTTGTCAGTTCGGGGATAAACTTATCGGGATTCACACAGATTTCGGGCAATAGAACTCCTCTCTCTTTTATCTCTCCTTTTCCAATCATCTGAGCCGAAATCGAAGACGAAATTCCGACAAGATATTCCCCCGCGTTTGCTCTCCACTCCTCCTTTGAATGGCCGATCCAGTCGACTGTGTGTGTAACCATCTTTCCTCCGCGCGGTCCTATCCCTTGAACTCTACCTGCCTCCCAGTCATCGATGACCACGTCTTGGGGATACCCTAGAAGGTTGCGACCGGCGAGGAGCTTCACAAGGAACTTACGGGGCGATATTCTCATTCCATCTATCTCGACAGCCTCGTCGGTCTTGAATCCTGCGTCGGCTAACACTTTCATCTCTAGAAAGCCCGGGCCGCCTTCCATCCAGTTAACGTTCTTTATCCCCTTATCTCTGAAGGAGACAGGTAAAGTGACCTGTTCAGAATGTATTGTAGAATATACCTCTTGTTTGCCAACAGGCTCGGGAAAGTGAACGATCTCCCTTCTGCTTAAGGGTGGAATCTTCTTGAATTCTCCATTCTCAAATATGGTGGCGTCTAGTAGGAATTCATCAAGAAGCGTTTCGACAGACCAAGTAACAAAGAAAGGCGGCGCACCTTTAGTGAAGTCTATCCACCCATCCCTTATTAGAATGGTCTCGACCGAATCTAACTTGTCTACAACATGTCTCGCCATCACGTTGCTTATCCCGGTGCAGTCTCCCATACATGGTATAGCTGTCAGGCCCGCCTCTTTGAAGCGATCATGCAGCTTCAACTGCCTCAGCTTGGAGTAATCACCTCCCGGATCCAGGAAAGTGAGACCACCTTGGTCCAGGTAGTGAACTCTAGCGAGTAGCGCTGCCTCCATGGCCTCCAAATTGTAGTAATATGACGCGGCATTCAAGGCGACATCTGCGCCTTTCAGAACGTTCGCTGCGTCCTTTGGTTTTCTTAAATCAGCAAACGTGGCTGAGACGTTTCCCCTCTTTATTTCGTCAGCTATCTCCTTGGCCTTGGGGAGGTTAACGTCCGCTATCACGATCTCGGAAACATCGCGGCTTTCCGCTAGGTCTCTGACTGCGCAGCGGCCTGTTAGCCCGGCGCCTCCAAGAACGACTACCTTCATAACAACTCCCGAACCACGTAAGAACCAAGATGCTTTTCTAGTTTTCCAAAGTTTGGGGTGAAGCTATAGACTTGAGGAATCGTCTTGTGGAGGAATGTAATCACAGATGAAGGAGCAGCGCTTAAAACACAAGTTCCGTATCGAAAGGTAGCTTCTCACCAGAACGAGCCTACTTCAAATTTCATAAGGCTCTTGAGGGCAGTCTTCTAGACATGCTCTCCCTGGTAAGCGTAGTCAAGTCTAGCGCGTTCAGAACTTGCTTTTCCGTCCTCTATGTCTTCACGTATCATTTCGGGCGGTCTCTCTCTTGGATCTCCGTATCCGCCGCCGCCCGAGCTTATCATGGTGAACACATCGCCATACCCAAGTCTGAGGTGCGCCTTCAGCATCGTCAGATGTTCTTCGCGTTCCGTTCCTACGTTCACAATAGCTTGAGCTGGAGCTCCCAGTTTGCCTCCAAGTAAGCCCCAAGCCGCAAATGCAGGGTTTCCTTGGTCGAAATACACGTTAACGTAGGCTGAATCCGCCAGTATTCTATAGTCTCGGCGGATACCTAGTCCACCACGATATTTGCCTGCGCCCCCCGAATCAGGCACAAGCTCACTGGCTTCGATACGGACAGGGCTACCCATCTCGCACACTTCTATCGGAAGCAGGCCGCAATTAGAAAGATAAACATCAACTCCGTCTAGGCCGTCGAGTCCTCGCCGTCCTCCCATTCCACCACCCAGTATGTCCGTAACTAGTCCGATCTGGCCGGTTTCTGGGTTGAGAATCTCACCGACAAAAGTGGGGAATGCTGTGCAGGATCCTGCTCCCAAGCGTTCTGGATACAGGGTTGCGAGCGCTTTGAGAAGCGTGTCAACTTGTCTCTGAGCTGTTAGATGGCGAGCCGCTACAGCTGCTGGAGGCTTAGGGTTGACCACGGTCCCTTCAGGTGCGACTATTTCGATGGTTCTGTAGCATCCATCATTCTGAGGTATGTTCTGATCGAGAAGGCATCGCACCGCGAAATATGTTGCAGAATACGCATTTGACAGCGGTAGGTTAAGCCCACTCTTCATCTGGGGATCTGTTCCTGTAAAGTCGACTCTAACAGCTGAACCTTTCTTGGCGACGTGTACAGCGATCTTCACTGGTCGGTCGGGGTTGACACCGTCGTCGTCTAGATATCCTTCTGCCGATGCCTCTCCATCTGGAAGGGCTTCGAGGTTTGCCTTTGCCATTCTCTCGGAATGATTCAAGATGGCGTCCATGTAATCGGTCATCTTTCCTATTCCATGTTTGGCGAAGAGGTTGATTATGTGTCGTTCACCCATCTTATTTGATGCGATTTGCGCTCTCAGGTCGCCGAGTGTGCTCTGTGGATCTCGAACATTGTGCTTGATAAGCTCGAATAGCTGTTCGTTCGGCTTTCCTTCCTCGATCAGTTTCATAGGTGGAAACAGGATTCCCTCTTGATAGATCTCGTTGTTGTCGTAGCCCTCGGTCCCGGGCTGGGCTCCTCCTGTGTCGATGTGATGTGCAATATTCCCGCAGATGGAAACGAGATTATTCTTGTAAAAAACAGGATAGAATAGGAAAATGTCTGGCGAGTGATTTCCGCCATAGTATGGATGATTAAGGATGATCATATCATTGGGCCTAAACCAGGAACGACCTTTGCTGTTCAGTATATACCGTACCGCAAAATTCATGAAACCTAACTGTGCAGGGATATTTTCTGCTTGAGCAATCAATCGGCCTTTGCCGTCGAAGATTGCGCAGGAAGCATCTAACATCTCCCGGATAATAGGCGAATAAGAACTGCGGATGAGAGCTGCACTCATCTCTTCAGCCGTACTGATGAAAGCGTTCTCAATAACAGCCAACGTAATAGGATCTAGTCGTCTCATTGTCGTTCATCAACTATCTCTTGTGTCTCAAGATCAAGTTGCCAAATCGATCAACTCTACAGATCTCATTCGGTCCAACCAACGTGGTCGAGTCTACTTGCTCTATCACCGCGGGTCCGGTAACGTGGTCGCCCCCCTTTAGTTTGAGTCTCTCATAGACACGACACGTTTCGAATTTGTCTGTCTCGGAGAAGAATATTCTGCGTTTTCCTTTCAAGGCGCCTCCTCCATGTGTATTTCTGACTGGACGTCTACGCATCTTGGCGAACCTCCCTCTGCCTGTAACGCGGAGGCTTACTAATTCAACGGGCTCTTGAATTGCAGCATGTCCATATTTTATCTCGTGAGTTTTGTGAAACCTAATACTGAGGTTTCTCAGGTCCTTTTGGGTGAGCCTCGAGCTTGGCATGGGTATATTCACTTCGTAAGCTTGCCCAGAATAGCGCATATCGACGGATCGCATGATCTGAATGTTCATGTCGGGTATTCGTTCATGCTTGAGTACTTGAGCCGCCTTTTCTTGCAGCTGACGATATTTCTGATCAAGCTCCTCGAAGTTGAGTGTTTCTAGCGGGTTCAGATGTGTAGTGACAAAGTCGTGTCTCACATTGCTCATCAGTAGGCCTTCCGCCGAAAAAGCCCCTGGCAATAGCGGGACTATGATGGTTTCTATCTCAAGCTCCTCAGCAAGCGCTCCTGCATGCACAGGCCCAGCTCCGCCAAAGGCCAGAAGTGCGAAATCTCTTGGGTCATATCCCCTTTGTGTTGAAACCAGTCTTGTCGCTCGAGCCATGTTAGAGTTTGCGACTTTGATTATTCCGTAAGCAGCCTCGCAGATATCGAGTCCAAGCGGATCAGCTATCTTGGTTTGGATACTATTTTCAGCTGCTTTGACATCTATCTTCATCTCGCCTCCCAGAAAGTATTCTGCACTTATCCTTCCGAGAATTATGTTCGCGTCAGTCACTGTGGGCTCCGTTCCACCCTTCGCGTAGCAGACCGGCCCCGGCTCGGCTCCGGCACTGATCGGGCCTACCTTGAGCTCGCCACCTTTGTCGATCCACGCTATGCTACCGCCACCGGTTCCCACTTCTGCAAGATCTATTGTCGGAGTCTTGATCGGATACCCGGAGCCACTCAGTCTTCCATGCACGGATCCGCCCACTTCATACTCGCTGACCAGCTGTGGATTACCATCCTTGATCAGTCCTGCTTTGGCTGTGGTGCCGCCCATGTCAAGCGAGATCAAATTGGTGCACTTAATGTCTTCACCATAAGCTTGGGCTGCAATAACACCTGCTGCAGGCCCGGACTCTATCATGTAGACCGGCTTAGCCTTGGCAGACTCGAAAGTGTATGTTCCTCCACTTGACTGCATGACTAGGAGGACCGCGTCCACCTTCAACTCTGAGAGGTTTTTCTCCACGTTTTCAAGGTAGCTTGAGACAAGAGGTGCGACCGAGGCATTGACAACGGTCGTGCTAAAACGCCAGTATTCCCGAAATTCTGGGCAAACTTCAGAGGATATTGAAATATGGGTTTCGGGAAGCTGGGATTTGACAATTTCTCTTATGCGCTTTTCATGGTTTGGATTGAGGAAAGAGAAGAGGAGGCATATTGCTACGGAGTTGGCTTCTAGACCTCGTAGCTGGGAAACGATCTTGAAGACCTCATCTTCGACGAGAGGCTTTACTGTTTCGCCATTACTTCCTATCCGCTCAGTCACTTCAAAGCGCAGGCGTCGAGGCACGATTGGAACAGGCTTTCTTTGAAAGACATCATAGAGCTTGGGTCTGAGTTGGGTTCCTATCTCGATTATGTCTCTGAACCCTCGTGTTGTTATCATCGCAGTCTTTGAACCGCGATGTTGCAAAAGCGCATTGGTTGCAACAGTCGTTCCATGAATAAGGTGTGATATGTCGCTTGGCTTGGCTTTCGATTGGACGAGAACGTTTTGTAGACTGGTCATGAAGCCACTCGTCAATTCTCGGGGAGTCGTTGGAACCTTTGACATATAGATTTGGCCGCTTCTCTCGTCGAAGCATACAGCATCGGTGAATGTGCCGCCTATGTCTATGCCGACTCTGACCATCGAGATCGCCACAGCAAACTTGCAACTTCGCTGTTACAGTTCGATCTCTACTTTCTAACGCGGACGGGAGAGAATGGTTCTAGCGAATAAGCCTAACGGTTGAAGCTCTTCAACTTCAGCGAAGTTGATCATAAAATACGAGGCGCCTAACTCAGCGTACCTCTTGATTTGTTCATAGCATTCGTCTGGCGTTCCTATGATCCGCGCCACGTTGTACTCATCCATGCTCATGTTGCTCGGTTTCAATTTCGCCACTGTCTTCTCTACATCAGTTTGGGTCTCAGCGATTATGACCTGTCCATGCCAAGACTTCAGCAGCTGGTTTGGGTCTCGTCCGAGTTCTCGGCAGTACCTTTCAAGAGTTCTTACTTTCCTTGAGAATCCTTCTGGAGTATTTGACGGGTAGAAGCCTATGTTCCAACCATTAGCGAATTCGGCCGCAATCCTCATAACAGCGGGATCTGTTCCCCCAACCCAGACAGGCGGATGGGGTTTCTGGATTGGTTTTGGGTTGTTGTAGGCTGACTGAACTGAGTGATATTTGCCTCTGTACGTGACTTCCTCTTCTGTCCACATCTTTTTGATGATCTGTATGCCCTCACGGAGACTTTCTATTCGGCTTGTCGAGTTTGAGAACGAGATTCCGTACGATTCGAACTCCGGCTTAAACCATCCAGCCCCTATACCAAATTCTAATCGCCCTTTACTTATGTTATCTAAGATCGAGGTCATCTTAGCTACTATCGATGGGTAACGAAAAGAGTTGCATAGAACGAGTGTGCCAAGACGAATCTTTGAAGTGACGCCAGCCAAGGCTGAGAGCGTCGTCCAAATCTCGTAGCATGGGCGATGAGGATGCTCACCATACGGATAGAAATGGTCATACATCCAAACCGAGTCAAAACCCAGTTTCTCGCACTCTAAAGCGACTTGCTTCACTAGATTGTAGTCCGCCGTGTTCTGAGGCAACGAGCAACCGAATCTTATCATTTAAGCTCTTTCGACGCACGATTCCGGCCAACTAATAAGGGTTTGCGTGATAGCATCTAGATAATCAGTGCCCCGAATGACCATTTGAAAGACCATCGAGTTCTGACTTCTGTCTATGGCTCCAGCCGATGCCTCTAGGATAGATCCTGTCAGGCTCTAGTAACTTCTGAGGCGACAATCGTTAAATGCGAAGGCGGATGCTTGCTTGGATCAGGAGGAGATGCACCTGGAGCTTCTCACCCTTTTGGAAAGCCTGATACTTGTGGCGTTTGGAGTCCTCAGTCTTGCTAGACCGAAACAGCTTGCGCATTTGGTAGGTGTTTGCCTAATCTTGGTGGGCCTTCTGAAGATTGTCCCGTGGATCCTAATCAGCATCATGTTAGGGTAAGACGGGCTCTAATAGCTTCTAGGGAGAAGGAAAATCTTTCAGCATCTGAAGCAGTTTTTACGATGTCAAAGCTGATCAGCCTTGCGCTGTTAAGTGCCTGAAGAAGTATGTTAGTCTGGTAAAAGAGTACGCAGACCAGCTAGCTCCTCAGACATCGGGACTTCTCCGTGTTGACGAGGTGGAGTCAACATGAATGGTAGAACAGATTGGCTTTGGAACTTGATGGACTATGACACAGGGTTCTGGATTTCGAGTCTTATTTCCAAAAGGCGCGCGGTCTCTGACGCCTGAGCCATATTTCAAGACACCAAAACAAGACTCAGGACAATGCCCATAGCCGTAACGCATGATAACCTGTACCCATATAGAGCGGCGTTCAAGAACGAGTTCTACACTAACGCAAAACCGCAGACAACCGAAGCTCGGTCGATCAGCATAAGGCAGAGGGAACTGAATAACAGGATGGAACGACTCAACCAGACCTTCTCAGACCGTAACAAGACGCAGAGAACTTTTGATCAGACCGGATGTGCACAATTTATGGCAGATGGCGTGAGAATGGAATACACCTTCGCCCGACCGCATATGACGCTGAATGGCCGAACACCCGCTGAGGCGGCAGGCATTGACTTACGGCTAGGCGAGAACACGTGGAAAGCCCCGATCGAGATAAACGCCCAAGCTCATCGTCCGAAAGTTATCAGAGTCCGCCGTCGCTAGTGTCGAATAAGCGACAACGAGAATAGAATTATGGCCATTCCAGTCCAGATCCAGACTGTCAAAGGCTCATGAAGTATAAGCGCACCTAGCAGCACAGCCAAGATCGGGTTTACGTAGGCGTACGTAGCTACACGTGACGCCGCTACGTTCGTGAGAAGGTAAATGTACGCGGTGAATCCAATACAGGAGCCGAAGACTATGAGATATGCAACTGCTACCCACGACTCCATAGCCACGGCCCCGAGAACCTCACTTCTGAAGAGATTCTGTACCAGACTGATCCCGGCCATTGCGGTGCCTCCTACGAACATTTGCACAGACGACAGTAGGAAGAGCGAAGTCTGAAACTTGTGGTGTCGCCCCAACCAGGACCCGGTCGCCCACGAGAGTGAAGCGATAAATAGAGCTACTTCGCCTATTGCAACTTCCAATTTCTGACCGACCAAATCCGGTGCCATCAATACGGCGACTCCAACGAAACCCAGGACAATCCCGAATGTTCCTTTGAACCCAAGCCTCTCTCTGCTTCCGCTTATCGACTCAAAACCTGCGATCCACAAAGGAACGATTGCAACGATCAACGCAGCAAGTCCAGAAGCCACTGTCTGCTCAGCATAGTTTACCAAGCCGTTTCCTCCGACGAATAGTAGCACTCCGACAAGACTCGCGTAGGTTGCGTCTGTTCTGGAGAGCTTCAGTTGTTCACGCCGCAGGAAGGTCAGTCCCAGCATGATTGTGCCGGAAGCGAGGAAGCGAAGCGCACCTAGCAGAAATGGAGGAATTGAACCTACTCCGATCCGTATGGCTAGATATGTGGAACCCCAGACGACATACACCAACAGGAAGGCGATCGCGATTCTAACAGTCTTTCCAGTGAGCCGTGTGCGAAACAACACTCCTATCCACTCCTTCAAGCCCTTCACTTCAGTTTTCCAGTGCCTGTTCACATGATGCTGTCCAACGTGTCTCGTAAGCCGATTCAAAACCTTTCCAACCACTAACCCTGCGGTCGTGCTTTCCGAAGCCATATTGTTCGATGTCGTGGCGATATCTACCGTTGGTCGCGTGATGCCGAAAGGTTCAATGAACATGAGCAGTCGTCATCCCGTTACATGAATATCTGTCATCCATATGATTCCTTTACATACGGCATAAAAGAGAGCTTTGTCTTGCGGAAGTGGTGCTGTGAACGATCGGCGAGAACACGTAGCGATCGAATGTTAGAAAACTGAAAAGACGAAGACAAGCTTCAAAAAGGGAATTTGTGCTCACTTTGATGTGAGTGAGGTTTGCTCCAAGGGCTCGATAAGTTTTCTGCAAATCGTCGGGTCACCTCCCTCATCTACGTCTCCACGATCATCCTATTTCTCATCATAGTCTTCCTGCCTCCGCTTCTGGGGATACTGGTGAAATGGCCTTCGATATTTGAGATATTTCAGGCCCCCGATCTGCTGGCGCGTAGCAGGTCTGCTATTTTCGCATCGTTTGCCATCGCCTTCGGGGTGTCTATCTTAGACGTTATTGCTGGCCTTCCGCTTGCATGGTTCATTGCAGGAAAATCGTCAAAGCGATATGTTTCGATCGTGGATACGTTTGCTGATATTCCATTCATCATTCCGACGGTTGCTTTAGGTTACTCTGTTCTCCTCTTTTGGAGCAGGGAAGGAATATCTGCATTCAGTGACCAACCACTTATCTCCCCCGGTTGGCTACTCATTGCAGTACTACATTTCGCGTTCTCTTATCCTGTTGTCGTTAGAGTGATGGTTGGTGCACTTCAAGATTATGAGCGGACTCTTGAGGTCGCTGCACGAACGTTAGGCGCCTCTCCTCTAACTGCTGTGAGAACGGTGTCGTTGCCGGTCCTGAAGCCATCACTCGTATCCTCCTTCCTGTTGGCTTTTGCTCGTTCGCTATCGGAGACTGGAGCCACCGTGATGGTGGCCGGGACATTCGAGAATGGAACGGTTTTCATTAAAAACGCGTCCGATATGGGGCTCGTTAGTCCCCTTGTCTTTGTAAGCTTCGTCTTGATAGCTGCTTCAACTCTGATCTTCATAATCATCCAAGTTCTTGGGCCGAAACTTAGGTTTCCTCTCACCAAAGTTTGGCCAAATATTGAGGAGAGGCTATGCAGCAGAAGTGCGGTTACACTACGGGATCTCCTGACGTTAGCAGTGTTCCTTTTGTTCGTTATTATCCCTTCACTGTTTGTGGCCTTGCCCGCCGGCAAGGCGATATCTGATGGAACCGTAGAAAAGGCCTTGAGCGGGTCTGGGGAGTGGTCTGTCTATTGGGGGGCGGTAGGCCTCTCATACTTGGTTGCTATCTGTGCTACTCTCCTCAATGTTCTTGTAGGGCTACCATTATCTATTCTGATCGCGCGAAAGAAGATAGGTAAGGTTGAATCAACCATCCTTGACGCCGCGGTCAATATTCCAATTGTCATACCATCAATTGCGGTAGGGGTGTCGCTTCGACTCTTCTGGAGTAGCGTTACGGGAATTCCGGAATTCTGGCTTCTCGTTCTCTCCCACATGACTGTTACAAATGCTTACTTTGTACGATCGATGATTTCATCAATCGAACGGATTCCGCCCGAGTTAGAAGAAGTAGCTCGAACCCTAGGCGGCAAGCCTCTTACGGTTTTCAGAAAGGTAACAGTACCACTGGCGAAGTACTCGATGATTTCTGGGGCGGTGATGACATTTACTCGAAGCGTGGATGAGACCGGCGCAACGTTGGCAGTTTCAAGGGAGCTGAAAACGGCGCCGGTTCTATTGGTCGAATGGGTGAAGGGTACGATGCTAGTTTCACCCTCGACGATAGGACTGGGAGTGAGCGTCTTGGTGTTGACATCTTTCGTATCATTGATTATATTCAAACTCACCGCGGGGAGAACGATTTAGCGATGCCCTCGGTTCGTTTGATCAACGTTACAAAACGATTCAAAGACATCTTGGCTCTTGATCGCGTTTCGCTTACTATTCGGAGTCGAGAGTATGTGTGCGTCTTGGGCCCCACAGGAAGCGGGAAGACAACGCTCCTGCGTGTGATCGCTGGGCTTACTTCACCCGATAGTGGCCAGCTCCTAATAGACGAGAAGCCTGCTGATGATGTGAAACCTGAAGGTCGAAACACGGCTTACATGCCACAACAGTATGCGCTTTTCCCACACCTTACCGTTCTGGAGAATGTGGCATTCTCGCCGCTGGCCAGGGGAAGTGGGAAGGCGGAAGCTTTTGAAATAGCGCGGAAAGTCCTGAGGACTGTAAAGCTCGCTCATAGAGAGAATGCTCTGCCACACGAGCTCAGTGGTGGAATGCAACAGAGAGTTGCGCTTGGAAGGGCGATTGCTTCGGGAGCCAACCTTCTCCTTCTAGATGAGCCGCTTGGAGCGTTGGATGCTCGTCTGCGAGTGGAACTGAGGGCCGAGCTGAGGAGAATAGTCAAAGATTTCAACCTAACCGCTATTCATGTGACCCACGATCAGAATGAGGCAATGACGATCGCGGATACCGTCGTCGTTCTCAAGGATGGCACCGTCCAACAGGCCGGTTCCCCCTTTCACATCTATCAAGATCCTATCTCCATCTTCGCAGCTAATTTTGTCGGCGGATCAAACTTTCTAGTTGGAATCGTAGTTGGAATGGAACGCAACGCATCCGTGGTCGAGCTTCGTGAGGGGGTCCGAATCCGTGTGGGTCAAAAATCTCACAGCTTGGGAGAGCCGGTCATAGTATCCGTAAGAAAAGAATCGACGATACTTAGAGCCCACGCACCCGAAACTGGAAATGTAGTTCCGGGCCAAGTTAAGAATGCAAACTTCTTAGGAGCTTTCATCGAATATACTGTTCTTCTGGACAATAGAGAGACGATGAGAGCCAAGATCCCGACGATATACGTTGCTGACGGTTCCCTACCTTTCGAAGTTGGAGACAGAGTGTTTGCGATCTTGGATCCCGAGGATTGCAAGCTCTTTTCCCACCCGCCACTTGGGCTAACAACTGAACTGGAGGCGTTCTAATTGCCACAGGTCATAGTGGAGAACGTCAGCAAACGCTATCAGGACGTAACCGCTCTTGAACGCGTATCATTAAGTATCGACCACGGAGAATACGTCTCGATCATAGGGCCAAGTGGCTGCGGGAAGACGACCCTCCTTAGATGCATCGCTGGAATAATCGAGCCTGACGAAGGAGAGATATCAGTCGACGGCCGACCGCTGATAAGGGTGCCACCAGAGAAACGAAACCTCGGATATATGTTCCAAGAGATCGCGCTCTTCCCGCACATGAATACAAGAGAGAACGCAGGATATGGGCCTCGCGTCAGAGGATACTCCACTCAGCGTGTGCGAAGCATAGCTAATGACACGCTTGAGATGGTAAATCTAGTTCAGCAGTCGAGCGCCTATCCATTTGAGCTTAGCGGTGGTGCAAAGCAAAAGGTTGCCTTGGCACGTGCAATAGGATCCGCTCCCTCGCTTTTACTGCTTGATGAACCTCTCGGATCTCTCGACACTAGCGTTAGGGTAAACTTGCGTCTCGAGCTGAGAAGGCTGGTCAAAGAGCTCGGACTTACAGCTGTCCATGTGACTCATGATCAGGAGGAAGCCATGTCAATCTCAGATAGGCTGGTAATAATGAGAGATGGCCGTATCATAGAAGTCGGAAAGCCACATGAACTCTATCTCAACCCAAAGGAAGTTTTCACAGCGAATTTTCTGGGAGAAGCAAATTTCCTCATGGCCACCGTCATCTCGGTTGGTAGTAATGATATGACGCTCGACATTCAAGGAGAACGAATAGAAATACCTGTACGCACGATACCGAAAGAGGTAGTCGTCGCTATCAGACCACAGTTCGTCCGAATCGCTAGAAGTGGACCGAAAATATTAGGAGGATGGGAAGGCAGAATAGTCGATAAGAAGTTCCTAGGAGATTCCGTGAGGTTTGAACTAGACTTTAAGAACGGCCTCAGGATGATGGCTCAAATACCACTGAATGTCCAATATGTGGACGTGAATGTTGGAGAAAAGATAAGCGCAAACTTTCAAAGGGACAAGATACTAACTTTTGCTCGTTCCACACAGGGTTTAGAGAAAGAGTTGTCAACAGGATAGTGGCGATCAGGCATGTCGGATAGATTTGAGAGCTGGTTTGTAGCGCGTCGTCGAGTAAGAGCAATCGAGATGATATTACATCAATCGAACATAGTCATCCAATGCGTCGACGAACTTACGAGATGTGTAGAGGCTGCTTCGGATGGCGAAGATGGTGAGGTCGGCACGACTTTCAAGAGGCTTCATGAGAGGGAGCGCGAAGGAGACATCCTGAGAAAGTCCATAATAGACGAACTTGCTAGGGCGAATCTTCCAACCTACGAGAGGACCAGCCTAATGCGCCTAGTGAGGCAGATAGACTGGATCGCCGACTGGGCATTGGAGTCAGGCAATATTCTGACGCAGTTTCAATTCAGCCGTATGCCGGACACAGTTCGTAAATTGGCTATAACGATGATAAAAGCCGTGAAGGATTGCATGATGAATGTGGAAGATTGCATAGAGAAACTGACTGCGAAGCAGATACGAGCTTCATTGGATGCTGCGGACCGCGTTGAAAGATTCGAGGAAGAAGTTGACGGGTTGTACAGGAACGCTAGAGGTGAACTGAACAAACTGAACGATCCTAGTTTGGGAATCGGGTCGATAGTTCTGCTCGCCCAATTTCTAGACGCCATCGAGAACGTTTCTGATAAATGCGAGGACACATGCGACCAAGCTAGGGTGATAGCGGTTCTTCATTCGCAGAGTTAACCTGTCAGCTTACGCTTCGAACGCCACAGTTAAGTTCCATGAATAGATACTTACCTCGAGAAGACAGCAGAATGCTTCGAAGGGCCTTCTCAGCCGAGTTCTTAAAGGCCTAGTCCTTTATCGCTTCTAGAAAGCTTACAACATTCCACAGCTTGACTCTCGTGTACTGTGGCATATTCGGGTCCTGTGAGATCTCGTCTAAGATAGCTATGGCGTTAGAGGCCCTCACGCCTATGCTGTACTGTGACACCTGTAAGGCGTCCATGGCTTCTTTGGCGGCTCTTCTTATGTTTCGGGGTGTGGTATTGTCTTGAGACACCTCACCCAAGACCGCGAGAGCCTGCTGGACTCTCGACTCATAGTCTGCTCTTCTCTTCGATGTCTTCGACCCGGACATGAGAGCTCACCGCTCAATGAAACCACAGGGCGAGAACAGGATTATTAGAACCCTCCTAAATGATTTGTGGATTTTTCTGGTCTTCTCGTCTTTTTGATAGTCGTTTGAGTCCATTGTAGGGTTGTTGGATAGGTCTCTTTCCAGTTTCTTCTTTCGACATAGAGACCGACGGAGGCTCGTCTTCTGGATCTCCTTGTTCGTCTTGGTCTTGTGGATCGCAAAGACGCTCTTTAGGTTGGATCCTTCCGAAGGGTTGGCAACGATCCTTGGGATAGGGGCAGCTTTCGCAGCAGGCGCATGCGTATCGAAGGACATGGGTTCGGGAATCCTAGGCTAGAAGGCGGGTTAGACAGTGGGACTCATATGTTCTGCATAGCATATGAAAAGGGGGGAGGCCTATGCATGAATTGCATAAAGCCGTAGGGGTTGCGATAGCTAAGGCCGACCTGCCAGGGTGCACAGTTGTCAGAGATCCGGCATGCGGTGGAGATCAGAATATACCACTGTTCTGCTGTCGCGAGAAATCTGGCAAGACTCAGTACTGTGATGTTGACCTCCTGATCTTGAAAGACAACAAGGTGAGGGTCATCGTTGAGATCGAAGAAGCAAATGTGACTCCAATTCAGATCTGTGGAAAATTCCTTGCCTCGGCGCTCTCATCACACTTCATTCATGACAGATGGGACACCCCTGTAGAAATGGCTGATTTAGTGCTCTTCATACAAGTGCTTGACACGTCGAAGCTGAAATTGGACAAGACCTCGAAGATGATGCAATGGACCAGGTTGGAGCAATCGATACGAAGTATTCTTCCAGTCAAGGACAGTAGAATATGCTGCTATAGACTGTTTCAAGGAGTTGCGAAGGAATTCGCACCTGGCAATGAGAAGACCAAAGCTCTACTCACCTGTATCCAGAGATTTCAGAACATGCCACTGTTCAGTCAGCTGCGACAAACTTCATAGCGCTCCTGCCTTTAACCTTTGGTAGCTGAGGGTGGGTATGCAGAGGACAACAAGGCGCAAGTATCTCAAGTATTTAGGTGCTGGTAAACTGGTGCGCGAATCCTACGTCCGGCCTCGCTCACCAGCCAAGTAGACTAATGAGTAACGTCTCAACGCATAGTGAAAGTCGAGGGGAGGGCTTTGATATGACTAGATCCCTACTGGCCGCGGAGAAGGTATTCCTTCAACCTCAACACTAACATTATTAGACCATTGTGGCAAGGGAACTGTTGCGGTTCATTCGAGACTTAGCCGGAGGAATCATAACATGAAGTTTAGAACGATCATCGAGCAAGACGAATATGGAAACTACGTAGTGCAATGCCCCGCTTTGCCCGGGTGCATCTCTGAAGGTAAGACCAGAGAAGAAGCGTTAGCCAATATCAAAGATGCCATCGAAGGCTACATGGCAAGCTTGAAGAAGCACAACGAGCCGATCCCACCGCCCATAGAAGAAGAAACGGTTGAAGTAAGTGCCTAAGCTGCCTGTGGTTTCTGGGATCGAAGTGGTCAAAGCACTCGCGAAGATCGGATACGAAGTCGACCATCAGACTGGTAGCCACATAATTCTGCGACAAAGAGAAGCTCCGCACAGAAGACTTACCGTGCCAAGACACAGCGAATTGGCCAAGGGCACTCTAAGAGCAATAATCAGAGAGGCAGGACTAACCGTAGAAGAATTCTTGCACCTCCTATAGCGGCCCATGGCAACAGAAGAGGACTGTGCCTGCAGTGCGGCCAAGATTGCTTTCCTACAGTGCTTCCGATACGAGTTCCTGCGAGGGGGACCCGGATAGAAGACTAGGCGGGCCCGCGGAGGCTCGGATAATCTTCTATCCGAATGAGGTGCGGAGGTTTGGTGGGATCGACTTCTTCAAACGGGTTGAAGGGTGAAGTCTGATGGGTCGAACGGTTCGCTCTTACAGGTTGAGTCTTGAGGCTGAGATTCAATCTTGGAAATCTTTCAGAGACATGCTACGGATAGACGAGCGCGAGGTCTTTGATGACTTGACTAATCTAAAATCTTTCTTGTTGAGGCTTTGGATATGGGCAGTGATGTGAAGCGAATGGCTGATCTCCTCAAGTCGGGTGCTACTATGCTTTCAGAAACATGCCCGGAGTGCAAGAGCCCACTATTCAAGGTCAAGGATGAACTTCTATGTGTAAGGTGCAATCGACCTGTTGTAGTGATCAGGGCTACGGAGGATGAGAGCAAGGTTATTGCCGCCCAAGCCTTGGGAAAACTAGAGCAGACAGCGTTGATGAAGGTCGACGAGATCAACTCGGCCATAGCTGTTGAGAAGGATCCTGAAGAGATTGAGAGGCTACGCCTATCCCTATCAGATTGGCTTACGGTTATTGAGAGGGTTAGAAAGTTGAGGAGCGCGTCTTCATGAGGCCTCTTCCTTGTACCTTGAAGCGATGACCTCTCTAATTCTTCGAGAAATCTTCTCTCCTATTCCATCAACTTTCTGCAACTCTCTCTCAGAGGCTGAGAATACGTTTCCCACGGTTCCAAAAGCTTTCAGCAACCTCTTTGCTAAGACCCTGTCAACATGAGGTAGGCCCGCAACCAAGTACTCCTGCCAATATGCAAGGCTGACAGGCTTCTTATCTGATCTTACTCTTGGCAGATGCTTCTCAAGAAGCTGTTCTCTTCGCGCTATGGAGAAGAGTAGCAACGCCGTCTCGGAAGGGTCCCTCGTCCAAGCTATAGGAATGTCATAGTCAATGAGAAGACTTGAGACGGCGCCCATCACAGCTTCCGGTCGGATATCTCTAAACGTGTATAGGGTTTCTCCTTCTATGAGGAAAAGTGGCTTCTCGTACGAGTCTTTGAGACTGGTCGCTTGGCTAAAGAGCCTGCCATCAATGATTGATGTTGAGAAGTCATTCGAAGTCTTCCGCTCAACGACGACCCTATCAGAGAGCACAAAGTCGCCGACCTCAAGTGTTTTCAAATCAAGTTTCACGTTGTACCTTACCAGTTCTTGTACAACCTGCGAACCTGACTCTCTTGTGTCCACGATGATAACTACCTCCCCCTTGCTGTGTGGTGCTTCCTTCTGGACGCCTTTCACATAGCGGTCAAGGTTCGACTCCGCTTGATCCAACTCAGAAAAAGCGGATCTGTCTTTCAAAGGCCTATCCAAGGTTTCCAACCCTGTAGAAAGCATATGCGCTCTTTCAAAGAGCTGTTCGATACTTCTCCTCGTACACTTAGCTAAAGAGCTTGCAGATGAATTAGGTGTTCTACGGCGCGCGGTTGGCTCATATATGTGATATATCCTTGAAAGACCATCGTTTGGTGTGAGCTTGATTGGCCAATAAGGAGCCGAAGCTGGTCTATAGGAGAGGCCGCAGACCGAAGGGGCTTGTTGTTAAGCGTACAAGACTGGATCGATCAAGTTTTCAATACAACGCCTTCCCACAGACGATTCATGGAAGGGCTGTACTGCGCTACGGGGCTGAGAACGCAGCCGTCCAAAGGGTGTTGATTAGAATACTCAGAGAGCTGAATCGACTACGACTTGATGCTCCGATCACTGTTGCCGATCGTGAGGGGTACCTCGATGGCCAGATCGCTTTCGAAGCCGGCGTGGCAAATGAAGACCACTTCAACTACCTAGACGGTTACGAAGAGCGATTGATGAACGAGACCATAGTGAAGCAGGGCGTGTTATCGGTACTTGACTTCTTGATCGTCGCAAGGTACTTGGTTAAGGATCAAGAAAGGCATCCGATCAGGACGGATAGCTATCTAATCCGTTTCATCGTCTCCGAGTACTCCATGGAGGTATACCTATCTCATGAGAAGGGGATAAGAAGACTAAATCCCGACGAGCTGATAATGATGATAGCGAAGGAACTGGATCGCCAACTGAAGGCTAGTTACAATTTAGGCGTCAAGATCGAGTCCCTCAGAACAGCCTAACCGGCTCTATACAGTTTGTTGCTTCTGAAAACTAAGAAACCCGACTGTTCTCAGTCATTGTTCTTACAGCCCTAGCATGCGCTGCGATAGAGGCGTCGAGTCAAAAGAATACTCAGCGTCTCATAGGCCTGATCGACGGGTACTGACCGAAATCCGATATTACTCTGCTCTAACGCCTCAACCTGACACTCAAGCTTAAATTGTAAAAGCAGTCTTCTATAGGATCGGGAGGAAAACGTTTTGAGAAAAGCCATAATCCCATACTTTGATTTATGCACGGGCTGTCGAACCTGTGAACTCGCATGTTCAATGGCCAAGTTCGGCGCCTACATACCAAGGCTTTCCTATATTCAAGTTACAACAGAGTCGAACGGACTTAGAGCGCAACCTCACATCTGCGAACAGTGTGAGGATCCACCTTGCTGGCGTTCATGTCCTGTTGACGCCTTCAAGAGGGATGAGAAAACGAATGCGGTTCTAATCATCCCGGAGAAATGTATTGGCTGCCGAGCATGTGTACCAGCCTGCCCAGTAAACGCGATACAGTTTGACAAGGCTACTCACAAGGCTGTGAAGTGCGACCTATGCCTCGGCGACCCACAATGTATCAAATACTGTCCAACCAAAGCGTTGGAGATGAAGTAAGAGGAGGCGAAATATTTGGTCAATAGTTATGCAGGCAAAGTACTACACGTAGACCTGACAAAGAGAAAGGGGATCAAGAAACAGAACCTCGATATGAACTTCGCAAAGAAATACTTGGGCGGAAAGGGGTTCGGAGCAAGGCTTCTCTACGATATGGTTCCACCTAGGTTAGACCCGTTCAACCCTCAGAACCCCATCATCTTCTGCACAGGCCCTCTAACGGGAACTATGACACCAACCAATAGATACTGTATAGTTACAAAGTCACCTCTAACGGGGCTATTCTCGGACTCGTATGCTGGTGGAGACTTTTCGCCAGAGCTCAAGTTCGCAGGATACGACATAGTTGTGATAAGAGGAAAATCGCCTAGACCGGTCTACCTTTGGATAGACGATGATAATGTCGAGTTGAGATCTGCGAAGGGGCTTTGGGGTTTGGACACATACCAGACCCAAGAAAGGATCCTAGAGGAGCTTGGAGACAGGTCTGTTAAAGTGGCGTGCATAGGACCTGCAGGAGAGAAACGGGTTAGGTTCGCTCTGGTGGACTCGAGCCCGCACAGACAGGCTGGAAGATGTGGAACAGGAGCTGTCATGGGATCAAAGAACCTGAAGGCTGTAGCCGTTAGAGGAAGCGGGAAGGTCGAGTTAGCTGACCCGAAAGCTTTCGACCAAGCCTACTGGAAGTCTCGTGAAGAGATAGAGAAGAGCAACGACTCGATAACATATAGGAAAGGTGGAACCCCAGCCTTTGTGGGATTCGCGAACAGCCAAGGCCTCTATCCCACACGCAACTTCTATGACGGAGTCAGCGACAAGGTCGCAAGCGCCCTAGACGACGTAAGCCAGAGAAAATACCTCTGGACTAGGGAGTACGGTTGCTTCGCCTGTTCGATCCACTGCACAAAGATTGGAAGGATTCGAAGAGGACCATGGGTTGGAACCGAGACGGACATAGTAGAGTACGAGACGACAGGCCTGATGGGCTCCAATTGCGGGATAGACTTTCTAGAAGCTGTAGCCTACGCTACTGTACTCTGCGATAAGTATGGACTGGACTCGATAAGTGCAGGCAACCTCATCGGCTGGACGATGGAATGCTACGAGAAAGGGATCCTGACCAAAAAGGATCTTAATGGGTTGGACGCGAAGTTTGGAAACTGGAAAGCCCAGATCGAGCTAGTCAAGATGATAGGGGAGAGAAAAGGCATCGGAAGGATTCTAGGCGAAGGAGTTGCTCGAGCGTCAAAAGCCGTCGGGAAAGGCTCAGAAGAATTCGCTATCCATATCAAGAAGATGGAGACGCCTGCCTGGCCACCAAGGGGATCGCCGGGACAAGCGATAGCGCTTGCATGTTCCGATAGAGGATGCGACCATCAGAGAGGATGGATGCCAGCCTACGAGATAGGCGGATACTCATGGCCGTTCGGCCCGGCATTTGACAGGTTATCGATCGAAGCGAAGAAGTCTCAGTGTGTAAAATGGGAGCAAGACCACCTAAGCGCCCTTTACTCACTCACAGTATGTGAGTTTAGCCGGTCGGGCATAGCAAACGACACCTACGCTGCTCTGGCTTCAGCGGCCACAGGCTGGAACATCGATTATAACGAGCTACTCAAATACGGAGAAAGAACCTGGAACATTATAAGAGTCTTCAACGTGAGAGAAGGGATAGATCGAAACGCTGACTCTACTATACCGAAACGCTTCAAGGAGCCGATACCCTCAGGCCCGGCCAAAGGCCACAAGATCACAGATGAAGATTTCAACAAACTACTAGACTGGTACTATGAAGCCAGAGGCTGGGACAAAGACGGCATACCTACAAAGCAGAAGCTGACAGAGCTAGGGCTTGAAGATATGGCAAAAGATCTCAAACGCTAACCCTAGGAACGCCTATGCAAGTCAAAGTCAGACTATTCGACCGTCTAAGAGACGTATCAGGGAAGACCGCATTATCGAAAGATATTCAGAAAGACTCGACGCTACGCCAACTGATAGAAAGAATCGCCGCTGATGAAGGGACCGAATTCAAGAAACTGCTGTTAGACCCTCCGACAAATACGCCTCTCCCAAACCTCAGCATTCTAGTGAACGGGAGACACAACCGCTTCCTCAGCGGACTCGAAACAAGGTTGAGAGAGGGCGACGTAGTCGACCTTATAACAGCCATGAGCGGTGGCTAAACAAGCCACCCCCACTCTTTTTCCTTAAGTTCAACAAACTTGCGATCAAGTCTCTGCTCTTGTCAAGTGAGAACAGTAACAGGATAGGACAGACCCCAGCTAGCTTCTCGGGCTTCAATGTGCTAGGTGGGTGAACTTTTCCCTCCTACGTATATGTAGGAGATTCAATCATCAAGGCGCATACCTCACTGAAAGTGCTAGCTGGGAAACAATTCTAGATGTTCTTAGATTGGGGTAAAAACCGGGCTCCTCTGCCGACGGTTCGAGGAAGTACCCCCCTCCCCCCTCGAGACGAGCAGAAGCTTTTCCTTATCTCGAACGAGACAGTCAAACAAGAGTAGAAAACTTAGAACCTCACCAACCGCTGAGTCAACCGGACTCAGCTGTCGCTAAGTCTTAAATACAATATATTCCGCCATTCACTTACGCGGACGAGATCGAGAGGAGAAGGAAAATGAGTCTGAAAGGATTTGAAACGAAGATCAACGTTGCCAGGGTTGCGTTGTTCGATCAACCGAAACGAATCATCTTCGCCTCGGGGGCCGTAGAAGAGTTTGTGGGACCCGAAACGAAACGGCTAGGAGGCAAAAATGTTGTCGTCGTCACGGATAAGGGCGTGGGGAAGGCTGGGATGGCTGATACAGTCGCGGACTTGCTTAAGAGGCAGGGCCTCAGCGTAGACATCTACGATCAGATCTCGGCTGAACCCACAGCAGACAGCATAAGAGCCGCAGTCAAGTATGGTCGAGAAGGCAAGTACGACCTTGTCGTAGGCGTAGGAGGAGGCGCCGTACTCGACACCGCAAAGATGGTGGCTGTATGCCTTACCAACCCGGGCGACGCTATGACATATGTAAACCCGGCTGAGGACAAGACGAAGGAACCAGCCAAACCAAAGATATTGATCCCAACCACCTCCGGAACAGGAAGCGAGGCTTCAAACTACTCGGTCGTAATTGAAGGCATGTACAAGACGTGGGCGGCCAGCATCAACCTCTTCGCTGACGTAGCGATCGTTGACCCCATGATGGTTGTATCATGCCCGCCAAGACAGACAGCCGGCAGCGCTATGGACGCATTAAGTCATAACGTCGAGGGCTTGATAGACCGTGAAGCCAACCCTCTCTCAGACGCTCAGGCGCTCGAAGCAACAAAACTGGTCTTGAAATATGCAAGAAGAGCATACCATGCTGGAGACGACCTAGAAGCCAGATGGAATATGGCCGCTGCGGCTACGCTTGGCGGAGTCGTAATTGCATATCCATGGATAGGAGGCCCAGCGATGCTTGGACACTGCACAGCGGAAGCCCTGGGACCGAGATGGAACGTTCCCCACGGAATAGCCTGCGGCGTGTCGCTAATATACATGCTCCAATTCAACCTGCCCTCATGCATAGAGAAGCTCGCCTACGTTTCGAAACAGGTACTCGGAGACGAGGTCTACGGCCTAAGCCAACGCGAAGCCGCGTACGCTTTCGTCCACGCGGTGAAGGATCTGATGGAAGACATGGAGCTTGCCACAAGCTTGAAGCAGTACAACGTCCCAAGCAAGGAACTTGACGAGTTTGCAGAGTACCTCTTCAAAGAGCGTCAACACGTCTATGGACTTCCAAGGTTCAACCCAAGGAAACTGACCTTAGAGAATACAAAGGAATTCATGCACCTCATGTATGAGGGAACCCTACTGGGATAGTCCAATCGTCTCTGATACGTTCAACTCCCTCTTTTTTTCCGCATTCAATTCAGAGAAGTGTACTTTGAAGCAGTCAAGGAAGGGCTGTCGAAGTTACACCTAAGGAAAGATGAAGGCCCACGCATGAGGCTATAGTCCTACAGTGAACTTTTTTCCTAGCGAGTACTATCTGAAACGACCGCGGGCATTCCGCAGCTTTCTAGACTTCGAACCTTGATTGGAAGGCGGGCACTCGCCCAGTCAAGTCCCCTTGCAGTCTTTCAACACTCGCAGCATTGCAATCAGCTACCTATCTCTAAACATGCGCCGCTTCAGCTCATGGTTCTCGAACACGGATTCTTGAACGCTTCAAGAGTCAACCTAAGGAGATCGACCTTTACCTCCTCAATAGGTCTATTAGAGTCCACGAGCACAAGCTCTCTTTCATCGACAAGTTGAAGATACATGTCTCGAACTTTTCTCTCAAGTTCGAAGCTCTCTAGAACTGATCTCTTCCGTTTGATCCTACTTAGGCCAACATCGGGTGGGACGTCCAGATAGAACGCAATGTCGGGCTTGATTGCAAAGCTGTTGATCTTCCTTATCCATTCTACATCAACTCCTTGCGCTCCTTGGTACGCCAGTGAAGAGTGCAAATAGCGATCGCAGACCACGACCTTAGCGTTTTCAAAGCTTGGAAGAATTTCCGTTTTCAAATGATCATACCTATCTGCGGCAAAGAGCAAAGCTTCAACTTCTGGAAGAATCTTCTCTTTTAGAAGCATCCCTTGGATGAACTTGCCTACGCTACCGTCCGAGGGTTCAGCTGTATAGACCGCGTCGAACCCTTGGGCCTTGAGTTCATCTCTGAGAGCTTTTGAGTGAAGCGTCTTGCCACATCCGTCGATACCGTCTAGAACCACAAAGAAGCCCTTCAACGTCTTTCGCATGGTCTTTACTCCTACATATTGTAACGTAGCTCCTTCCACCAGTTATAAGTCATGTATTGAGTAGGCGACAAATACGCATAGGCATCCATGCATCGTTTAGGATTGAATGGTAGGCGGCACAGGCGAATGCTTACGCCTATGATCTCAAGTCTACGCAAAGTCTGAAACATACTCGACGGCTTCCACGCTTCAGACCGATTCAGGGTTAGTACTATACCCGCCAAAAGGCACATAACTCGGAAATGCTTTCAACCATATCCGAGATCTATCCTCCGAATTTCCAAGGTGCGGATGATCTATAGCACGGAAGCTAGGAGACCCCTATATGTATTGGGGCTTCATCAAAGACCCGTTATACGGCTACATTCGCCTAACAGAGACCGAGAAGCGAATCATTGACACCAAACCAGTTCAGAGGCTGAGAAGGATAAAACAACTCTCCGGAGCAGAATACGTATACCCTGCTGCTAACCATACGAGGTTTGAACATGTTCTGGGGACGATGTACCTCGCAGGGATCTTGACAGAAACACTACCCGTCGGTCTTTCCAACGACGAAATTGAAATGCTGAAAATAGCTGCGCTGCTGCATGACGTGGGCCACGGCCCTTTCTCCCACGTCTTTGATCAGTTCCTGATCAGACACTATCGCAAGACGCACGAGGATATGACATCTCGAATCATCGCCAGTTCCGAGGTCAAAGATATTCTCGAAGACTCGGGCTTCAACCCTTCTGACTTAGCCAAACTATCTGTGGGGAAACTCCACGACCATAAGAGACCGTTCTTCGACCAAATGATTTCTAGCACGGTCGACGTAGACAAAATGGATTTTGTCCCTAGAGATTCATATCATACGGGCGCAGGCTATGGCCACGCTGATGTCTTCAGACTGATATACACAATGGACGTGTATGAAGGGAACCTCGCTGTGGATGCGACGGCTCTAGCAACGCTCGAGACGTTCCTTCTAGCGAGGTTAGAATCGTTCAGGGCGATCTACTTCCATCGTGCTTCACGTGCAGTGCAGCTGATGTTGGTCAAAGCCTTAGATCTGGCGAGGGATGACATTGGAATTCTCGAATTCAAAACGCCAGACGAATATCTCCGCCTAGACGACTACACCGTTTGGTCGACGCTAAAGAGATGCAAGGATTCGAAACAAATCCTAGAAAATATCGAATCCCGCCATCTCCTAAAGTGCGCTTTTGAGAAAACGTTCTTCACAAGAGACGAGACCGTAACCAGCCTCTTCACAAATGAAGCTGTCCGCCACCAGATTGAGACCGAAATAGCCAGAAAAGCGAATATTGATACAGATAAGGTTATCATAGACGTTCCATCGCTTCCATCAGTACCATACTCCCACTCCATCGGAGCGGAACCGATGGAAATACCGATCTTTGAAGAATCCAGAACAGGAGAGAGGTTGCCAAGAAAACTTGGAGAACTTTCTAGAGTGATCGAGGTCCTCCGCGTTTTCATGAACATAATTCGTGTCTACACAGACGAGGCTAACAGAGACAAGGTAGGACGATCCTCAAAAGAGGTCCTGGGAAACCTGCCTGCGGAAACAAAGATATCATACTAACGCGATCGAACGCTTACGCAACCGATAGGTTTAACATCATTTCTGGATTGGAATATTCGATCTCTTAGAGAGAACATTCTCAAACAACTTGACGAACAATCTTAGAGCTTCTGCTTCTGGAAGGGTCGTCCTCACCGAGATCAAGCTCATCTTTCCAAAGGTGGCGGAAACCCTTTCTGCCAACGCCCTACTTGCGAGAAGGTATCGTCCACCAAGGAGCACCGAAGAGGTCCCAGCTTTCACCTCTCCCGACCTTGGAACCGCAAAAGCCACCGTTCCCAAAGCAATCGTCCCTTCATAGAAAAAAGCCAACACAGCATTCTCCATCTCGAGTAAACTAATCTTTAATAATAGTCCATCTCGCTTTAGGTCGGCCTCTTGGAAGCTCAACCTTCAATACCGTCAAAAGGCTGTGGAATGTAGCTTATTAAGACAGCCTTGATCGCGAGAGAAGTTGGCCGTCGTGGATACTTTGAAACTCGTTGTGATCTCAGACGTGCATGCAAACTATGACGCTATTGGAGTCGTATCT
>Ga0209725_1000457_pt1 | contig 25351 bp, 30 predicted proteins | sample I18A1metaG_FD_184145 | JGI IMG/M metagenome (GOLD analysis project Ga0209725, IMG submission 184145) | Lake sediment bacterial and archeal communities from Gulf of Boni, Indonesia to study Microbial Dark Matter (Phase II) - ​I18A1 metaG... | ecosystem: Environmental > Aquatic > Freshwater > Lake...
GCATATTTTAGTTGGTTAGCGGGGTAATATGAGTCTTTTAGAGAGAACGAAGTTTCTTCTTCGAAAGTATCGAATTTTTCCGAATAAACTTTTAGGGCAAAACTTCATGGTTGAATCTTCAATTTTGCAGAGTATGGTAAATTATGCTTCACTAAATCAGAACGACGTAATTTTGGATATTGGTGCCGGTTTAGGTTTTTTAACACGTTTTCTGTCGAATAAATGTAAAAGCGTTTTGGCGGTCGAATCTGATGCGCAGCTTGTGAAAATTTTGCGTGAGCAGCTAAAGGATTTGCCCAATGTCAAAATAATCGAAGGTGATGTGCTCAAAGCACGTATTCCACAATTTAATAAAGTGGTTTCAATTCCTCCATATCATATTTCTTCGCGTTTACTTTTGTGGCTTTTTAGCAAAAATTTTGATTGTGCAGTTTTAATTTTTCAAAAGGAATTTGCAAACCGACTTGTAGTTTCGATTGGAAGTGAAGACTATGGATGGTTGACAGTTTTTACCTATTACCATGTGGAAGTTGAACTTTTAGACAATGTTTCCAAGTGGATGTTTTATCCGCAGCCAGAAGTGGATTCGATTATTATACATTTAAAGCAGCGGAAGATGCCGCCTTTCAAATTGAAGAATGAAGTGCTATTTAGGCAATTGGTTCAATCACTTTTCACGCAACGCAACAGGAAAGTTAGAAACGCCATATTGCCTTTCATGAAAGGTATACCTGCAATCGCAACAGAAAAGACTGTTAAGTTGACTGAGGCTTTTCCATTTGGTGATAAAAGGGTGAGAGAATTAGCCCCCGAAGACTTTGGAGCGTTAGCAAATGCCCTCTCCGATTAAAAAGGTGTTTTTTGAAGATTACGTCTTCTTCGTTTCGGAAAACGTTTACGAGCCTGCTGAAGACTCGTTTCTTTTTGCTGAGAATCTAGTGGTTAGAAAAGGCGATGTTGTTCTTGACGTGGGAACTGGATGTGGCATATTAGGCGTAGTCGCAGCGGAAAAAGCGGCGAAGGTTGTTGCTGTTGATGCGAATCCTTATGCTGTTCGCTGTGCAAAGGAAAATGCGAAATTGAACGGTGTTTCGGATAAAATTTTCTTTGTGCAGGGAGACCTGTTCACAGCAATAAGAACTGGAGAAAGATTCGATTTGATTCTCTTTAATGCTCCATACTTGCCTTCAGAAAGTATTGAGGATACGTCTTGGCTTGGACGCGCTTGGTCTGGCGGAGTAACAGGTAGACAAATTGTTGACCGCTTTATCTCTGAAGCGCCGAAATATCTGAAGCGGGATGGGCGTGTCTTTTTGATGCAGTCCACTTTGTCTAATGTTGATGAAACTCTGAGAAAGGTTGGGGAAAATGGTTTAAAAGCGAGTGTTGTTGCAGAACAGGCTTTGCCATTTTTTGAAGCAATAGTGCTTGTGAAAGCGGAATGCTGGATTTTTTTGGGAAGTTAAATAAGTGTATTCGTATAATTTAGTGTGGATGGTTTAGATGGAGAAAATGGTTGGATATTGTGGAATAGTCTGTTCTGATTGCCCGGTATTGATGGCAACACGGCAGAATGATGATGCGGAGAGGCGGCGAGTTGCTGAAATATTTACTAAGCAATATGGGAAAGAGTATAAGCCAGAGGACATTAACTGTGATGGTTGTTTGAGTGATAGTTCACGAATTTTCAGCTACTGTGATGTGTGTGAAATAAGGAAGTGTGGAAAGGAGAAAAGTGTTGTGAACTGTGGTTCCTGCGCGGATTATCCGTGTGAAAAGCTCTCTAAATTGTTTGCTGGATATTCAAAAGCTAAAGAAACCTTAGATGAAATAAGGCGTGAGTATGGCATCATTTGAAGGGACTCTGTCTATTGAAGGAGTTTCTGTAGTCTTAGCTCGTCTCTTACTGGTAGTCCACCTATCCCTTTCTGGACCATGCCGTGTTTTTCCGCTATAACATTAGGTTTTACTTCGTAAATCTGAAACCCGAGGGACTGGTAAAAAGCTAAAGCTGGCAAATCATCATTTGAAGTTGAAACCAGCAACTTTTTCTTTCCAAATCTTCTAGTTTCTGCTTCAACTTTTTCCATTAAGCTTTTGCCTACCCCAGCGTTTTGATATGGGGGCAATATGCCTAAAGCCACGACTATAATGGTATCATCCACTTCTTCAAATGAAACAAATCCAATAGCTTCATTTCCAAATTTTGCTAGATAAGCAGGAAGCTCTGCTACAATGAATCTCCTGTCAAAAGTAAGTTGTTCCTCTTCTCCCCAGAATCGTTTCACAAACTGCTGAATTTTCTTCCTTTCCATGTCTAGTGTCACTTTGTCAATTGAGTAGTCCAGAGTAGTTTTCTTTGTGCATGGTGCGCATAGAGTTCGGAATTTAGTATGTTCTGCACATAGGAGTCTTCCGCAGATGTTGCATCTGTAAATTGCGTCTTTTTCGCAGTATTTACAGCTCATAGGTTTGACCTCTCTCTGGCTGTCTAGCCCCTCCCTTATATATAGATTGAACCTCAAACCCAGCGCGTGTGAAAATCTGAGGCTGTTCCGCCTGTTATCGATTACTTAAAAAGCCATTTCTCATCGCAAGGAATGGGATACAGTTCAGAAATCGTGTATTTCTCTATTTCTGTTAGGGATTTAGTGGAGCACAAAACAGTCACATTACTAGTTCCATATCTCTTTATGGCTACCCTACATCTCCCGCAAGGCATTATCTTTTCCTTTGGTGAACCAATGATTAAAATTATTGTGAACCTTGCTCTTTTGCCCTCTTCTGTTATCATGGCACCAATGGCATTTTCTTCACCATGGACACAGACAGCTGCTTCAAAAGGAATACCATGATAGATATTGCCCTTCCTAGACAGAATAAAAGAGCCACCTTTTCTATAATTCAGTTTCTTTACATTTTCAAGAAATTCTCTTTCCTCTCTAGTTAGTTCATTCATAAAACCATTTTATTGAGTATGTCATATTTTTGGGTTTGGGATATAAATTGAACCTTTGCTATGCTGATTCTGTTATGGCTTTTGCCACTTGTTTTATGAGACCACGTTTCCCCGCGTTCCAAATCTCTATCCCTATAACTTTGCCCCTCTCATCAAGCTCCAAATGAACATCAGGATCCACCTCAACAACCTCGTGACTCGGACCCTCCTCAAAGAGCATGTAGAATATATCTACTGACTTATCGTACCAAGCTTTCACTTTACTCTCTTCCATGCACCTCTCACCATCTTCGACTTCACAAGCTTATCAAATTTAACAGTGTAGTAGAGCGTTATAACCTTAACTGCACCATCTTCTTCCTCAAAAGCAACTATAACGAATTTGTCATTAACCTTCTTGACCGCTATTCCCACTCCATGTTCAACATCCTCATAAAACTTGTCAGGAACACTCAGCGCATCATACACATGCCCCACGCTTACACCTCTCCTTTGCATCTTTTCCAATGCATGACGACTAAACCGAACCCTCAATCCACAAGACCCCAAACCACAAACGAAGAAAATAATAACCCAATAAACTTATAGAACTATCCTCTCCACCACCAAAAAACCAAACACGTATTTGGCTCCAAATAGAGGGGCCTAGCACCGTTGCACGCACACACAATCATGTCAAAAAACTATATAACATAAAAGGCTGAGTAATGCTACAAAAGCGCTTAGAGGTTTCAGCATATGTGTATCTTAGGCAAAGACAAGTTGAAGGAGCTTATAGACAATTACAAGTGCATATATCCGCACGATTACAACCTCCTCGACGGGGACAGCTATATCTTAACCGTCAAAGAAGAAACAACACTCAATTACCTGGAACACAAAAACATCATAACCTACGAAATAATCTTCGCACCACCAAACTATGTGGCTCATTTAACCGCCAAAAGCAAGTATGGAAGAATGGGTTTATCCTTTCTAAACGCGGCAAAAGTCCACAGCGGCTTCGTCGGAAGACTCGCCCTCGAACTTGTAAACCTAAGCAACGACCGCCGCCCCATCACCATCAAACGTGGAGACCCTTTCATGCACATAGAATTCGTGACAAGAGAAGGCCAACCTTCCCCTTACACCGGTAGTTACATGTTTCAATATATGACTGAGGAAGAAGTGGAGCTTTATATGGGCATTTTATCTAGTAATTTTAAAGGAGTCTTCGATAAAAAACTCTTAAAGAAAATGGTTGAAGAAAGAGTTGCATAAAAACCAGTACCCAGAAATCATGTTAGATGAAATTCAAACCTTCATTAGATTGTATAACGAGGACCACCAAGTTAAAGAAATTGCGAAAATAGTCCATAGGGATCGTCATGTCGTGAGTCGTCACTTGAAAAGAAGTGGTGTTATTATTAAACATGGAGGTTATGTTCCTAGAAAGATATCCATACCTCCTATGGACGTTCGGTTTTCCGCTTTCCTGGGTTACATATTCGCAGACGGTTGGGAAGAGGCTAAAGCCTACGGAATTGGATTTGCAAATAAAGATTCTATTGTTTTGCAGGATGTAAGAGCTCTCATTAAACAGTTATTTAATAAGAACATACCCATTAAGTTTAATCGCTCGTCCCAAATTTGGTATATTCGGTTGGGATCCAAAGTGCTTTTTAACTGTTTGCATCAATTTTTAGGTTTTGATATCGTACCAGAGAAAATCCTTAAGGGTTCAGATGACTTGAAAAGCAGTTTTTTGAGGTCTCTCTTTACGGGGGTGGACACGTAACCCTAAGCTTAAGAAAAGTTGGTGGACGTTTCTATTTAGTTTATTGTGTATGTTTGAGTTGCAGAAACCGAAAATTACAGAGTCAGTATAAGAAAATGTTAAATGACCTGCATATAAAGTGTAATCAATCCCCGGAGGGTCTAGTGATTAAAAGGAAAAACTGCATCAAACTGTTCAAGAACAAAATTGGGTTCTTAAATGGAGCCAAAATATTCAAAAGTCTTTACTGGAAGATCTGTGAAAAGAATGCTATTTTAAATACCATTTGTAATTTTAACCGAATCAGCTTCTGCTCCCCCGATGAGGGATGGTCGTACATCCTTAAGAAAGTAAAGCAAAAGACTGATTGAATAACTAAACAAATGCTAGTTATAATATCTCAGCAAAAATGGGAAATACAAGCATATCCCAATTTTGAAGAAGGTTTTCCCAAACTTTAGCCAATTAGCTAGAACTTGGCTGAAAGGCGATTTCCACGCGCTACCAATTCCAATACTTAACCGACGACGAAATGCAAATGTACATTGCAATACTGAAAAAGGTTTTCCCAAACTATGACGAACTTGCCAAAATATGGTTCAAAAACAGGCGACTACAACCATGAAAACATGACTGAACAACGCATTCTGATTTTAAAAATTGATTTAAAATTCATAACTTTAATCAAAACACATCGTCAACAAATCGTTTAAATATAACGGTTATGGTATGCCAAAGGGGAATACAAAATGCGCGGAAAAAATTACAGAGTCGTTAAAGGTCAGTCTTACACTAGAACAGAATTTGTAAAGGGGTTTCCACCCCCGAAAATAAACAAATTCACCATGGGCGATACCAAGGCAAAATTCGAATATGAGGCTAGGCTTATAGCCTTGGAAGGGGCTCAAATCCGCCACAGCGCCCTAGAAGCAGCACGCGTGGCAACAAACCATGAATTAATGGAAAAACTTACAAACAATTACTGCTTACGTGTTCAACCTTACCCGCACACAATCCTTAGAGAAAACAAGATGATTTTTGGCGCGCATGCAGACCGTCTTTCAGATGGTATGCGAGGGTCTTTCGGAAAACCCATCGGAACTGCAGCGCGTGTAAAACCTAACCAAACAATTATTACCGTCAATGTGAATGAAAACGGCGTTGAAGTCGCCAAAAAAGCTCTAAAACTTGGAAGCACCAAACTTCCAATTCCATGCAGAATAATCATAGAAAAAGTGCAAACAGAAGAGGTGAAAGCCGTTGACTGAAATGAAAGAAGACTTGGTAATCTGGTTTGAAAATCTAAGGAAAACCGATATTCCATCCGTCGGCGGCAAAAATGCCAATCTGGGTGAAATGATAAACGTTGGCATACCAATTCCGCCAGGCTTCGCCATAACAGCCTACTCCTACAAAAAATTCATTGAAAAAACTGGCATTTCAGAAAACATTTATGAGACCATAAAAGAAACAGTAAAAGACCTAAACGATCCGAAACAATATGAAGAGGCTTCTAAAAAGATTCGTGAATTGATTGAAGCAACGCCCATGCCCAAAGATATTGGAGGCGCCATCAGATCTGCCTACGAAGAACTTTGTAGAAAACTCGGTTCAAGTGATGTTTTCGTTGCTGTAAGGTCAAGTGCAACAGCAGAAGACCTACCTGACGCATCTTTTGCCGGGCAACAGGAAACATTTTTGAATGTTAGAGGCGTTAGGCACCTTCTTGAAAATACCGTCAAGTGTTGGTCTAGCCTCTTCACGCCACGTGCAATCTTTTATCGCACAGAGAAGGGGTTCGCGCATGAGAAAGTTTTCATAAGCGTTGGAGTTCAAAAAATGGTAAATTCCAAAGCTGCAGGTGTCATATTCACCATAAATCCTGTAACCGGTGACCCCAGCCAGATAGTTATTGAGGGCAATTATGGTTTGGGCGAAACTGTGGTTTCTGGAGCGGTTACCCCAGACGACTTCGTTGTTGACAAAAACACGCTAAAAATAATTGAGAGACGCATAGCCAAAAAAACAATACAATACCTCCGCGACCCAAACACTGGCAAAACAGTTCATCTGAACGTGCCCGTTGAAAAGCAGGAGCAACCATGTCTAAACGATGAGGAAATAATCAAACTTGCAGAACTAGCCAAACGCATCGAGCAACATTATGGAAAAGCACAAGACATTGAATGGGCAATCGACAGCGACCTATCCTTTCCAGACAACATTTTCATAGTGCAATCAAGACCTGAAACAGTTTGGAGCCTAAAACTTGCACAAGTGCCAGCAAAAGGTGAAGCTGAAGGAATGAAACCTGCCGAAATGTTAAAAGTCATTGTTAAAGGAAGTCCAGCTGGAAAAAGAGGTTTCGGTATAGGCGTGGCAAAAGTTGTTTCAAATCCAGAAGAGGCCGCTAAAGTCATGCAGAAAGGCGACATCCTCGTCACAGACATGACTAACCCAGACTATGTGCCCTTCATGAAACTTGCAGGCGCAATAGTAACCGATAAGGGCGGAGTAACGTGTCACGCAGCCATTGTAAGTCGTGAGCTTGGCATACCATGTGTTGTGGGGGCAGAAAACGCTACGAAACTTATGGTTACTGGGAAGGAATACACGGTGGACTCAAGGAGCGGCGTTGTTTACGAAGGTATAATGCCAACATTGACAGAGCAACTCTCATCATCAACCGGAGCTACCACACCACCAAATACAGTCACTGGAGGCATGTTTCAACCAGTACCGGTGACAGCAACAAAAATATACATGAACTTGGGGGTTCCAGAAAAAATAGAGGATTATAAGGACTTGCCTTTCGAAGGCATAGGGCTGATGCGCATAGAATTTATTTTGGCCAGTTACATAGGAGAGCACCCATTATACCTTATAGAAACTGGCCAATCCCAGAAATTTGTGGACAAACTTGCAGAAGGAATGGCAACGGTTGCAAGGGCCATACAGCCACGTCCAGTTGTTGTTCGCTTCAGCGACTTCAAAACCAACGAATACAGAGAACTAAAAGGCGGTGAAAAATACGAAATTGTTGAAGCCAACCCTATGCTCGGATGGAGGGGATGCAGCCGCTACATAAGCTCATGGTACGAAAAAGCCTTTAGACTTGAATGCCAAGCCATTAGGAAATGCCGTGAAGAATGGGGGCTTAAAAACGTATGGGTCATGCTTCCAGTTGTGCGCACAACATGGGAAGCCAAGAAATGCCTTGAGATTATGCGCGAAGAAAGCTTAGAAAGGTCTAGAGACTTTAAAGTATGGTTCATGGCTGAAACACCTTCAATTGCTATACTTGCGGACGAGTTTTCAAAACTATGTGACGGTTTCTCCATAGGCTCAAACGACATGACCCAAGGCATACTCATGATTGATAGAGATTCTGAACGCCTAGGACAAATGGGATACTTCGACGAAAGAGATCCAGCAGTAAAAAGAATAATTGCCCATCTGATTAAAGTGGCTCACGAGAACGGATGCACGATGTCAATCTGCGGAGAAGGTCCATCAAACCTACCTGACTTTGCAGAATTTCTTGTAAGAGCTGGAATAGATAGCATATCTGTAAACAATGATGCGGTAATTGCCACCAAAAAACTTGTTGCAAGCATAGAACAGAAAATAATCCTTGAGCAACTTGCTGAACAGCATGAAAGAGCCCTTGGGCGTTCAACCCTAAAGCCAAAAGAAGACTGGGAATGGGCGCCTCGATGGGGCGGGACGGCAGAATAGCAATTCTGTGCCTCTTTCTCTCCTTTTATGTATGCCTATATTCTTGTGACTTTTTGGATGTGATGGCATGAAACAAATCGATTTCGAAGAAGAGAGAGTAAAGCAAGAAATACTTAAACTAAAAGCAAAACGCGTTTTAATCCAGCTCCCAGAAGGTTTAAAGCCTGAGGCAACACGGCTAGTGAAGATTATTGAAAAATCTGGCGCTCTACCAATAATTTCTGCGGATCCATGTTATGGTGCATGTGATTTGGCAACGGTAGAGGCTGAGAGTCTAGGTGTAGACTTAATAATCCATTATGGACATTCAAAACTGCTGAAGTATGAGCGGGTTCCCACAATTTATGTCGAAGCCAGAGCAACCATGAATGTGAATGCCGTTGTTGAGAAAGCCTTACCCATGCTAGAAAACTGGCAAAAAATAGGTTTAACTACAACGGTTCAGCATGTACAAACCATTGATGATGTTAGAGAAATTCTACTTCGTGCAGGAAAAACAGTTGTAATAGGCGACGCTGGACGCTTAAATTATCCGGGGCAAGTGATCGGGTGCGATTACAGCAACGCCAAATCAATAGCAAATGATGTTGAAACCTTCCTCTTCATTGGTGGCGGAAAATTTCACGCTTTAGGTGTCGCCCTCTCAACTTCGAAGCCCACAATAGTTGCAGATCCTTACGAAAAAAGGGCGTACTCAGTTGATAAAGAGGCAGAGAAAATCATTAAACAAAGGTGGGCAAGCATAGAAGAAGCTAAAACAGCGAAAACCTTCGCAGTTTTGGTCGGGTTAAAACCGGGACAGAAAAAACTGGAAGAGGCTTTAGATGTGAAAAAGAAACTTGAAGAAAGCGGAAAGACGGCATGTCTTTTTGTTGCTAAAGAAGTTACTCCAGAGGTGCTTATGGAGTTTCCAACAGTGGAGGCTTATGTGAACACTGCTTGTCCCAGAGTATCCCTCGACGATGCTTCAAAATTCCAAAAGCCGGTACTGACGGTTAATGAGGCTTTGATGGTTGTTGGAGAGTTATCTTGGGAAGACTTATGCAGAAAAGACTTGTTCGAAAACTAGAATTGGAAATGCTACTTTCGCAGATTGCGCCACATCCGTCCCCTAAACCAAGCCTTGAACAATACACAATTCCAGCCGACGTTGCCGCAATAATGCTCCGCATCGCAGCTTATACACATGGCGGCATCGTTGGTAAAACAGTTTTGGATTTAGGGTGCGGTACTGGGAGGCTTGCTCTAGGTGCAGCTTTCTTGGGTGCGAAACAAGTTGTAGGCGTTGATATAGATAAAGACGCGATAAAAATGGCTTTTGAAAATTCGGTGAGGACGAACTTGAAAGAAAAAGTGCAGTGGATCACTGGCGACATAGACGCTATCCATGGAAACTTTGATACTGTTTTGCAAAACCCGCCCTTTGGTGTACAAAGGCGAAAGGCTGACCGAAAATTTCTGGAAAAAGCCTTAGAAACGGGCAAAATCATCTATTCACTTCACAAATGTCCAGAGAAGGATAATGCCTTTATCAAAAAATTAAAAGCAAGCAAAGCCAGCGTTGCACCAGTCACTCCCTCTCCTTTCTTAAAAAATTTTATTGAAGGGCGTGGTGGAAAAATTAAAGCCGTTTACGCTATGATTATGACTATTCCGCACATGTTTAGCTTTCATACGAAGAGCAAACATGAGTTTGTAGTTGATCTGTTTGTTATAGAAAGGAGATAAAAGTGTATGGTGACTAAAATATTTTGTTTGTCTAGAAATAGGTCAACAAATAAAAAGGTTTATTGCGGAGCATAGAAAAGTACAGATGTATCCATTTAGCAAATGTTTACGTTTAATAATGCGCAAGCATTTACTCGTGGACTTACATAATAATAAAAAGGGAATTTATATGACTTCGCGATCCTCTGAACGGAAAAGCAGCCAATTCGTGTTACCAGGCGAACGCCTAGGCGTAATCGAAGAGTTTATTCCGGACACTGGAACATACGTTAAAGACGGAATCATTTATTCCAGGGTTATTGGCCGCGCCTTACTTGACCTTTCGAATAAACGTGTTTCGGTTCGTCCATTAGTTCATGGAGCAAGAGTTCCCAAAGTGGGAAACATAGTCTTGGGGCAAGTTTCAAATGTTCAAACTGATAATGCTGGTGTACGAATCTCTAAAATAGACGATAAACCGCTTTCTGGCTTTTTCTCAGGCGTTCTCCATGTTTCTGATGTGCAACTAAGTTACGTTGAGTCAATGTTTAACGTTTGTAAACCCGGCGACCTCATAAGGGCCAAGGTAATCAGCGAAAAGAACCAAGTTTCTCACTTGTCCACCAAAGACAAGAGTTTAGGCGTGGTTTACGCGTTTTGTTCGCAGTGCGGCTACACATTAGAGCTAAAGCGGCAAACTATGTATTGTCCAAGATGTGGAAAAACTGAAAAGCGTAAGACCGCATTAGATTATGGAAAAGGAATACTATAGCATAAAAGGGTAAGTGAAAATGAAAGTTAAAACATTGAAGAGAGCCTCAAACGAACTTAAAATAGACGTAGATGGTATTGGGCATGCTCTTTGTAATCTGCTGCAAAAGAGGCTTTTGGAAGATGGAAACGTGGATTTAGCGGGCTACGACGTACCGCACCCGTTAGCCTCAAACTCCGTAATTTATATCCGCACAAAAGGCAATGTTAAACCTGAGGAAGCCTTACGGAAAGCCGTGGAAAACGTACGTGAGATGAACAAAGAGTTCAGCAAAGAGCTTCAAAAAGCCCTTAAGAAAACTTAGCTCTGGTCTTTATTGTTGCAAGCAATTGGCTAAAACCATCTATAGGGTCGTCAGTTTTTTCCAGTGTTACGACACTTTCTTCTATTGTGATGCAGTTGTGAAGCCAAGCATAAACTATCAAAGCTTCGGCAGCGTCAGCCAGCATATGGCGTGTCATTCTTGATGGCAAATACTCTCTTAATCCGGCTTTTTTAATGGCTTCGGCGAGCACGGTTCCTTTAACTTTTGCGCCTGAAGGTTTTCCTCTTCGGTTTGATAAGGCTAGCGAATAGGCAAAGTTTATGTATGTGTCTCCAAGGGACGCTAAATTGTGGTCTGTTAAAACCTCAGTTAAGCTGTTCCACCTTTTAATGAAAGTGAATGTTATGTCGTTTTTCTTCAAAGTTGAGCACCTTAGCATTGCTTCGTGAATAGTTCTTATTAAAGTGAAATACAAACCTTCTCTTTGGTCTTTTGTAAAACATTTATGCCTGCAACTTTATAACATGATTGCCTGTGCGATGTCATCGAAGCCTAGGAATAAACCGCCCAGTCTTCTTCTGATATTTCAAATATTCATCACCGAAACGTTGAGTCAAGAGTCTTTCCTCCTCAAGAGTGACGTGGTAATATCCTGGAACTGCTGTCATTGGGAAAAGCGTAAGCAAGTTGGGCCACAAAAAGAAGAGGCCAAAAAACATGAGGAAATAGCCAAGATAAGAAGGATGTCGCACGTAACGGTATGGACCCCATGTTACAAGCTTTTGCTTCTCCGGCATCTCCCATGAAACGGCATATGTGCCCCGAGCCACTACGCTCCAAATGAAGAGAAAATACCCTGCAAATGTGAAGACTAAACCTAAGATTTGCGTGTAAAATACAAATAGAAATTGAATGTAAAAAGGAAAGGCATACAAAACGGAAATGAGACCAGTAAAAACAAGAAACAGATACAGTAGAGCTTCTAGAAAGTACACTATTGTTCCAACAGCGGCTAGGTTTACAGCATAACTTGAAGGGCGCCCAACCTCTGCATAGACTTTTACGTCGCCCTTGCGTTTGTGAACTATTAAAATGTTATACAAGTTAAATGAAAAGAAACACACTAAACAGGTAAGGAGAAAGGCGGCTATAGCGGTTTCAATTAGCATAGTTGTAATTGAGAAGTGGATATTTTAAAAGCATATGTGAATAATCTGGGGGCGGTTTCATTAAACTTATAACGTTTCTTTCATTATAGTTTGTGATGGTTGAGGAATTGTTTTGGCTTGCAAAAAATTTCGTGTGATTAAGCCTGAAATTCGTGTTCTCGGGGTTGATGATGGAGTATTTACCCCTCACGTAAAAGGTCTTGTGCCAGTTGTCGGCGTTGTTTTCCGCGGTGGATATTGGCTTGATGGTGTAATGCACACGAAAATAAAAGTGGACGGATTTAACGCCACAAGGAAAATGGCTTCTATGATAATTAACTCGCCACATTACAAGCAGTTAAGGGTCATAATGCTTAATGGAATAACATTCGCAGGCTTCAACGTCGCTGACATCAAAAAGCTTACAGCGAAAACAAAACTTCCAGTCATATCAGTTACACGTGAAAAACCCAACCTTGCAAAAATCCGCAGAGCTCTGAAGAATTTGCCGAAAAGTGAAGAACGTTGGAAGGCTATGCTAAACGCTGGAGAAATATTCGAAGTTTGCGCCAGAAGTGGAAGCGAGAAAATTTATGTGCAATTTTCAGGAATCCTTGAAGAAGATGCAGAAAAAATATTGCAGGTAACCTCAACTCGAAGCAATATTCCTGAAGCATTACGCGTAGCGCATCTTATCGCTTCCGGAATCAGCGTCGCTTAGCCCCACTCTTTATTGTTGCATGAAAAGGTTTAAAAGAGACAATGTTAAGGGAAAACAAACGGACGTCGGAGTAAAAAGCTATGGAATTTTGCCCAAAATGCGGCTCTCGCCTTGTGCCCAAAAAGGGGAAAACTGGCAAAAAGGCATCAATAGTACTGGTTTGTCCAAAATGTGGTTATAAAAAGCGGGAGTCAAGCAAGAAGGTAGAGCCTAAGGTTGCAAAAGTCATACAGCATAAGCCACAGCAGCTTGTGGCGGTTATAGGTAAGGAAGAGCAGAAACTGCGTACATTGCCCACCGTTAGAATTGAGTGCCCCAAATGCGGAAACAATTTGGCGTATGTTTGGCAAGTGCAAACCAGAGGCGCTGACGAATCTTCGACACAGTTCTTGCGCTGCACAAAATGCAACTACACATTCAGAGAATACAGCTAAAAAGCACATTTAATTCTGAATTATCATAAGCAAGTCCTAGTTTTCTTTAGCAGAATATTTTTACAAGCTTAGTGGTTGAGATATCTCCCGAAATCTGAGACTCTATACCCGAAAATTTGTACTCTATGTTTAATTACGTTGCAAATTATTTCCTATAAACTCCCATTTATCTGTAGCTTTGAACTTCTGGCACTGCAGCTACACAAAAACCTAGAGGGGTCTATCCGTATTGCAACCGAAAACCTCCAAAAACACGCTTCTCTTAGTACTAAGTGTATTAGAAGTTCAACCTATATAGGGAGGCTAAGTCTCAACCGAGAGCACAAACTCCACAAATAATTATATTAGTTGTTTGAAGCTGAAAGCTAATATGCAAATCTTTTATTAACAACTAACCATATCCAATACAAAGGTGACCCTTTCATGTTCAAACTCAAAGTAGCCGACGCTAAACTCCTAAGAGACATGATTACATCCATATCCATCCTCGTAGACGAAGCCTCATTCAAACTCGACCCTGAAGGCTTAAAGCTGCGAGCAATGGACCCCTCACGCGTTGCTATGATCGATTTTGAGTGGCCCAAAACAGTTTTTGAAGAGTACCAGTGCACAGAACCGACAAAAATGTGCATAAACATAAGCGAACTATTAAAACTGCTTAAAAGAGCTGGCAAAGATGAAGTTGTAGAGCTTTCCCTTGACGAGAAAACTGGGCGCCTACAAGTGAAAATATCTGGAAAATATGCAAGGGACTTCACAATGCCAACGCTTGAAGCCTCAGAAGAAGAGGTGCCGACACCAAAAATCACCTTCAATGTTAGGGCTAAAGCCACAACCCAAGGTTTAAGTCAAGCAATCGAAGACGCCCAACTCGTAAGCGACCATGTCAGAGTCGAGGCAGATGCAGAAAAACTGGTTTTTCATGCTGCTGGAGACCTTATGGGTGCAACAATAACACTTCAGAAAGGAAGCGACACTCTTCTAGACTTGGAAGCCAAAGAACCTTCAAAAGCAACATTCAGCCTAAGCTATCTATTAGAAATTGTAAAGGCAGCATCTGCAACATCCGACATAGCAACGATGGAGTTTTCATCAGACATGCCCATAAAACTGGACTTCCAACAAACAAAAGAAGGAAAACTAACGTTTTACCTAGCACCAAGAATCGAAACAGAGTAACGTGAAAAAGAAAATGCAAAGCGTATTTTCCAAGTTTGCCAAGAACGATTATGCAAAATACCCTTTTCTAAAAGAAGCCGCAAAATACCTGAAAATTCCCGATCTGAGAATTGAAGACTTAACAAATCCTGAGTTAGAAGAGATTCTCAAACGTGCTGAAGAAAGAGTGGAAGAAGCAATCCTCTACACTCGCGTCAGCAGGAAACCAGAAAAAGCAGACAACGAAATATCCTCCTATCCAATTGCAATAATCCTCGCAACCGCAACTAAGAGCAGTTTCATCCAGAAAAGATACGCCTTAGCAGAAGCAAAACAAACGTTCGGAGACCTCATAAATGAACCTAGGGAAAAAATTCTCGCTTTTGCGCAGAACTTTAGATGGGAACTTGCGGTTAACGATAATGCGGAAATCCCCTATGAATTCAAACTTCACTTCCCAGATTACCTCAGAAACACAACACATTTGAGAGAGAAAAAATGGAAGCTTGTAAACCGCCTATTATCAAACGGCAACATTTACTTAACAAGAAACGAAACTGCAAGGCTACTAAGCGAAGAAGTTCGAAAACACATTGAAAAACGACTAGAAACAAAAGAACTACCGACATTTCCACCCAAAATCTTGGAAATAGCAGAGAAAATAAAGAAATTATCAATGGAAAAGATAGGCAAGGCTGAAATGGAAGGCTTCCCACAAACCATTGTCCAAACAGCCTTCCCACCATGCGTAAAAGCCCTATACCAAGCAATATCATCAGGACGCCACCTCTCCCACATAGGCAGATTCACCTTAACATCTTTTCTCGTAAACATTGGAATGCCACCGGAAAGCGTGATTGAACTCTTCAAAAACTTTTCAGATTACAGTGAGAGAATGACCCGCTACCAAGTCGAACACATCGCAGGCGAAAAAGGTTCAAGAACACGCTACACTCCACCAAGATGCGATACGCTACAAACTCACGGAGTCTGCACAAACATGGACGAAATATGCCAAAAAATCCGCCATCCACTAAGTTACTATCGAAGAAAACTTAAAACGCTGTAAACAAAAATTGGTTGAATTGACTTTTCTAGTGGTAGGATTTATATAGTAAGTGTAAGATTAGTGAACAATACTTATGATGGGTGAAACATAAAAATGAACGCTCAAGTCCCCCGTACAATAGATTCAAACGAGAAACAACTAGGGAGCTTGAGTTTCATGGAATACCACTCCTCTAATGTTGAAGGAGATATTAACATAAAATCAGATGTAGGAGTAATTCTCCCAACATATTGCGAAGCAGCAAACATAGAACAACTAATACAAGAAATTGAAGATCTTAAGCAAAAAATATCCATACTCGTTATTGACGATTCCAGTCCGGATGGAACAGCAAACATCGTGCGTTCTCTACAAAGGGAAGATAATAACATTCTACTTTTGGTGAGACCAGGAAAATCTGGGCTTGGGACAGCGATAACGGACGGTTTCCGAGTATTCCTGTCATTAAAACATCCTCCCAAACGCATAATCACTATGGACGCTGACTATTCGCATAACCCTAAAGACCTTCCACGTCTAATAGCGCCTTTAAAGAATGGTTTTGACCTGATTATTGGAAGTAGATATTGTAAAGGTGGTAGTACCGTCAATTGGAGCCTTGCTCGTCTAGCGATTAGTAAAATAGCGAATTTTATGGCTTCACGTTTGATAGGGGAAGCGATATGTGACTACACGAGTGGAATGCGTTGCTATTCATCAAAGTTGGTTAGCGATATTATAAATGACTTACACAGTGAAACGTATGAAATACAGATAGAAACAATTAGACAGTCACATTTACGTAAATTCAAAATAGGAGAAGTTCCAATAACCTTCGCAAACAGGAAAAAAGGAAAATCCAAGCTTAGTTTCAATGAGATAACCCAGTTTGTTTCATACGTATTCTTCAAAGCAATCCTAGAATATCGGCACTAATCTGGCATAGATATTAACTTATTTGAAGCGGGGCATCGTTTCTCTTAGCGCTTATGCCAATGTGTAATTAACTTGTGTCTATGCGTTTTCAACTAATGAATCTTTATCTCTTATTCGGGCATCTCAAGCACGATGAAAATTTCTGCGGAAAACTCGCCAGTTACTTTGGTTTGAGTTTCAAAATCAAATGATTCTGCTTGCAGAGACAGATGCCCTAACGAGAATTGAACGGGTTCATCTTTAGGAGGAAGTTTTTCTGGGTTCACGTAAACCTGAGCTTTCAAGTAAAGTTGGGCATTAATTTGGTTCAACCTGGGGGCAAGGATATATACATAGCTCTCTTTTTCGTCCGCATAGGATATTTCTGTTTCGTTTCGCTTTTCGGGGCTAAGATATTCAGACTCTGTCACATTAAAGTTTTTCAACCTAATGGTTAAAGCTCCGTAATGAGGCGTTACAACCTGGACGACGGCATTCAGTGTACCATAGTGTATAGTCTGTTCAATCACACCATCTTGACCGAAATATGTGGTCGGCTTCCCCAGATTAGTATCGTCGGCCTTAGTAATTATGATGGAAGTGGAGTTAGATATGTTATTGTGGAATCCAAGGTTTGCTAGGCTTTGATTAAACTGAAGCGTGAGGTATACGTTGATTCCAGTCAGAACTGCATCTGCAGCTAAGGCAATCACCATGAATATCAAAGCTATTCTCTTAGGTTTTTTCGAAGTATCTCCGTTTTCCATTGAAGGTTACTCCAGAATCTGGAGAATAATGATTCAAACCGCGTTCATTTATATATTTTTCTTCTCGGTTACCTAGGGTTGCTGAATCGCCTCTATGCCCAATTCAGTTCGCTTTCTGAAGCTTTCAGAACCTATTGAAGACTTCAGATCGATTTCATATCTTTCAGTGGCTAGAATAGATGGAACCTTGTCGGAGGGCGCCCTAGAAAGCTTACATGCCAAGATGTAGTTGCTTGTTTTCTCAATGACATGTATTGGATGAACTACAACTATGTTTTTAAGCAAAATAGTACCACACCATCTTTTGCATTGATTAGACTATATCGATTTCCATTAGGGATAATGAAATCTGTATAAATAAGGCTGGCAGTGGAAGAAAAGGCTGGTTCCGATGAAAAATCAAGAAGCACATATCTTATGTCTAATTTGCTGAGATTCTGCAAAATCTGCTTATTAATGCGCTTATATTCGGGGCTCCAAATAGGTGGTGCGATCGTGTAAGCGTCTGGTCTATTTGAAACATGTGGGAAAATATCGCTTTGAGTGAGTATTGAAGCATTTTGTGGAATGCGTGAAATGAAGCTTCTGACTATATTGTTTTTTTTCTCGTCTACATTGAAAACTTGATACTGAGAGTAGATTAATGGTAGCAGGATAACAAGTAAAGTCACGGTTACCAAAAGAGTTAGTTTTGCCAATTTCCACAGCGAAGTTTTCAAGCGAGACTTCCTTTGCAACCTCACCAAACCATGAAGAAAACCTAAGAAAATAAATGCTGCTACAAAGGCTCCATAATGACTCTCTAAACCATAGTACAAACGATAAGAAGAAAACAGACTTGTAAAAAGGTATGGAATGGCCGGAATGAGTCCTTGTAGGCCTAAAAGTGGTAAGAACAGAAAGGGCAGTAAAAGAAATGTTACATATAGCAGTTTTGCTGCCCAATCAATTGTCAAAGAATTCAATGCCCCTATCGGATTTAAAAGGATTTTAACTGGGAGATCCGAAGTGCTAGTTGCTCCTATCATGTTCCATTCATGCCATAAGGAGGATTGACCAGTCCAACCGAAAAAGGCTCTCATATACTCGGCGAAGAAAAAGTATGGAATGCTCGTGACCAAAATGATTAGTGAGGCTTGGAATCCTTTATTTTTGACTGATCTATGGTATAACATACCATATATGCCTATGAATGCAATTATAGGCACTGAAGCTTCATGGGTCATTAGTCCAAGCGGAAAAACTAAAGCAAGTTTTTTAAAATCAGCTTTTACTAAGTAATAAAGAATGAAAAGGAACAGCGTTGTAGTAAATGATTCTGGCGAAAACCCAGAGAGCGTAACTCCTTGCAAAGGAGGATAAAGCAAATACAAGATTCCAAGCATCACCGCCACTTTTTCGTTTTTCAAAAAAAATTTGGCGATTGCATAGGCTGGTAATGCTCCAGTGGCTATTATAAATGTGCTTATTACAAGAAGAATTTCTCCAGTTGGATAAATAGCATAAAAAGGGACTGCAATCAAAAGAATTGGACTGAAGTGCGCCGCCAAGAAGCAACCAGTTCTTGTGTAGTAGGTCTCTGTGGTGTAGTATAAGAATCTTCCATGAAGAGTGTTCCAGAAAGCTTGATTGAAAATTCCCAAGTCCCATGTAAAAATCTTGAAAGAACGGTAGAGTATGATTTCAACTATGGAAAAGATAGTAGTGTATGCCAAAATTGCAATCAAAATATAAACTTTATAGCCGAGTTTCATTCGCAGACGTATAGCAATTCCCGTTAATTTGCGGAAAGCGTTGCAACCTCCTTCAACATATCTAAAAATTTAGGAAATACATCGTTCAAATCATATTTTATTACTTCTGCACGCATCCCATCAGACAGCTTTATGTAGTGTTCTCTCCTTGTTTGCCAAACATTTTGTAACTCGCAGATTACTTGTGCAAACTCTTTTACTGATGTTGCATAAAAAAGTGACAGGTTAAGTCCTTGTATTGCTCTGGTCGGCAAAGCAACAATGGGAATTTTGCACGCAGCTGCTTCAAGCAAGGTTAACGGAAAAACATCTGTTTTACTCGTATATACCAAAAGGTGAACCTTTGAATATAATCTGATGAGCTCCTCAACATCGGTTATAAATCCAAGATTCTTCACATTTCCGGTGCTTTCTAGATCTGGCCCGATCGCAATAAAATCGATTTCCTTGGTTCTAAGAAGATTAGCGATCTCGATGAATGTAGAGAAACCTTTTGTTCTTCTTCCTGCAAAGAGCACTGAGAATTTGGTGCCTTTCTCTCCTACTGGCTTGAAGCGGGAAGCGTCAATCCAGTTTGGAACGTAGTATATTCTTTTCTCACCATTGAGGAGTTTGAGTGCTTCCTTATTTATCACGTGAATAGCATCAAAACCGCGTAGCTTCTTTTTTTCAAGTCTGTCAAAGTATATGTTGGAGACAAACCGTGAAAACCCAAAGCACCTGATAAAAGCCGCGTGACTCATAGTTCTAATCTCAGTGTGCTGAAGTTCATCTAAGAAAACGAAAGCGTGAAGAGCAGCGATTCTGGGGGCTTTTCCTACAAATAAATTGTGCACTAGTGGCGCATAAACGAAGTACGCTACATCAACATCTCGGATGTTATGGATGAAACTTTCATGATATTCGATGCCTTGAAGTGGCTCATCAAGGTTGATTGGTTTATGTCCAAAAGGCAGCGCGTAAATAACCACATTGTGCCCTCTTTTCGCTAATTGTTTTGCGGCATCGATTAGAAATCGTTCACCACCTCCATAGAAAGTAAGACTGTAGTGGTGGCAAAGGGCTACATTCATCTAACTTTCCTCGGGTGGTCATAAGACTAGCCATTTCTGCATTTATAAAACTTTGTTTTTGGCAGAAATAGCACGTACGCTATAATCAGAAAGCTAAACGAAATGCTTTTTTGTTTTCAATCAGATTAAGAGTAGAGCGAACTTGAAGTCGATTGCTTTCATTAAGAGAATGTTCGGTGATTACTATAAGGATTTTTCGTTAGCCAAGAGTATCCCAATGATTGAGAGCCGCGAATTTGGATTTGCTTCGTTTGAAGGTAGCATGCTTCGTCATAAAAGCTTCAAGAATAGAGCGGAACTAGAATCATTTTTACGTGATTCTATTCCTCGAGATGCCTATTTTTCTTGTGCACACTATGAAGATCCTCAGGCTGAAATGGAAAAGAAGGGTTGGTTAGGTGCTGACTTGATTTTTGACATTGACGCTGACCACATTCCTACACCCTGCAACAAAATCCATGACGAATGGACTTGCAACAAATGCGGCTTCTTCGGGAAAGGGATAGTCCCTGAAAAATGTCCAGCCTGTAGCGGTGAAAAGTTCGACGATCGCACGTGGATATGCGAAGTCTGCCTAGACTCGGCAAAATCCGAAACCATCAAACTCTTGGACATGCTTACACAGGACTTCGGCTTCCATGAAAACGAAATACACGTATTATTCTCAGGGCACCGAGGCTACCACATCCACATTGAAAGCGAAACCGTCAAAACCCTCGACTCAATCGCACGCAAAGAAATCGTTGACTACGTCAGTGGACTAGGCCTTGAAACCACACTTCACGGACTAGACGGAAAGAACCTAAAAAATTTCAGCGTAAAAGATTTTGGCTGGCGGAGACGAATCGCCAAAGAAATGCACAACTTTATCCTCAACGCTGGACCAGATGACTACAAAAACATAGGACTGGATAGACATTCAGCTGCTTCAATACTTAAAGCCATAACAAGCAACAAAAATGCAATTCTAAAGAGCCTAAGCGGGGCGCAAAATTGGAGAACAATCAAGGGAATAGGCCAAGAAACATGGAAAAGAATCATTGAACGCTCTGCAAAACAGCAAGCCGCCAGCGTAGACACTGTCGTAACAACAGACATTCACCGTTTGATCAGACTGACCGATACGCTGCATGGAAAAACGGGTCTAAAGAAGGTCGAGTTCGCCGTAGCGGCCATAGATAGGTTTGACCCATTCAAAAGTGCGATAGCCTTTAAAGGAGGCACGGCAACCGTCTTCGTCTCCAACGCGCCAGAGTTCAGACTGGGTGACGAGACATTTGGCCCCTACCAAAACCAAAAAGTCGACTTGCCAACTGCTGCAGCAGTGCTTCTCATCTGCAAGAAAAGAGCAGAGGTAGCGGAGTAAAATGTATGCCGAGCTGAGTGCAGTCTGGAAAAGAGAACTTGAAAACGCTGAACTGGAAAAGCTTCCTCCAGACTTCTACTCCAACCTTGCCAATTACCTGAAAAAACTGAGAGAAGAAAGCCGAATGCTGGACAAGAGAACAGTAAAGGCCAGCCTCCTCAGAAAAGAGATGCGAAACGTAAGACACATGGTTAAGGGATTGATTGCAACCCGCTACCGAAAAATCATCAGGAAACTGTCTGCAGGCGAAGAAATTCCTCGTGACGTTCTGACGTCTGAAGAAGAAAAAATATGCCTTAGAGTCTTCCCGCTGACAGAAGCAATGCGAAACTTTGCCAAAGGCATTCTCCGTGGCCACTTGACTGATGTGAACGTTCAAAACCAACACAAGAGAATCGTTCTACGCTTCTTGAAGGAAGTTCCGACAATAATTGGCGCAGATATGAAAGCCTATGGTCCTTTCAAAGTTGAGGATGTTGCGTCTTTACCAGTTGAGAACGCAAAAATTTTGGTTAAACAGGGTTTGGCTGAAAAGGTCGAAATTAATTAATTCTGTTGTTATGTTGAAATTGATAGGTTTGGTTGATCCATACTCGTTGGTTTTTGATGCTTGATTTTGTTCCATAAAATGCGGCTTCCAATGATTATTAGTGGATATGAAATTATCCAGGTTATCGAGTACAATTGACCATAATAATCATGGATTAACCCCCAATCGCCACCATTTGCTGCTATTACGGCAATAGTGACTATTCTTAAAATGTTGATAAGGTATGTAACTATGGCGCCGATTACGAAATAGATTATCTTATGCTTTAGGGATATGACAGTTTTCTTCAAAAACAGCAGAATCGTTAACGTGTAGATTATGAGACTTTCAATGCCTGCGCAAGGCCACGATATTCCAAGCGGAGGAGCATGTGAATTTCCAATCATTAAAAGCGGCATGGAACCATACACAGGATGATTCTCTATGAATATGATGCTCGTTTGATAACCCATCATGTTTAGAACGTTTGCCACAATTATAGCCGTAGGTTGAACAAGAATCTGAAATGGTGTAAACTTACCGAATGGGTAAACATTATCTATCGTATATATAGTGCCCATTAATGCAGGGAAGAATGTAGAGATCGAGTAATCTTTCATTCCTTTCTTTCCATAGTGTGTGAATGCTAACAATGCACATAATACTGCAAAAACCAGATACTCTGCGGAGAGAGGCATTAACTCCGCCCAGTCTGATTCTACACCATATTGTTTAGATAAACTCACTATCCAATCATTTAGTCCGTAGTAATTGGCCACAATCACGTAGATGGTGGGAAGAAGCAGTAATATGATAAACACAATCGCTTTTACAGATTTTAATCTAAGTTTTGCTGTATGAAGTTCTTCCCAGCTTAGTATGGTTTCTAAGCAGAGAAGCCATATAAAGAAAAGGTGATAGACTCTGTTTTTCCACGTGCCAGTCCATACTGGTTCAAAAGTTTGTGGATACAGAAAATATAGTATCATGATTGGTGTGGCAAACGCGATTATGGACGCTATTTTCGCAATAGTACCTGCGTGTTTCTTTAGCATCTGCATGATGTCTCTCAAATAAGCGTCACCACATTGTCATTGCACAATAAACTGCCTTTAGTGAAATTTAAAGTGATTGTACCTTTTTTCTTGCTTTCACCCATCTCTTAGAGTTTAACAGAGATGAGAAAAGCGAAAAAGTATAAGAGCATGTTTGTTTTCTTTATGCAAAGCTGGTCGTGGTTTAAGTGAATGTTCCCAAAGAAATTAGGAAGTATTGCCCTAGATGTAAGAAGCATGAAATTCATACTGTTACTCTTTACAAGGCTGGAAAACGGAGAGCCTTGGCTAAAGGCGAGCGCCATCATGAACGAGAAAAAAAAGGCTATGGTGGGCAGAAGTATCCTCTTCAAAGAGAATTCGCAAAGACAACTAAAAAGCAAACTTTAAAGTTGAAGTGCAAGGTTTGCGGTTACACAAGACATAGAGATGGTATACGATTGAGAAAGTTGGTTATTGCATGAAACTGGGGTTATCGTTATGGCTGAGTGGGAGAAACTAATTCCAAAACCGAGAAGCAGTTTCATTCGAGTGAAATGCCCAAAATGCGGCAACGAACAAATAGTCTACAGTAGCGCTGTAAACAGAGTTAATTGTAATGTTTGCGGAACCGAACTTGCTGAACCTTCTGGAGGAAAAGCAATAATTAAGGGCGAAATAGTTGCAGTTTTTGAATAGGGATGAAAATGGCGTTTAAAAAACAGGAATGGCCAGAAGTCGGCGATTTAGTAATAGCCACGATACAGGATGTTACCGACTTTGGTGCTTATGTAAAGCTTGATGAATATGATAAAAGAGGTTTACTGCACATTTCTGAAATATCTTCTTCCTGGATTCGAAACATCCATAATTTTATTCGTGAAGGACAAAAAGTTGTTTTGAAAGTTTTACGAGTGGACATAGAGAAAGGGCACATAGATTTGTCCCTTAGAAGAGTTACAAAAAGAGAAAAAATTGAAAAAATTATGTTTTGGAAAAGGGAGAGGAAAGCTGAGACTTTACTTCGGGGCGTCGCTGAAAAAACTGGTTTATCACTGGACGAGGTTTATGAAAAAGCCGGTGCGCCTATGGAAAGGGAGTACGGGTTGTACGAAGGCTTCGAAAAAGTTGTTAAGGAAGGCGTAGTAGCTTTAACAAAAATAGGCGTATCCGAGGAGCTTGCAACAACTATTGCTGAGATTGGAAAAGAAAGAATGCGTGTACCAATGGTTAAGGTGAAAGGCATAGTTGAGCTTCGCTGCATGAAACCTAAGGGAGTGAAAATTATTAAAGAGGCTTTTTTAAATGCTAAAAAAGCTGAAAAATCTCGAGAAGCAAAACTTCGCTTTTATGTTGTTGCTGCACCAAAATACTGCGTTGAGGTTATGGCGGAAAATTATAAAAATGCAGAAGCCGTTTTACAGAGGGTTGCCGAAAATGTTGTTTCAAATGTTGCTAAGGCAGGTGGACAAGGCGTTTTTAGGAGAGAAAAATGATGGTTTGGCTTTCAAGAAAATGTGAAAAATGTGGAAAATACACATTAAAAAAGGAACAATGTCCATATTGCGGTGGAAAAGTTCGAGTGCCACATCCACCTAAATTTTCTCCTGATGATAGGTACCTAATGTATAGGATGGCTTTAAAGAAAGGAGGTCAACTCAGTGAAGGAGACGTTCATTAAAGAACTTGTAAAAGCTGATTTAAACAATCCTATTTTGATCGGGGGGTTTCCAGGCTTAGGGCTAGTTGGCAAAATTGCTACACGCCATCTAGTTAAACAGTTAAAGGCTGAAAGGTTCGCCTACCTTTATTCGCCCCATTTTCCATATTTTGTGCATGTTAACAAGAAAGGAAGTGTTAGGCTTCTACGTGGAACATTTTACTTCTGGAAGAACAAAAACGGAAAACACGACCTCATATTTTTTACAGGTGACAGCCAAGCACAGACAATCGAGGGGCAGTATGAAATTTCAAACCGGATTCTGAATTTCGCCAAACAATACAATGTAAAATTAATTGTTACAATTGGCGGTTACAGAATGGAAGCTAAGGATAAACCCAAAGTAATTGCAGCTGCGACCAGCTCTGAACTTTTAAACAAGGCATTACAAGCCAAAGCCATAATAAGCCCAACGGAAAGCCCGATTGTCGGCACAGCAGGCTTAATTCTGGGTTTAGCCCGTTTTAAGAAAATCGATGCTCTTTGT
>Ga0209725_1000458_pt1 | contig 25317 bp, 42 predicted proteins | sample I18A1metaG_FD_184145 | JGI IMG/M metagenome (GOLD analysis project Ga0209725, IMG submission 184145) | Lake sediment bacterial and archeal communities from Gulf of Boni, Indonesia to study Microbial Dark Matter (Phase II) - ​I18A1 metaG... | ecosystem: Environmental > Aquatic > Freshwater > Lake...
GCAGCACTTCTCCGGGGTCGGGTCTGGTTCCGGCGTGTTGCAGAAGGCGCTGACGCCGATCTCTATGGGTACCGTTGTTCCTTCAACCACGGGGATTACGTCGACGAACCCGATCGGCCTGTCCCTAGTGGGGTATCCTAAACCCACGACGGAGGTAGGCTGGTCCACCCAGAAAATGTGAGGTAGGCTTCTCCACCTGGCTCTTCCAACCCACCTGTACCAGACATCGGTGAGGTTTCGGGCGAAGACGGCCATCAGCCAGACGGAGACGCGGAACTTCATGGCTCTTGGGCTTCCAACCGGAAGTAGCGGCGGTCTCTCGCCGATCACCGCCTGGTAGTCGTAGACGCCGATCTCAGCGTACTCTGTGGGGAAGCTGACGAGCCCGTTCTGGTCCGTGACGTCTTCACCCATCTTCTCCGTGTCCAGCCAGAACGTGACGGGTATTCCTGCCTGAGGTTTTCCGAGCGCCGTCACCTTGAACGTTGAGACTAGGGACGGCGTACCTCCAGCTTCAGCGCTCTTTATGCTCCAGTCTCCGAGGTACTCTCTGAGGATGGCGGTTGACAGGTAGGATTCAGCGTTGATCATTGAGGGGGCCAGGGCGGTTCTAGCCAACCGTATCAGCCGGATGGAAGGCATCATAGTCGCCGTCTCCGGGTTTTCTCCTTGAGGAGACACGGCTAGGCTGTCTAGTTCCTGCATCGACATAGCTTCAACCTGAATCACGTAAGCGTTTTAGGTTTAAAAGGCCTTCCGCCGGACGGTAGGCTTTAAGTTCTGACTGAATCTAAGTTGGCTTCATGCGGTTCATCTCAAGGTTTCGCGGTATCCTCGCCACGCTGAGAGGCTTCAAGCTAACCCTCACGTTGAGCAAGACGTCGCTGAGACCCGGTGAGTCAACAGACGCCACCGTAACGTTCACCTTTCAGAACCGCCCTGTTCCTGAAGCTGAGGTCGACCTCTACCAGGACGAGGTCCTCGTCCACACGGCTCGAACCGACTTTGACGGCAAGTGGACGTATACGCTAACGTTCCCCAACCTAGGCGTGTACAAGCTCATAGCCAGATACCAGACGCTCGTCCTCGGAGCGGAGAGCAACGAGGTAACCGTCACCGTGACGGTAGCCGGACTCGTAGACGTCACGGTTTGGAACAATCTTCCAGTCGACCCCCGCGACCCAGGCGGCTACTACATGCTTCAGGTTCGTCCCGGTGGAACTGACGGATACTTCAGCCCACCCATATTCTACGGTCAGAGCATCACCATGCAGTTGATGCCTGGAGACGTCCTGTGGACCACCTCGCACAAGTTCCGTTTCTTGGAGCGAGAATACGTCTTCGACACTAACTATTACGGTGATTACCTGAGGGTTCCCAGCCACTCGCTAACCCTTCACATCGTCTCAGGCGAGTGACCGGATGGCGGAGCTCCTCAGGCCTTTCGAGCTGGCTTTGATCGAGCAGTACAAGGTCTTCAACCCCCTCGAGGGACGGGGCGGAAAGGCTACGCCTCGGAAAGGCGTGTGGATCCGGGGACACCTCCAGGCGGTGAGGGAAGACTACCCTTACGGCATGTGGAAGCGGTGGACGGCCTTCACCCAGGTCGCCGAGAAGTTAGAAGCCAAGATCGAGCCTGGCACCTATCCGGCGATGCGAAACTACATGCACTTGTTGAAACGCGCCAGACTGGTCATTCCCACCAGGCGGACGCCCAGCATGAAGAGCCCACTGCCCGAGTGGATGAGACAGTACTACCGCGTTAACCCGGCGCTCCTAGACAGCCCGTTATGGCTGAACCCGTGGCAGGAGATCGAAAGCTGGCAGCGCGAGAAGGCGAGGAAGTTCAGGCCTCGAGGAGCCCCTAGACCTAAAAGGAAGAAGCCACGCTAGGCTAGGCTGATCAGAATGGCTATTCCCCTCAGGACAGGGTACGAAGACGCGGACTACATCGTCTACACGAAGGCGGGAACCTACTACGCGAAGGACGCGCAGACAGGCGATATCGCTTACGGTGGACCTAACAACGTAGGAGGCGTAAGCGGGAAAAGCCCCTCCGCCGTCATACAGTCTGCCATAAACGCTCTCCCTAACGGGGGCAAGGTCTTCATCAAGAAGGGCGACGACTACGTTCTCCTATCCGGTACACAGATAACCTTCCGTAAGTACGTTTACGTTGAGAGCGACGGTGCCATCTTAAGAAACCTAGACACTCAGTATCCGTTCGTCACCCCGAGTAACGACGTGTTCTACAACGCGTCGATCAAGGGCTTGGTCCTAGACGCGAGTAACGTAGTCAACTCCGTCGGCCTGTTCGCATACGGGGTGCAACGTTCCCAGATCGACGTCACGATCAAGAACGCTACTTACGGCTTGGATCTACGGTGCCCCGTGGGAGCCACCGCCATAGAGACCATCCTTAAGACGAACTGTATTCTATCCCATTACCGTCTTCAGATAGAGAACGTCACGGTCGCCGTCCAACTCCTGGGAACTGACGTCGATAACGTCGTCACGGACAGCGTGTTCGAGTACATTTACGCTACTCGGATTCACGGCATCGGCCTTAGGCTTGTTCAGTGGTGTGACACCCTTCACTTCGACCAGGTCTTCCTCAGCATGGACACGGAGAACAGCTACGGCATAGTCTTCAACGACAGCGCCACCCCCGGATCTGAGGTAGGCGTCGAGCAGCTGCACTTCGACCACTTGATCATCGACGGCTTCACCCTCCTCAGCGTGAACGGCCTCTGGCTTAACGCCTGCAAGAAGAACGTGGTCGAATCGCTCATCGCTGGACCCCTTCCCTTCCCAGGAACCCTTGTAACCGACAACGCTGGGCGCAGCATCTCACACCTGATCAGAAACGTGGCGGAGAACATCATACTCGTCAAGGGATGGGCTGGTGACGGAACCGCGACGATCCTGAACGGCTGGGCCACCGTCTACATCACCCACAGCCTGGTAAGCACCCCTACCTTGGTGAAGCTGACGGGGAAGCACAGTGAGGTCTCCGCACCATACGTGACAGCCGTCGACGCGACGGGGATAAGCGTAGCCGTCGCCGCACCTGTAACCGCGAACAGAGACCTCTTCTGGTACGCTGAAACGTAGGCGAGTCCCACGAGTCTCCGACGTGACCTGAAGGTGACTAGGCTTCGCAGCGTCGCGGAGCGGTGGAGAAAGCTCAACGCCGCTCTCAAATCCAGAGGGTACGATATGGGCGTCGTAGGGAAGGCGTCCGACCTCTTTCTACAATCGGTCTTGATGGTTGAGGATGGGAAGGAGACGAACGTCATCTTCTACGTTGACCGTTTCGGCTACCCCTACGCGTTAACCCAGACGGGTATGGATCAGGCGGCTGTAACAGCCAGGGCTAGGTCTGCGTCGTTCTCAGAGATCGCTGACTGGATGACGATCGGAGACTTCGCGGCTCTCGACGCCTACCTTCTCACCGTGAGAGGGATGATCTTAGCACAGCTAGGCCCAATTCTTCCCTTCTTAGAGGCTTAGATCCACTTCGACCAGAGGATCTGGGCTTCTCCAGCGGCTACGAGGATCGGCGGGAAATCGTTCGTTACCTGGATGACAGTTCCTCCGTCGACGCTCTTCAACAGTTCCTTCGCTTTCACCGGCTTCTTCAAGTAGCTCATTGGCAGCGTCCTTGTTCCCATCACCGGGGCTGGTAGGGAGGCGTCTAAACCCCACTACGCTTCTAAACCTCATTCTCAGTCTACGTTCTTTAACCGTTGCCTGACAGGGCTCTCGGCTGTGGCGAATACGCCCCAGTAACAGTTCGGAATCTCGGAAGGGTGGCCGAGACGAGGCCGAGAGCCCCAAGTCCTTCTAACATCTTGGGTTCTTTAACCCTTGCGCTCCGAGGTTCTGATTCATCCTCGGGACCTCTATCGAACTGATTCAGGCGGGTCCCAGCTCAGTCACTAAGCTCCCCAGCAATAGCTCCGTTAGGCTAACGGAGCGTATTTCGGGCTGCGTTAGGTTCTGACTGAATCACTTGCCTAAAAGTCCCGCCGCTGTATCAGAACCCGCTCCGAGCAGCTTCACCCATCTGACTGTACGCCGTTTGAAGCAGGGGGAGTTGAAGTACCTGAAGCTCAGCAGGCTTTGGGAGCAGGAGGTGAAGAAAGGAGTGAAAGAGAGAGTGCTGAAGGGTCTGAGCTTCCAGCAGGTCGTAGACATCTTAGGAAGCCGGAAGTGGAACTTCTTTGAGAGGAAGCAGGTGGTTGTCGGCGAGGAAGAAGCGACGGTTGTGAAGGTTGAAGCTCCTGTAGGATCTAATGAATGCTATGTTGTGGAGCTGGGCCCCTACAAAGATAGGGTGAAGCTCCTCGAAGTGGTTGAGGAGCTTAGGGCTCGGGGCTTCATCGAACAGGAGATCCGCGTCACACCCGACTAACATATATCCTAGCACGACTAGAAGACTGCTGTGTCATCTCGACACCTCTTCACCTGCTCGAGCTGCGGCGTACTCCAGCAGGAGAGTAGTGGCGCCTGCCTCTACTGCGGCAGCCCCACCATACCAGTAGGAGAAGACATCGACCTGCTGACACTGGTACAGAGATGGTTGAGGAGAAGGAAGCTTCTCTAGGTGTTAGCTCCTGCCCTGCTGAAGATGTGGGGAGCATACATGTTCCCCATATCGGAGCTTAGAAATGAGCTCAGACATGGTCCCCATACATGATCCCCATAACACTTCCTTGGAGGATTTACGTCAGAGGTCTACCTCCCCGACCCCGAAACGCCTACTCGAGGCCCCCTCGGGTAATTACCCTCCTTCGCGCAACCATTCGACTCTTGAAATCTCTCCGGGACGGGTACGCAATAATGCGTCTTTATCGTGGACTAAACGAAAATGTGCTTTCGTTTAAGTCTAGATCATGGAGAAAGCAAGGAGGAGCGCTTTATAAGGTGACGCATCGGTATAACGGATTGACGGCTTTGCGGTGGCAGAAACCACCGCAAGCAAGACCGCCCGAGACCGCCTCGATATGCGGAGGCGGGTGCTGTGCCCGTCTCGGTAGAGACGCACGGCGCAGGAGCTAACACCTAGAGACGCAAGGAATCCCGCGAAAGCCCACCGTCAGCCTAAGCACCTAACACCCGAAAGCGAGAGGCGAGAGCCTCCGCCTTTTGTTAGGTGACTTAGGTGACGCTATACCTAGACACCTGTCTCCGAGTTAAGCGTTGGGGCAAGCTGAAGGCTTACTCTCGGAAGGAAGGCTTAGAGGTTGAAACCTACGGTGAGGTTCGAAGCCTAGTCCAGACTCTCGTCGTAAGGAACGGTGTAACCGTCTCCCGCACGAGGGAAAGGGTTAGGCCGAAAACCGACTACGCAACCGTGAGGAACGTAAGCCGAGAGCAGGTCACCGCCTTGAGACGCTTCGGAGTCGTCCTCCGAGGCTACCCTATGCGAATGAGGGAACTCGACCAGAAGACACGCTCTTGGCCTCAACCCGAGAAGCCAGTCTGCCCTATCCACCAGACCGATAAGACCGTGCATTGGATAGGGCGGGATCACTGGACATGCACGGCTGACCACTGGCCCCAACACTTCGGTATGCTTAGGCTGACGTAGGCCGCGTTAGGGTTTCTCGCGCCGAGAATCCGACAGAGAGAGCGCTCTGCCGGAGGGGTTAGGCGACGCCCTCACAGTCGCCACCACAAACGAGGAGACCAGACATGGCTGAAGCAACAGCTCAGAGCGTACCCCAGACTCCAACACCGCCTAAAGTAGCCCAAACAGCCCTAGCTCTGCTTCTCGGCTCTGAGGATGAGCCGACGACAGACCGCATCATGGAGGCTCTTCTGAACGGCTCCGGCCTCGTCATCAGCCGGAGCGAAGTCAGGAGATACCTTCAGGCGAGCGGCAAGAAAGTGAAGAAGGTCGCAGACGGCATCTTGACCATAGGGGTCAACGTAGCCTTCATGAGGACGCTTCACCAAGCCGTGAAGGGCACAGGGGCGACCATAGGGCTCGGCGACGCTCTGATCGTCGCTAAGAGCGAGTTCGGGGTAGACATACCTCCGCAAGTCGTCAGGATGCTAGAGTTAGCGTCAGACTAGGCTTGCGGTGGCCCCTCGTTTTTTCGAGAGCGCGGTGAGCCTGAGTAACGGGAGACCCGAACCTTAGCGGTGTCGGCGGCGAACGGCTTTCCTAGCGGGGACACCGCCCTTCAGGGCCGAGTCGGCTAGGTTATGGGCAGCCAAAAGCCTACCTGCCTCCCGGTGCCATGAGCCGTCCGTACCGTCTAGGGCAGTCTGTCGGTGACTAGGACACGGGCCATACCTCCAAGGCTCAACCCTAGCGTAAGCTGGGGCCGTCGCTTCCCACCCGAAGACCTGAGAAGGGAAGTCGTCGTAAGGGTTCAGAAGCTCGACACCAACCGTGAAGGTCAGGGAGCCCCTGCACAGGGAACCGTCCCGACGGGACGACGAGCAAGGGGAGGAATGATCCGACAGGCTGAAGCATGGAGGAGACCATGATCGAGCTAGCCGCAGGACTCCTAGTCTTCGCCGTCGCTCTCGCCGTCATCGACAGGGTGATCCGCAGGCTGAGCGACTAACCCTCACTATTGGAGGCGTTTCCCCACGGGCTTCGCCACTCTGCCGGAGTTCACGTTGCACCTAGACCAGCAGCGCGTAGAGATGCGTCAAGTCAAGGTCGTCAGAACCAGCGACGGCGACAGGAACACCGTCCACTTGATCGGCACGGTGAAGACTCAGACTGAAGCAGTAGCTTCAGCCGAGAACCTCAACATCGTCTTCAAGACCAAGACGCGACAGGAACGCGAAGCCATCATCAGGCTGATCGCCCGTCCCTACGAGGGCGGCGAGATACTCGCCTTCGAATCAGGGAACCTGCTAGGCTTCGTCATCTGGGACACTCACACGAACGCGAGGAAACTGCCTGTCTTTATCCGTCGCCTTCTCGGTGCAACTCCCTAACCCCTTTTTCTTGGAGGCCGAGAGCACTCTGCTGAGATGTCATCTCCAGTGCGCCGTCTCCCCTCCCCCGTAGCGGTCACTGGCAGTTCATCTCTATATCATCTCCATATCACTCCTATCTCACTCTAAAGGCCCCCGGCCAGCAGACCACAGAGCACCACTGAGCAACGACAGCAGGCTTTGGAGGCTATGCACAACCTAGCATCCTACCGTGGCAGAGCCAACTACGGGCTCGGCCATCTCTGGTGCCGTCACTGCCCCGACCACACTAACCCCAAGCTGGAAGCACTCTGTCACCGGGATAGGGGAGGCGGGTTAAGGTGTCCTGACTGCGGCATGAGGATAAGGCAACGTCCTCATCACCGTCCCAGACGCTCAATCCTCAGGCCTGAAGCTCGGAGCATCTACTTTGAGGCTTGGCTTGCCGCCCGTGCGATAGAGCGAGAACGACGCGGAGAGGTAACCTACGTCGTCTAGCCCGTAGCCCTTTTGGAGGACTATGCCAACCGTAGAGACAGTTCCACAGGGCTTCGCCGAGTTCCGGAGGGCAGTTGAGAAGCACTCGAAGGAATGGATCATCGCCGCGATGATCGACGGTTCGATAGGCTACCACAGCTACGAGTCCGCGAGGATCATGGTCGAGAACGCTCTGAAGGGCCGTTTCTGGGGCTGCGAGAGAACCTCAGCCTGCTTCAACAGCGACCCGATAGCGGAGATCCTCCACGATGTCCGTTACCTAGAGGCGAAGCAGAGATACGACCCCGAAGCGGTTCTGCGACTAGCCCGCTACGTTGTGGCTTTGAAGGAGCTCGACCCCATAGCGCAACAGACGGCAGGCCTCATGTACCCGACCTGCCACCCGTGACGCTCCCTTTTGGAGGATAACATGGCTGAGGAGTTCAAGGGTAAGGACGTAAGCGCTCTCCTCGACGCGGTTCAGGCGTGCGGTGAAAGCCTAGCCTACGCGACGTTCACCACGCTCGACAGCAGGCTTCAGGAGAGGCTGATCATCTCCGAGTTCTTCCACAGCCTGAACAGGAGAGGACTCGTCCCAAACCACCTCGTCGAGAACGCGGTCGGCATAGCGAACCGGAAGGCGAAGGAACTCAGATACCCGCAGGTGACGCCCCTAGAGCTGGAACGACTCTTCTGAAGCTACCGCTTCACTTTTGGAGGACTGGCTTTGTCAGCCTTGAACGAGACGTGCAGCGAGTGCGGTAGGTCGGTTGCGTGGGGTTCAGGATGGTTCGTGAACCGCGTCATCGACCTGAACACCGTAGAGGAACGCCGCGAGATCGGTAGACCCTATCCTGAAGGCGACTTCATCTGCGCTGAATGTGACGCTGCTTAGCCTCTTTTGGAGGAACTGCGATGAAGAAGTATAAGGTGACCCTACGCGCCGCGTTCAAGGTAGAGGCTGAGGGCGAGGATGAAGCCTTAGCGAAGGCGATTGAGGCGTTGACCGTAGACCTTGATCAATGCAACAGCGGCGCGGAGCCTTGGTCCGACCTCTTCGACGTGGACGTTCTCTGCCCCATCTGTGAGGAACCGTTGAAACCCGTCTACCCGCTCGGCGACAAGAGTACGGGTGCCGACTTCCTAGACTGCGCCAAGTGCAAGAAGGCCTTTCACCCCGACACCTTGAAGGTCGTAGCCCAAGTCGTCTAGCCTCTTTTGGAGGATTAGGTTGAACTTAACTAGCGCCATGGTGACAGAGCAGACCTTCAAGGTGAAGGACATCACCGCCTTCAAGATAGAGATGGCACGGCTGCGCATACCGAAGCTAGAGGTAAGCCTCACAGACCTCAGCTATTCCGTCGAAGAGGACGGGAAGATTTGGCTCGGCGGATACGACGCCGACCTCCAATACTTCAACGAGGAGACTCAGGACTATGAGGACGTTGTGCCCATCATTCAGAAGCACATGGCCGAAGGCGAGGCCTGCGTAGTTCAGGGAGCGGGAAGCGAAGGATTGAGGTACGTTGCGGGCTGGGTCGCCGTGATCACGCCCACGAAGGTCGTCACCAAGAACCTAAACGACGTTACCAAGGAGCTCAAGGCAGTAGCCTAGCCTCTTTTGGAGGATGCCCGATGCCTAAGTGCCCGCGTTGCCAAGCGGAGCTCGACCGCCTACGTTACGAGTGCAAGGTCTGGGAGTTCTCAGACTTCTACCTAGCCAGCTACACGGACTCTCAGGGAGAACACTTCACCGGCGAATGGGACGACTGGGACTACTCAGACACCTCTGACGCCAGACCACGCTGGTACTGCCCGGAGTGCGACAAGCCGCTGTTCGCCTATCAGACGACAGCCGAAGCCTTCCTCATGGGCAAGGACGTGAAGGTCGAAGTGAACGTTCGCGGCAGACTACTGCCCAAGCAGAGGAAAGTCGAGGAGACCGTGATCGTCTAGCGCCTCTCTTGGAGGAACACGATGCTGATTGGAAAGGTGTTCTACGAGAGCTGGGGATACGACCAGACGAACATAGACTTTCTCAAGGTCGTCGGCACGACGCCTACCGGAAAGACGGCGATATGCCGAATGATGGGGAAGAGAACGGTGACGGCTGAGACGGTTGAGCCGACAGAACCTCACGGGCCGAGCTTCAGGCTCAGGGTTAAGGAGACCCTCCACAGCAAGGAGCCGATGCTCGTCGGCACCTACCCGTTCGTCGAGGGACACGGAAGATTCGGCACCTTCTGGCTCTGGGAAGGCAAGCCCGTCTACGAAACACCGGCAGGACTAGGACACTAGCCTCACTTTTGGAGGTAGAGAGACGAGCAAGCTAAGCTGCCCGAAGTGCGGTAACGACACCTTCAAGATCACGTACGGCGCGGAACCCAACCGCTTCGAGGTTCTCTTCATCACCTGTGCGAAGTGCGGCTGGAACACGAAGAAGGTGAGGCCGGCGGGGATGAGAGTCGTACCGGCAGAGATGAAGCGTTAGCTTCACTGTTGGAGGGATCGTGGTTTCGTAAGAGCTGGTATCTCAAACGGTTAAACGACCTAGCCATGATCAGTGAACTCGACAGAGCAGAGATGCTTGAGCGAGTCTTCGAGGTGGTTAAGGAGTTCGACGACCTGCTCCGCGTCGAGATAGGCGAGAAACACGTCACGGTAGGCGTCAGACGGTACAACGGCGGGAGCAAGGAACGGTTCACCGTCCAGCACAAGACTAGGCGCATCCAGATACAGAAGCTCCAGATCCCTCTTGGAGGTTCCGATGCCGGACATCAAACTGAAGAAGAGTTCGTTCAACGAGGTTCTACAGGAGTTCCTAGACTGGAACAAGGATGAGAACGCGAAGCAAATCTACCTCTCCTTAATGGAGCAGGGCGTAGAAGGGCCAGCCGAGCACCTCTGCGAGGCCTGCTTCTGGGCAGGCCTATGGTTTTCCAAGCTCCACGGTGATCAGGTCGAGATCGACGAGAGCGGCGCGAACACCAAACCTAAACGCCCGATCGCGCCGACCTTCGTCTAACATCGCCGGACCTGACCGTGCCTTGCCCCGCCTAACCCAACCAAACCCCGCCGCACCCAACCAAACCGAGCCAGACCTCGAAGGGCCTTGCCTTGCCTCACCTCGCCAAGCCGTGCCTCACCTTGCCAAACCTTGCCGTGCCACGCGCCACTAGCACTCCGCCTGAGGATAAAGAGACTTTCTCTCTTGGAGGACACCATGCGACATCGTAAGATACGCCTAGTAGCCACGGTCTTCGGCATGACCTCGCCTATAGGCGTCGTCAAAGTCGGAACCCTGGCGAAGATACGCGAAGCAGACACCTACCGTGCCTGTCCACAATGCGGACGAAAAGTCAGAGAGGACAAGAAGGAGGTCGACGTGGTGGAGCACTCTCAACTCTACCAATGCCCTTGTGGGTTTAAGGTAGGTTGGTGGGGAGGGCTCCTTCAGAAGGTACGCGCCACAGGCCAACTCGTAGAGAAGGTCCGGCTGACAGAGCCGAAGGAGATACCGGACGCGCCGCTCTACAAGATACCGGCGGACAGGTTCAGGGAACGCGTCGCCGCGAGCATCGAGGATAACGCCGTCATCCCGCAGGACGCCACCTCGGCTAAGAACCTGATGAAGCTGATCATCGTCACGTCCATGCTCGGCTACGTGATCGTCACGAAGTTCTGCGACACCTACGAGCAGCGCGTCGCCGCCCTGACGCTGAACCCTGACAGCACGATCGTTCTCCGAGAGCTGATACCTGACAACCTCTGCGAGCTCAGCGACGAGATCATGAAGGCGGACAAGAGCCAGGTGACGCCTCAGGAGATAGAGGAGGCGAAGGCCTTCCTAGGCCTCATCCCTGAAGCACCTGATTCAGTCTTCACGGTGAACGACCACCGAACCATAGGCCTCGAAGAGAAAGCCGTCAGCGCCAAGGTTCTCGAACTGGAAGCCATAGTCGCCAGCAAGGGCCGGGTTGAAGGACTCATCGCCTAACCCTCTTTTGGAGGATACGTAATTGGAAGACGTGCTTTCATGGCTCACAGACAAGCCAACGGAACCCGACCCGCCTGAATCGGTACCGCCGAAGGTCCAGGAAGAGCTGGAGAAGACGGCTGAGAAGCTGACAGCTCCAACGGTGCCCGCGATCAACGTCAAGTACCCGTCTGCGAAGGAGTTCATCCTCCTGATGCAGGCCGTTAAGGTGATCATAGTCGAGGCCGTGTGGACGTTCACCGACGAACTGAGAGTTCGCGCAATGGACCCCAGCCACGTCGCCATGCTCGACCTGACTATCCCTTACGAGGCATGGGAAGAGTGGGACGTCCCGGGAGACTGGCATACAGGCGTTAACGTGGAATGGGTGTTGAGGTCACTGCCGAAGCCGAAGAAGGACGAAGATACGCTTCGCCTAGAGACCGTGCCGGACAGAGACAGGCTCAGGTGGACTGTGCAGACAGGCAGCCTGAAGCGCAGCGTAGAGTTCAACCTCCTAGCCTTAGAGCCGGAAGAGATACCGATCATCAAGATAGACTTCAAAGCGAAGCTACGGCTCACGGTTGAGGCCTTGAAGACGATCATCGAGGACGCGGGGAAGATCGCCGAGAACATCAGAGTTGAAACCCCTGACGGCGAGAAAGTCACGTTCTCCGCGAGCGGAGACATGGGCCCCTACAGCGTCACCCTCGACAAGTACACCGAGGACCTCTTAGCGCTCGAGGTACGCGAACCCACGAAGGCAACCTACAGCCTAAGCTACCTGAAGGCCAGCGTGGACGCCGCCGCCAAGCTAACGGAGACAGTCAGCCTCAGCTGGGCTAACAACATGCCTCTCAAGCTGGACGTTGAACTCCTCAAGACGACGCTCTCCTACTGGATCGCGCCTTACGTCGAGTAACCGCTCTCTTGGAGGAGAAATGGCCGATAGAACGTGGACGGTTGAAAGCTTCTCTCGACCCGGCGTCACCTACGAGGTCGTACTTCACCTCGACGCCAAGGGCAGCTTCAAAGCAGGAGCCTTCTCCTGTAGCTGTCCGGCGTGGCGGTATCAGCGACGCCCAGTATCAGAGAGAACCTGCAAACACGTCCAAGAGGTTCAGGCTCACGTCAAGGCGCAGGACGAAGCCTTCCACGCAATCAAGGAGATCAGGGGAAGCGAGATCGAGTTCCAGGAGGAAGCCGTCGTGAACGGCAGGATCGCAGGCCTCCTAGAATCCATAATGGCAAAGTAGCACTTTTGGAGGCGAAGCCGTGACCCTAGAGGTGACCGTCAAGCAACTCAGGCCTTCAGGACATAGGATGACCGTCCTCAAGGTTACACTCTGGCCGGAGAACGAGGCTTATGCCATCAGCCGGATCGACGACCTTCTTAGAGAGCTGCGAGGATAGGCAAGTGACTCTTCTTGGAGGACAGCAATGCACCTGAACATCCCCACCATCAACCTGAACGGTGAAGAAGCGAAAGCCCTCATGGAAAAGGAGGGCACAGGAAAACTGATCAAGGACACCGACCGATCCGGACACATCTGGCTTGAAGGCTACAACGGCCCGAGGGCCATGGGCCACTTCGCCGTAGACCGAGGCATAGGCTGGAGCAACTACGATGACACCTACGGGACGCGTGGCTGGGTCGGCACCACGGCCCGCGGCTGGCGAACCCCAGACGAAGACTTCGCCCGCGTAGAACTCCTCTACGTCGGCGAAGACGCGATGACAGAAGCCTACCTGAAACGGTGGCGGTTCAGCCACCTCGATCAGGGAGTCTTGCGCGTCTGGCCTTGGGGTGTACCTAAACCGCGTCCCCGCACCGGCGAGCCCAGAGAACCCAGCACAGTCTCAGTCGCCTACCTTGAAACCTTGAAGACCGTAGAGGAACGGTTCAAGGCGCTCAACAAGAGGCGCGACTACTGGGACGAGGAATGCGAAGAGTTCCAGTCCTGGAGCGTGAAAGGCTGGGTGAGCCACGACCACACAGTCGCCCTGATGCCCAAAGCGGTGCTGCCAGCCTTCAACGACGCTATGGCGAAGACAGGCGCCTCATACGAGACGCTGACGCTCGCAGACCTAACGCGGATACCTGACCCGCACTCGGCGAAAGGGGAACTCTACACTCGCACCGGCGGCAAAGTAGGGTTCTGCTGCGAATTCGTCGACGGAGGCCTACGCGCATGGTATCCGCGTTTTCTGAAGGCGAAGTACGCGCCAACCATCAAGGTCCACTATCCCAGCAAGCAGGCTCCAGCCGTCTTCTACACAGAGGACCAGGACTGGGTGCTTATGGTCGCACCTTACGTCATCGAGTAACCCCCTTTTGGAGGAACCATGTCCAGCATCAGGCCTGTCGTTCACGCGATCCTCGCGCCTATCGTCATCAACCCGCTGGGGCTCGACGATGTGGAGCCTGAGTGGTCGGCGAAGGTGAAGGTTGAGAGGCTTGCCAAGATCGCCCGTAACGACCTCGAGGAGGCAGCGACGGATTACGAGGCGATGATATACATTCACTCACAGACCCTTGTCGCCCCGCTTACCGATACCTGGACCCGCATCTACTTCTGGCTCTTCTGGCAGTTCTACCCTGACCAAGCAAAGACATTCCTCGAGAAGGTTGAGCTCCACGACTACGAGAAGAGGCAGCTTGACGACCTCAAACGCTGGATATACCGGAAGCAGAAAGAGGCGTTAAGGAAGAAGAGGTACGTCAAAGCGAAGAAGACCCCCGTAGCCTTAGGGCAAGCAACCCTCTTTCAGTTCTAACCCTGGAGGACGGGTATCATGATACCCTCAGTCAGACCATGGCACGTCAAGAGACAATGCCCGTTCTGTAGGTCGCGGAGAACCTACCGCGGCTTCATAGGCGTTGTAAAGCACATCGAGGAGTTTCATTTCCGCGGCAGGGGAAGGACGGAAGGCGAACTCAGGTGCCTCCTCTGCAACAGGCGAAAGCCCAGCTACCGGCAGCTAGTCAAACACTACCGAGACGAGCATGCCAAGAAACGCAGAAAGAAGCAGTAGCTTCACTCTTGGAGGAACCATGTCAGACTTTCAACCCCAACGATGGAAACCACGAGCAAAGGCCATAGTGGCTATAAGCCAGCTTCCGGTCGACAGGGATCTCACGGTCACCGTCAAATGCGACGGCGAGTTCAGCGTCATCAGCTACCAGAGAGACGTTAGAACGTTCAGCATCAACCTTTGGGGTACGATGCGAGGCGACGGCGACCCCTGGCTGAGAGAAGTCAAGGAAGCCTTAGACAAGCAGCCGATAAGGGAAGCCGTCCTCCTCGCGGAGACCTACGCCGTGGAAGGCGACCGGATGCTTAAGCTGCCCGACCTCATCCACCACTTGAAGAACGGCGACCAGTCAAAGATCCGCCTGGGAGTCTTCGACTTACAGTCGGTGAACGGTAAAGTCGCCAATCAAAACTACCTCTGGCGGTTACAGGAGGCGGAGAGCTGGCTGAAAGGCTGCCGGCTCGTCCACGTCGTCCCCTACCTGAAGCCGAAGAGCCACGACGAGATACGCGCCTTCTGGCACTTCTGGGTGGAGCAGAGAGGCTATGAAGGCCTCTTCGCCCGCGACGACAGACAGGACCTCTTCAAGGTGAAGAAGACGCTGAGCATCGACGCGGTGATCATCGGCTACAGCAAGGTTGGGAGAGGCTGGGCTAAAGGCCTCATCACCAGCCTGAGAGTCGCGGCGCTCACCGCAGACGGCTCGTTCGTCGAGGTGGGCGACGTCGCCTCGGGCATAGACTCTCAGCTCAGCCAGATCCTCTTCCAGAAGCTTATCGCGTACAGGAAGGCGGAGTACGAGACGTGGGACCAGGTTGAACCGTTCATAGTCGTCGAGGTTGAGGCGACGGAGACCTTCCAAGCGGTGAAACCCGTCTACGCGTTGAAGGACGGGGTCCTCGAGAAGACAGGCGAACGGGAAGCCCACAGCCTCAGGCATCCCCGTCTCATAAGGTTCCGAGGAGACAAGAAGCCGGTGGTCGACGACATAGGCTACGAACGACAGTTTCCGAACGACTCTTCTTGGAGGGGCCAAAAGCCATAAAAGGACACCGAACTACTAGAGGGCGGTGTCTCGTTGAGCCTGACATGGCCTACTCTCCGCAACTCCAAAGGTGAGATTGTAGCGTTCCTCCGCGACGGACGGGTGATCGCTCAGGGCCAAGGTGACTACTACATCGTCGACAACGACATCGGACAGCAGCTTGGAGGACTCAACGTCAGAGTCCCCGACCTGAGACGGATCGACTACGTCCTCAACGTGCAGTTCTACACCACCCCGTTAACCAACATCCTGTCACACGCCCCGATGAACAAGAAGATCAGCGGCAACGTCGTAGGCATGAGCCTCTACTACATAGTCGCCGGAACCACCCTGACGATCGAAGTGATAGCCGTCGGACCGCCTTAGGATAGGTGTCCCAGTTGCCCGCGTGGCCGAGTCCCCACAACCAGAAAGGTGAGGTCGTAGCCCACCTGCGCGACGGAAGGGTGATGGCCCAGGGGCAAGCTGACTACTACATCGTCGACGACGACATCGGACAGCAGCTTGGAGGACTCAACGTCAGAGTCCCCGACCTCAGGCGGATCGACTACGTCGTCCAAGTCCAAACGTCCACAGCCCCCATAGCGAACATCAGCGCCACCTTCCCCATGAACAAGAAGATCAGCGGTAACGTCGTAGGCATGAGCCTCTACTACATAACCACTGGAACCACGTTGACGATAGAGGTCATAGCCGTAGGGCCGCCATAAGACTTATTAACCGTGCATTAGCCCTTATTCCCGTATGCCCCGGGCGAAGGAAGCTAAGGTCCAGGTCAAGGATCTTCAGCCCACGATCTTAAGCTGGTACTCTCAGGGCTTCACCGCCTTCCGCGTAGAGTTACAGACTCCCAGCCCAGACCTTGCTCTCACCCAGCACAGCGCCGAGCTCAGAGCTTGGAGGAGACAGACGCGTGACGACTTGGATCGAAGACCTAGTGCTACGGCGTAAAGCCCAGAACTCGAACGTCTACCTGGTTGAAACCCTGGACTTCGCCAGGATCACCCAGCTGAAGGAGATCCTGATGAAGGGTTTCAGCGAGCTCGTCGGGAAACAGTACGATAGGCTTGTGGAACACGACTTGCAGAGGGGCACCATCACGAACCTGGCGACGCGGCAGGAAGAGTCGGTCGACGCTATGGGACCGTACCAGCAGCTCGACCGATGGCTGCGAAGCCAGCCGACCGTCTGCGTGATAAAGTACGTTGTGCTTCCCAGTCACGCAGAGGTCCTCAGCAACCTGACCGTGCCCTGGAGCCACGACGAGAAACTCTACAACCACAAGAGCACCGTCATCATCTTCTGCGCCGCGTTAAGCTTGTTCAACGAGAACGTTCGGCGACTCTGCTATCAGATCAGCATACCGCCCAGCAGCGCGGAGGAACGTGAAGCGATCCTCCGTAAGCTGAGCGAAGACCTGGTGAAAGGCCTAGAGGAGATCTACCATACGAAGACGACGGTGAGCTTCGACGAGCGCCACATCTCGGCGAGCAGCGGCTTAACGCTGCACGACACTGAGACCGCCGCCATGGAAAGCTTCTTCAAACACCGGAAGCTCAACGTCGAAGTCTTCACCACCTACAAGATCGCCATCCTGAAGAACTACGGCATAGAGTGGGTTCAGCCCACCCGTGGCTTCGAAAGCGTTGGCGGATATGACTACCTGAAACAGTACGTGCAAGGCAGGGTTATCAGCGTCCTGAACGACCCGGAGAGCGCCCGCAGATACGGCCTCGACGTGCCCAGGGGACTCCTACTCTTCGGACCCCCAGGCACAGGCAAGACCTACTTCTCGAAGGCAGTAGCGAAGGAGAGCGGCCTACCGATGCTGAAGATAACGCCGGCAGACTTCCTCAGAGGCATCGTCGGCGAAACCGAGACCCGTGTCAAACAGCTCACAGGCCTCATAGAAACCCTGACGCCATGCATCGTCTTCATCGACGAGTTCGACCAACTCTCCCTACGCAGGGACACGCAGTTCGTCGGAGACAGCGGAGTCTCGAGGCGCATGCAGAACATGCTCCTCGACTGGATGGGCGACGAGAACCGTAAATCCTTCATCGTAGGCGCCACCAACTTCATCGATGTCGACCCCGCGTTCATCCGGCCAGGCCGCATAGACGAGATCGTCCTCGTCCTGCCACCTGACCTAGAAGCCCGGAGGGAGATCCTCAGAGTCCACGTGGCGATGCGGAAAGCCCCCGTAGAGGACCTCGACTACGCGGCGGTTGCTAAGAGCACCTTCGCCTGGACCGGCGCCGAGCTTGAACGCCTCGTCAAGGAGGCGGCCGCGCTCGCCATGGAAGAGAAAGCCGGTAAGATCACCGGACAACACTTCTACGACGCCATCAAGAGCTTCGACGTCAACACCGACGACAGGGTGAACAACGTCCGGGCGATGGTTCAGAAGCTGAAAAGCCTGGAGCAGGTGAACCAGCGGTTCCTCACCCAGGCGTTAAGGGCTTTCGCCGAAAGGGAAGAAGCAACTGATTCAAGGCTGCGAGGCCTCATATCCGGCATGCAGCCGGGAGTAGCACTCTAACCACCCTTTTGGAGGAAACCAACCGTGAGCGAAAGGATGGAAAACTACCCTACTCCCGGCGAATGGGATAAGGAACTCGATCGGCTAGATGCCAAACTGCTACGTGCAGTAAAAGCAAAGGACCATCTTGCCGAGGAACGTTGTCTGAAGCAGATCGAAGAGTGGGAATGGGGCGCTTTACCCATCCTAGTGTAACCCTTTTGGAGGAGAAACGATGAACGAGGCCGTGTACGACGCGATCAAGGCGTTGCTTAAGGAACACGTCCGAGTATGGAAGAACGTCAAGTCTCAGGAAGACGGGTTAGGCTTCGTGATGGCCCAGATCACCGAGTTCATAGACGACCCTGACAAGGCAGCCGACTACGCCTACGATACCGGAGAGGAACACTAGAGGAGGCGGTCCCCATAGCTTCAGGACGACTGGAAGGCCTCATCGAATCTATCGCCGGGGAGACCCGGACAAACACTCGGAAAGCCTTCCTCAAACTCCTAGAACAGGAGGTCAACAAGGACCAGCCGAGAAACGGAAAGGTGAAGCTCACGTCTCTTGGAGGACAGACCCATGAGTAACCAGCCCCCACCTTCACCACGAGGGAGAGCTGTAGGCGTAACCCTAGTCGGAGAAGGGATCGTTCTCTCAGGAGACTCAAGAAACGTAATTCTCGGAAACATCGTCATCGAGGACCGCCCGGTCTCTAGCCCAACGGAGGACCAGCCGATGGCGGAGCCGCCGAAGGAAGAGGAGCCGAAGATGCCTGGGCGCTTGAAAGGCCTCATAGAAAGCATTGGAGGAACAGAACAGTGAGCTCCATAACCGTCATCAAGGTTCGGCTGAAGAACGTGAACGCTGAGCTTCTACGCCAGGTCGTCGAGCAGCTCTGCAAAGAGTACGGCGGCCAGATGACCACGAGCATACAGGACTTCTACGGCCAGTCGCAGCGCGTCGACCTAGGCTTCAAGTGCCCCGAGATGCAGCGGGGCGTAGGCTTCACCGTGGAGAAAGGCGAGGTCAAGATCAGAGGCGACTTCTTCAACGCCTACGGCTTCCAGCGTCAACTCGAGAAGCAGCTCGTCCAAACCTACACCGCCCAAGCCCACATCGCCGCCCTCAGGCAGCAGGGCTTCCAGGTCCAGCAGCAGAAGGTCGGCGAGAAGATCGTCGTAAGAGCCTTCCAGTTCTAGGTGAAACCAGATGCGCGAAGTCATCGTTGAAGTAGACGCCGACGGACATGCCACCGTGAAGACTCAGGGCTTCGCCGGCACTAGCTGCGTCGAAGCCGTCAAACAACTCATCGCCAGGCTGAAGGCGCTCGGAGTAGACGTCGACGTGGACGCTCAGAAGCTGACCGCCGAATACTACCAGAGCCAGACCCAGCAGACCAAGGTGAAGCTGACGTCAACATGACGACCCTTTTGGAGGAAAGCTAGTTGAGTGAACCTATGGACGACCTGGACGCGGCTCAGGAAGATGTAGAATGGGAAGAAGAAGACTGGGACGGTGACGAGGACTACTATCCAGCGTGGGATGAAGATGAGTGAGGACGAAATCTTTCTGTCGATTAACGGCGACCAGGTGACCACCATGACCTACGTCGACGAAGCCTTCATGTTGAAACTCATCAAGAAGGTAGCCGAGCTGGGCGTAGAAGCCAAGGAAGTCAAGTTCGTTCCCTGCGGGTGACATCTCTTGGAGGAACCAGAGAAGGGAGGTGAAAGCCACGAGTAGTAACAGGTGGAAAGCTGCGTACGCAGACTACAGGCACGTGACCCCTTGGAAGGCGGTGACCCGGAGTGAGCACACAGCACCCATCAGATGGGGTGACAACTGGCGGGTCACAACCGGAGACCCCTCCTCGATAACCTACCCAGTGACCGTACCAGACAGCATAACTCTCCCGTTACCCGGACTGGACGTAATCGTCGATCACCGTAACCGCGTCGTCGTAGACGTTCGAAGAGACGTTCAAGCCGAGCCTAAACTCGTCATAGAGCTGACAGCCGACGAGAAGGACGTCGTCATCCAATGCCGTTGCGGAGACCGCATCAGCCTAGTCAAGCTTCTAGGCCTCGAAACAGTGAAGCCCCTCTTCGACACCATCTCAACCCGTCTCAGAGGACTGATAGAATCCCTACCACCGCAAGCGAAGCCATAAATCCTGTTGGAGGAACCACCAGGCTATGGTTAGACCACTCTTCCTTATGCCCTCATGGCCCGAGCGGAATCAAATCACTAACCTCATCATGGCTGACAAGCCGACGGAGGCTCTCCAGATTCTCTTCAACTTCTACGGCTTCACCGACCCACTCCTAGTTCTAACCACGGAGCAAGCCCTGTCTCAACCCTGGCGAGTATGGATAGGCGACATAGTTCAGTTTGTCGAGTGGCGGGAGCTGAAGGAGAAGTACCCTGAACCCTTCCAGGAATACGAGAAGTATGCTCTAGCTCACGGCTACAAACCTTTTGAGATAGCCGGTCCGGGGGAGCTAGGAGCCCCTCCTCCCGGGGAAGGCTACTACGGCATGGTGTTCTATCCCAACCACCAACCTGAAGTCATCTTCCTCTTCTCCATCTATCATTACAACAACCCTATCGTCGTTCTACACGAGTTCTGGGAGTATGCCTGCCAGAAGAGAAGGCCAGGTATGCACCGCTTTGAAATCCATACCATAACCGCTCAAAGGGAACTGTGGACAAGACGGTTCTTAGGCTTTTGACCGCTCGATATCTAGGGGTTTATCCCCGGAGGTCACACCTGACGGTTGAAATCCCCCAGCGCGACCTCATCCAGTTCTCGCATCTCTTACCGAGCGGTCACCCTGCACCTGATTCTCGTCCTTAAATGGTTTTGGAGGTACGCTTGACGAAACCAACAGTCATCCTTGAAGGCTTCCTGCTCGACGTGAATTCGCCTGACGCGGAGTCTCTCACCGTGACGGTTGACTGCACCGCCCTGCCGGGTGAAAGGTACCTTGCGCTCGTCGCGGAGCTTGAGGACCTGCTCAGCGAGATGGATCTGGTGTACGCCGTACGGGAGGTCCGTGGGCGGAGCCTGAAGGGACAGTACCGCCGCCACCTTCTTGAGGACGCCGTGGAGAGGACGCGGAGGCTCACCTTCATCCCTTACCCTGGCAAAGTCGTGAACATCCCTGGCAACCTCAGGCGAAGCCTGTACCAGGAGGTGAACAGGCGCTGCCTGGTCTTACAGCGTCAGAAGCTCGGAAGGAAGCACCGCGTCGTCTACCTGCTCCCCTTCGACCAAGCACCGGAGATGATGCTGTTCGTCGAGGGCCTGAACAAGGAGATCGCCGACATGAACAAGGAGCTTAGACGCCTCAGCGAAACCGAGGTTCCGAAGGTCCTCGCCATCCTAGACAGGTACCGCGTCGACGGACACGTATACGCCTTCCATGAACTCCACGACTTCAGCATCAACCCGAGAGCCGTCAGGCTGGACCCCAACATCATCGACAACCTGGTAGAGGAACGGTACCGCGTCCACCTAGCCAACCTGAAGGACGAGCAGCGACGCGGCTACGAGCTGCTCCGTACAGAGCTGGAATCCCAGCGTCGAACCCTCGTCAGACAGGCAGTAGACAACCTCACCACACAGATATCATACATCACCAGCCAGATGATAGGAGCCGTGAAGAAACGGCCTACAACCGCCAAGCGGGAGCTTCAACGCATCAAGGAGCTGGCGAACAGCGCAGGCCTACGAGCTATCAGTGACAGCGTGATCGACCCTCTCCTAGACGCGATCGAGAACCCTGAACGAGTACAGGAGCTGCTCGGCCACACCGACGTCGTCCAAGGCGTCAACCTACGCGTGAAAGGTCTCCTAGAATCACTGTAAACCCTCTTGGAGGAGAACATGCCTAGGAAAGACCCACTTGCCTTCATCAACCGCATGGCTGCCGAGCTTGGCCTCTTTCCCGTTAGCGTACAGCCTAGGATGAGGTACTTCCGCGTGAAAGGCGACCGCTACGCGTTCTGCTGGACAACGGAGCGCGATGTCCACCTGCTGTTCTACTCGCTCAAGTACCGGATAGTCAAAGCTGGGAAGACGTGGAAGCTCGTTCACCAGGTAGCCTTCGCCCGACGGAAGACAGCGAAGGCTCGAGCCCGCAAATGGTTCGAGGAAAGGAAGATGCTTCTCGCATGCCAACCTCTGCATCCTAGAAGCTGCGGTTGTGAAGGATGTATCGGATTCGGGGATAGGAACTGAGGCAGGGCGTTCCTATGGACGAGGAACCTGTCCACATGACCGCACAGCAAGAGGAGAGGTTCTACCGGACGTTCTGGGAGTTCTTCAACAAAACCCGCGGACCCCTCTGCAACTCGTGCGGTCATCACCAAGACTGGCATCTCAGTTATAAGTGTGTGAAGTGCGAGGAGAAGGACGCCTACCATCCCTTCGAACGCGCACCTATAACCTGAAGCTACTGCACACCCTTCTTGGAGGCGTTAAGATGGAGCAGGAAGGTCTCCGAGGACGTGTTCCACGGTACAAAAAGGAGACGACTAAGGTAACCGTCTACGTCGACACTCCACTGTGGAAGGCTATGAGACACCTAGCAATAGACAAGGGCGTCTCCGTCTCCTCGATCGTTGAGGAAGCCTTCAGAGACAAGCTTCAGAAGGAGGGAAGACTCCCTGAGAACTCTCCAAGTCACGCTGCATAGGCGCAGTGACGCGGAGAGTTTCCTCTCCTTCTTCGAGGAACTGAAGGGGAAAACGGTCAAGGTTGAAGACGTGTCATCCGTCGGCCTTCGAGGTTGGCGTGGAAAGAGAACCCGCAACGTCAAGCTAACCGTCAAGGTGAGAGGAGAGGACGTATACTGAAGCTACTGATTCACTTTTGGAGGTGAAAACTGGTGAAGTGGGAAGAAATGAAAGAACCTGACGCGAGCTTCACGTACTGGCTCCTGAAAAACCTAATGCAGGCCCGTTACTTCCTCCGTGGGCTGGTTGAGTACATGGTACTGTTTTTTGTGGCGCTATTTCCCATCCCATTCTACTGGAAGACCCATCCCTTGTTGTTGGTTATCTCCGTGGCTCTAGTGTTTCTCGGTGTGACGCGCTTTCTTTTCTGGTTAGAGATAGAGAACAGTGGGGCAAAAGGAGATAACCCCCCTCCGGGGAAAGGCATGTCCAGGGTACTAGCCCTATGTAGAGCCTGCATCGTAGAGCTTTACGTTAGGGATCTCAGGGTAGGAGACGTTATCAAGGTCGTCGCGGAGAAGGACTGCGAGCGTCACGAAGGTAGCACGGCAGCCGAGAAGGAAGGATGATCTTGGAGGTGATTAGACGCCAATCCTCAGCTTCTCAGTGTTTCGTGAGAAGATTCTAGACGGCACGAAGACACAGACGGTCAGGGAGCCTCGGGTCTACCCGATCCGTGAAGGCAATACGCTGTACCTCTGGTGGAAGTCCAGGACGAAGGACCGCGAGTTCCTAGGACAGACAAGGGCTGTACGGGTTCGAAGGATGCATTACCACGACTTCTGGTTCGACGACGAGTTCGCCCGCAAAGACGGGTTCACAGACTCAGAGAGACTCAGGAAGTTCTTCGGACGCGATGTCACCCAGATAATAGAAGAAGAAGAGTTGCACGACCCGTTCGAAGTCATCGAATGGGCCTATCCGTTAGCGCCGCCTGCTCAAGGCGACTGGCGCCGGAGATTCTACCGGGGAACGCTTATAGGGTCTCGCAGCGAACCTAAAGCCTGATGTCCGTCCTCAGCCTCCTCAGCGAGAAACCGGAGCTTGAGAAGCTCCTCCTAGACATCGTCGAGTGGGAGAAGGCGCACCCTGCTCAAAGCCAGTCTACGGAAGGCCCTACTTATGACGGTTTTCAGTGGTTTGACGTGCACGGCGACCCTCGGACCTTGAACCTGCTCGTCACTCGAGGCGTCCTGAACGTCGTCTTCAAAAGCAACAAGGCGACGCTCTACCGTCTACCGAACCTCGCCGAGGCGGAGAAAGCGCTGGAAGCCTACCAGGGACTCGTCCGTCCTCCTGAAGAAGGAGAATCGGAGATCCCGCCTGACCTGTTCAGGATCATCATCGGTCACGATGAGAAGAAGGAGATCCTGAACCGAAGCATCCACGCGGAGCGCCCCGTCCACGGTCTCCTCTGGGGCAGCGTCGCCTCGGCGAAAACACTGTTCCTCGAGGAGCTCTCCCGGCTGGGCCGCAGCCACTTCGTCGTCGGCTCCAACCTGTCTGAAGCCGGGCTCTTCGAGGTCCTCTTCAACGAGCGTCCACGCTACCTGATCCTCGACGAACTGGACAAGATAAACAGCAGCGAGGACCTGAGCTGCCTCCTCAGCCTCATGGAGAGAGGCCGCGTCACCGAGACCAAGTACCGACGGCATAGAAGCCTACAGCTTAAAACCTGGGTCTTCGCGTCGGCTAACACCATCGCCCGAATTCCACCGGAACTGATGAGCCGGTTCCTGAAGCTTCACTTCCAGGACTACACGCCTGAAGAATTCTTGGAGGTCAGCGTCGCCGTGCTACGTGAACGCGAACAGGTACCTGAAACAGTCGCCCTCTACATCGCAGACAAGGTGATGAAGGACCTCCGCAGCCGAGACGTCCGAGACTGCTGCAAGATAGCGCGGCTGCTGAAACGCCATACGAGGGAAGAGGCTGACTACGTTCTAAGCATCGTCAAGAGACAGGTCTAGATCGGAACTCTCTTCGCCGTGTACGAGAAGCAGACTCCGAGCATGTGAGGTTCACAGCTTAAAGCGGTGCCGCTGGGCGTCACAGCCATGATCTGAATGAAGATGCAGGTCTTCCCGCCGAAGTCTATGGCAGCGATGCTCATAGTAGCCGTGTGGTGTTCAACCCAGCCTAGGGCGCTCGCGTACGTGTCCTCGACGCTCTTAGGACTATTCACGTGGCTACCGCTTATCACGTCGCCCTCCTTCCCAACCTGATAGCTGAGCTGCCACTTCACGTTCTTCCCGTTGTCGTCGGTACCCCCGTCATTAGTCCACACCACCCAGAACTGGAAGGGGCCGCTGTCGTAATCCGACGGGATCGGGAACTTCCACGTCATCCGATCGGTGTTCACCGTGAACGAGTAGAGAGTAAGGTTATCCTGGTCAACGACGGTAGGAGGATTCGTGTTCGGCCTACCAAACTGGTCTCCCGGTATCGAGACAGTCTTAGTGTAGGTTCCCCCTACCTCACCGGAGCCGCCTAGAATGAACGTCTGCGCGCCGTTATGAAACTTCCACTTGCCCTCAACGGTGTTGTACCACCATGACCCCGCGGGTACGCTC
>Ga0209725_1000459_pt1 | contig 25260 bp, 20 predicted proteins | sample I18A1metaG_FD_184145 | JGI IMG/M metagenome (GOLD analysis project Ga0209725, IMG submission 184145) | Lake sediment bacterial and archeal communities from Gulf of Boni, Indonesia to study Microbial Dark Matter (Phase II) - ​I18A1 metaG... | ecosystem: Environmental > Aquatic > Freshwater > Lake...
CTCTCGCTGTGGACTGCCCTACGTCCTTTCAGGAGTGATCGCAAGGCCTCAGGCTGTGATCATACATGAGGAGTCGGCGCTTAGACGGATGATGCGTATCGATCTTAGGCTTGGCACGGAGGCGACCGATATCGATATGAAGAGTAGGATGGTGAATGCCGAGAGTCTAAACTCTGGTGAGAAGTTTTCTTTTCCCTTTGACATGCTTGTTCTGGCGCTTGGAGCTCGGCCGGGCAGCGCTCCGGTTGAAGCGCTCAAGGGAAAGAAGAACGTCTTCAAACTGCGTACGATGCATGATGTTGAAGAGATCCGAAAACATGCGTCGCCAGGTAAGACTGCGGCTATACTCGGCGCCAGCCTCATCGGGATGGAGTTGGCTGAAGCGCTCTCGCGTCTCAAGGTTAAGGCTATCGTGATCCATAGAAGCCCTGAGACCCTTTCGACGCTTCTAGACCCTGACATGAGCCAGTTGATCCGTGTTGAAGCCGAGAAGGAAGGAGTGAAGTTTGCGCTGAGTACAACGGTTCAAGAGGTAGGTGGAAGCGATGAGGTCGAGTGGGTTAAGACGACTTCGGGAGAAACATTCCAAGTAGACTTTATGGCCGTGGCTACTGGAGCTCCTCCAGAGACTGGATTGGCTGTGAGGATAGGAGCCAAGACTGGAAAGAACGATGGTATACTCGTGGATGATCATATGCGTATAGGTGTTGAAGGCGTGTACGCAGCCGGAGACTGCGTAGAGTATCCGGACGTCATGACTGGCGAACCAAACCTATTCCAACTTGGCACCGTGGCCGTTCGGATGGGCAGGGTCGCCGGTGCAAACGCGGCTGGCGGAGACGTAACGCTTCCTCCCCTACTCGGAACGACAACCTCGAAACTCTTCGGCTTGGAGATTGGGACGGTTGGACTCACAACCAGAGATATGAACAGGAGAGGGATGAAACCTCCAATGTACGGGAAAACCTCCACGTCCACAAAACCGGAATATTACCCGACTGGAAAGCCCATAACCGCTAAGCTCCTTGTAAACGCGGATACACAGAAGATTATGGGCGCACAGATAGTTGGTGGCGAGGATGTCGCTCAGAGAGCAAACATCGTGGCATTAGCTATGATGCAAGGCATAACAGTTGAACAACTGACAAAACTTGAGACCTGTTATGCGCCTCCCATTGCGCCTGTATGGGATCCGATAATCTTGGCTGCAGAAAGCGTCGTGAGAAGACTGAAAGCTGCCAGATAGCTCTGGCTCACTAGGCGAAACTCAAGGTGGCTGCTCTATCTTGAATGTGCTAACACGTTAGATGGAATGCTGCCACAACCTTTCGGTTAGCTTTCAAAAGCTCGTTGAAGGTTGCGCACGCTTGCCTTGTTGGTTGAGCTACAAGTTTGATTCCCCTGGATCTCAGCGCTTCCCTAACTTCACTTGAGACAGCCATAATCCCAGAGTAGCCGGTGCCCACAACGAGCACCTCTGGCTTAGTCTCTGTTTCGAATACTTTCTCCAAGTCGACGATATTGAGATGATGCCCTTCCCTTCTCCACCAACCCTCCAGCACTCTGTCCGGAAAGACTATGACGTCAGACGTGTGTCTTCTGCCGTCTATCACTATCATTCCAAACTCGTATGAGTCGATCAATAGTATTGTCAACTCAAATTCGATGGATCAACTTATCTGTATTATTCTCTACTCAGATGGGTTTGGTCAGCTGACTCAAAGTTTATTCGGTTGACAGACGCTCATCTGATCAAGAATTCTAGGTATCGGCAAAAGAGATTTGAAAGAGACGGCTTCTTTTCAACCAGGCCGCCTTTGGTCAAAGCTTCACTTTTTCTCTTCGTCTATTACTCGTCGAAGTTGGGCTTTGACCTCTGTATGAAGAGGTTCCACCTTATGTGTGGCCAGTATCTTCCTCGCTCTCATACGCGCTGCCTCCTTCAGACGAGCCGGCTCCGTATTGTCAATAGTCTTGGGCAGATAGATCTCCTTTGTCAGGTCATCTATTGACTCCTTTCTCATGAAGTGCCCTTCAGGGCCCACCTTGTTGACGAGATCTATCGACCTGTCCAAGACTTCCTGACTAGCATCAACGCCTTTCAGCAATCTCAGGAACATCCCCGCTACATCGTCTCCCAAGATCATCTGCTCGTAGGATAAGAGGCTGCACCTAATATCGGTTCCCACGCCTCCGCCGCTGCCGTACATGATATCTGGCTTTGCTATCGTTGAGAGGATGCCGCTTGCCGAAAATAGTAGGCTTGCGATTCCTCCATAGACTACATCTCCAATATTGAGACCGGAGACGTTGGGGAACTTATAGTATCTTGCAAGTTGGGTACCTATCATATCGCTAAGCCCTCTCTCGATCAAGCCGGTTCCTAAAAGCGGTGCGTCCATCGTCTTCAGTAGTGTCGGCTCCACCTCTACATGGTAGATTAATGGTACTTCAGGATTCACCAGCCAAGCCATCAATAGCCCGGCGAGTCCATTTGCGTTCGCCATGGCCGTGGCACCTACTATGGATACGGGAGCCGTCATCCCTCCCTCCCCAAACGAAAGGATCATTATCGGGGTGCCATTCCTAGCGCCCTCTAGGATAGCCTCAACATTCGGTCCGTAGTGGATTAATGGAGCGACTGGACACTCCACCTGAGAGACTATAGGCCTCTCACGAAGTTCCTCTTCGCCTCCTGCCACGGCGGAAGCCATCCTCGCGATGGCTCTGGCTTCCTTTGTACCTAGAAGCCCGATCGCAATATGCTTCGTCGTATTCGAAACAGCTGCTTCGAAACGCTCTAGACGCATCACCTCGGATGGATGGTCAAGCGCTTCAACCATCCCGCAGTAGATGTGAACGTTCTCTAGAGCGTCTACAACCTTTGCGCTCTCCTCGATGTCTCGCTTGGTTGAAGGCCTCGTCTCGCCTGTCTCCAAGTCCACAACTCGGATGGCTGTGCTTCCGGTCATGATGTAAGTGTTGCCGCAACCCAATTCAAGCACATGGTTGGGATCCCGTCCGAATAGACGTTTGCATCTTGCAGCTTTAGAGATCATTTCCTCTACTAAGGTTCTAGGTATCCTTGCAATCTTAGCTCTCGGGTCAACATTCGACCCTGCTTTGGCGAGGAGGCTCAGACCCTCATCACAGTATACTTTCACACCTACATCTTCGAGAATCCTCAAGGACGCGTTGTGAATTCTTTTCAGCTCATCGTTGGAGAGAATGGTTATCGACTCGATCATTTCTAGAAACGCCCCGTGACAGTGCCGTAGTCAAGGTGCATGTATAAGACACTTACGCCGTGCTGCACGATTCATGCCATACATGGGATGCGAATAGATTCTTCATCGAGCTACGCATCCATCTCTGTTTCTGGACACCGTCATCTTAATATCCGTTCTTGTCGAATGAAGACCGAAGGTACATCTAACGGGCTTCAGAGATTTCGTCGCTAGGAGAATCTTGCAGTGCGCGATAACTATCCTAGCGGTTATCGTGATAAACTTCTTTCTGTTTCGAATAATGCCCGGTGACCCGGCTAGGATACTTATGAATCCGAGAATGAAGCCTGAGGTTAGAGACTATATTAGAGCACAGTTCGGCCTCGATAAGCCTCTGACAACGCAGTTCATAGTCTATTTGGTTCAGATCTTTCATGGAAACCTTGGGATATCATTCTTCTACAATCGACCCGTGGTCGAGGTCTTGTGGCCTAGGTTGATGAATACGGTACTCTTGGTCGGTTTGGCCACCGTTTTCTCCATAATAGTCGGGGTTGGGTTGGGCATAATATCAGGGTGGAAAAGAGGCACTAAGTTAGATGTTGCTAGTTTGATCTTCGGTATGGGAACCTACGCCATCCCGACATTCTGGCTGGGGATAGTTTTGATCTTGGTCGTGGGAATCCCCCTAGGCCTGCCCATGTCCGGAATGCGGACAGTGGGCGTCGAGTTCACTTCATCCCTCGAACAATTGAGGGACCTGCTTAGACATCTAGTTCTTCCAGTGATAACCCTGAGCTTCTGGTACTTCGGAGAATATGTCTACATTATGAGGAGCTCAATGCTCGGTGTTCTAACGGAGGATTACATGCTTACAGCCCGGGCCAAGGGACTTCCCGAGAGAGTTATCCTTCGTGATTACGCTGTGAAGAATGCTATGCTTCCAACAATCACGCTGATAGCGATCAATCTCGGGTTCATAGTTGCGGGAGCGATACAGACCGAGACGGTCTTCGCTTGGCCCGGTGTTGGCAGAATGATATATGATTCAGTTACGGCTCGTGACTATCCTCTTCTTCAGGGCTCATTCCTAATTATCGCGTTGAGTGTTGTAATCGCAAACTTCATCGCTGACATAACGTACGGCATACTAGACCCGAGAGTGAAGTATTAGTCCCGACTTCTACCTGTACCTAAGCCTTGGATTCAATATCTGATCCAAGGCGTAACCCAAGAAGGTCAGACCTAGAACCAAGATGGCGATACATATTCCAGGAGGAACCACATACCAGTAGGCGAACGTAGCCGACCCAGAGGCGAAGGCGTAGTGAAGCATCATACCCCAACTCATCTGCGATGGGTCGCCTAGACCGAGAAAACTCAACACGGCCTCGGTCATAATCGCACGACCCGTAATGATCACTGTCTGAGCAAAGATCAGAGGAATCGTGTTGGGCGCAATCTCATGTAGGATCAGATACATGTCGCTGGCTCCTATCGATCTGCTCGCTTCCACGTAGGCTCTCTCTTTGAGGGACAAAGTCTGAGATCTGACGATTCTAGCTGTTCCAGTCCAGCCCAAGATTCCAATGACGAATATGATGTTCCAGAAGCTTGGGCCCAAGAGGCTTGCAAGAACTATCATCAGGGGAAGGTCAGGTATCACGAGGAAGATGTCGGTGACCCTCATAGATACGTCTCCTAGGATCCCTCCATAATATCCAGAGATCAAACCTAAGGAGGACCCTATGAACGCTGAGATCGTTGCGGCTAGGACTCCGATGGCCAGTGAGACCCTCGTTCCGAACATGAGCTCGCTTAGAATATCCCTCCCAACCTCATCGGTGCCGAGCAGATGTGAAGTGCTCGGAGGAGTCAAGACCTCCTCCATCGTTCCGATCTTCCAGGGATCCATAGGAGCCAGCAAAGGGGCAAAAACGGCCATCGTAACGAATGATGCGGTCACTATGAGCCCAAATACACCTATTCTGCTTGCTCTGTAGGCTGATGCGAATTCAGAAATTCTTCTCCGATACCTTGCTGGCCATACTCTCAAATCGGATTCTCGAATCTCGCAAAACATTTGGACAGCTAATAAGCATACCGGAGATGGGCGAAGGGTCAGGAGGGTCGCGTGCTCCCATTCTTTGTAAGCGTCATGTTCGAGATGGTTGGATGTTGGGCTTGTGTCGAGGGGGTAGGGTGGAGTGGGGTACATCCAAGACGGGTCGAGGGATGGCTTGGCCTTGTTCTAGTGTCTGTCGTCTTGGCGACAGTTTTTAAAGAACCTCGATGGAATCAGTGGAACATTTCACGATAATCTTGATGCATTTCGAATACTATGCTTAGCAAATCAAAGGAAACCTGCGATGTTCTAGGAGGATCCAAGCTTGCTCGGTGAAGAACTGCTTCACGTTGAGGATCTGAGGACGTACTTCGAAACTCGGAGAGGCGAAGTGAAGGCTGTTGATGGAGTCAGCTTCTCTGTAGGAGCTGGCCAGGCTCTGGGCCTCGCAGGCGAGTCTGGATGTGGAAAGACAACGGCGGCGCTGTCAATTATGAGGCTGATATCGCCTCCCGGTCGCATAGCGAGCGGCAGGATCGTCTTCGAGGGGAAAGACCTCGTTCACGTCAGTATGAAAGAGATGAACGCGATCAGGTGGAAACAGATCTCAATCGTCTTCCAAGGCGCCATGAACTCGCTCAACCCTGTCTTAACAGTTAGAAAGCAAATCGCGGATGCGATAGTGGCTCACGAGAATCTTTCAGAAAAGGATGCTTGGCCGAGAGCACGAGCGCTTCTAGGCCTAGTCGGGATCGAAGAGACCAGGGAGAAGAATTACCCTCACGAACTGAGCGGAGGCATGAGGCAGAGGGTGATGATCGCGATGGCATTAGCTTGCAATCCCAAGCTCGTCATAGCCGACGAACCTGTGACCGCTCTAGACGTGATTGTCCAGGCCCAAGTTTTAGAGCTCATGAAAGACTTGCAGAAGAGACTCAGCCTATCGACGATACTTATCAGCCATGACCTGTCAGTGGTGGCTGAGATGTGCAACACATGCGCCATCATGTACGCAGGGAGGATAGTTGAGTATGGAGATATCACCAGCATCTTCCTCCGACCAGCCCACCCATACACAAAACAACTGATAGCCTCATTTCCAAACATTAAAGGCGCAAAGAAAGGTTTGGAAACGATACCTGGAGCTCCCCCCGAACTGATTCACCCACCTGCCGGCTGCCGGTTCAACCCGAGATGCTGCCATAGAACCGACATATGCGCGAAACAAGAACCTGAACTAGTTGAGATTGAGAAGAGACATTTCGCCGGATGCCATCTACTATAGGCGAGAAGGTGACGCACCAGTGGACAGCGAGGCCATGCTCAAGGTTGAAGAACTGAAGAAATACTTCCCACTGAGAACTGGGATGCTGGCTTCTGTTCTCTGGAAGAAACAAGAGTACGTTAGAGCCGTTGACGGGATAACGTTCCACCTCGCTAATAGAGAGATTCTCGGCCTAGTCGGAGAGAGCGGATGCGGAAAAACAACAACCGGGAGGACCATACTTAGACTCACTGAGCCGACCGGTGGAAGGATATACTTCGAAGGAGTGGATCTAGCCTCTATCCGAAAGTCTGAGCTGAAAGCTATCAGACGGAAGGTGCAGATGATCTTCCAAGATCCCTACGAGTCCCTGAACCCAAGGCGGACCGTCGCTGAGACAGTGGGGCAATCCATCGACATCCATCATCTAGCAAAAGATGATGGAGAGAAAGAAACGATGATAAAGAAGATGCTCGAGGAGGTTGAGTTAAAACCACCTGAGGAGTTCATGGGATGTTATCCCCACGTCCTCAGCGGAGGACAGAGGCAGAGGGTCGCCATCGCCAGAGCCCTGGTGCTTCAACCCAAGCTTGTAGTCGCCGACGAGCCCGCCTCGATGCTTGATGTCTCAACTAGGTCTGGCATCCTCAAGGTTATCATGAAGCTTAGGGATGAGCTTGGGATATCTGTAATCTACATCACCCACGACTTGGCCACGACCCGATACATCTGCGATCGGTTCGCCGTCATGTATCTGGGAAAGATTGTGGAACTTGGAAACACTGATAACGTACTTGAAAATCCTCTCCATCCTTATACTCGAGCACTTATCTCAGCCGTTCCAGTTCCCGATCCCACGTTGAAAAGGGTTAGAGAGAAAATTCCTGGGGAAGCCCCAAGCCCCGTTAATCCTCCCCCGGGATGTAGGTTCCATACACGCTGCCCGTCGGCCAGACCAGAATGTAGCCGTCAAGAACCGATGCTGGAACAGTTTGAGGATGGACACCTAGTCGCCTGCATAAGAGCGAGACCGTAGAATCCGCTTTCTTAGAAGAACGGTGAAGGATGCTGGCGGCATCTATGCGCTAACATGCTGGACGTTTCACGATTAGGTCGTACTCTATGTTTCTCTTGGCAAGTTCCTCGAGGTAGCGTTCAGGATTCACAGCCGCCTCAGGAGCAAGTACGCCTTTGACCTTGATCTCTCCACGCCCCAGCATTTGACCAATGATAGACGCCGCTACGCCAGTAGGATCATGCCTTGGCGGAGCCGTCTCAGGGGTATGCAAAGCCTGCAGAACCACCTCTACCTTCTCACCCTCATCCTGGCCTACCACGGTTACGGCTTCACCCCACACAAACGGTTCGGTTGGTGGAGGGAGATTGTCAACGCAGTTGTACAACACGTCAATCGGCGCCACTCTGGAACCCTTGACATAGATCGTCTCTCTGCTAGTCAACCCTATCTTGATCATAGCCTTGATAGGCTCAGTCAAAGCGTTGCCTATCGATTGCTTGAAGCTTACATTCCTAATGCCCTTACTCTCGTATGTGAGTGGTAGAGTAGCGATCTCCGAGTGTATGCAATGATACACATCCTCAACCTGTCCTACCGGATCGGGGAAAATCATCTTCTCAGGTTCAGAAAAAGGCTCAACAAATACGGTCTCTCCATTCCTGAAAACCGCAGCCTGCATGGTACATTCGTCGAGGATCGTACGAGCTGAGTATGGGAACAAGAACTCGCCCTTTCCCAAGGGTCTGCCGCTGAACCTTACTCTAATGTCCTCTACAGTGTCAAGAACGCTAGCTCCGTACGCTGCCAGGATGTTGGTGGTTCCCGGGCTACTTCCGCAACCTATCACGGCAGTCGCTCCTCCTTTGACGAAATCCTCACGCAGCTTGAGTTGCTTGAGAGTCATATGATAGAGGCCACCGAGGTCAGTGTATGGAACCCTCGCCTTCAACGAAGCTTCCATAGCCTGTAGGTTAGACTCGTACCAAGTCGTGTTGATGACCGAGTCGAAACCTTCAATCTTGAGAGCTAGATTACCCGTTTGCCTTACATCTACATGGTCGACCTTCACCCTATCATCATTCAGGCTTCGCTTGAAGCTCTGCGCGGCTTCCAAACTCAGGTCGCCGACGGTGACCTCAGAGACTTCAGAACTAACATCCCTATCGAGAAGGTCTCTCGCAGTCTCACAGCCCATCTTTCCCGCGCCTAAGATGTAGACCCTCAATCTGTTTCACATCTCACAGAGATCAGACGATTTTAGAGCTTTCTCTATTAATTGTTTCTACTATTCAACTGGCTGGCATGGAAATCAAACATCGATTCAGCAGTCTTGTTTTAGAGCAAATGAGAGCTTGGCCTCTGCGAACTCGCTATCAGAAGAGCAGACACATGAGCTCAAAGCACTAGATCATGAAAGAGCAGAAGATGGGACAATCACTTTCTTCGAAGCATAGATTGTTTTATAAGCATTCGAGAAGATTACGTCGAATCGCGAAGTTGTTCTAATCATGAAAGTTGCAGTTCTTGGTGGCGCAGGCTTGGTGGGCAGATGCGCCGTCCGTGACCTGATTGAGAGCCCCAACGTATCCGAGATCCTAGTAGCAGACGTTGAAAAAGAAAGGACGGAGAAGATTGTATCGAGCCTACGGAGCAAGAAAGTGAAGACAGCAACAGTCGACGTGAGAAATCATGAAGCTACCGCTGCCATTCTGAAAGGTGCAGATGTTGCTCTAAACGCAGTTCAATACTATTTCAACCTAGACGTTATGAAGGCCGCTCTAATCGCCAAGACCCACTACCTCGATCTAGGAGGACTATATCATATGACGAGAAAACAACTTGAACTCGACAACGATTTCAAGAAGACAAACCTGACGGCTGTGGTAGGCATGGGAGCCGTGCCCGGGATCTCAAATGTAATGGCACGGTGGGCCGTCGATAAACTCGACTCTGTCGATACTATCCGAATAAGGGATGGATGGAGAGATTTCACTCCTAACGCTCCAAGGTTCGTCGCAACATGGTCGATCCAGACTTTCACTGACGAGTTTATGCAGAAAGCCATCATATTCGAGAATGGAGCATACAAGGAGGTACCGCCCATGACGTTGGAAGAAACCATCATGCTTCCGCCTCCTATCGGAGAGGTCGAGGTCTTCACAACGCTCCATTCGGAACTTGCAACCTTCCCGACATCCTTCAAAGATAAAGGGATAAGAAACGTGAACTGGAAGGAGGGAGGAGCCAAGGGATGGCACCTAGACTACCAACTGATCGTGGAACTCGGGTTGGCAAGCCAAGAGCCACTGAAGATCGATGACATTTCGATCACACCGAGAAAGTTCTTCCTGAAACTACTAGAAAGCAGGAACCTGCTGGGCCATCCAGAAGACATAACCCCGATAGACTGCGAGTGCTCTAGATTAGAAGCGGTCGGAAAGAAGAGCGGTAGACCCGTAGAACTGCAGCTGGAGGTTCTCTACTATTCCAAGAAGGAATGGAAGGCAAGCTCAGCCCAGTACGGCGTAGGCATACCAGCATCTATAGTTGCTCAGATTTTGGGCGATGACCAAATCGAGAAGAAGGGTGTTTTCCCGCCAGAGAATTGTGTAGATCCGACTAATCTATTCACTGAGTTGGGCAAAAGGGACATGCCCGTAACTATCCGGGCGCCGGCAGAATTCTTGGCCTGAAACCACAACGGATAGTAACTACACGAAATCCGCAGTCATCCACTAGAGGATTGTGCAGCCTGACCTTGACACAGACAGACATGGAAATCATGCGCAAAGAACAATTAGAACGCTTTTGGTTCCGTTAGTACTGGTGACCTCGAGCGAAGTCGTGTCAGAGTTGTAAATGTTCATGTTGGCCAGACCGAGTTGAACAACGCGCAACTGCTTGTCTTGAACGCAAACATCATCACGATGAACGACAGACAGCCTAAGGGAGAGGCACTAGCGGTTAAGGATGGCAAGATAGTTCTGGTCGGATCGAACAGTGACGCACTAGAATTTTCGGACCGTGAAACTCTCGTTTTGGAGGCAGAGGGAAAAACGGTTCTACCTGGATTCATAGATTGCCATGTCCATCTAACGTACACAGCTACCTCGACGATTGAAATTGATTTGTTCGCTCTAGGCTCCCTTAATCAGATGCTCGGGGTCATAGGTTCTGTCGCTCAGAAGTGCTCCGCAGGAGAGTGGGTCAGGGCTAGGGGGTTCGACGATACCATGGTTGTGGAGAGACGATACCCGACAAGGTGGGAACTCGACAAAGCTGCTCCTCGTAACCCAGTCATACTGAAGCGCCAAGATGGACATTCCTGTGTGCTGAATAGCTTAGGGTTTGAGGCCCTTGATTTGCCATCTCAGATCGATGGCCTCGAACGCGACCCTCAAACGAAGCAACCCACGGGCGTCCTACGTCGGCAAGCGAACGAAATGGCGTGCACGAAGGTTAACGCCACAATTTCCGATAATGCGATCTTGAAGGGACTGTTGGAAGCTACATATGGTGCTGCGCGGAAAGGCATAACCACGATCCATGCCTTGGACGGGAGAACGAGGGATCCCAAGGACATCTCGCTCGTGGTGAGCCACATGGACGAGTTCCCTGTAGACATCGTCTTGTATTACCAGACTACTGATGTGGAGGAAATCGTCAGGCTACGCCTTCCTCGAGTGGGCGGATGCTTACTCGTCGACGGCTCTATGGACTCGCATACAGCGGCTCTATACGAACCTTACGCTGATAATCCTTCGACGAGCGGTGTCTTGTATTTCACTGATGAACAACTTAGCAGATTCGTTCTTGAAGCTCATAGGAACGATCTCCAGGTGGCGATGCACGCGATCGGAGATCGTGCCGTTGATCAGCTGCTCAACGCCTACGAGAACGCGTTGGAACTTTGTCCAAGGAGAAATCACAGACATAGGATTGAACATATTGCCGTACCGAGTCCAGACCAAGTGAAACGTTGTAGCGATATGAAAATCGCAGTTTCTGTACAGCCCGCGTTCTATTACTTCTGGGACATGAAGAAGTTCTACGAGACCAGGCTAGGTCCTGAACGTGCTCAAAGAATTCATCCGTATAGCCTCTTCATTTCAGAAGGCATCATAACAGGTGGAGGCTCAGACAGTCCAGTAACTCCTATTGATCCAATGCTTGGCATCCATGCAGCGGTTAACCATCCTATATCCTACCACTCAGTGGATGTGGGTCAAGCCATCAGGATGTTCACCGCAGACGCGGCAAGACTTGCGTTCCAAGAGGGTGTGAAAGGTACTTTGGAAACGGGAAAGTATGCCGATTTGGTGATCCTATCGGAGAATCCGTTCGCTGTGAAGCGGGAAAGGATAAAGGAGATCAAGGTAGAGGCAACGATAAGGAGGGGACACTTTACCTACAACTCGCTGCAAGTGAAATCGGGACCCTAAAGACGTCAAAAGACCAAGTTTGAAAGCCTTCAATGATTAGTCGTTTCCTAGAAGACATACGGATTTGCCAGCTCACGGCTAGATCTCTTCAGAACCGCAGATAGACATCTGACACCAAAGCAGACACCAACAAGAGTCGATGTAGGAAGATTGTTACAAAGCGAGGCCACAGTTGCTCGAGCCCTTCCTTAAATGTCAAGAGAATTTTCACGCTGTACTGCTGCCCGACTTTTTCTTGAAAAGTCTTATATAAATCTTGGATTTAGTCAGATCGCGAGGAAATTCTATGGAAAGAATATTCAGAACGATATTGATACTGTCGATACTGGCTGTTTCTAGCGTAATCGTATCGGTACCGGTTTCCGCGCAGGAGAAACCATACGGAGGCACTATGACGGTCGCAGCGACAGCGAGCCTGAAAACATTGAACCCCGCCAGAATTACTTCATACGACTGGGTTACCTATTGCTTGTACTACGACTTCCTATGGGTCTACGACATGAACTTTGAGGCTGTCCCATACCTAGCTGAGAGCTGGGAAATCTCGCCGGACGGTTTGACCACCACGTTCCACCTGCGAAAGAACGCGTATTGGCACGATGGAGAACGACTCACTGCAGAGGATGTCAAGTTCACCTTTGATACGATAATGTGGGATCCAATATGGCTCTACGCCATCGCATCGGTTGAGAGCTGCGAAGTTATCGACGACTACACCATAGTCTTCCACCAATCAGCCCCACGTGCACGCCTACCCATGCCATACTCGATGATCATTCCGAAGCATATCTGGGAGCCGATGCTCGAGGAGAAGGGTATACTCGACGCTGTTCTGGCTCATGACGAGACCGCCCTAGCTCAGATGGCTGAGTGGCCGAATCTTCCACTAGTCGGCTCGGGGATATTCAAGATGAAGAACTGGGTTCAAGGCGAATACATGGAGCTTGAAGCTTTCGATAAATGGTGGGGTGGCAGACCGTATCTCGACAGACTGATATTCAAGGAATTCGCATCGACTGACAGCGCCCTACTGGCGCTCAAGACCGGCGAAATCGATTCGCTCGCTTACTATGTAAATGTTCCACCTGCTGCGGTCAAAGATCTTCAAGCACAGCCCGGAATCACTGTACTTGACTGCAAGTCTTTGGGCGACCTAGCGTTGTCATTCAACCTCTGGGACGGTTGGACAACCGAGCACCCTGAAGCCGCGGTCCTTCAAGACATCAACGTCAGAAAAGCGCTGGCCCACTGCATAGACAGGAAGACTATAGTAGATGTGCTCTATCTTGGATACGCGACCCCGATCTACTCGTATATACCCCCGGCGCTCTCGTATTGGTACAACCCTGACGTAACGAAGTACGAGTACGACCTAACGAAAGCGGCCGAAATCTTGGACAATGCTGGATACAAGGCTGGCGCTGATGGGATAAGGAGGAGCCCCAAAGGACTGAAACTCTCACTTGAGCTAACCGCATCCTCCGAATGGCCCACACAAATCCGAATCGCCGAAATGATCAGAGACAACGCCGAGAAAGTAGGAATAGAACTGAAGATTGTAACCGTAGACTATACAGCGCTGATGGATATGCTCTACTACACAGAGGGACCGCGCTACGATCTTGCCGTTACGAGTCAAATGGAAGCTAGCCCTGATCCAGATTGGGTTTCAACCTTCTTCTACAGGTTCAAGCCTGGAGAATGGAACTTCCATGGATACGCGAACGCGGAGTATGATGCGCTCTGGGAAGCTCAGACAACCAACCCTGACAGGGTGAGCAGAAAAGAGCAGATCTTCCGTATGCAGGAGATAGTTGCTGAGGACCTACCGGCTGTACCGATCGCGTCGGAGGATGTACTTAGACCTTACAGAAGCGACCGGTGGGATGGCGTCATACCTGAAGTGGGCGGCGTCTTCAACTGGATCATGCCATGGTGGAACGCGCAGAGCATATACTCGACGACTATAACCGCAACCACGACAACTACAACGGAAGCAGCTCCAGCCGTCACAGCTCAAACAGTAGGAGCCATCTTCGTCGTCATCATAGTGATCGCTTTACTAGGCTATGCTGTGATGCGACGACGAAAGCCGAAAGGGTAAACCTCAACGTTTCTACTCCCCTCTTTTTTCTTTAATTCACGAAGAACATCTGACAACCTTCGATGGTCTGCCACTTGTGTAGCAGAATGAAAGTATAAAACCTACTCGGATTTTTTCATGATAGTACTTGACTTGGCGAATAAGATCAGAACATCAAAAGGCTAAAGTAGAACTGAACTTCTACACCGGTATCGTTTGGAGAGAGTTTGTGTGCGAGCACTTGTGTTAGGTGGAGCAGGGTTCATTGGAACACCTGCTACTGAAGATCTTGTAAGAACCAGCGATTTCTCAGAGATAGTCTTGGGAGACTCTGATATCCAGAAAGCCGATAAACTCGTCGCACGTTTGAACGACAAGAGACTATCTACAAAAGTGGTCGACGCGAACGATGAGGACGCGCTATTTGAAAGCGCCAGAGAGTTCAACATTGTGATCAGTGCATTACCTTTCAAGTATGATAATGCGGTTACTAGAGCCTGCATACGAGCCAGAGTAAACGGCATCGATGTCTCAACCACACGAGAACAACTTGAGATGAGCGGGGAAGCTGAGAAGGCGGGCATTACGTATGTAATAGGGAGCGGGGCCACGCCTGGAATTACCAATATTCTAGCCAGACGTGGGGCCGATACGCTCGAGAGAGTGGACGAGGTGCAGATCTCATGGGCGGCTTTCCGTTGCATGGCTCCAGCTCCAGGGTTGGTTCATACAACCTTCTGGGAGTTCGACCCCGGCATCGGGGATCGCGTCTACTATCAGAATGGCAAGTACACTAAGGTTCCACCTTTCAGCGGAGAGAGGACGGTAGAGTTTGCAAAACCAATCGGCGTCCAGAAGGTCTACTATGTACCTCATCCAGAACCATTGACGATCCCCAAGTTTATTCCCGGTATCAAGAAGATGGAAGTGCGTGGTACATGGCCGTCAGAAACGATGGACCTTCTCAAGTTCATGATCGAGTTCGGTATCTACCGGAAGGAACCTATGGAAATCAAAGGCCAAGCAACCGTCCCATATGATTGGATGTTTGATTACGTCCTCAAAACGCCTGAAGCCAAAGAGACCGCTATATGGGCTTACGGACTGATCGTTGAAGTTTCGGGACTCAGCAAGAAGAAGAAAATCAGACATGTATTCAAAACTTCTCATCCCTCAATGGAGAAGTGGGGTGGAAAGTCGGCCTACGCAAGGAACGTCGGATACCCACTCTCGATAGGAGCTCAGATGATTGCAAAGGGACAGGTCAAATCTAAAGGTGTGATCGCTCCCGAAGCGGCGTTTGATCCAAAAGCGTTCATCAAGGAGTTGGCCAAACGAGAAATCAAAGTATCGCATCGAGTCGAGCGCCTTAAGTGACAAGACGCACTAAGCAAAACGTCCCGGTCCAAGAAAAGTCGACGTCACTCCAGAAAATCTAGCTCATAGCCAGTTTAGAACTTGGCCAAGATTCTTCTGCTTCGCAAGGTTGTAGACTCTAAAGGCAGTGGCTACATCAAGGCTCGCTACACCGATCGGCACTGCCAGAATCCTTTCTTCGGGCTTCTCTCTCCCAGGCTTTTTTCCAGTAACCACTTCCCCCAATTCAGCGTAGACGTCACGTTCTGAGATCAGACCTTTATCAACCCATGGCTTGAGCTCACCCATGTGCATCGTCTGCTCCAAGTGATCGACCACAATCTTGTCCATCTTCTTCAAAGCCTGATATTCCATCACGGTCTCACCCAGAGAACATATCAATACACCTTTCTCGACCCAATCTGCTTTGAAGAAGATGTTCTCATAGGTGATGGCGATCACCACAACGTCTGATCCCGTAACGGCTTTTGCGACATCTCTCTCAGATCTTAGGGTCGCTTTGGATTTTGCGCTGAGATTTTTGACGAACTGGTCTTGAGCTTCAACGTTTGTGTCGTATACCCTTACCTCGGATAATTGCAACACCTCCTGTAGGGCGAGTAGTTGATATCTTCCTTGAACTCCCGCCCCGATGATGCATAACTTCTCAGAATCTTTCCTAGCCAGATACTTTGCACAGACCGCAGACGCTGCAGCTGTTCTCATGGCCGTAATCCAAGCGGCTCCAAGTATAGCTATTGGAGCAAAGGTCTCTGGGTTGTTGAGCATTATCATACCCATAAGTGTGGGCAATTGATGTTTCGTGGGGTTGTTAGAATTGGCACCGATCCACTTGATTCCGCATATGTCCAAAGGTTCAAAGTAGGCTGGCATCGCGTTTCCCCATGTTATGTACGGAGACAATTCCGCCAGCTCGAGAGAGATCTTCGCTGGAACGATCGCCTTTCCCTCACCTTGAGCCCGAAAAACCTGCTCGGCGATATCGACAGCCTCTCGAACGGTTAGCCCGGTTGATTCTGCTTCTCTCTCAGAAATATACAAGACATCGATCATCGCATAAATCGCTCCTCAGACTATCCCGTCCGCGACCTTGCTTTTTGAATCTGGAGAATACGTTCCTCGATGCTCTGGTCTAGGGGCTCCGGTCTGTGTTCTTTGATTATTCTTTTCGCATGTTCCTTTGCGACATCGACCAGGCTCTTCCTACCGGAGTCCAACCAGCCCTTTCTGGTCTGTCTATCAGAGATCTTAGGGATCCAATGCTCTCTATGAAAGAAGTCTCTTGTATGTTTCTTTCCTAAGTATGTACCTCCAATTCCAACCTCTGCTATCAAAGACTCGGCCAACGTTTCGGCGTCTACTCGAACCCTGTGGAGCGCTCTGAGCACGGCCGACGCTATCTCATCGTCTATAACCGTCTGGACATAGTCAAAGGTCGTAGCGTATTCTAGTAGGCCGACGCCGAAGATTACGTTCGCTCCAGCTAGTACTGGCATCACGGTCGTGAGTGTCTTCTCGAAGCAGGCTTGATCCCCAGGAACCTTGGCGACGGTTGAGAGACCTCTTGCAAGCGATGGCAACACATAGAATCGGCCTAGGGCGGCTGTTCCTGCGCCGAGCAACGCGCTCTCTGGGGCTCCATGCGCGGGTATAGCGGTCTTCTGATCTAGGATAACAGGGATGCCGCCATACAGGATTGGTAGACCTGGATGGATAAGTTCTAAAAGGGTTATGCCGCCGAGGATCTCGGCGTTCGCTACGACGAGGTTTCCAGCTAATGTGACCGGGCCTGTAGCGCTCGCCATGGGCAAGGTAAGGATGTTACAGGGTATGCCCCTCTTCGCAGATTCAATCAGTCCTTCAGTGTTTCCCGTATCAAATTGTAAGGGGCTAACTGGACAAGCGGAATAGGCGACGATTGGATACTTTCTAAGCTCCTCTTCTCCGCCCACTATCGCTTTGATAACTTCCAAATCATCCAGAACCTGTTGCCTTCCCAGCTCGCCCCAGAGGACCGGTTTCTCCGTATTTCTCAGCTCAGCCGCAACCTCAGCGATATGACGAATATTCTCAGGCACGTCCAGGGCACAGACCATTCTACTTGGAAGGTGTATGTTCTCAAGCGCATCCGATAACCTAACAAAGCGTTCAATATCCGCAAGCGTGGAGCTTCTGAACTCTCCGGTTTCAAGATCGTTCACGTACATGCCTGTGCCGGATGGTGTAAAGTAGACTCTGCCACCTTCGATGCGCACTCTATACTTTCTCGTTCGCCCATAGAGCGTGAAACCCTTCGAAGCCTTCTTTAGAGCTTCTTCTACAAGGTGACGAGGTAAACGAGCAACTCCCAATTTGAAGTCAACGTTCGCCCCACCCTCGTCGAGAATCGTTAGACCTTCCTTTGATCTGATGGAAACTCCGGTGTTCTCAAGCACATCTAACGTGGCTTGATGGATGCCGTCGAGTTCGCTTCGATTGAAAAATTCAAGATGGACGCGGTTCGCTGAGTCAGGATCTGACCACATGCGAGATCCCAGCGTTGCCTAGGTGAGTCATATGCTCTAGATGAAGCTATCTCGAGAAAAAGCAAGCCAAGATCAGATGCCTAGTGTATTCTCACGATCATTTCTCATAATGGTTGAGAAATAGCTTCAGCTCCCCCAGTGATCTTTCTCCAGAGATTTCTGCATGACAACATATTCAGTTCTAGGCGGGCTGAACACGTCAAGGAAGAGCCCATTCTCAGAGCCCAAAATTCTAACCTCATGCTCCTCGTTCGGCTCGAACCTGTAGACCATACCTTTTCTCACGACCTCTCTCTTTTCCCCGCCTATGAATTCAGCTTCGCCTGCAAGACAGATTCCCATCTGCTCGTGCGGATGACTGTGCAACGGAACCTTGCCTCCTGCTTGAATTTCAGCCATGAAGAAGGTCATCCGTTCACCATTAAGCAAGATGCGACCGAGCACGTTAGGAAAGAATTTGTATCTAGGCAGATTAGAATACTCGAGGATCTGCATAATCGATCTCTCATGCGCGTGAAAAGATCTTTCTTACGTGGTCTATTTCTTCGAAGAGGTCTTGATCATCTAGCCACTTTTATGATCTAGATGGAGTTGGCTTACAGAGCTAGGCTCAGGAACAGGACATCTCCTCGGTTGCTACTCTAGGCGATTCAGATCTTTTATGAAATCAGGGTACGTATGTGAAAAGAACTGGAGGTTAGGGGAATAGTCCCATCCTCAAGTGTGCATCGGCTACTCTCGCTACAGCCAACATATAGGCTGCGGTGCGCATGTTGACCTTGTGTTTCTCAGCCATCTCTGCAACATCGTTGAAGGCTCGAACCATCTTTTCCTCTAGCTTCTGATTGACGATCTCCTCGGTCCACTCTTCTCTGCTCAGGTTTTGAACCCATTCGAAGTAGCTCACAGTAACTCCGCCGGCGTTGGCAAGTATGTCTGGCACAACGAATACTCTTCTGTCATATAGTATCTTGTCGGCGTCCGTGGTTGTTGGTCCGTTTGCGCCCTCAGAAACTATCTTGGCCTTAACATTGGATGCATTCCTTCTTGTTATCGCATTCTCGAGCGCGGCCGGTACCAGAATATCGCATTCTGACTCTAGGATCTGGTCGCCCGGTATGGTCTTGCTTCCGGGATAACCGATGACGGAGCCTGTCTTTCTCTTGTGCTCTAGAACCTTGGATGGGTCGATATTACCTGCGATACATCCCCCCTTGCTGTCGCTTACGCCGACGATCTCTGCACCCATCTCGTTGAGGATCTTAGCCGACCAGTACCCGACGTTGCCGTATCCCTGCACAGCCACCCTAGAGTTCTTGATGCTCGTGCCAAGTTTCTTGGCCGCTTCTCTGGCGCAGATCGATACCCCCCGTCCCGTAGCAGACTCCCTTCCCGGAGAACCGCCCAGAATCAGAGGCTTCCCCGTGACTACCTCGGGGATGCTGTAGCCCTTTATCGAGCTGTAGGTATCCATTATCCATGCCATCGTCTGCGCGTCTGTATTCACATCCGGAGCTGGAATATCTCTATAGGGGCCAATGTCATCAATTATCATAGTGGTATAACGGCGAGTTATCCTCTCGAGTTCGCCTTTTGAAAGTTTCTTCGCGTCGCATACGACTCCGCCCTTCGCGCCTCCGTAGGGGAGATCCATCAACGCCGTCTTGAACGTCATCCAAGCGGCAAGCGCTTTCACTTCGTCAAGTTCGACCGTTGGGTGATATCTTATTCCGCCCTTGTAAGGGCCTCTCCACATGTTGTACTGGACCCTATACCCAGTAAAGACCTTGACCTGTCCGTTATCCATCTTTATTGGAACGGCAACAGTCATTACTTTTCTCGGATGTTTAAGTTGCTCAACAACGCTGGGATCCAGCTTCAACTTTTCAGCCACAATCTCGATTTGCTTAATCACTTCATCAAATGGATTGATCTTCTGTTCCATTGTCATAACACGCCTTTCTAAAGCGCACACGATAATCCTCATATTTGTAGATAAAGATAACCCATGACTCCGATCTTTTGGGAATCAGCAGAATTTCAATTTCACATTGGGTCTGCGATATTTCCACTCGACGATCAGGCGTCTCCAGTTACTTTGATAAGTTTGGTTGATCTAGAAGTTTGGCGATTGAGCGCGCTGTAGATGATGGAAGTTGCAACCTGGACTGAGAAGTATCGTCCGAGAACGCTTGCTGAGATCAAGAATCAATCTGAGATCGTAAGCAGACTGAAGAGGTTCGTTGAGACGAGAGCTATGCCTCATTGTTTGTTCGCAGGTCCGCCTGGAACTGGGAAGACCACAGCCTCATTATGTCTTGCTCACGACCTCTTCGGGGAGAGGTATGCCGAAGCCTTTATGGAGTTGAACGCAAGCGATGCGAGAGGAATCGATGTCATACGGACCACTGTGAAAGAGTTTGCTCGAATAGCGACGATAAGCGGTTTCCCGTTCAAGATACTTGTTTTGGACGAAGCTGACAATATGACGGGTGACGCTCAACATGCGTTGCGTAGAACCATGGAACGTTTTACAGAGACGTGCCGCTTTATCCTATGTTGCAACTACTCGGGGAAGATAATCGAACCTATCCAATCGAGATGTGCCTTATTCCGTTTCACACCTCTGAAAGAAGATGATGTCGTTGGATATCTGAAAGAGATCGCGCAGAAAGAGAATGTTAAACTTCTCCAAGATGGGCTTCAGGCTATGGTGAAAATTTCGGAAGGCGATCTCAGAAAGGCTGTGAACACACTTCAGGCCGCAGCCTCGCTTGGAAAGTCTGTTGACGAGAAATCCGTCTATTTGGTTGCGGGACAGGCGAAACCCGAAGATGTGAAAGAGATGCTCGACCTCGCCTTTGGCGGCGACTTTGTCGAGGCACGGAACAGGTTGAGGGCTATGCTCGTAGAGTACGGTCTTTCAGGAGTCGAGATAATAAGACAGGTTCACTCCGAGCTCTTCAACATGAAGATGCCTGAGAAGAAGAAAGTCAACATTGCAGATGTGGTTGGCGAGGTTGACTATCGAATCGCGCAAGGCGCTGACGAAGAGGTTCAGTTAAGCGCTATGCTCGCTAGACTGGCACTTGCGGCCGGCGAACCTGGGAAAAGGGGAAAAAGCGATTAGAAATGCCGGTTCCATGGGTAACGAAACATCGCCCCAAACACTTGAAAGAGATCGTTGGAAACGAGGAAGCTCGACAATCATTCTTGAAGTGGCTGGAATCGTGGGGAAAGGCTGCTAAGTCGAAGCGAGCGGCGCTACTCTACGGTCCAGCAGGAACAGGGAAGACTGTGACAGTCGAAGCAGCTGCGAGAGATCTTGGCTACGACCTTATCGAGGTGAACGCAAGCGACGAGCGGACCGAGAAGGCTCTGGAGAGAGTTGCTGGCCTTGCTGCAACACAGGGCGAGCTCTTCGGCAGAAAGCGAGTCATACTTCTAGACGAGATAGACGGCATCAACCTCAACGAGGACCGAGGCGCCGTAGCCACTGTTGGAAACATTATAGAAAGGACCGGTTCCCCAATAGTCCTCACAGCAAACGATCCTTGGGACCCAAAGATACGCCCCCTCAGGAACGCATGTGCACTCATCGAGTTCAAGCGATTGAGTGGCAGAGACTGCCTACCCTACTTGAAAAGGATCTCCACAGTCGAGAAACTGGATGTTGACGAGAAAGCCTTGAAGTTTATCGTTGAACGAAACGAGGGGGATATGCGTTCGATCATGAACGACTTGGAGACCTTCTCAAGCGGCAGGAAGACCTTGAGTTACGATGATGTCTCTTCGCTGGCTTGGAGAGATAGGAAAGAGAACATATTCGGAGTCTTGGGAATGGTCTTCAACGCCAAGAACGCGTCTTGGGCGAGAAAAGCTGTGGACGTGGCGGATGTCGACTACGAGATGCTCTTTGAATGGATCTACGAGAACCTTCCACATCAGCTCAGAGACCCAGAAGACCTTGCAAATGGAATGGAAGCCCTAGCCAAGGCCGACATGTATCTGACAAGGATCAAGAGGACTCAGGAGTGGGGGTTGCTTCCATTCGCATTTGACTTGATGACAGCTGGCGTCGCCATGTCAAAAGAGAAGACCAAACCGGCTTGGGTTCCCATGAAGTTTCCCCAGAGGATCAGCTATATGGCTCGAACTAGAAAGGAACGGTCTATTAGGAACGCGATCGGCGCGAGGATCGGGAGGAGATGTCATCTATCCGTCAGGTCCAGTGTGAGACAACAATTGCCCTATGCGCGTTTCGTCTTCCGGAATAGCCCATCCGTGGCTGCAAGGTTGGCCTCGTACTTCGGATTGGATGAAGAGATGGTGGGCTACCTAGCGGGCACTGAGAAGAAAGCTTCGAAGATTACTTCTCTAATGGGGGCATCTGCGGGATAGCGGAGGCAGGTTTCCAGTAGGGCTCTCTCAACTCAACCGCCTTCGAGAAGATCCCGTGCAGTTCATCGTGGCTTGCTCGGCTCCTTAAAGGTCTTAGGATGTCTACATGGTTGTCGTTTCTCATGAGGCAGGGTTTCAACATGCCGTCGCTTGTCAACCTGATCCTAGTGCAGTGCATGCAGAAGGCTGTATTCTCAATCGGCTTCACAATCTCAACTCTGGCTCTATCCAAGGTATAGACGCGTCTCGCCTGCATGTAGTGTCTAACCTCAACCGATTTTGCCATACCGGCAATCTTCTTCTCAATCTCATCAAGCGGGCAGTGGTAGGTCATGTAGCTCTGCTCTCCATTGTTGACCGGTTCCAGCTCTATCAGCTGGAGGACAACGCCGAGCCTCTCTGCATAGTTGATGAGCTGATCGATCTCAGAATCGTTGACTCCCCGCATCACAACCGTATTGATCTTCACGGGGTCTAGTCCGGCTTTGATAGCAGATTGTATCCCTTTGTTAGCGTCTTCGAGGCTGGCTCCGGTAACACGCCTGTACGCGTCATCTCGCGTTGAGGGGAAGCTTATGTTAACCCTCGAGAGGCCATTCTTCTTGAGATCTACGGCCTTCTCAAAGGTCAGGAGTCTACCGTTTGTTACCATCGATATCTCGTCTAGGCCGGGAATCTCGCGGAGCTTGAGGATAATCTCACCTAGGTCTGATCTCAACATGGGTTCGCCGCCTGTAATCTTCACCTTTCTAACCCCGAACTCGGTTGAGATCGAGGCTATCGTAGCGATCTCTTTTGGGCTCATGTCGGCAGAGGAGTGGAACTGCCCCTCACGATGACAGTAGAAACATTCTAGGTTACACTGCTGCGTAACCGCTATCCTCAAGTTGATTATAGGCCTTCCATACCTGTCAACTGTCATGAGATCAGACCTTTCGCGCTCTCTACTCTCTAGAGTGCTTGACTATATGCGCTATCTCTGGGATGATCAGGTTTTTCAAGGCCTTCTCAACGGCTTCAGGCGACCCAGGTATGCAGAATACAGCTTTCCCTCTCGTAGCACCTGCTAATGCTCTGCTCATCACGGCGGCGGACCCGATCGAGTCGTAGCTTATCTTTCTGAACAGCTCCCCGAAGCCTGGAAGCTCCTTATCAAGTATCTCTTCTACCGCTTCTATCGTAACGTCTTTCGGTGATATCCCAGTTCCACCAGTTATGATTACCGCATCCACATTCGGCGACACTGTGGCTTCGCGTACGGTTTGCTTGATCATAGCCTCGCTGTCTGGGATCAGATCTCTTCCTGAGATTTCATGCCCAGCCTCTTTCATAAGTCTCTCTATGATATTGCCGGATACGTCATCCACCTGCTTTCCAGACTTTTTTTGATCGTATTTGGACGTGCTACACGTCACGACATGGACGCTCAGCTTCTTAGGCGCCTCGGCCTTATGTCGCTTTGAAGTCTCGCTCAATCTACTCAGCCTTTGTCTTACTCTTCACCTTGATCGATTCGATAACCGTTGATGGATATTGGCCTGAAGCGTCTTTCTCGTACATCTTAACCATGTCCCAGACCGTTAAGAGAAAGGTTGCTGCGGCGACCAACGCCTCCATCTCAACACCGGTCTTTGCGGTGGTCCTCACGGTCACTTCCACCTCAACCGAGTCCACTTCGAGGGTCGACCGGGACGTGACGCTCGTGATAGGAATCGGATGGCATAGAGGGATAAGCTGAGATGTAGCCTTAGCTGCCATGACAGAGGCTATCTCGGCGGCGGCTAAGGGATCTCCCTTCTCAACCTTCGCGTCCCTTATTGTTTGAACCGTCTCGGGCTTCAGGCGTATCCTTCCAGCCGCGACAGCCTCTCTTAACACATCGTTCTTTCGGGTTATGTCTATCATACGGTACCTGCTGGCGCTTGTACTCATATCTGTCGACCGTGCCCTAATAGCTGGAATACTTTCATACAAAAAGAATTCTCTACATGATTTGAAATATGTATCCATTGAAACGTCCGCGAGTTATGTCCCTAACCCAGGAAGACAAGATGGTACTTCCTAGGACCGTTAATCATACGTAGCTTGGTTCGTCTAAGTCTATCGACATGTCGGTTCGGATTCAAGCGGCCGCACCAAGGGATGCACACACAAAATTACTGGCCTAACGATACGATTTCAAGCGGCCGCGCCAAGAGATACACACAGAAGCAATCAAACGACGACGAGTTAGGTAGGGGTCTTCTTGAGAAGACGCACAATAACAGCTGCAAAGACTACAAAATCCCCTAGTAATTCGATCCCATGGGTGATTCTTAGTGGAACTGGCCATAATAGGTTGGTCAACAGTGGGACAAACGTGCCGGGGACATAGAGAAGTGAGGTTAGAATGGCAAATAGATACCTTCTACCAATTTCAAGTGCAGCGACAAGAGGCAACAGTACGAGAACATAGATGAGACCTCGAACAAACTGTAGCGGGATTACGACATCAAAACTGGGTAACGTCAGACTAAGTCCAAGGGAAGGATCAGTGTAGTAAGGCGTAACAAAAGGGAACACCATCATACCAAAGGCAAAATAAATGGGAATCCACAGCAGAGAAGCTATCGCTATCCGCCAGACCCATGAAGAACTACGTCTTTGCTCAAAGAATTCCTTCATCTCAACCCCGATTGAACTTTCTCTCGTCGCGGGCACAAACAGCAATCCAATGAGAATTGCTTCAATAAGAGTCACAAACAACCCCTCCGCTAGACCTGGCAGAATCACAGAAACAGATACTGTTGAATAGAAGTAGTATTCAACCAGATTACTAGCATATTGGATAACGAAAAGTGCGGGCCATAGCAATGCAA